>Ga0209571_1000486_pt1 | contig 42450 bp, 34 predicted proteins | sample EBPBio102011_DNA_FD_185866 | JGI IMG/M metagenome (GOLD analysis project Ga0209571, IMG submission 185866) | Wastewater treatment Type I Accumulibacter community from EBPR Bioreactor in Madison, WI, USA - Reactor 1_1/10/2011_ DNA (SPAdes)... | ecosystem: Engineered > Bioreactor > EBPR >... | reverse complement strand
GCGATGGGCACGACGATGGCGCTCAGGTGGCGCGTCGTCGAGTTCCGCGAGCGCGAGGAACGCTGCCCGGTGAACGGGGACGCAGGCTTCTCCGACGACGACCTGATGCTCGGCCCGCCGGTCGCCAGCGTGCGCCTTGGCGACGCCGGCGAGAACCGCTGCACGATCACGCTGACGCTGGGCGACGCCACCCCCGCGCTCGACGGCCGCCACCTCGACTACGCGTTCGACCCGGGCACCGGCGACTGGCGCTGCCGGTCCGACGTGGACGCCCGCCACCTGCCGGCCGGCTGCGGGCCGTAGCGAGCCTGCCGCGCACCGGCCGCCCGCCGCGGGGACACGGCAGGCGGCCGTACAAACACTCACGGGGAACGACATGTCTGTCTGGTACTACGCCGACGCGAGCAACGACCGCCAGGGGCCGGTGACGCCGGCCGAGCTGGTGCGCCTGCGCCTGCAGGGCACGCTGGGCTGGGGCAGCCTGGTCTGGCGCGACGGCATGGGTGACTGGCAGCCGATGCGCGATTTCGCCGGCGAACTGGCCCAGGCCGACGACCGCGGCCCGCTGCTGTCCACGGCCGACGGGCGCGTGCACCCGGCGACGGCCGACGGCCCCGCGTCCGTGGCGCCGGCCGAGCCGCTGTCGCCGTACGCGCCGCCCACCGCCGCGATCGCCCAGGAGGCCGCCATCGTCCACGGCCACGAGGTGGTCTATGCCGGCTTCTGGAAGCGCTTCGCGGCGCTGGTGATCGACTCGATGCTGGTCACGGCCGTGTACTACGCGGTGTTCTTCGTGCTGCTGATGATGTTCGGCCTGGGCAGCATGGGCGCGCTGTCCGCCGCCGGGGGCGCCGGCGGCGCGGAGGCCTTCGGCACCGGGATGGCGATGGCGATGGTGCTGGCCTACCTGTGCTATCCGGTGATCAGCGGCCTGTACTACGTGCTGATGGAGTCCTCCAGCCACCAGGCCACGCTCGGCAAGCTGGCCGTGGGGATCAAGGTCACCGGCATCCAGGGCGCCCGGATCGGGCGCGGCAATGCCCTTGGCCGCTGGGTCTCGCACCTGCTGTGCTACTTCACCGTGTACATCGGCTACCTGATGGCCGCCTTCACCGAGCGCAAGCAGGGCCTGCACGACATGGTGGCCTCGACCCTGGTCGTCGACCGCTGGGCCTTCACCGACCGGCCCGAACTGCAGCGCCGGGAGCTGGGCGTGGTCACCTGGGTCATCCTGGCCATCGCCGGCGGCCTGATCGGCCTGTCCCTGCTGGCAATCGTGGCGGCCATCGCAATTCCGGCCCTGTCCCGCTGAACTGCGGCGCCGGCCGGCGCACGGATGTGCTTGACAGCCCCCCACGGGCCGTGATTCCACTATAAAAAGGCGCCCAACCTGAACGGCGCAAGCCAGGCACCCGGGTCCCCCGGGCGCCGCGTTCCCCGAATTCCCCCGAATGGCGTGGCCGGAAGCCGCGCCCGGAACCATCCCCGATGCCCAAGCACCTCCTCATCGTCGAGTCGCCCGCCAAGGCCAAGACGATCAACAAGTACCTCGGCAAGGACTTCCAGGTCCTCGCCTCGTATGGCCATGTCCGCGACCTGGTGCCCAAGGAGGGCGCGGTCGATCCGGACCACCGCTTCCGGATGCGCTACGAGCTGATCGAGAAGAACGAGAAGCACGTCGCCGCCATCATCAAGGCGGCCAAGGACTCCGACGCGCTGTTCCTGGCCACCGACCCGGACCGCGAGGGCGAGGCGATCAGCTGGCACATCGCGAAGATCCTCGAGGAGCACGGCCTGCTCGACAACCTCGACCAGGCGCACCGGGTGGTGTTCACCGAGATCACGCCGCGCGCGATCAAGGAAGCGATGGCGCAGCCGCGCAGGATCGCGATGGACCTGGTCGACGCCCAGCAGGCGCGGCGCGCGCTCGACTACCTGGTCGGCTTCAACCTCTCGCCGGTGCTGTGGCGCAAGGTGCAGCGCGGGCTGTCGGCCGGCCGCGTGCAGTCGCCGGCGCTGCGCATGATCGTCGAACGCGAGGAGGAGATCGAAGCCTTCGTCGCCCGCGAGTACTGGACCATCGAGGCCGAGTGCGCGCATCCGTCGCAGGCCTTCACCGCACGCCTGGCCAAGCTCGACGGCAAGAAGTTCGAGCAGTTCACCATCACCGACGGCGATACCGCCGAGGACGCCCGCCGGCGCATCGTCGCCGCGGCGCAGGGCGCGCTGCACGTCACCGACGTCGCCAGCAAGGAGCGCAAGCGACGCCCGTCGCCGCCGTTCACCACCTCCACGCTGCAGCAGGAAGCCTCGCGCAAGCTCGGCTTCACCACGCGCAAGACCATGCAGGTCGCGCAGAAGCTGTACGAGGGCGTGGCCATCGGCGAGGAAGGCACCGTCGGCCTGATCACCTACATGCGTACCGACTCGGTGAGCCTGTCGGTGGACGCGCTGGGCGAGATCCGCGACGTGATCGCGCGCGACTTCGGCACCGCCTCGGTGCCGGACAAGCCCAACGTCTACCAGACCAAGTCCAAGAACGCGCAGGAAGCGCACGAAGCCGTGCGCCCGACCTCGGCGCTGCGCACGCCGTCGTCGGTGGCGCGGTTCCTCAGCGACGACGAGCGCAAGCTCTACGAACTGGTGTGGAAGCGCACGGTCGCCTCGCAGATGGTGCCGGCCACGCTCAACACCGTCAGCGTCGACCTCGCCGCCGGCAGCGAGCACGGCTTCCGCGCCTCGGGCACGACCGTGGTGGTGCCGGGCTTCCTCGCCGTGTACGAGGAAGGCAAGGACAGCAAGGGCAAGGAAGACGAGGACGAGGGCCGCAAGCTGCCGGCGATGAAGCTGGGCGACCGCGTGCCGCTCGACCGGATCCACGCCGACCAGCATTTCACCCAGCCGCCGCCGCGCTTCACCGAAGCCAGCCTGGTCAAGGCGCTGGAGGAATACGGCATCGGCCGGCCGTCCACCTATGCCTCGATCATCCAGACCCTGCAGTTCCGCAAGTACGTGGAGATGGAGGGGCGCGCGTTCCGTCCCAGCGACGTCGGCCGCGCGGTCTCCAAGTTCCTGAGCAGCCACTTCACCCAGTACGTCGACTACGACTTCACCGCCCGGCTCGAGGACGAGCTGGACGCGGTGAGCCGCGGCGAGGAGGAATGGGTGCCGTTGATGGAGAAGTTCTGGGGCCCGTTCAAGGAACTGGTGGAAGAGAAGAGCGAAAGTGTCGACCGCACCGAGGCCACCGGCGCGCGCGAACTGGGCACCGACCCCAAGTCGGGCAAGCCGGTCAGCGTGCGCCTGGGCCGCTACGGGCCGTATGCCGCGATCGGCTCGACCAGCCAGGACGAGGAGGAGAAGCCCACCTTCGCCTCGCTGCGCCCGGGCCAGTCGATGCACACGATCACGCTGCAGGAAGCGCTGGACCTGTTCCGCCTGCCGCGCAAGCTCGGGCAGAGCGAGGGCGAGGACGTCACCGTCGGCATCGGCCGCTTCGGGCCGTTCGCCAAGCGCGGCGCCACCTACGCGTCGCTGGCGAAGGAGGACGATCCCTACACCATCGACCTGGCGCGCGCGGTGTTCCTGATCGAGCAGAAGGAAGAAATCGCCCGCAACCGCATCATCAAGGCGTGGGACGACAGCGACATCCAGGTGCTCAACGGCCGCTTCGGCCCGTACATCAGCGACGGCAAGCTCAACGGCAAGATCCCGAAGGACCGCGAGCCGGCGTCGCTGACGCTGGAGGAAGTGACGAAGCTGCTCGAGGAGACCGGCAAGCCGGCGCGTCGCGGCTTCGGGGCGAAGAAGGCCGCCGCCAAGAAGGTCGTGGCCAAAAAGGAGGCCGCGCCGAAGAAGACCGCGGCCAGGAAGGCGCCTGCGAAGAAGGCGGCGAAGAAGGCCACCACGAAGAAGACCGCGACCAGAAAGGCCGCGAAGAACCTCGCCCGCCCCTTCTCCGCCGACCTCGAACCGGCCAAGCCGCTGGTCACCGCCGCCAGGTTCGAACCGGGCAAGAAGCGCGTGGTGAAGAAGGCCGACGACGCGCCGTTCTGAGCCTGCGACGCGCCTGCGCCCGGCACGGGAGCAGGCGGGAGCCCGCCCTTGCATGACCACCACGCCATTGCCGATGCGGTGGCCCGCCTGCGGGGGGGCGGACTCGTCGCGTATCCGACCGAAGGCGTCTGGGGGCTGGGCTGCGACCCGTTCGACCAGGCCGCCGTCCTGCGCCTGCTGGCGCTCAAGCAGCGTCCCGTCGACAAGGGCCTGATCCTCGTGGCCGCCGACGCCGCGCAGCTCGACGGCCTCGTCCATTGGCAGGCCCTGCCGCAGGCGCGTCGCGACGCGGTGCACGCGAGCTGGCCGGGGCCGAACACCTGGATCGTCCCCGCCACCGCGCGCGTGCCCGCCTGGATCAGCGGCGGCCGAGACCGCGTGGCGGTCCGCGTCAGCGCACACCCGCTGGTGGCCGCGCTGTGCACTGCGTTCGGTGGCGCACTGGTGTCGACCAGCGCGAACGTATCAACCGATCCCGCACCGCAGTCGCGCGCCGCACTCGATCCGCGCATCGTCGCCGGCGTCGACGCGATCGCCCCCGGCGAGACGTCCGGCCTGTCGCAGCCCACCACGATCCGCGACGCATTCGACGGCCGCGTGCTGCGCTGAACGCCGGCGCCGCGACGCGACGCGCCGGCTGTCTGCCGGACAAGTTTCCGGTGCAACGTTTTCCGTGGCGCGGCGCGGTTGTCGCACTGCACAAAGTGTGATTTATTCGGCGGCGTGGGAGCGTTGCGCGGCGTGCGTTGCCGTGCGGCGCCCTCGCACCTTCCCCTTCCCGGATGAAGACCTGTGACGATGCGGCATGGCCCGGATCGGGGTCTGTACGACCCCGCGAGCGAACACGACAGCTGTGGTTTCGGCTTGATCGCGCAGATCGAGGGCACGGGCTCGCGCGCGATCGTCGATGCCGCGCTCGAGGCGCTGTCGCGGATGGCGCATCGTGGCGGTGTCGCCGCGGACGGGCTGTCGGGTGACGGTTGCGGCGTGCTCGTGCACGGCGCCGGCGATTTCGTGCGCAACGTCGCGATGGATGCCGGGATCGCGCCGCATGCCGGGCTGTTCGCGGCCGGCAACGTGTTCCTGCCGCGCGACGCCGGCGCCGCCGCGCGCTGCCGCGACGTGCTGCGCGAGGAGCTGGGCCGTGCCGGCGTGCGCGTCGCCGGCTGGCGCGAAGTACCGACCGACGATGCCGCCTGCGGCAAGCTCGCGCGATCGTCGATGCCGCGCATCGAGCAGGTGTTCGTGGCAGGCGATGGCGACGCCGACGCGTTCGACCGCGCGCTGTTCCTCGGCCGCCGCCGCAGCGAGGCACGGCTGCAGGACGTCGCGGACTTCTACGTGGTCACCCTGTCCGCGCAGCTCATCGGCTACAAGGGCATGGTCCTGCCCAGCCACCTGCGCCAGCTGTACCCGGACCTGTCGCGCGCGGACCTGTCGGCGCGCTGCGTGGTGTTCCACCAGCGCTTCTCCACCAACACGCTGCCGCGCTGGCCGCTGGCGCATCCGTTCCGCCGCCTCGCCCACAACGGCGAAATCAACAGCATCGAAGGCAACCGGCGCTGGGCGCAGGCGCGCCACGGCACCTGGCATTCACCGCTGCTCGACATCAACGAGTTCGACGCGCCGGTGACGCTGCACGGTTCGGATTCGCAATCGCTCGACAACATGCTCGAGTGGCTGCTGCTGGGCGGCATGGACATCCCCAAGGCGATGCGCATCCTGATTCCGCCGGCCACGCAATCGCTGGAATACAAGGACACCGACCTCGCCGCCTTCTACGAGTACTACGCGATCAACTCCGAGCCGTGGGACGGCCCCGCGGGCGTGGTGATGTGCGACGGCCGCCACGCCGCCTGCACGCTGGACCGCAACGGCCTGCGCCCGGCGCGGTGGACGCTGTCGAACGATGGCGTGTTCATCATCGCCTCCGAAGCCGGCATCTACGAATTGCCCGCCGACCAGGTGAAGGCCAAGGGCAAGCTCGGCCCTGGCGAGATGATCGCGGTGGACTTCGCGAATGCGACGCTGCTCGACAACGACGCCATCGACGACATCAACCGCACGCGCGCGCCCTACAAGCAATGGCTCAAGCAGGGGCTGAGCTGGCTGCACACCGAGCTGATCGACCCGGCGCTCGCGGCCGAACCGTTCCCCGCCGACGTGCTGCTGGCGTTCCAGAAGCGCTTCCAGCTCAGTCGCGAGGAGCAGGAAGCGGTGCTGCGCCCGTTGGCGGAGACCGAGCAGGAAGGCATCGGCTCGATGGGCGACGACGTGCCGATGGCGGCGCTCAGCCAGCGCATCCGCCCGCTCTACGACTGCTTCCGCCAGGCGTTCGCGCAGGTCACCAACCCGCCGATCGATCCGCTGCGCGAGGAGTGCGTGATGACGCTCTCCACCCAGATCGGCAAGGAAGGCAACCTCTTCCACGACGGGCCCGAGAACGTCGACCACGTGATGCTCAACTCGCCGGTGCTGTCGCAGCGCAAGCTGCGCCAGCTACTGGCCAGCGACCGCTTCAAGGCCTCGAACCTGCTGATCGACCTGTACTTCGACGCCGGTGAATCCCTGGACGTCGCGATCGAACGCATTTGCGACCAGGCCGAACAGGCCGCCCGCGACGGCATCGAACTGCTGCTGCTGTCCGACCGCTATCCGCGTCCCGGCGCCTCGGCGATCCACGCGCTGCTCGCCACCGGCGCGATCAACCAGCGCCTGATCGCGCGGCGCCTGCGCTGCGAGGTGAACCTGCTGGTCGAGACCGGCACCGCACGCGATCCGCACCACTTCGCCTGCCTGATCGGCTACGGCGCGACCGCGGTGTACCCCTACCTCGCCTACCAGACGCTGCACGCCTTCGGCCGCCGCAACCTGCTGGGCGGCAAGGCCAGCAACGAGCCGCTGCAGATCGGCCGCAGCTACCGGCGCGGCGTCAAGAAGGGCCTGCTGAAGATCCTGTCGAAGATGGGCATCGGCAGCATCGCCAGCTACCGCGGCGCGCAGCTGTTCGAGATCGTCGGTCTCGACGACGACGTGGTGGCGAAGTGCTTCGAGGGCACGCCCTCGCGCATCGGCGGCCTCGGCTTCGCGCGCCTGGAAGCCGATGCACGCCAGCTCGCCGACCATGCCGAGGACGAGAACGCCCTGCCCGAACCGGGCGGCCTGCTGCGCTACGTGCATGGCGGCGAGTACCACCAGTACAACCCCGACGTGGTGCAGAGCCTCCAGCGCGCGGTGCTGACCGGCGAACGCGCGGACTGGAAGGTCTACGCCGACCACGTCAACACGCGACCGGTCGCGGCCCTGCGCGACCTGCTGCAGCTCAAGCCGATGGGCGCACCGATTCCACTCGACGACGTGGAGCCGGTGTCGTCGATCGTGCGCCGCTTCGACAGCGCGGCGATGAGCCTCGGCGCGCTCTCGCCGGAAGCGCACGAGGCGCTCGCCATCGCCATGAACCGGCTCGGCGGCCGCAGCAATTCCGGCGAGGGTGGCGAAGATCCCGCGCGCCACGGCACCGACCGGCGCAGCAAGATCAAGCAGATCGCGTCGGGCCGCTTCGGCGTGACGCCCGAGTACCTGATCAATGCCGAAGTGCTGCAGATCAAGGTCGCCCAGGGCGCCAAGCCGGGCGAAGGCGGCCAGTTGCCCGGCAGCAAGGTCAATGCACTGATCGCGCGCCTGCGCTACGCCAAGCCCGGCATCGGCCTGATCTCGCCGCCGCCGCACCACGACATCTATTCGATCGAGGACCTCGCGCAGCTGATCTACGACCTGCGCCAGGTCAACCCGCAGGCGCTGATCTCGGTGAAGCTGGTCTCGCACGCGGGCGTGGGCACGATCGCGGCCGGCGTGGTCAAGGCCGGCGCGGATCTCATCACCATCTCCGGCCACGACGGCGGCACCGGCGCCAGTCCACTCGGCGCGATCCGCTATGCCGGCGTGCCGTGGGAACTGGGCCTGTCCGAGGCGCGGCAGGCGCTGCAGTTCAACGAGATGCGTGACAAGGTGTTGCTGCAGACCGACGGCGGCCTCAAGACCGGCCTCGACGTGGTCAAGGCCGCGCTGCTGGGCGCGGACACCTTCGGCTTCGGCACCGCGCCGATGATCGTGCTGGGCTGCAAGTACCTGCGCATCTGCCACCTCAACAACTGCGCGACCGGCGTCGCCACCCAGGACGACCGCCTGCGCGCCAACCACTTCAAGGGCCTGCCCGAGCGCGTCGAGACGTTCTTCCTCAACATCGCCGAGGACGTGCGCGAACTGCTGGCCTCGCTGGGCGCGCGCTCGCTGGACGAGATCGTCGGCCGCACCGACCTGCTGGCGCAGGCCATCGCCCAGCCGCGCGACGAGGTGAGCATCGACCTGTCCGCGCTGCTGCGCCGCGATCCGGCGCACCCGGCCGCGTACTGCGGCAGTCCCGCGCTGCAGGCGCCGCCGGACGGGCTGGCCGCGCGGCTGGATGCGCGGCTGTCCACGCGCATCGAACGCGGCGAAGGCGGCACGTTCGACGACACCATCCGCAATACCGACCGCAGCATCGGCACGCGGCTGTCGGGCCTGATCGCGCGCCACCACGGCAACACCGGCATGGCCGACCGCCCGGTCACGCTCAACCTCGCCGGCAGTGCCGGGCAGAGCTTCGGCGCGTTCAACGCCGGCGGCCTGCACCTGCACCTCGAGGGCGAGGCCAACGACTATGTCGGCAAGGGCATGGCCGGCGGACGCATCGTGCTGCAGCCGCCACGCGGCAGCCGCTTCGCTTCGCAGGAGGCGCCGATCCTCGGCAACACCTGCCTGTACGGCGCCACCGGCGGCGAACTGTACGCGGCCGGTCGCGCGGGCGAGCGCTTTGCGGTGCGCAATTCCGGCGCCACCGCGGTGATCGAAGGCGCCGGCGACCATTGCTGCGAATACATGACCGGCGGCGTGGTCGCGGTGCTGGGCCGCACCGGGCAGAACTTCGGCGCCGGCTTCACCGGCGGCATGGCCTACGTGCTCGACCTCGACCGCGATTTCGTCGACCGTTACAACCACGAGCTGATCGACATCGTGCGCATTTCGCCGGAAAGCTTCGACAACTACCGCCAGCACCTGACCGACCTGCTGGAAACGCACGCGGCCTTCACCGGCAGCCGCTGGAGCGCGCGCATCCTCGAGGACCTGCGCGACTTCATCGGCAAGTTCTGGCTGGTCAAGCCCAAGGCCGCCAGCCTGGAAGCGCTGGCCAACGACCTGCGGCGGGCGGCATGAGGACGACCCTGAACCGGGAATGGGGAGCGGGGGGGCGAAAACGCGATTCCAGCCCCCCGCGTGCAGGCGCAACGCTGCCGCGCGTTGCCGTCCCGATTCCCCTCTCCCCATTCCCGATCCACGCCCCATGAGCAAGAAGCAAGTCTTCCAGTTCCTCGACCTGCCGCGCGAAATGCCGCGCAAGGTGCCGCTGGAGCTGCGCACCGACGGTGACTGGAACGAGCTGTACGGCCGCTTCGGCCAGGCCGAGGCCGCGCACCAGGCGGGACGCTGCCTCGACTGCGGCAATCCCTATTGCGAAGCCAAGTGCCCGGTGCACAACTACATCCCGAACTGGCTGCAGCTGGTGGAGGAAGGCCGCATCGTCGAGGCGGCGGCACTGTGCCACGAGACCAACCCGCTGCCGGAAATGTGCGGCCGCGTCTGCCCCCAGGATCGCCTGTGCGAAGGCGCGTGCACGCTCAACGAAGGCTTCGGCGCGGTCACCATCGGCGCGGTCGAGAAATACATCGTCGACACCGCCTTCGAGCAGGGCTGGCGGCCCGACCTGTCCAGCGTGCAGGCCACCGGCAAGCGCGTCGCCGTGGTCGGCGCCGGACCGGCCGGCCTCGCCTGCGCCGATCGCCTCGCGCGCAGCGGCATCGCCGCGACGGTGTTCGACCGCTACGAGCAGGTCGGCGGCCTGCTGCAGTTCGGCATTCCCAGTTTCAAGCTCGACAAGTCGGTGATCCAGACGCGGCGCGAGGTGCTCGAGGGCATGGGCGTGCGCTTCCAGCTGGGCATCGAGATCGGCAAGGACCTGCCGCTGGGCACGCTGCTGTCGGACTACGACGCCGTGTTCCTCGGCCTGGGCGCGTATCGCTACACCGACGGCGGCCTGCCCGGGCAGGACCTGTCCGGGGTGCTGCCGGCGCTGCCGTTCCTGGTACAGAACGGGCGCATCGTCACCGGCAACGATCCCTGGGGCCGGCCGATCGCGGGCTGGGAGGACCGGCTGGCGTTGCCCGACCTGGCCGGCAAGCGCGTGGTGGTGCTCGGCGGCGGCGATACCGGCATGGACTGCGTGCGTTCCGCGGTGCGCCTGGGCGCTGCCAGCGTCACCTGCGCCTATCGCCGCGACGAGGCCAACATGCCCGGCTCCGCGCGCGAGGTGGCGAATGCGCGCGAGGAAGGCGTGAAGTTCCTGTTCAACCGCCAGCCGCTGTCGATCGAGAGTACCGATGGCGCCCGCGCCAGCGGCGTGCGCGTGGTGCAGACGCGGCTGGGCGAAGCGGACGCGCGCGGACGTCGCAATGCCGAGGCGATCGCGGGCAGCGAATCGCTGATCGCCGCCGACGTGGTGATCATCGCGTTCGGCTTCTCGCCCAGGCTGCCCGACTGGCTGGCCAGCCAGGGCGTGCAGGCCCGGGACACCGGCCGCATCGTCGTGGCCGGCCCGGATCGCCTGCCCTACCAGACCTCGCATCCGCGCCTGTTTGCCGGCGGCGACTGCGTGCGCGGCGCGGACCTGGTGGTGACTGCCGTGCAGGAAGGGCGCGACGCGGCGGCCAGCATCGCGCGCATGCTGCGCGACACCGCCGGCATGCAGTCCGCGCAGGACGCCGCCTGAACCGCTTGAACGGCGCCTGACCCCGCGCCCGCCGGATTTGGCGGCGCGCGGCCACGCCCTTCAAGATACGGCCATGGCGCCGCATCGACCGCTTCCGCTCCTGCTGCTCGCCGCGTACGCCGTGCTCGCGCCGGCGCGTGCGGCCGACGAGGTGACCGTGTACCGCTGCGTCGACGGCAAGGGGCACGTGACCCTGGGCGACGCGCCGTGCGCCAAGGGCTCGCGCGAGGAAGTGCGCGCGATGCAGCGCCCGAAGGACGGCGCGCCGCTGACGCGCACCGTGGCCGCGCCGGCCGCCGCGGCCACGCCCGCACCGCCTCAGGTGGTCGTGGTGCGCACGCCGCAGCCGATGTACGAATGCGTGACGCCCGACGGCGAGCGCTACACCAGCGAAACCGGCGACGGCAATCCGCGCTGGGTGCCGCTGTGGACGCTGGGCTATCGCGCCAGCCGGCATCGTGGCGGCGCGCCCGCGACGGACGCCAGCGACCGCCTCAACGCGTGGCAACAGGAACGCCCGCTGGGCGGACGCGTCGGCGCGCCGGCGCCGCGCCCTTCCGAACCTTCCTCGTCCGGCGGTCCGGGCCCGCGCCCGCCGCATCGCCCCGCGCCCTACGCGGGCGGCGGCGGCACCTGGGTGCGCGACACCTGCCATGCGCTGCCGCAGGCGGAAGTCTGCGCGCGGCTGTCCGATCGCCGCAGCGAACTGCGACGCCGCTTCTTCAACGCGCAGGAGAGCGAGCGCAACGTGCTGCGGCGCGAGGAACGCGGCCTCAATGCACGCCTCGCCGACGACTGCGGGATCCGCTGATGCGTGCCGTCCTCGCCCTGCCCATCGTGCTTGCCCTGCTGCTGTTGGCGCATTCGGCGGCACTGCCGGCGCAGGATGCCGGCACGATCTATCGCTGCACCTCCGCCAACGGCGAAGTGACGATCCAGAACGGCGTGCGCTGCCCCGCCGGCAGCCGCCAGGAGGTCCGCAAGGTGGAGGCGCTGCCCTCGCGCCCGCCGCCCGCGCCGGCAGCGGCACCGGCCGAGACCGTCCTTCGCCCGCCGCCGGCGACCGAGTTCGTGCAGGTCGCCGCCCCGCTCGAGGACGCCCGCGGACAACCGGTTCGCCCGGAAGTGCCGCGCGCCGCGCGCCTGGCCGACAGCGACCGGCTGCCGCCGCCTCCGATCTTCCGCTGCGAGACCTGGGACAAGGACAGCTACCTCAGCGAGGATCCCGCCCCCAAGCCGCGCTGCGTGCGCCTGGACACCAGCGGCGTCGGCGAGGCCTGCGAAATGAAGTACGACGTCTGCGCGCGGGTCGGCGACAACGCCGCCTGCGCCGGTTGGAAACGCCGGCAGGGCGAGATCGAATCCGGCTGGCGCCATGCCAGGGGCGGCGACAAGGCCGCGCTGCAGGAGGAATTCGCCCGGGTCACGCGGATCCTGCAGGACACGACCTGCGGCGTGTAGCCGCGTCGATCGCGCACGACGCGCGCCTAGCCTTCGAACGTCACCACCACTGCATCGGCGCTGCGCCGCGCCTCGCCGTGGTACACCGCCTCGATGTTGTTGCCGTCCGGATCGAGCACGAACGCGGCGTAATAGCCCGGGTGGTAGGGCCGCTCGCCCGGCGCGCCGTTGTCGCGACCGCCATGGACCAGGGCCGTGGCATGGAAGGCATCGACCATGGCGCGGTCGCGGGCCTGGAACGCGAGGTGGTGGCGGCCGGTCAGCGTGCCCTGCGCCGCCTCGCTATCGGCGGTGGACACGAACAGCTCGTCGGCCCAGAACCAGCCATCACCCGACCCGCCCACCGGCACGCCGAGCACGCCGAGCACGGCCTCGTAGAAGCGGCGGCTGGCATCGAGGTCGCGCACGACCAGCTGCAGGTGGTCGATCAGTCGTCCGCGGTAAAGTTCGTTCGTTTCCATGGGGATCCTCGCACCGGGTCAGCCGGCTGCATAGCATCCCGACGGTCGTGGCGCCGTGACACCGATCCCGGGGCCTGTGAACGCTTATGGCCAGTGCCGCACCGGTCGCGCGGGCGTGCGCGGCAAGAAAGAGCGACGGCGCGTATGTCGATACGCAACGGAGCGATGACGCCGCTGCGTGCGTCCGCGCGACCGGCCCTCCGGGTGGCGTTCCGATGGCCGCCATGCGGCGCCGCGCGGCTTGACCTGACGGCCAGTCAGGCGCTGCGCCACGCAACACCTCCTGAGGGCCATCGGAGCGCCATACGACATCGGCCATAAGCGTTCACAGGCCCCAGGGCGCCGTCTCGATCCGGTCACAACCAGCGCCGCACGCGGCCGGCGTAGGCGTCGTAGTGGCCCGGGAACCGCGCGCGCAGCCGGCTTTCCTCGAAAGGCACGATCCAGCGTTGCAGGACCAGGACCGGGCCCGGCAGCAGCGCCAGCGCCCAGGGGACGCCGAGCATCATCGCCAGGCCCGCATAGCTGGCCAGCATGCCGACGTAGATCGGGTTGCGCGACCAGCGGAAGGGCCCATGCAGGATCAGCCGGCTGGGCGCTTCGCCGGGCAACAGCGTGGTGCGCGCCCGCGCGAACAGCGCGAAGCACCACAGCACCAGCAGCAATCCCGCATTGGCGAGCACGGTGCCGGCGACCTGCATCGCATCGCGCACGCCGCCCTGCGGCACCGGCAGGCCGAGCGCGTGCTGCAGTCCGGCGCCCGCGGCGAAGGCCAGCACGCAGTGCAGCGGCGAGGTCGACCGGACCAGCCAGGGCGCGCGCGCGGCGCCGCCCTCAGAACCCATGGCGCAGGAAGCCGCCGTCCACCGCGATGCACTCGCCGGTGATGTAGGCCGCGGCGGGCAGGCACAGGAACGCGACCGCGGCCGCCACCTCCTCGGGCTCGCCGACGCGTCCCATCGGCGTGCGCAGCAGCACCTCGTCGAGGTAATCGGGGTCGGAGAGCTTGTCCGACGTGCGCCGGGTGCGGATGTACCACGGCGCCACCGCGTTCACGCGCACGCCGTCCTCGGCCCATTCGACGGCGAGGTTGCGCGTCATCTGGTGCATCGCCGCCTTGCTCATGCCGTAGGGCGCACCGCTGCGCACGTGGGTGATGCCCGACACGCTGCCGACGTTGACGATGCAGGAACTCGCGTGCTGGGTGAGCAGCGGGTGCGCATAGCGCGACAGTTCGAATGCACCGAACAGGTTGACCTCGAAGATCTCGCGCCACTCGTCCTCGGTGTAGTCGGTGGCCGCGCGCGTGAGGTTGCCGCCGGCGTTGTTGACCAGGATGTTGAGCCCCTCGCCCTGGTCCTCCACCCAGTCCAGCACCTCGCGCCGCTGTTCCTCGTCGGACACGTCGCCGATGAAGGCGCGGATGTCACCCGTTGGAAATTCGTCGGCCAGCTCGTCGCGCGCCGCTTCCAGCGCGTCGCCATTGCGCGCCACGACCAGCACCGTGGCCCCGAACCCCAGCAGTTCCCGCGCGATCGCGCGTCCGATGCCGGCGCTGCCGCCGGTCACCAGCGCGAGCTGTCCGTCCAGACGCCAGCGATGCGGATCCATGTCGCGTTCCTTGGCGGGGAGGCGGCCAGCATAGCGCCACCGGACCGGCGCGTCAGCGGCTGCGCGAGGCCTCGTCGAAGACGATGAAGATCACCAGGTCGTCTTCGCCACGCTGGCGCAGGGCATGGCGGTCGCCGCTGCGGGTGAGGATGGCGTCGCCGGGGCCGACCTCGCGCACGTCGCCATTGAGGGTCAGCTCGCCACGGCCGGACAGGACGTAGTAGATCTCGTCCTTGTCGTTGAGGTGCGCGCCGATGGTCGCGCCCGGATGCAGCGCGCGCTTGCGGAACACGATGTCGAAGCCGGTGGCGTCCGCGAAGAACGGATACGACGTCGTCGTGCCTTCGCCTTGGTGCGGTCCGGGCTGCTCGAGGGCGATGTCGCGCTCGCTCACCACCACCGATGGCGATACGCCCGGCGGCGCGGGAGCGGCGATCGCCGCGCAATCGGCCGCTTCGACCGGCGTCACCGGAGCGCGCGGGTCGGCGGCTCGCCAGCCCGATGCCACCAGGCAGGCGATCGCGCGTGCACCGGCTTCGCTGAAATGGGTGTCGTCGGCCTGCTTCTGCGCCGGCACGTGCAGGTAGTAGGGCTTCGAGGCCGCATCGCCGAGCGCGCGCAGCCAGTGCATGCTGGAGGCGGTGAGATCGACAAGCGCGACGTCCTCGCGCGCGGCGAGATCACGTACGGCCTGCGGGTACGGCCCATGGGTGTCGAGCAACTGCGTGCCGTCGAACTTGCGTCGCGCCACCGGCGTCACCAGGACCGGGGTGGCGCCGCGCCCGCGCGCCACAGACACGTAGCGCATCAGCCAGTGCGGATAGGCGACGGCGGGATCGTTGTAGCGCGCGGGATCCTCGACCTTGGCGTCGTTGTGCCCGAACTGGATCAGCAGCACGTCGCCGCGCCGCAGTTCGCGCGCAATCCCGTCCAGCCAACCCTGCTCTATGAAACTGCGGGCGCTGCGTCCACTCTGCGCATGGTTGCGCACCTCCCAGCCGTCGGCCAGGTACGGCTGCAGGCGCATGCCCCAGCCTTCGCGCGGCGCGCGCTCGGGCGGATAGGCGCTTGCGGTCGAATCGCCGGCCACGAACACGCGGTGCGGTTCGCCCGATGCGGGCGCCGCCGACGCGGACAGGGCGATGGCGAACAGCAGGCCTCGTGCGGATGCGCTGGCGGTCATGGCGGCGCCGCGGTGGGGAGAAGAAAAAGGACGGGCAGGGTGATGTGCCGAGGGGAGGAAATTGCCGTTCCTGCCCTGCCCGTCCTGAAAGCCCTAGCGCGCCAACCAGCCGCCGTCGACCGGGATCACCGCGCCGTTGACGTAATCCGACGCGCGGCTGGCGAGGAACACCGCCGTGCCGCCGAGGTCGGACGGTTCGCCCCAACGCCCGGCCGGGATGCGGTCGAGGATCGCCTTGTTGCGGTCGGCGTCGGCACGCAGTTGCGCGGTGTTGTCGGTGGCCATGTAACCCGGCGCGATGGCATTGATGTTCACGCCCTTCGCGCCCCACTCGTTGGCAAGCAACCGGGTGATGCCGGCGATGCCGCTCTTGGACGCGGTGTACGACGGCACGCGGATGCCGCCCTGGAACGACAGCATCGACGCAATGTTGATGATCTTGCCGCTGCCCTGCGCGATGAAGTGGCGACCGGCGGCCTGCGACATGAAGAACGCGGACTTGATGTTGACGTTCATCACGTCGTCCCAGTCCTTCTCGCTGAAATCGACCGCATCGGCGCGGCGGATCAGGCCGGCGTTGTTGACCAGGATGTCGAGACCGCCGAGGCCGGCGACGCTTTCCTGCACCAGTCGCTCGACCGGCTCGATGCTGATCAGGTTGGCTTCGAGGTTGAGGAAGCGGCGACCCAGCGCGCGCACCTTGTCGCCGGTGTCCGCCGCTTCCACGATGCCGGCCGCGGCGATGTCCGCGCCGGCTTCGGCCAGCGCCAGCGCGATGCCCTGGCCGAGGCCCGTGTTGGCGCCGGTGACCAGCGCGACCTTGCCTTCGAGACTGAAAGGATTGCCTGCCACGATGCGTTCTCCCGGGATGTCGCGCGGTTGTGGGTTACTTGAGCTGGCAGATGTCCAGCACGTGCATGTCGGTGTAATCGAGGTTCTCGCCGCCCATCGCCCAGATGAAGGCGTAGTTGCTGGTCCCGGCGCCCATGTGGATCGACCACGGCGGCGATACCACGGCCTCGTCGTTCTTGACCACGATATGGCGTTGCGACTCCGGCTGTCCCATGAAGTGGTACACGCGGTCGTTGTCGCCCAGGTCGAAGTAGAAATAGACCTCGCTGCGTCGGTCGTGCAGGTGCGGCGGCATGGTGTTCCACACGCTGCCGGTCTTGAGCACGGTCAGGCCCAGCAGCAGCTGCGAGGACTGGCACGTGGCCGGCACGATGAACTGGTAGATGGTGCGTTCGTTGCTGGTTTCCAGCGCACCGCGCTCCAGCGCCACCGCATCCTTGATCGAGAGCTGCCTGGTCTCGAAGCGCGCGTGCGCGGGCGTCGAGGTGAGGTAGAACTTGGCCGGACTGGCGGCATCGTCGGACGCGAACGACACCTCCACGCTGCCCATCGCCACGTACAGGCCGTCCTTCGGGCCAAGCGCGTAGGCCGTGCCATCGACCGTGACCGTGCCCGCGCCACCACCAACGTTGATCACGCCCAGCTCGCGGCGCTCGAGGAACGGCTTGCCCTTGGCCGATTCGGGCTCGGTCTGCGCGGGCAGCACGACCGCCTTGCCGACCGGGGCCGCGCCACCGATCACGAAGCGCTCGTTGTGCGAGTAGTTGAGCTGCACCGTGTCCGCCACGAACAGGTTGCCGATCAGGTAGCGGTCGCGCAGCTGGTCGTTGCTGGCGCCATCCATCATGTCCGGGTGGGTGGCGTGGTAGGTCTTGCAGAACATGGGCTGCGCTCCGTGGCTTGGGCGGTCCGGAACAGGCCGGGCCGTGGTCATGGCCAGATTCTACGGACTCTGGTAACCGGTGTCATATTGCGATGCACCAACGGCGCGGCCGGCTCGCGGGCAGGCCCACCTACTGCGGGGGCTGGCAGGAATCGCGGATGACGAGATGCGGGCGCACGCTGGCCATCGCCCGCGGCGCGTCGTCGGACTGCAGCAGCATCGCTGCCGCGATCCGGCCGGTGTCCCGCGTGTCGCGGCGCACCGAGGTCAGCGGCGGCCACAGCCGCGAGGCCAGCGGGCTGTCGTCGTAACCCACCACCGACAGTTGCTGCGGGATCTGGATGCCGGTTCGCAACGCCACGCGGTACACGCCCGCGGCCATCTCGTCGTTCTCGCAGAACACCGCGGTCGGGCGCTTCTTCGCCGCGAGCAGCTTCTCGGCCGCGGCGACGCCGGACTCGAAGGTGTAGCCCGCCTCGACGACGCGCGACTTCGGCAGCTCGATGCCGCGCCGGGCGAGCGCCCCGACGAACCCCCGCGTGCGCTCGATCGCCGAACGGTAGTCGGCCGGGCCGGTGATGACGGCGATGTCGCGATGGCCCAGCGTCTGCAGGTAGTCGGCCACTTCGGCCGCACCGTCCTGGTCGTGGGTGACCAGCATGCGCTCGGGCTTGTCCATCGCCACCGCAGCGATGCGCACGTAGCGGCACCCGATCTCGTCCAGCATGTCCGCCAGCGCCTGGTCTTCGGACACGCGCGGCACCAGCATCACGCCATGCAGTTTCTGCTGCTGCACGAAACGGCGCACGCCGTCGATGTAGTTCGGGCTGCGGCTGTCGCAGGGATGCACGACCAGCTCGAACCCGGAATCACGCAGCGTGTCGAGCACGCCGTACTGCATGTTGACGATGAACTGCGCGGTCGGGTTGTCGTAGACCATGCCGATCAGGAACGAGCGCCGGAACGCCAGCCCGCGCGCCAGCGGATCGGGCGTGTAGCCGACCTCGCGCATCAGCGCCTCGACCTTCTCGCGCGTGTCCTCGCGCACCAGGGGCGAATGGTTGATGATGCGCGAGACGGTCTTCTTCGACACGCCGGCCAGGCGCGCGATGTCGTTGATGGTCGCGGCCTTGCCGGGAACCGGCGGGCGGGAGGAAACTTCCTTGCGGGTACGTGGCATAAGCGGTCCGTCCCGGTGGACACCGGTGTCCGTCAGTCTAGCGTGCGCCGGCGGCAATCGCCGCGCCCACCCGCCCGGCCACCGTCGCGCGCGGTTGCCTCTCAGCCCGCGCGCAGCAGCGCCGGCAGCCACAGCGACAGCGGCGGCCAGAACGCCACCACCAGCAGCACCGCCAGGCCGGCCAGCCAGAACGGCCAGATCGTGCGCAGGCTCTCGCCGATGGTGATCTTGCCGATGGCGGTGCCGACGAACAGCACCGAACCCACCGGCGGCGTCACCAGGCCAAGGCCGCCGGCCAGCACCAGCACCATGCCGAAATGGATCGGGTCGATCCCGTAGGCGCGCGCGACCGGCAGGAAGATCGGCGTGCAGATCAGGATCATCGGCGCCAGGTCCATGAAGATGCCCAGCAGCAGCAACAGCACCACGATCATCAGCAGCACCATCTGCGGGCTCTCGGCGAACGACTGCAGCGCGTTCACCGCCGCCGCCGGCACCTGCAGGTAGGCCAGCAGCCAGCCGAACAGTGCCGCCGTGGCGATCACGAACAGGATCACGCCGGTGGTGCGCGCGGCATGGGTCACCGTCTCGAAGAACTCGCGCCACTTGAGCTGGCGGTACAGCACGGTGGTCACCAGCAGCGCGTACAGCACCGCGATGGCCGCGCTCTCCACCGCGGTGAAGATGCCGGCACGGATGCCGATGAAGATCAGTGCCACCAGGCCCAGGCCCGGCAGTGCCGACACCAGCCGCAGCAGCACGGCCCGCCAGCCGGGGAAGATCTCCACGCCGTAGCCGCGGCGGCGGGCGACGACGTAGCCCGTGACCATCAGCGTCAAGGTCATCAGCAATGCCGGCAGGATGCCGCCCGCGAACAGGTCGGCGATGGAAATGCCGCCCCCCATCGCCGCCGAGTACAGGATCAGGTTGTGCGACGGCGGCACCAGCAGCGCCACCAGGGCCGCGGTGATGCTGACGTTCACCGCGAAATCGCGGTCGTAGCCGCGCTTGACCATCTGCGGGATCATCGTGCCGCCGACCGCCGACACGTCGGCGATGGCCGAGCCCGACACGCCACCGAAGAACAGCGACGACAGGATGCTCACCTGCCCCAGGCCGCCGCGGATGCGGCCGACCAGCGACGACGCCAGCGCGATCAGGCGCTCGGAGATGCCGCCGCGCATCATGATTTCGCCGGCGAAGATGAAGAGCGGGATCGCGATCAGCGACGCGGTGCCGATCCCGGCGCCGATCTGCTGCACCAGCACCACTTCCGGCAGTCCCAGGTACGCCAGCGTCACCAGCGACGCGGCTGCCAGCGAGAACGCCACCGGCACGCCGATGGCCAGCAGCAGCACGAACAGTCCGAACAGCAGCGCGATCGCCATCAGCCTTCCCTACCCAGTTTCGTCCACACGGCAACGCCGCGCGCGAGCGCGAACACCACCATCAGCGCGCCGCCGAGCGCCAGCGGCAGGTACGGCAGGCTCTGCGGCAACGGCGCGCCGGCCATCTTGATGTCGAGGCCATCGACCAGCAGCACGCTGCCCCATCCGGCGAGCACGGCACCAATCGAGACGATGACGAGGTTCACCACGGTGTCGACGATCCGCTTGTGCAGCGGCTTCATCGCTTCCGCCAGCAGGAAGAAGCCGAAGTGGCGTCCGGTGTGCACGCCCGATGCCGCGCCGAAACTCATCGCCGTCGCCAACAGCACGATGGTCACCGGCTCGGTCCAGCTGGGCGAATCGTTGATCACGTAGCGCGCGAACACCTGCCAGCCCTGCACGACCACGAGGCCGAGCAGCCCGGCCACGGCCACCGCGATGGACGCGTCCGACACGCGATCGAGCAGTCCTTTCGGCGGCGCGGCGGCCTCTTGCGAGGTCTGTTCCGTCATCGTCAGTCCCTCACGCAGAGTCGCGGATGCGGCGGTGGATGTCGGCGATCGCCGGATCCCGCAGGTAGTCCCCGACCAGCGGGCGGGCAGCGGCGCGGAACGCCCCGCCATCGACGGCGTTGATCTGCACGCCGGCTTCGAGCACGGCCTCGCGGGCAGCGGCTTCCGAGGCATCCCACAGCTCGCGCATCACCTTGACCGAGGCGCGCGCGGTGTCCAGCAGCAGGTCGCGGTCGCCCGGGCGCAGGGCATCGAGCGAACGCTGCGAGATCAGCAGGATGTCGGGCGCACGCGAGTGTTCGCTCTGCGACCAGAAGTGCGCCGCCTCGAAATGCCGGCTGGAATGGAAGCTGCGCATGTTGTTCTCGGCGCCGTCGATCATGTGCGTCTCCATGCCCGAGAACGTGTCGCCCAGCGACATCGGCGTGGGATTGGCGCCCAGCATGCGCACCAGCCGGATGAAGATGTCGGACGCGGCCACGCGGATCTTCAGCCCGTGCAGGTCCTGCGGCGTCACCAGCGGCCGGCGCGTGTTGTAGAAGCAGCGTGCACCGCTGTCGTAGATCGCCAGCCCCACCAGCCCGCGCGTGCGAAAGCCGTCGAGCACGGCCTGCGCGATGCCGCCGTCGAGCGCGTGGCGCATGTGCGCGGTGGAATCGAACACGTAGGGCAGGCACAGCGGGATCGTCAGCGGAAAGGCGTTGTTGAGTGCGCCGCCGTAGACGCGTGTGATGTCGATGGCGCCGTAGCGCGCCATGTCGATCGCTTCGGACTCGCGGCCGAGCTGGCCGGAGTGGTACTGGCGGATCGACACGCGGCCGCCGGTTTCCTGCGCCATCACCTGCCCGATCCAGCGCACCGCTTCCACCGTCGGGTAGTTGCTGACATGCACGTCGGTGGCGGTGAGCACGGTCGCGTCGCCGGTCGCGGCGGACAATGGCCACGTCGTCGCGCCCGCGGCGCAGGCCGCGCCGATGCTGCCGGCCAGGAACGTGCGCCGCTTCATGCCTTCGCATCCCCGGCCACCGGCTCCGCCGCCGTCGCGCGGCCGGAGATTTCGTCATGGCCGGCGAAGCGTACCGTGGCCTGCTGGCCCGCGAGGATGTCGTGAATGCCGGTCGCGTTGCCGGTGGCGATCAGGTCGCCGCGCTTCAACGGCCGGCCGCGCCGCGCCGACCGCGACAGCGCGAACGCATAGGCGGCGAGCAGGCCACCCGGCAGCGTGGTGGCGCCGCCGGTGCCGACGCGCTCGCCTTCGATCCAGGTTTCCGCGTGCAGGTCGCCTTCGGGGATGTCGAGCCAGCCGGGGATCTCGGCCCCGATCACCAGACCGTTGTTGTTGCCGAAATCGGACACGACGACCCTCGGGCCAAGGACGTTGATGGTGGCCAGCGGGCTGCTCGCGATTTCCACGCCCGTGAACAGGCGCGCCGGCAGCGCCGCGGCGTCCGCGATCGACCATTCGGTCTTGCCGACGGGCGCATCCGCCTCGAGGCGCAGCACGTACTCCGCCTCGATCGCACCGAAGCCACCGCCGAAGACCGGGAACGCCACCCCGCCGCCTGCGGCATGCAGCTGTCGCGCATAGATCGGACCGAGCAGGCGCTCGTCGCCCGAGGCATCGCGCCGCTCGGCGGCGATGTAGCCGACCTTCCAGCCGACGACGCGGTCGGGCCAGCGCGCGATGGCGAGGTCCTGCACGCGGTACGCCGCCTCCAGGTCGACGGGAATGTCTCCCGGGAATGCCGGCAACGCCCGACCCTGCAGGCGCGCCTCCACGAAGGCGTCGGCGACCGCCTTCGCGGGGTCGTCGCCGTCGCGTGCCGCCAGTACCGTGTCCGTCTCGATGGCCAAGTCCCCTCCCGGGTCATGTTGCGGTGCAGATGGCCGCAGGCTGGATGTCCTTGTAAGGTAAACCGGTGTCATCTTCAATGTGCAGTGCGGCAAACCGGTGGACATCCGCCGTTCCGCCGCCCAGATCCCCACGGAGCCACCGCATGATCCCTGCCCCCCGACGCCATTTTCCCGCCTGGTCCCGCGCCCTCGCCGGCCTGCTGCTGGGCCTGTCATGCGCCGCTGCCCTGGCCGCCGGAATCCCCGCCTTCCCGGGTGCGCAGGGCTGGGCCGCGGATACCGCCGGTGGCCGTGGCGGACAGATCCTCCGCGTGACCAACCTCAACGCCGAAGGCCCCGGCTCCTTCGCCGAGGCCGTGAACACCAAGGGCCCGCGCATCGTGGTGTTCGAGGTCGGGGGCGTGATCGACCTGGGCGTGAACACGCTGCGCATCACCGAGCCCCATCTCACCATCGCCGGGCAGACCGCGCCGTCACCGGGCATCACCTTCATCCGCGGCGGCATCGACATCGCCACGCACGACGTGATCGTGCGCCACATCCGCTCGCGCCCGGGCGACGCCGGCCGGCCCAGGCGCAGCGGCGTGGATTTCGACGCCATCTCCACCGTGCGCGCCTACAACGTGATCGTCGATCATTGCTCGCTGACCTGGGCGACCGACGAAGGCCTGTCCTCCTCCGGCTCACGCTTCATCGAAGGCGGCACCACGCTGGAAGACTTCCGCAAGGGCACCTCGCGCCGCATCACCTTCAGCAACAACATCATCGCCGAAGGCCTCGCGCACTCCAGCCACGGCAAGGGCGAGCATTCCAAGGGCACGCTGGTGCACGACCACGTGCAGGACATCCTGATCGTCGGCAACCTGTATGCGCACAACTACGAACGCAACCCGCTGTTCAAGGGCGGCGTGTCCGGCCAGGTCATCAACAACCTGATCTACAACCCCGGCACGCGTGCGGCGCACTACAACCTGATTGCCGAGGAGTGGATGGGCCGCGAGTACGAGACCGGGGCGATGACGCTGCGCGGCAACGTGCTGCGCGCCGGCTACGACACCATGAAGATCGCGCTGTTCATGGTCGGCGGCTCGGGCGACATCGACCTCTATCTCGACGACAACCTCGCCGTGGACGTGATCGGCGAGAAGAGCATCCCCGAAGTCGGCAGCTACACCACCGCTCCGGTGAAGGTGAACCGCCTGCGCACGCCGCCAGCGCTGCCGTTCGGCGTGCACCTGCTGCCGTCGGCGCAGGTGCAGGACAGCGTGGTGCTCAATGCTGGCGCGACGCCATGGGACCGCGACCCGATCGACCGTCGCATCGTCGCCGACGTGATCGAGGGCCGCGGCGAGATCATCGACAGCCAGGACCAGGTGGGCGGCTACCCGAAGGTCGAAGCCACGCATCGCGCCTTCGACGCGTCGAAATGGAACCTCGACACGATGGAACCGATCGACGGCGTCTACGAGCGGATCCAGCACCTGCGCTGAGGCACGATGGCGCCCTCCCGGCGACGTTTCCTGCAGCAGGCCGCACTGTCGGGGGCGGCCTGCCTGCTGCCGGGCATCGCCGCGGCAACGCCAGGCGCCACGCATGTCCTCGCGCGGACGCGCGGCGGTCGCGTCGCCGGCACGCGCACGCACGGCGTCCACGTCTTTCGCGGACTGCGCTATGGCGCGGACACCGCGCCGCGCCGGTTCCTGCCGGCGCTGCGGGAGGACCCCTGGCGCGGCGTTGACGATGCCTTCGAGTACGGCAACGCCGCCCCGCAGCGCGGCAGCGAAGGCCCGGGCAGCGAGGATTGCCTGTACCTCAACGTCTGGACACCCGCGCTGCGCGACGGCGGCAGGCGCCCGATCCTCGTCTATGTCCATGGCGGCGGCTACAACACCGGCGCCGGCAGCGACCCGCTCTACGACGGCACGCGCCTGTGCGCGCGCGGCGACGTGGTCGTGGTCACGCTCAACCACCGGCTCAATGCGTTCGGCTACCTGCACCTCGGGGGCATGCTCGGCGACGACTACGCCACCTCCGGCAACGTCGGCCAGCTCGACCTGGTGCAGGCACTGCACTGGGTGCGCGAGCACGCGGCGGAGTTCGGCGGCGACGCGGGCAACGTCACGCTCTTCGGCCAGTCGGGAGGTGGCGCGAAGATCGCCACGCTGATGGCGATGCCGGCGGCCGCCGGCCTGTTCCATCGCGCCTGGACGATGAGCGGGCAGCAGGTCACCGCAGCCGGCCCGCGCGCCGCGGATGGTCGCACCCGCATCTTCCTCGAAGCGCTCGGGCTGCGGGACGGCGATGCCGGCGCGCTGCGCGCGTTGCCGCTCGAGGCCATGCTCGAAGCACAATCCGTGCGCGATCCTTCCCGGGTTGAAGACACCGCGCTGTACTTCGGCCCGGTGATGGACGGCATCGTCTTGCCACGCCATCCCTTCTGGCCGGATGCGCCGCCGCAGTCCGCGCGCATCCCCATGGTCATCGGCAACACCCGCGACGAGACCCGCGCCTTCCTCGGCAACGATCCCGCGAACTTCGCGCTGGATTGGGACGCGTTGCCGGAGAAGCTGCGCATGCACCAGTACGTGGACCTCGATCCCGCCGTGGTGATCGCCGAGTACCGCCGGCTGTATCCGCACGACACCCCCAGCGAAGTGTTCTTCGCCGCCACCACCGCCGGACGCTCCTGGCGCGGCGCGGTGGAGGAGCTGGAAGCCCGCGCCCGCGACGGCCACGGCAATACCTGGGCCTACCAGCTCGACTGGTATCCGCGCGACATCGATCCGCAGGGCCGATCACGTGCCTTCCACACCCTCGACATCCCGCTGGTGTTCGACACCATCACGCAACCGGGCTCGCGCACCGGCGCCTCGCCGGATGCGCAGCGCGTGGCGGACGCCATGAGCGAGGCCCTGCTTGCCTTTGCGCGCAGTGGCGATCCGCGCACCGGCGCCACCTCGGCCTGGGCGCCCTACTCGATCGAGCGCCGGCAGACGCTCGTCTTCGCCGATGCGCCGCGGGTGGAAGACGACCCGCGTGGCGGCGAACGGGCGCTGTACCGGCGCGCCCCCTTCGTGCAGCGCGGCACGTTGTAGAAAAAAACAGGGGCCTGGCGGCCCCCGGAGGACAATCGAGGTCCGGCCGCGTCTCTGTGGACGCGGGCCGGCGGCGCATCAGAACTTGTAACGGAAGCCGACCAGGTACTGGCGACCGGTGTGGGTGTACGAGATCGAGCGGTCACCCGCCGAGTCGATCCACATGTCGTTCCATTCGTCGGTCAGGTTCAGGCCCTCGAGCGAGACCGAGAAGTTGTCGTTGAAGTTGTAGGTCAGCGAGGCATCAACCGTGGTCGTCGCCTTGGTGCCTTCCACGTCGCTGCCTTCGCGGCCCGGGATCTGGTTCAGGTAACCGGAGCGGTACGCCGCGGACACGCGCGCCGAGAACTTCTGGTTGTCGTAGTAGAGCGTCGCGTTCCACGCCTCCTTCGACTGCCCCACCATCGGCCCCTTCGCTGCCGGCGCGCCGGTCGAGCTGAGGTACTGGATGTCGGACTCGACGTAGGTGTAGTTGACCTGCGCGCCGAAATCGGCCCAGAACCCCGGCAGGAAGGTGAAGGGCTGCTGGTAGCCGATCTCGTAGCCCTGCAGGTCGCCGCCGGGGGTATTGAGCGGCTGCTGGAACACGAAGTCGTCGCTCGGCGATGCGCCGGTGCCGGCGAGCAGCGAGTCCGGCAGGCCGGAGGTGCTGTACGGGCGCGTCTCGCGCGAGGTCTGGATGAAGCTGTCGATGTCCTTGTAGAACAGGCCGAGCGACAGCATGCCCTCGTTGCTGAAGTACCACTCGAGGTTGAGGTCGAGGGTCTTGGCGCGGAACGGATCGAGCTTCGGGTTGCCGGTGCTGACGGTGCGCGCGCCGCCGCTGACGGTGACCGTCGCTCCGGGATTCAGGAACCCGAGGTTCGGACGCGACATCACCTCGGCGCCGGACAGCCGCACCAGGAAGTCGGGCGTGACCTCCGCGATCAGGTTGAACGCTGGCAGCGTGTCGCTGTAGTCGTGCTGCACGCGCGTCGCCACCGGCGCGCCGCCGACGAACGACCAGCCATCGCTGGTGAGCTCGGTCTTGACACGGCGCACGCCCACGTTGCCGCGGAACGGGACCGGGCCGATGTCGAACGAGAAGTCACCCTGCAGGTAGAAGCCGGTGCTCTCCTCGTTGACCACGCGGTTGTTGGCGGCGACGTTGGACAGGCTGTCGGACACGGCGAAGATGCCGCTGTTGCTGTAGATGTCGAACATGCGCGCGAACGCGGCCACGTCGGGCACCACCCAGCGGTTCACGCCGCCGGCGTCGATGCCATACGTGCCGAACTCGCGCATCAGGCCCGCCAGCGTGGCGCTGCTCACCGCCGGCACCGCCAGTTCGGACGAACGGCGCCACTCGCGGCCGGTGTAGGTGTAGTCCTTGTAGTGCACGCCGCCCTTGAGGCTGAAGTAGGGCGACGCGTTCCAGCTCAGGTCGACCTGGCCGGTGTCGTACTGGTTCTTCGCGTACTGCGGCCGCAGGCGTACTTCCGCCAGCGTCCAGCCGTTGGGATCGAGCGGATCGACCGTGCCGTAGCCAAACACCGGCAGGCGGCTGTTGCCACGGTAGTCCCAGGTATAGCCATCGACGTCGTACTTGTCGGCGATGATCGTGGTCTGGATCGGGTTGTCGTACTCGGATTCCGAGCGGCCGATCAGGGCGTCCAGCACCACGGTGTCGCTGAAGCGGTGCCTGAGCGAGAAGCCGTACTGCAGGAAGTCGGTGGTCTGTTCGTCGTAGCGGCCCTCGGTGCGGATGTCGACGTTGTCGAACACGCCATAGACCAGGTTGCCGCGGCTGTCCACCTCGCCGGCGCGCACGATCGTGTTCGGCTTGCCGGTGAGCGGGTTGGTGGCCGGGTTCGGGTTGGCGTTGCCGCGACTGAAGGAGAACGCGTTCATGTTGTCCTGCACGCGGTTCGCATCGAAGCGCGCGTACAGGATGTCGATGCCGAACTCGGTGCTGTCGGCCGGCTTGGCCTGGAACGACGCGGTCACGCCGATGCGCTTCTGGTCGTGGGTGAAGACGTTGTAGCGCGGGATGCGCGGGTGGTAGACGCTGGCATCGCGCGCCTGCGCGAACGGCGAGGACGCGTTGAAGTTGCCGTTGGAGGTGCCGTTCGCCCAGCGCACGGAGTCTGAACCCTCCTCGATCACCTTGCGGTCGGTGTAGGCCACCGACAGCAGAGCGCCGAGCTTGTTGTCGGCGAAGGTGTTGCTGATCAGGAACGTGCCGCGCGGATCGTATTCCTCGAGCAGGTCGTTGTAGCTGGCCTGGCCGCCGATCGCCATGGTGAAGCCGTCGTAGTCGAACGGACGCGCGGTACGCAGGTCGACTGTCGCGCCGAGCGATCCTTCCTCGACGTCGGCCGAGGAAGTCTTGCGCACGACCAGTTGCGTGAACAGGTCGGAGGCGAAGGTGTTGAAGTCGAAGCCGCGGCCGCGGTTCACGCCGCCCGAGGTATCGGTGCCGCCGCCGGTGGCCAGTGCCTCGATGCCGTTGATGCGCACGCGGGTGAACTGCGGGCCGAGGCCGCGCACCGAGATGTTGCGGCCTTCGCCGCCCTCGCGCGTGATCGACACGCCGGGGATGCGCTGCAGCGACTCGGCGAGGTTGAGGTCGGGGAAGTCGGCGATGTCCTCGGCGACGATGGCGTCGATCACCCCGGTCTCGCCGCGCTTGATGTCGCGCGCACGCTCCAGGCTGGCGCGGTAACCGGTCACGACCATGGTATCCAGCGTTTGCGCGTCATCGGCCACCGCGGTCGGCGCCGGCACGTCCTGTGCGGCGGGCACATCCTGTGCCAGGGCCAGGGAGGCTTCCGCCTGCAGGGCGATGCCGATGGACAGCGCGAGCAAGGTAACCGGTGTCTTTTTTGCGGTTCGAACAGAACGCATTGCATCCCCTCCTGTATGGGCCAGACCGCGTCTGTGCGCGATTCTTGACTGGACGTGTGTGCTTGCTATGGTGTCGCCGCGGCCGGAATGACACCGCTGGCCAAAACCCTACCAAAAGCTTGGCGGCGAGGCATGCTGCGGCGCAAAACGCGCCCCGGGGCCAGCCGCCGGATGATGCAAGTCCTTGTATGGAGGCCCGTCATGGCCGGTCGGATCCTGTGTTTGGGCGAACTCCTGCTGCGCCTGGGCGCCCCCGGGCGCGAATTGCTGCTGCAGTCGCCGCGGCTGGAGGTGCAGGTCGGCGGCGCCGAGGCCAACGTGGCGGTCTCGCTCGCCCGCTTCGGCCAGGCGGTGGCGATGGCCGGCACCGTGGCCGACAACGCCCTGGGCCGTGCCGCGCTGGGCGAACTGCGCCGCCACGGCGTGGACACCGCACCGGTGCGGCTGGCGGAGGGCCGCATGGGCCTGTACTTCCTCGCCACCGGCGCCGGCCACCGCCCGAGCGAGGTGCTCTACGACCGCGCCGATTCCGCGTTCGCGCTGGCCGATCCGGCCGCCTACGACTGGCCTTCCCTGCTGCGCGACGCCGCCTGGCTGCATGTCTCCGGGGTGACGCCCGCGCTGGGCGCCGCCACCGCACGCGCCGCCGCCGACGCGGTGCGTGCCGCCAATGCCGCTGGCGTGCGCGTCTCGTTCGACGGCAATTTCCGGCCGAAGCTGTGGGCGCGCTGGGACGGCGATCCGGCCACGCTCCTGCGCCCGCTGCTGGACGGCGCCGAAATCGCGTTCGCCGACCATCGCGACATCGACGTGGTGCTGGGTGCCGCCACCGCCGCCACGCCCGACACGCATGCGCAGCGCTTCGCGCAGGCCGCGCGACGCGCCTTCGACGCCTTCCCGCGCCTGCAGCGGATCGCCTGCACCACGCGCGCGCAGGCAAGCGTCGAACACCACGCGCTCGGTGCGCTGATGGCCACGCGCGCAGGCGAGCTGCACCAGGTGGACGCGCGTGAACTGACGGGCATCGTGGATCGCATCGGCGGCGGCGATGCCTTCGCCGCGGGCGTCCTGCACGGCCTTGCCAGCGGCTGGAACGACGCCGACAGCTTGCGCTTCGGTCACGCCGCGGGTTGCCTGAAGCACGCGGTGCCGGGCGACTTCAACCTGGTCGATGCCGACGACGTGATGGCCCTGGTGCGTGGCGAACGCCTCGACGTGAAGCGCTGATCCGGGCCACTCCCGGCCACGCAAGCACCGCCCCCTGAAGGAAAACGCCCGGTCCAGGCCGGGCGTTTCCTGGTCCGCCTGTGCCGGCGGGCCGGTGTCGCGATCAGAACCCGCAGAAGCAGTGCGCCAGCGCCTTCACGGTCGCGCCGTCCTGCGTGCGCAGGGCCTGCTCGAGGAAACGCAGGTCGGCGTCGGCCCTGGGCGCGGCACGCGCCAGCAGCACCTGCGCGAGGTCGGAGTCGTGCAGCCAGGCGCGGCCGAGGCGGCCCTGCGCGAAGCCCGAGAACCAGCGCTCGAAGGGCGTCGCCGCGCGTTCGACGTAGCGCACCCGCCACTGCCCGGACTCGCCCAGCTTGGCGCGCGCGGCGGCATCGGCGATCGCGTCCTGCACGCCGCCGAAAGCGTCGACCAGCGCGCGCTCCTTCGCCTGCGCGCCGGTCCACACACGACCGCGCGCGACCGCGTCGATCTGCTCGACCGTGCGCTTGCGGCCCTGCGCCACCTTGGTGGTGAAGTCGCGGTAGCCCTTGTCGATGATCGACTGGATCACCGACCCCAGCTCGGGCGTCATCGGCCGGCTGACGTCGAACACGCCGGCCATGCGCGTGGTGCCGACGCCGTCGGTATGCACGCCGATCTTCTCCAGCGTGCGCGGGAACGTCGGCACCAGGGCGAAGATGCCGATCGAGCCGGTGATCGTGGATTCGTCGGCATAGATGCGGTCGGCATCCATGCTGATCCAGTAGCCGCCGGAGGCGGCGACGTCGCCGAAGGACACCACCACCGGCTTCTCCGCCTTCTGCAGGCCGATGATCTCGCGCCGGATGACCTCCGAGGCGAACGCGGAGCCGCCGCCGGAATTCACGCGCAGGACCACCGCCTTGACCTTGTCATCGTCACGCGCCTCGCGCAGCAGCGCGGCGGTCGATTCGCCGCCGATCGTGCCCGGCGGCTGGCGGCCCTCGACGATGTTGCCTTCGGCGACCACCACCGCGACCTGCGGCCGCTGGTCGGCCGGCGACACCGTGCCCTCGGCGTGGCGCAGGTAGTCGAACAGCGCGACCTGGCGGAACCCGCCCTCGGCATCGGTGTCGGCCTCGCCGCGTTCGGCGAGCATCGCCTCCACCTCCTCCTGCGTCTTCAGGCCGTCGACCAGCTTCTGCTGCACGGCGTACTTCGCCGCGTCGCCCTCGACCGCGGCAATGCCCTCGGGCAGGCCGTCGATGCTGGCGTTGAGCGCTTCGGGCGTGGTCTTGCGCAGCTTGGCGACGTCGGCGATGTAGCGTTGCCACACGTCGCCCATCCAGAACAGCGAGGCCTCCTTCGATTCCGGCGACGCGGCATCGAGGATGAAGGGCTCGGCGGCGGACTTGTACTCGCCGACCTTGAACAGGTGCATGTCGACGCCGAGCTTGTCCTGCAGGCCCTCGCGGTAGTACTGGCGGTAGCCGTCGAGGCCGGTCAGCAGGATCTCGCCCATCGGGTCGAGGTAGACCTCGTCGGCCTGCGCCGCCAGCAGGTACTGCCCCTGCGTGAAGCGTTCGCCGAACGCGACCACCTGCTTGCCGGACGCGCGCAGGGCCTGGATCGCCTTGCCGATCTCGCGCAGCGAGGCGTAGCCGGTGAACGACATGCGGTCCACGCGCAGCAGCACGCGCTCGATGTTCGCGTCGTCCTTGGCCGCCTCCAGCACGCGCAGCAGGTCGCGCAGTTGCACTTCCGCCGGGCCGCTGCCGAAACTGGCCTCGAGCGAGCGGCTGACCGGGTCGGAGGTGTACTGCTCGACCAGCTTCGCCTCGGGCGCGATCACCAGGGTGGTGCGCGCCTCCAGCGGCGCCACGCCGCCGCGGCCGCCGAGGATCGCCAGCAGCACCAGCAGCAACAGCAGGAAGAACAGGACGTTGAGGATCAGGCGACGGACGAAGTTCATGCCGTCCCAGATCCCGATGATGGCGCGCAGCAAAGGCCCGCGCGTGTTCGTTTCACTCATTGTGGACAAGGCTCCCTGTTCCGGATGGCCAGCGTACCCGCGAACCCCGCGGTTTTCATGCCCCTTTGGTCACCGTGGCCTGCGGCACGCCGACCAGCGCCTCGCGCCGGCTGCTGCGCAGGAAGCGCCGGGCCATGAGGATCGCCGCGACCAGCAGGCCGGCGATCAGGCCCAGCCACATGCCCCTGGGGCCCCAGCCCAGCCCGAGGCCGAGGCCGGCGCCCAGCGGCATGCCCACGCCCCAGTAGGCAAAGGCGGCGATCAGCATCGGCACACGCGTGTCCTTGAGCCCGCGCAGCGCGCCGGCCGACAGCACCTGCACGCCATCCGGGAACTGGAATGCCGCCGCGAACAGCAGCAGGCTGCCGCCCAGCGACGCCACCGCCAGGTCGCGCGTGTAGATCGCGGCGATGGCGTCGTGCCCGGCCAGCAGGACCACCGCCGACACCGCCTGGGTCATCAGCACCAGGGCCAGGCCGGCCAGCGCGGCCTGGCGCACGCCGTGGCCGCCGCGGCCGCTGCCGACCGCATGGCCCACCCGCACCGTGGTCGCCTCGGCCACGCCGAACGGCACCATGAAGCACAGGCTGGCGACGTTGATCGCGATCTGGTGCGCGGCCACTTCAAGCTCGCCGATGCGGCCGATCAGCAGCGCGGTGACGATGAACAGCCCGCCCTCCATGGCCACGGTCACGCCGATCGGCAGGCCGGTCCTGAGCAGCGTCGAGATCTCGCGCCAGCGCGGCGGATCGAAACGCGAGAACAGCTGCAGCGCATCGAAGCGCCGCGCGGTCGCGAGATAGGCCATGAAGCCCAGCGCCTGCGCCCACATCATCACCGCCGACGCCAGGCCGAGGCCGCCGGCGCCGCGCTCGGCGAATCCGAACGCACCGAACGTGAGCGCATAGCCCAGCGGCAGCAGCACCAGCAGGCCACCGAACCCGAAGGCCATCGTCGGCAGCGTCCAGTGCAGGCCGTCGCACAGGTAGCGCATGCAGAAGTACAGGGTCAGCGCCGGGATGCCCCAGCGGATCCCGTGCAGGAATTCGGCCGCCGCGGGCCGCACTTCCGGCGCGATGCCCATCGGCGCGAGCGCATGCGCCGACAGCGTCAGCAGCGCGAACAGCACGATCCCCAGCGCCGCCGACAGCCACAGCGCCTGCCGGAACAGCGGCCCGATCTCGGCCCGGCGCCCGGCGCCATCGAGTTGCGACACCGACGGCGGCAGCGCCATCAGCGTGCCCATCGGCACCATCATCGGCAGCCAGAACAGCGCGGTGCCGACGGCGACCGCGGCCAGCGTGTTGGTGCCATGGCGACCGGCGATCACGTTGTCGACGAAACCGATCAACCCGGTCGACAGGTGCCCGGCCACGAGCGGCGCGGCGAGGACGGCGGTGGTGCGCACTTCGCCGCGGAAGCGGGCGGGCGCGGGGGACGGGGACATGCGGGGGACGGAACGCGACTGCGGCCGGCAGCGATCCAGTGTCGCGCGCTGGCGCCGGGTCGGCGGCGGCCGGTATCTTACCCGCACTTCCGGGGACCGCCGATGACCGCAACGCCCGCACTGCCGGACAGCCCGTCGCCTTCGCCCGAGCCGGCGCCGGGGCTGGGCAACTGCGCCAACTGCGGCACGCCGCTGCTGGGCGAGCACTGCTACGCCTGCGGGCAGCCGGTGAAGGGCCTGGTGCGGCATTTCTCCAGCCTGATCGGCGACGTGCTCGACAGCGTGTTCGAGTGGGACGGGCGCCTGCCGCGCACGCTGTGGCCGCTGCTGGGCAAGCCCGGCTACCTCAGCAACGAGTACCTCGCCGGGCGCCGCATCCGCTACGTCAGTCCGTTCCGGCTGTTCTTCTTCCTTGCCGTGCTCACCTTCTTCGTCGGCAAGCTGACCGTCAGCTTCGGCGAGGGCGGCGGCGTCAACTTCGGCGGCGACAACGCGATCGAAACCGCGCTCACCGTGGCCGACGTGGAACAGGCGCGCGATGCCGCGCTCGCCGAACTGGCCGCGACCACGGCCGCGATCGAGGCCGGGACGGCGGCCGCGGGCACCGCCGCGGAGGGCCCCGGCCAGGCCGGCGCCGACGTCGCGCGGCGCGCCTCCGAGGCCGCCTTGCGCAGCGGCGAGGCCGCGATCCGCGCCCAGGCCGACAGCCGCATCCGCCGCCTGCGCGAGGCGCAAGCCGCCGGCCAACCGCCGCCACCGCCGAACGTGGCGCGGCTGCGCTTCGACGACGGCGACTGGGACGCGGAAAAGAACCCGATCGCCGTGACCTGGTTGCCGGGGTTCGCCAACGACTGGCTGAACCAGCAGGTGGGGCGCGTGCAGAAGAACATCCCGCGCGTGCAGGAAGACCCGGACCTGTTCAAGGACGCGATGCTCGGCGCCGTGCCGTCGACGCTGTTCGTGCTGCTGCCGGTGTTCGCGCTGATGCTGAAGGTGCTGTACGTGTTCAAGCGCCGGCTGTACATGGAACACCTGATCGTCGCCCTGCACAGCCATGCCTTCCTGTGCCTGGCGGTGCTGCTGCTGTTCGTGCTCAGCGCGCTCGACCACTGGCTGGCGCCCGACGGCGGCTGGCGCGGCGTGGTGTTCAAGCTGCTCGAGGCCGCGCTCTGGATCTGGATGCCGCTGTACCTGCTGCTGATGCAGAAGCGGGTGTACCGCCAGGGCTGGCCGATGACCCTGCTCAAGTACGCCGTGCTCGGCTGGTGCTACGTGGTGCTGCTGTCGTTCGGCGCCGCGTTCACCGCGCTCGCCGGCCTGGTGTGGATGTGAGCGCAGGCGGCGGGATGCTGGTCTACGAAGTCAACCTCGACGTGGACGCGGGCATCGCCGGCGAGTACCGCGCGTGGCTGGACGACCATGTGCGCGCGATGCTGGCGCTGCCGGGGTTCGTGTCGGCGCGGGTGTTCGAAGTGGTCGCCACGCCGCCAGATGCGACGCGCGCGGAGTGGTGCGTGCACTACGCGCTGCGCGATGACGCCGCGCTGGAGGCCTACCTGCGCGAGCACGCGCCGCGGATGCGCCGTGACGGCCTCGCCCGCTTCGGCGACCGGTTCCGCGCCACGCGCCGGGTGCTGCGCCCCGCGGGCGACTGACCGGCGAGAATCCGCGGGCCGCGAGTGACGGCGCGTCATCGGGGCCGGGCGCGCGGGCGATGGTCGTTGCCCCCATCCGCCTTCGGCACCTTCCCCCGCTGGACGGGGGAAGGAAACGCTCGAAAGTGGCGCAGGGATCGAAGCAGGCCAGGATCGAAGCAGCCCGAGGATCGAAGCCGTCCCGGGATCGAAGCAGCCCGGGAACCGCAGCGGCTCAGGGATCGACGCGCCGGCGCAGCCATGTCGCGCGGTCCGCGGCGGGTTGGGCCAGCAGCTCCCGGCGCAGGGCGTCGCGGGCGTCGGGCGGCGTGCGCTGGGCCAGCACGCCCAGGTCGGCGCGCGCCTGCGCCGGCAGCGCGCGCAGCGCTGCCAGCAGCACCTCGCGCTCGTCCGGCGGCACCTGCGCGAACAGGGCATGCAGCCGCGGCCAGTCCGCGCCCAGCGTGGGGCCCAGCAGCCAGCCGCGGCGGAGGCCGGCATCGAGCGCGTCGAAGCGCGCGCGCAGCGCCTGCTGCTCGGCGACGGGCAATGCCCGCCAGGCCTCGCGTGCGGCACGCATCCGCGCGCGCTCGTCTTCCGGCAGCGCCTGCCAGGCTTGCCAGGCCTCGCGCTGCTCACGGCGCAGCGCCTCGGGCAGGGCGCGCCAGGCGTCGTGGCGACGCTGCAGGGCCTCGCGCTGTTCCGGGCCCAACGCGGCCATCGCGGACGGCGCGGACGATGCTCCGTCAGCCTGCGCCTGCGCCTGCACCATCGGCGCCAGCGCCAGCGCCGTGGCCAGCACCACGCGGCTTGCGCGGTCAGCGCGGCGCATCGAACTGCTCCGGCACGGCTTCGTCGAGGTCCAGCGTAGGCGGCAGCGCCACCGGCTCCGCGTCGCTGGTGTCCTCCAGCGCGTGGACCAGCCAGGCATCGAACGCGGGATCGCCGATCGCATCCGTCTCGCCGCGGGCTTGCGCCAGCAGCAGCTCGAGGTCGCGGTCGGTCTGCAGCGCCAGCGCCGGATCGTAGCGGCCGGCCGGCGGCGCGGCCGGCGGCAGGGCCTGGGTCTGGATGCGCGGCACCGATGCGTCGTCCGGCGCGGAGGGCCACGGCCACCACCACGTCGCCGCCAGCGCAAGGCCGGTCAGCAGCACCACCGCCCACGACGCCGGCCACGGCCAGCGCGGTCGCGCCGGCGCGTTGCTGGTCGGCGCAACCGGGCGCGGTTTGGGCCGGCGGCCGTCGCGCAGCCGCGCGATCCGCTCCAGCCGCTCGCCGGGCAGGCCGCGCAGCGCGGCCTGCGCCGCCTCCGACATCGCCCGCCATGCCTCGGGGTCGGGCTGGCCGTCGTCGCGATGCGGCAGCGCCCGCTGCAGCGCCAGGCGATAGCTGGGTCGGCCGATGCCGAGCACGGCCGCCGCTTCCGCTTCGGCCAGGCCCGCCACCAGGCGCAGCAACAACGCCGCGCGGGGCCCGCTGCCGAGGCGGGCGAGATGCGCTGGCGCGGCGCCGGGCGCGCCAGCGCCACGCCCGGGGGGTGCGCCGCGCAGCCCCGGTGCGGCCAGCAGCATCGCCCAGAACCGGCGCGGCCATTCGGCGAACGGCACCTCGGCGGCGACCTCGCCGAAGCCGCGCAGGCTCGCCGCCAGGGCGACGTCGCCGACCTCGGCATCGCCTCCCTGCCATTCGGCGAACACGGCCCCGCGACGCTCGACGCCGCGCAGGAAGGCGCTCAGTGCGGCCTGTGCCGCCGAGGGGTCGTTCAAGGGACCAGGACTTCCACGAACACGGGCCGCACCGGCCCGACGGCGGCCATCATACGGGCGCGCATGGGGCCACCGGGGGCTTGACGAACCGGCACCTTGTTGTTCCAGCCCGGGATTTCGCGGCGCAGGTTGTGCACATCGGTCTTGAAACCGCCACATTTTCCGCACGGCACCACGCATTCGCCCATGTGAAGCCTTTGTTTCACGCGCAAGTGATTGATATTTTGGAAGAAATGCGCGTTGGCGCTTTTTTCGCCAAGTTGGCCGCGGGACGTCCCGGATGCCCTGAAAAACGCTGCCGAATGCGCCCGTGCACAGAGTTATCCACATAAATTGTGGATAAGGTGAAATCCCTTTGCCGACGGCGACTTGCACGCGAATCGTTCGCGAGGGGGCAGGTGCATGCCGCAAGTCGGGATTTGCGGAGCGCTGTGGAACATCGGTGTCATCGCGCGCCCGGTCGCTAGACTTCGCCGGTGCCCGACACCCCCTCTCCCCGCCTGCTCAGGGTCGCACTGCCGCTGCCGCTGCCGCGGCTGTTCGACTATCGCGCGCCACACGGCGGCGAGGCCGGGGACGGCGACATCGGCCGCCGCGTGCGCGTGCCGTTCGGGCCGCGCGAACTCGTGGGCGTCGTCGCGCAGGTGGGCCCGGCGCAGGACGACGCACCGGACCTGCGCGACGCCCTCGCCCTGCTCGACGACGGCCCCTTGCTGCACGGCGAGCTGCTGGCCTCGCTGCACTGGCTGTCGCGCTATACCCATGCGCCGCTGGGCGAAGTGCTGGCCACCGCCTTGCCGGCGGCGCTGCGCCGCGGTGAACCGCTGCCCGACACGCACGCCTGGGCGTGGCGGCTGACCGAAGCGGGCGCCACCGCACGCAGCGGCCTGCGTCGCGGCAGTCGGCCACGCCGCCTCGCCGAACTGCTGGGCGAAGGCGCGCGCGACGAACGCGGGCTCGATGAAGGCGTGCTCGGCGCACGGATGGACGACTGGCGGACCGCGGCGCGCGCGCTGCTCGCCCGCGGCCTCGTCGAACGCGTCGCCGTGCCTGCCTCGGCGCAGGTGCCCGTGCCGCAGGCCGGCCCGGTGCCCAATGCCGAGCAGCAGGCGGCGATCGACGCGGTGCGCGCCGCGCGCGGCTTCGCGCCGATGCTGCTCGACGGCGTCACCGGCAGCGGCAAGACCGAGGTGTACCTGCACGCCATCGCCGACTGCCTCGCGCGCGGCCGCCAGGCGCTGGTGCTGGTGCCGGAGATCGGACTGACGCCGCAACTGCTGCAACGTTTCCGCACGCGCCTCGGCGTGCCGATCCACGCCAGCCATTCCGGGCTCAACGACGGCGAGCGCGCGCGCACGTGGGCCGCTGCCTGGCGGGGCGAGGCGCGGGTGATCGTGGGCACGCGTTCGGCGGTGTTCACGCCGCTGCCGGACGCCGGCCTGGTCATCGTCGACGAGGAGCACGACGCCAGCTACAAGCAGCAGGACGGCATCCGCTACCACGCGCGCGATTTCGCACTGGTGCGCGGCAAGGCGCTGGAAGTGCCGGTGCTGCTCGGCAGCGCGACGCCGTCGCTGGAAACCCTGCACAACGCCGGCGCCGGACGCTACGCCTGCCTGCGCCTCGGCCGGCGCGCGGGCGAAGCGATGCCGCCGTCGGTGCGCGTGGTCGACGTGCGCAAGCGCGCGCTGGAAGCCGGCCTGTCGCTGCAGATGCTCGACGCCATCCGCGCCGCGCTCGCCGCCGGTGGCCAGGTGCTGGTGTTCCGCAACCGCCGCGGCTACGCGCCGGTGCTGCTGTGCCACGACTGCGGCTGGAGCGCGCAGTGCCCGCGCTGCGGCACGCCCGAGGTCGGCCGGCCGATGACCGTGCACGCGCACGGCAAGCGCCTGCAGTGCCACCACTGCGGCCATCGCAAGCCCGCGCCCCTGGCCTGCCCGGACTGCGCCAGCCTCGCGCTGCAGCCGCAGGGCGTGGGCACCGAGCGCATCGAGGAAGTCCTCGCGGCGAAGTTCGGCGACGTGCCGGTGCTGCGCATCGACCGCGGCAGCACCCAGCGCAAGGATGCGCTGGAGCGGCTGCTGGCCACGTTCGGGACGCAGCCGGGCATCCTGGTCGGCACGCAGATGCTGGCCAAGGGCCACGACCTGCCCAACCTCACCCTGGTGTGCGTGGTGGGCGTCGACGAGGGCCTGTTCTCCGCCGACTTCCGTTCGCACGAGAAGCTCGCGCAACTGCTGATCCAGGTGGCCGGCCGCGCCGGTCGGGCGCAGCGCGCCGGCGAGGTGCTGCTGCAGACGCACCATCCCGACCACCCGCTGCTGGCGACGCTCATCGCCGGCGGCTACCACGCCTTCGCCGGCGACGAACTCGCGCTGCGCGAGGCTGCGGGCTTCCCGCCGTTCGCGCACCTGGCCCTGCTCCGCGCCGAGTCCAGGCACGCCGAACCGCCGCTGGCGTTCCTGCGCGCCGCGCGGCAGCAGATCGAAGCCGTGGCCGGTCCGCATGACGCGCCGGCGATCGAACTCAACGGCCCCATGCCGGCGCCGATGCCGCGGCGTGCCGGCGTGCATCGCGCGCAGCTGCTGCTGTCCGCCGGCGACCGCCGCCGCCTGCACGCCGTGCTCGATGCGGCCCTGCCCGCGCTGTCCGCCCTGCCCGAGGCGCGCCGGGTGCGCTGGTCGCTCGACGTCGACCCGGTCGACCTGTACTGACCCGGCCTCGCGGCCCGCTCTACTGTGCTTGACACAGTAGTCGCGACCCGATACTGTGCGCGAAACAGTACTGGGTGCCGCATGGTAGAGCGCGACAACACGGGATTGGGCGAACTCAGGCGCGGCGTGCTGGTGCTGGCCGTGCTGTCGCGCCTGCAGGTGCCGCAATACGGCTATTCGCTCAAGCAGGCGCTGGCCGAGGGCGGCATGCCGGTGGAGGAAGGCACCCTCTACCCGCTGCTGCGTCGGCTGGAAGCGCAGGGCCTGCTCGCCAGCGACTGGGACACGGGCAGCTCGCCGCCGCGCCGCTATTACCGGCTGAGCGCGGACGGGACACGGGCATTCGCGGCGCTGGCCGAGGCGTGGCGCGAACAGGTGCGGGTGATCGGTGCATTCCTCGAGGACACGCCATGATGCAAGCCAACCAGGTGATCGACGCCTACGTCCGCGACGTGGCGACCTGCCTTCCACGCGCCCGGCGCAACGACGTCGCGCTCGAACTGCGCGCCCTGCTCGACGAGGAACTCGCCGAACGTGCGCGCAGCGCGGGGCGGCCCGCGGACAAGGCGATGGCGATGGACCTGCTGCGCGATTTCGGCCGGCCAGCGGACGCCGCGCAGCGCTATCACGCGCGCCCGGCGCTGGTCGATGCCGCGGATACCCACCATTTCGTGATCTGGGCGATCGGCGGCGCGGTGGTGATGGCGGTGCACGCCGCGCTGAATCCCGGCCAGCCCGACCCCGGCGGGTTGTTCCTGGAGTGGCTGGGCGTGCTGCTGCTGTGCTTCGCCCTTGCCGGCTGGTGGCGCCGCCGCCATCCGACGCGCTTCGGCTGGACCCCCAGCCGCGGCCCCGACTGGATGCCGCGTCCGCTCTCGGCGCTGTCGCTGGTGGCGTTCGTGGTGTTCCCGGTGGCGATGTACGCCGCGCCGATGGCCTTCGCGCGCGTGCTGCTGCCCGCCACCCTGTCGGTCGACGGGCTCGCCCTCGATCCCGGCTTCGCCGGCAGCTGGCCACGCGCGCTGACGATGGCGCTGCTGGTGGCGATGGCCGTGCAGTTCGCGATCACGCTGGCGCTGGGCCGACAGCCGGCGTGGCTGCGTCGCATCGGCGTCGCGCTCAATCTCGCGGTGGGCACGCTGCTGGTCGCCCACGGCGCGATGATGACGCCGCAGCACGGCGTGTTCGTGTCGGCGCAGGCCAACACCGTGGCCGCGCCGATCTTCCTCACCGTGGGCGGGATGATGGTGCTGGTCGCGCTGTACTACGCCTGGCGCGAGTGGACCGGCATCGACCCGGCGCCGATGCGCGGCGAAATGCCGGCGGCATAGGCGGCACGCGCCGCGGGCTCAACCCGCGGCCTTGCCCTTGGGCTTCTCGCGCACGTACACGATCTGCCCCTGGCGGCGCACGTCGAACAGCCCGATCGCGTCGACCAGGTCGCTGAGCTTGCGATAGCCATAATTGCGCGGATCGAACGAGGCCTGGTTGCCGATCTGGTGGCCCACCTGGCCCAGGTGCGACCAGCCGTCGTCGTCGGCCGCCGACTCCACCGCGCTGCGCAGCAGCTGGAGCAGGCGCGTATCGCCGCGCAGCTGCTTCTGCGTGCTCGGCTTGCTGGCGGCAGGCGCCGCATCGGGGCTCGCACTCGGCGCGGCCAGCGCCTCGACGTAGGTGAACTTCGAACAGGCATTGACGAAGGGCTTGGGCGTCTTCTGCTCGCCGAAGCCGTACACCTTCACGCCTTCGGTCAGCAGGCGCATCACCAGCGGGGTGAAGTCGGCGTCGCTGGAGACGATCGCGAATGCGTCCAGCTTGCCCGCGTACAGCAGGTCCATCGCGTCGATCACCATCGCCATGTCCGAGGCATTCTTGCCGGAGGAGTACGCGAACTGCTGGATCGGGCGGATCGCGTACTCGTGCAGCACCGCTTCCCAGGCCTTGATGTGCGGGTTCTTCCAGTTGCCGTAGGCACGGCGCACGTTGGCCACGCCGTGCCGCGCCACCTCGTTGAGGATCGCGTCGATCTTCGCCGCCGGCGCGTTGTCCGCGTCGATCAGCAAGGCGATCCGCCGTTCGATGTCCATCATCCTGCCCCTTGCCCGCGCGGCGACACGCGCAGGGTAGCGCGTCCGGCGCAACGGTACGCATTGAAACCGATGCGGCAGGCGTGCGCACGATGGGCGACAATGCGCCCCTTCCCGCCAGCCTCCCGCCCGCCGACATGCCCAGCCAGCTCGAACAGCTCCGCGCCCTGTCCACCGTCGTCGCCGACACCGGCGACATCGACGCGATCGCCCGCTTCAAGCCGATGGATGCCACCACCAATCCGTCGCTGCTGCTCAAGGCGGCGTCGCTGCCGGCCTATGCCGCGCACCTCGATGCGGCGCTGGCACGGGCCGACGGCCGCGGCGAGGCGAAGGTGGCCGACGCCTGCGACCGCCTGGCGGTGGCGATCGGCGGCGAGATCCTCAAGCTGGTGCCCGGCCGGGTCTCGACCGAAGTCGACGCGCGCCTGAGCTTCGACACCGAGGCCACCATCGCCAAGGCGCATCGCCTGGTGGCGCTGTACCACGACGCCGGCATCGGCACCGACCGCCTGCTGATCAAGGTCGCCTCGACCTGGGAAGGCATCCGCGCCGCCGAGCGGCTGGAGCGCGAGGGCATCCACTGCAACCTCACCCTGCTGTTCTCGTTCGCGCAGGCCGTCGCCTGCGCCGAGGCCGGCGTGTTCCTGATCTCGCCCTTCGTCGGCCGCATCCTCGACTGGCACCTGGCCAACGGCATGGCCACCCCGGCCACGCCGCAGGACGACCCGGGCGTGCAGTCGGTGCAGCGCATCTGGCACTACTACAAGCGGCACGGATACGACACGGTGGTGATGGGCGCGAGCTTCCGCAACACCGGCGAAGTGCTGGCCCTGGCCGGCTGCGACCGCCTCACCATCTCGCCCGACCTGCTGGCCGCGCTGGACGCGTCGGACGCGCCGGTGGCGCGCGCGCTGGAAGACGACGGCACGCGCAGCGCCAGGCCCGCCAGGCTCGGCGAAGCCGCGTTCCGCTGGGACCACAACGAGGACGCGATGGCCACCGAAAAACTCGCGCAGGGCATCCGCAACTTCGCCGCCGACCAGCGCAAGCTGGAAACGATGCTGGCCAGCCGCCTGTAGGGCATCGGCCTCCCGCGCAATCGTCGCAGCACGCCCGTCTCCCGCTTGCGGGAGAAGGTGGCGCGCAGCGCCGGATGAGGGTGCGGAAGCTTCCTTCGACAGCCCCCATCCGCCTTCGGCACCTTCCCCCGTGAACGGGGGAAGGAAAAGCGCAGACGCAGTCACATCCTCGGATCTCTTCTCCCGCTTGCGGGAGAAGGTGGCGCGCAGCGCCGGATG
>Ga0209571_1000481_pt1 | contig 42785 bp, 34 predicted proteins | sample EBPBio102011_DNA_FD_185866 | JGI IMG/M metagenome (GOLD analysis project Ga0209571, IMG submission 185866) | Wastewater treatment Type I Accumulibacter community from EBPR Bioreactor in Madison, WI, USA - Reactor 1_1/10/2011_ DNA (SPAdes)... | ecosystem: Engineered > Bioreactor > EBPR >... | reverse complement strand
TTTTAAGACCTATTTCCAACCTCAAAATCAGGTGGTCAATTTAATCCGAAATGAGCTGCTCACTTTGCTCCGAAAATGGTGGTCATTTTAAACCGAAATATGGTGGTCATTTTGACCGTTTTTTCCACTCAAAACAACTTGCCCTTTGCAGGGGGCAGAAAACACCTTCCGAAGTCAGGGTTTTGTATGGATTTTAAAATGGATTAGTGATGAACGATAACAACAAAAAGCAATTGAAAAAGACCGGACGCCGCCCCAAAGAAGACCCGGCGACAATACGGTACACCATTTCCTTTAACGAGCAGGAACACGCCCGCTTTCTTGCCCTTTTTGATAAATCAGGTATGCAGATAAAGGCACATTTTATAACGTCCTGCATCTTTGACAAGACCATAAAGACCATTCAGATTGACAAAGGAACGGTTGATTTTTATATGCGGCTGACCTCTTTTCACAGCCAGTTCCGTTCCATAGGTGTAAACTATAACCAAATTGTAAAGCTGCTGTACAAGAATTTTTCCGAAAAAAAAGCCGCAGCGTTTCTCTATAAACTGGAAAAACAGACCGCAGAAATGGCGATGCTATGTCAAAAAATCATCCAAATAATCGAGGAATTTGATGCAAAACATCTGAAAAAACAGCGGTAGAAATGATAGCAAAAATTGGAAGAAGCGCAAATTTATACGGGGCATTGGCGTACAATCAGCTTAAAGTTGAGAATGAAAACGGAAAAATTTTGTTCGCCAATAAGATGATTGAAACTGCTAACGGTCATTATTCCGTTGCACAATTAGCCCAATCTTTTGCACCTTACCTGATAGCCAACCGCAATACCGAAAAACATACTTTACATATTTCTCTAAATCCCGACCCGAAAGATAAAGTAAGCGATGACAAATTCAGGGAAATGGCAGAGCAATATATGCGTGAAATGGGTTACGGCGAACAGCCTTTTGTAGTCTTTAAACATACCGATATTGACCGTAGCCATATCCATATCGTATCGGTTTGTGTGGATGAGGAGGGCAAAAAGATTTCGGACAAATTCGAGAAAATGCGGTCTATGAATGTATGCCGTGAACTGGAAAGAAAACACGGATTGATACCCGCAACGGATAAGGAGCGCAACCAAACTGATAAAATTTTCCGTCCGGTAGATTATCGGGCAGGCGATGTAAAGAGCCAAATCGCTTCAGCCGTTCGCCACCTGCCGAATTACTACCAGTACCAAACTTTGGGCGAATACAATGCTTTGCTTTCCCTGTTCAATATTACCGCCGAGAAAATCGAGGGCGAATTGCAGGGAAAGATGCAGCAGGGATTATTATATATTCCGCTAAATGAAAAAGGCGAAAGAGCCGGGCATCCGTTCAAGGCTTCGCTGTTCGGAAAGAGCGCAGGGCTTACGGCTTTGGAATTGCATTTTGCGAAATGCAAAACTGCTTTGGAAGACAGCCCAACCAAACAGACCCTAAAATCTGCCGTTACCATAGCCTTGAAAGCCACGAGCGATGAACAGGCATTTAAAAAGCAGTTAGCGGAACAGGGCATTAACGTAGTCGTGCGCCGGAATGATACGGGGCGTATTTATGGTATCACATTTATTGACCACAATTCCAAAGCGGTTTGGAACGGTTCACGTTTAGGAACAGAACTTTCTGCCAACACCTTTAATGATTATTGGAACAATAACATCAAACCCGATATTAAAGAACCTGCCACTTTACAACCCAAACTATCCACATCAAATGATGCGGATCTTCCTGCGGAAGAACCACACCATTTGTTCGACTTCTTAACTACGGACAAACACGAAGATGGTTTGATTGAAGCACTGGGAGGTTTATTGCCCGAAGCGCAAGGAGAAGATTATGAAGAACAGGACTTTGCCAATAAGATGAAGAAGAAACGCAAACGTCAAAGGGGCAGAAATAATATTTAGCCAAACACTGCCACAGAACGCCACTGGCTGCCACATTCTTATAGCCACTGTATAGAGCCTTTAAATTCACGCCCGAACATTAAAACTTTAAATAATGCAGGGAGAAGACGATTTAAGAGGGCTTGCCAAGATAATGGCTTTTATGCGGGCAGTCAGTATTCTTTTGGTGCTGATGCACCTTTATTGGTTCTGCTACGGTTTCTTTTTAGAACGTGGTTGGACGTTGGAAGTAATCAACAAGATATTAGGTAATTTCGACCGGACGGCGGGTTTGTTTTCACATACCCTTTACACAAAAGCATTTGCTTTGGTTTTACTGGCTTTGAGTTGCTTAGGAACAAAGGGCGTAAAGAATGAGAAAATAACCTGGACTAAAATTTATGTGGCTTTAGGCTTTGGCTTTGTGCTGTTCTTCCTAAACACACCGTTGCTAAAACTATCTCCGGCGACAGGCACATTCCTGTATATCCTTACTATCTCGTTAGGTTATATCGCATTGCTGATGGCGGGCGTACGGATGAGCCGATTGCTCCGTACCAATCTGATGGACGATGTTTTCAATAACGAGAACGAGAGCTTTCAGCAGGAAACCAAGCTGATGGAAAACGAGTATTCCGTTAACCTGCCCACCAAATTTTACTACAAAGGAAAATGGAACAATGGCTGGATTAACATAGTCAATCCTTTTCGAGCCTCAATCGTGTTGGGTACTCCGGGTTCAGGAAAATCGTATGCAATCGTAAACAATTACATCAAGCAACAGATTGAGAAAGGCTTCTCAATGTACATCTATGATTTCAAGTTTGACGACCTTTCTACCATTGCCTACAATCACTTACTGAAGCATCGGGATAAGTACAAAGTTCAGCCAAAATTCTATGTGATAAATTTCGATGACCCACGCAAGAGCCATAGGTGCAATCCACTCAATCCCGATTTTATGACGGACATTTCCGATGCTTACGAAGCGGCTTACACCATAATGCTGAACCTCAACCGTAGCTGGATACAGAAGCAAGGGGATTTTTTCGTGGAAAGCCCAATTATCCTATTGGCTGCCATTATTTGGTATCTGAAAATCTATGAGGATGGCAAGTATTGTACATTCCCACACGCTATTGAATTGCTGAATAAAAAGTATTCGGACGTATTTACCATTCTGACCTCATATTCCGATTTGGAAAACTATCTTTCTCCGTTTATGGATGCTTGGCAAGGTGGCGCACAAGACCAATTGCAAGGACAGATTGCATCGGCAAAAATACCACTGTCAAGAATGATTAGCCCGCAGTTGTATTGGGTTATGACTGGCGATGACTTTACGCTCGACATCAATAACCCAAAAGAGCCAAAGATATTATGTGTAGGTAACAATCCCGACCGTCAAAATATCTACTCCGCAGCATTGGGCTTGTACAATTCGAGAATTGTGAAGCTCATCAACAAAAAAGGGCAATTAAAGAGTTCAGTAATCATAGATGAGCTACCCACAATTTATTTTAGGGGACTGGATAACCTTATCGCAACAGCGAGAAGTAATAAGGTTGCAGTCTGTTTGGGCTTTCAGGATTTTTCTCAATTAACAAGGGATTATGGCGACAAAGAAAGTAAGGTAATTCAAAATACGGTAGGTAATATATTCAGTGGTCAAGTGGTTGGCGAAACGGCAAAGAGCCTTTCGGAACGTTTCGGAAAAGTATTGCAGAAACGCCAAAGTATGACGATTAACCGTAACGATAAATCAACCTCTATCTCCACACAGTTAGACAGCCTTATTCCGGCTTCTAAAATCTCAACACTTACACAAGGAATGTTTGTGGGTTCAGTTTCGGACAATTTTGATGAACGTATTGAGCAAAAGATTTTCCACGCTGAAATTGTCGTGGACAATGAAAAAGTTGCCGCAGAAACTAAGGTATATCAGAAGATACCGGAAATCCTGTCCTTTGTTAATGAACACGGAGAAGATAAAATGAAACAGGAAATTGAAAGCAATTACCGTCAGATAAAATCAGATATTCTGCATATTGTTGAAAGCGAAATGGAGCGTATCAAAAATGACCCGAACTTACAGCATTTGGTGCAACAATAGAACACTGTATAAAAATATAAGTTTACCTCTTTTTAAAATCTTTAAAAATGATTAAATTTGCCAATAGCTTAAATTATTACTGTTGCACGCAAATTATATCAGTCTTGTTTTAGTATTTTTTAAACATTTCAAAAATTATTAACTTTTTAGAAGTGTAGTAATGCTAAAACGGTTTTTATTCGGTATTCTTTTTTTTCTGGTTTCGTCTATATCTTGTCCGGCTCAGAATATAGATATAGATAACCGTTTGCTTTCTCTTTCCTCAGCTGAACGCATCCGGTATATGAACGGATATATGGAAGAAAGCAACTTGGTAAACTCCGATAAATTTGATTTATTTCTGGAACAGCTAAAAGATTTTGCAAAACTACAAAATGACCAATTATTACTTAGTCACGTTGAATATAACATCAAAGGAAAACCAATTTTCTATGAGAAGAATGTTCAAAAGAAAATTAATCTAATTCGTGAATTACAATTGTATAGTGAAAAGAAAAATGATTTGTTTCACGTAGGCGATTGTTTGGTTGCTATCGGACAGGTTCAGTTTGGTAACGGGCAATATGCCGATGCTTTTGAAAACCTGCTTGCTGCTGACGAAATCTTCAAAAAAATAGGTTATAGAAATGTACCTATGATGGGAAAATATCTGCACGATTTTGCATTGGACTATTTCTTTTTTCAAGATTACGAGAAGACTATTAAATATATGAAGGAATCAATAAAGCTTCCTAAATATAATGATAATCTTGATATACAACGCTACAATACGCTCGGTTCATCTTACCTGAAACTGAACCAACCGGACAATGCCTATTACTATTTTAACATTGCATACAAAAAGGCTAAAATATATAAAGACATTACCTGGCTTGGAATAATTGCAGGCAATATAGGTGAAGTATTATATAAAAAGGGCGAATACCAAAAAGCTTTAAAACATTTTCAGGAAGTTGAGCAAATCAACAGAGAAAATAATTTTTCTGACGCACAACATAGCACTGCTCTTAATTTAACAAAGACCTATCTAGAGTTAGGAGATTCAAAAAAAGCATCCGAATATTTATTACTTGCCCGAAAATATTTTCCCAAACCTCAAACTTCAATTTTTGGAAACCAGCAAGTATTGGAACAACAAAAGCGATATTATTACGAGGTAAGTCGCCAGTACCATCTTGCTTCAAGGGATTATAAAACGGCTATCCTGTATGCAGACAGTCTTCACAGATCTGAAAAGGCACTTGATAGAAAATACAATGCATTGGTGGTAGGAAAAGCAGCAGACCAGCTGCAATTGCTGCAATCCAAGATGACACTTCAAATTCACGAAAAAGAACAAAGAATAAAAAATATTATCATTATTTCGCTTATTATTATTTCTGTTTTAGGAGCAGGTGTTACATTTTTTATTTCTAAATATAAAAAGAAGCTTAATTATCAAAAGCAATTATTGTTGAGCTCTAAACTCGAAATAACGGAACAGAATTTAAAGCTGTCCGAACTTAAATTAGATGGCTTCAAAAAAAGGATCCAGGAAAAAAGACAGCTTATAGACAATATGCAGGAGCAGCTTGCTTCAGCTACAAATGTGAATAACGATATCATATTTCAGTTACAGCAATCTACTATTCTCACCGAAGAGGACTGGCAAAATTTTAAGATACTTTTTGAGCAGGTACATTCCGGTTTTTTAACGCAATTAAAAGCAAAATATCCACAACTATCTCCATCAGAAATTCGTTTTCTTTCACTTGCAAAACTTAATTTTTCCAGAAAGGAAATGGCAGCTGCATTAGGTGTTTCTTCACAAAGCATACACACAAACTGGTACCGTATTCGAAAAAAATTAGACCTTTCGGAAGCTTATACGGTAGATAAGCTAATCGAAACAATTTAATTTCTTATTTATATAAACCTATATTCTATGTTTTGTTAAGATATTGATTATCAATTACAATTTTAACTTGTGATGTTTTTGTGATGCCTTATTTAATAACTAAAAACGTTTCTTAGCCTAATTTTAGTGCATATATATTAATATTAATCTATGAAACATTTTTTACTTCATCCCAAGAATTTCTTAACTGGGCTTCTCTTATCTTTCAGCTTTTTCACAAGTGCCCAAACTCCAGACGCCAACAACATCCTCTACGTAAACATCAACGTTTCGGGTGGAAACGGAAGTGGCGACAGTTGGGCAAATGCCATACCGCAATTAGCCGATGCAATGAAATACGCAAGAGCACAATTTATTGCCGATGCTACGGTTTATGATGCAACATCGCTAAAAATTTACGTGGCAAAAGGTACATACAAGCCAATGTACAGCCCACAAAACAGTATGTACACCCAAGACGACGGAATGAATAACGCCTTTGTAATGGTAAAAAATGTGCAAATTTATGGTGGTTTCGACCCGAATAATGGAATAGATGATTTAACGGACAACCGTATTTTTGACGAAAACGGAAGTATTTTAAGTGGAGATATAGGGAATAGTCCTCTATATGAATATGATGATGCCTACCACGTGGTAATTTCTGCGGGAGCTGTGGGAACAGCATTGTTAGATGGATTTACCATTAGAGATGCTTTTATGGATTATTTGGGTAGTAACCTTACTATTACCGTTAATACTTATCCCGTTTACCGAGCTCGCGGAGCAATTTATAACGTTCTTTCTTCCCCAATTTTTGCTAATTGTATTATTACGGATAACAGAAAATGGGTCGCTGGCGGAATGTATAATTATTATCAATCTTCGCCTACCATTACCAATTGTACTTTTAAAAGCAATTATACATATTATACGGAAGGTGGTGCAATCTATAATTATTATCAATCTTCGCCCACTATTACCAATTGTAGTTTTACAAATAATGCTGCAATAAAAGGTGGTGCTATTTATAATGAAAATAATTCTTCGCCCGTCATCAGCAATTGTAGTTTTACAATCAATGCTGCCAATGAAGGCGGTGCCATCTATAATGAAGCTTCTTCGCCTGTTATCATCAATACATTATTTGCCAATAATGAAGCATCACACACTGGAAGTCCTACCAACGGCAGTGCCATCTACAACGAGGGAGCATCATCACCATCGCTTACCAACGTAACCATTGCCAACAACACAGGTTTAAATGCGATATATTCGGAAGCAGGTTCTACATTGGTGGTAAATTCTATTATTTACGGCACAATTTTGGGAACTTACACGCCGCAATATTCTTTAATAGAAGGCAATACCGATTTTACCAACGGAAACGTTGATGCAGCAGGAATTACATTAACGGATGTGTTCACTAATCCGTCAACAGGCGATTATACATTAAAAATTACTTCTCCGGCCATTAATGCAGGTAGTAATTCGCTGTTTACAGGATTAAATGCTGATACTAAAGATTTGGTAGGTAATGTGAGAGTATATGATTTTGCTAATTCGGGTGTGATAGACTTGGGTGCTTATGAATATCAAGCAGGGACATTATCTACTATTGATTTTGGAGCTAAGAATGAGGTTGAGGTTTATCCAAATCCCTTTACAGATATATTGAAAATTTCAAAAATGAATGATATTAAAGCAATATCTCTATATGATATGTCTGGTCGATTGATTAAAAAAATAGCCCCAACTACTGAGCTTGATCTTTCATCTTTAAGTAAGGAGTCATACCTGCTTGTTATTATTATGGAAGATAATCAGACTAAAATTTTTAAAGTCATCAAAAAATAAAGTATAAAGAAGTAGAAAAACTAATTTTAATTAACAGTTAGCGGTCAGGCAACGAATAACCTACAACAATTAACATTTGATAAATATTTGCAACCTATAACTAACTGACGAAAAAATGAACTATGACGATTAGAGAAGCTAAAATTGAGGACATAAAACAAATTCAAATAGTAAGAAATTCTGTAACAGAAAACACTTTGTCAAATCCTGACTTGGTGACAGACCAAGATTGTGAGGAGTTTATTACAGTAAGAGGAAAAGGATGGGTTTGTGAAATAGACAAACAAATTGTTGGATTTGCAAAAAACAAAGGGAAAGGCGCTCTTATGAACATCAATGCCATAGGCAAAACAGGTGGCGATCTTCCTCATAACAATATGATGCCCTTTTTAGCCCTGAATTATTATATCAATGCCGGTGGCTATGCTTCGGAAAATTCTTAGCCGATTTAGTAAAAGAGGTATTGATTGATATACACAAGAGTTTATGCTGTAGGTATCTGTAGTATAAACTCTTTTATCAGTGTTATTGATGCTTCCCAAAATAAATATTAAAACCTGTTTTATGACATTTTTACATCGAATTATTCAACACATACAATACACAGTACTACTACTGTTGGGTATGTTCTGCATCAGCAACAGTGCTTATGCCATAACCTACAATGTTACCAATACCACAGACGGTATGGCTACCAACCAGCTTCGGGGCGCTATCCTTGCTGCCGATGCTGCCGGAGGTGGACCCCATGTCATCAATGTGCCTGCCGGTACCTATAACCTTACGATGGGGACAATTCATTTTGGTAATAATGCGCAGAATATTTCCATTATAGGTGCAGGACTCGGGCAAACCATTATCAGTATGACCAACACCAACCGGGATCGTATTTTTTTTATTAATCCGACGGCTGAGATTGCAGATGTAAGCACAAGCATATCAGGCATTACATTTACTAACGGATATGTAACATCAGATTATTATGGCGGTGGAGCTATTCTTTGTGGTGGGCCCGGTAATGTCATAACAATAACCAACTGTGCTTTTGAAGGAAATACTGACCCTATGGGAGGGGATGGAGGTGCTATATCTTATGCATCGACAGGCATCATTAATATCGATCAGTGTTCTTTTATTAATAATACAGCATACAATTATAGTGGTGGTGGTTATTTTGTGGGTAGTGGAGGTGCAGTTTCTATTGCGTATTATACTTATGCCAATGCTACTGCTCCTGTTACCGGAAGTACAAGTATTACCAATTGCAGCTTTACCGGGAATAGTAGTTTTGAACAAGGCGGTGCAATTTACATATATGCAGAAAAAAAAGATTACGCTACCAGCTTTAATACAGTCATTCAAAATAATATTTTTACGGGCAATTCTCTTGCGGGCTGGGATACTTATCCCGGGAATGGAGGAGCTATTTTTATTGGTACGGATTTTCCGACAGCGGTCAATTATAATTATTTCAGCAATAATACAGTAGCCGCCGGCACTGTCAAAAACGCATTGTACGTTACAGAAGGGTATTCGTATTATCTTGGGAATGGTGGTGGTGCAACAGTAGATGCCACCAATAACTGGTGGGGCTGCAATACCGACCCGCAAGCTTCGGGTACTTGTAGCGAAGTCGCAACGGTGGTAAGCGGTTCTTTTGTTCCCCCGACCACTTTGATAACCCAGCCACAATTAGTACTGAAAACTACGGCAAGTACCAACACTTTATGTACTGCAAACGGTACCACTGTTACGGCAAGTGTACTGCAAAATTCGGCAGGTACCACAATGTCTCTTGCCAATGTATCACGTCTCATAGGTATGCCGTTAACTTTCAGTGCTGCTAATGGTACCATCAGCAATGCACAGGCAACCATACAGGCCAATGGTACGGCAACCGCTACCTACACGGCAGCTACAACTGGCAATGGTACGGTAAAAGCACTGGCAGGTTATATGACCTCGGGCAATACCACTCAGGTTGCCAATATTACAGTAAATGCATCGCCTGTTATAACGGCACAGCCTGTCAATGTAGCCAGTTGTTCGTCCGGTTCTGTAAGTATGAGTGTTACGGCCACAGGTGGTGCTTTAACCTATCAATGGTATAAAGGCAGCACTCCTTTAACGAATAACAGTGTAATATCAGGAGCTACAAGTGCCACGCTTACATTTACCAATCCGGATGCATCTTACAATGCTACAGACTACAAAGTTACCGTATCCAATAGCTGTGGCAATATTACCTCTTCAGATGCTTCTCTTATTCTGTACAACAACGTAAACCGTCTGTATGTTGCAACGGGGGGTACAGGCAACGGCAGCAGTTGGGGCAGCGCTATGGGTAATCTGCATACTGCCCTTTCGGCAGCAGCGGGTTGTAACAGCATTACCGAAATATTTGTAGCTGCGGGAACCTATAACGTAGGAGCCAACAGCTTTATTATGAGAAACAACCTGGCAATATATGGTGGTTTCGACCCTTTAAACGGAATTACCGATTTAACCCATAACCGTATTATGCCGAATGCTTCCAATGGGCAAGGCTCTATATTAAACGGGCAAAATGTAAGACCTGTTATCTGGAACGTATTTACTGCTGCAACGGCAATGGATAATACCGCCGTACTAGACGGTTTTACCATTACGGGCGGCAGTTATTCCGAGGGTGCCGGCATTCGCAACGTATATGCTTCGCCCACGCTCAGGAACTTGGTTGTCAAAGGCAATAATGCTACGGTATCGGGAGCAGGAATTTATAACTCTGCTTCCAGCCCGCTTATCAGCAATTCGGTTATCAGCGGAAATCTCGTTTTAAATGCTGCTTCCGATGTTTCGGGAGCCGGAATAATAAATACCAATTTTTCGACCCCTACCATTACCAACGTCACCATAACAGGCAATTCGTTGACCACTGCTTTGGGAACCAGCAGGGGAGCAGGAATATATAATGCAGGATTTTCTGTCCCGGTAGTATATAACAGCATCATCTGGAACAATCTGAAAAACAATAATCCTACCATAGCGGGAGCCGACATAGAAAACAACGCCGGAAACATTACGCTTAAGCACAGTATTACACAGGGTTATACAACCGGTAATGCAAACGACTATAACCTGGTAAATACAGACCCGTTGTTTGTTGGGACTGGTTTCCAATTGTCAAATACATCTCCGGCAATTAACGCGGGCAGCAATGCCTTTTACGCAGGATTGGCTACAAGCAAAGACTTGGCGGGAAGTCCACGTTTAGCTGGATTGGTAATAGATATGGGGGCGTATGAAAATCAATCGGTTCTCACCCCCGATGCCAACCTTATTATTTATGTACGTGAGGGCTTTACCGGAAACGGTTCAAGCTGGGCAAATGCTACTTCCAACTTGCAGGGAGCTATTAACTCCGGTGCTACAAAGGTTTTTGTTGCCGTGGGTACTTACAGCGTGCCTTTGCCTAACAGCTTCCGCCTGAAAACCGGTGTGGCGGTTTACGGAGGTTTTGACCCTGTTAACAATATTACCGATTTAACGCACAACCGCATTCTACCCAATCAGGGAACGGCAGAAGGTTCTGTCCTGACTGCTAATAACGCAGGAAGGGTTATGGATAATATTGGTTGCGACAACACCGCCGTTCTGGACGGTTTTACCATTACAGGTGGCTATGCCGAAACCTGGAGCGCCGGAATATACAATCACCACAATGCCTCGCCTACACTGACGAATTTAGTGATTAAAGGAAATACTTCTTATTATGTGGGTAGTTCAACTTCTTATGGCGGAGGTATCGCCTGCTGGGTACAGAGTTCTCCCATTATCTCCAATGTGATTATTAAGGGTAATTCGGCTAAAATTGGTGCAGGGGTTTTTGTTCAAGCTTATAGCCATCCTGTTATTACCAATACGTTGATTACAGACAATCACGTGAGTGCCGGTGGTACAGGAGGCGGTATTGCTCTAGATAATGTCGATGTGTCGGCAATACTTAATAATGTTACCATTGCCGGCAATACAGGCGGCGTAGCGGATGCTCTTGCCATCAATAATACCAATACGATGGATATTAAAAATTCTATTGTTTTTGGATCTATACTTACAGTGGGTTCCGGCACTTATACCTCGCAACATTCCTTCATTGAAGGAAACAGCAGTACGGCAAACGGGAATATTGATGCTGCGGGCATTACCGTTAACGATATTTTCACCAATCCGGCGGCAGGAGATTACAGTTTAAGAGGAGCTGCTTTTGTTGTCAATAAAGGAAACAATACCTTATTTACAGGGTTGAACGCTTCTACCACAGATTTAGCAGGTAATGCAAGATTGAACGGAACAAATATTGATTTGGGAGCTTATGAATTTTTTATCCAGCCCGATGCTAACGGCATTTCCTATGTAAAACCTGCTGCCACAGGTTTAGGAAACGGTTCTTCGTGGGCAGATGCCACAGGTCTTTTACAGCTGGCAATAGATGGAACGAATGTGCAAAAGGTTTACGTTGCCACAGGAAATTATCCGGTAGGTAACCACAGTTTTATTATGAAAAACAACGTGGAAATCTATGGCGGTTTTAATCCTGTAAGCAACACCACTGACTGGAATACCCGTACTTTACCTAATAAAGGAATGGGAGATGGTTCTGTTCTGGACGGACAGAATGTAAGGCCTGTAATCTGGAATTACAACAACGGACTGAGCACTACTGCCCTACTGGATGGCTTTACCCTGATGAACGGAACAGGCAGTGATGGTGGTGCAATGCATAATTACAATACCGCACCTGCTTTTAACAATCTGGTTATCAGAAATAATTCGGCAACTCGCGCCGGAGGTATATACAACAGAACCGCTTCTATTACGCTTAGCAATGCGGTTATAAAAGACAACACCGCCAGCAATGATGGCGGCGGAATGTATAATGTAACCAATTCTTCCCCGGTGATGACCAATGTAGCCTTTACCGGAAACACTGCCAATAATGGAGCAGGAATGTACAACCGTACCAATTCTTCGCCGGTTTTGGTAAATGCTTTAATAGCCGATAATAGTGCAACTGGCAACGGTGGGGCAATAAGAAATGATGCAAACTCTTCGCCGTCATTAACTAACGCTACCGTGGTAGGCAACGCAGGTTTAACCACTTTGTTTGCACCCAGCGGAACCACCTCATTTGCCAATTCCATTGTTTACGGAACCGTTATTTCGGGGACCTACTCTGCACAATATTCTTTGGTACAGGGTTCATCTGCTACCTCCAATGGGAATATAGATGCAACAGGAGTAACGCTTACTGATATTTTTACCAATCCGGCTACAGGAGATTATACCTTATCACAAACTTCGCCTGTTATTGATGTGGGGAATAATGCTTTAAATTCTACCGCAACAGATTTGGCAGGAAATGCAAGGTTGAACGGAACAAATATAGATATGGGAACGTATGAGTTTCATTGTGCATCGACTATTGATTTCAGTAATGTAGTTTTTACTGACAGCATAATTACGTATGATGGTAATCCGCACAGCATTATTGCCCAGAATATTCCATCTGGAGCAGCCGTTACCTATGAAATAACCGATGCAAATAATCAGACTATATTGGGTAATACCGCTACCAATGCAGGTGTTTATATCATTACGGCAACTATTTCGGATACAGCAGCAAGTTGTAATACGGTCATAAGAACGGCATCTTTAACCATTAACAAAGCGCAATCAGTTATTACCACCAATAATACACAAACCCATCTGTATGACGGAACAGTTAAAAATGTTGTGGCTACTTTAAATCATAATGAAACTACTTTGGTATATACACCACAACAAGGTTATACCGATGTCGGTAACTATCCTGTAACCGTTTCTGTTTCTGAAACAGCTAATTATTTAGCTGCTACAGAAAATGTGAATTTGATTATTGACAGTGCGACAATCACAGGAGTTACCTTCAACAACGGAACATTTACTTATGATGGCACGGCACATTCGATATTCGCATCGGGAGTTCCTGCCGGAGCAACGGTAGCCTATACCATTACAGACTCTCAAAACAATACACAACCTGGAAATTCAGCGGTAAATGTTGGTGTTTATACTGTAACAGCAATAATCAGTATGGCTAATTATGAAAATTTGGAGTTGCAGGCTATCTTAACAATTGATAATGATTTAGGAATTTCCGAACCAGAAGAAGAAACAAAGATATCTGTATATCCTAATCCGTTTACAGATATAATCAAAGTTTCAAAAATTGATGATGTCAAACTGATTTATGTGTTTGATATGGCAGGCAGATTAGTAAGAACATTAGCTCCATCTACCGAACTTAATCTGTCAAACTTAAGCCAGCAATCATATTTACTTGTTCTTGTTATGGAGAATGGTTACAGAAAGCCATTTAAAATAATTAAGAAGTAAATAGTAATTAATCATAATAAAATAATCATTCGAGATTAATTTAAGATAAGTGGGAGTTAATTGCTCCCACTTATTATTTTATTATTGATAATCCTTATTTCAAAGCCCTCAACTAATCTATAATGGATAAATTTTACAATGAAACATATCTTAAATTAGAAACTGCAATCCAGGAACTGGAGATTGAAACCGACTGCTCGTTACAAAGAATTGAAGCAGCTATTCAGCTTATTCTACAAAGCCTTTTAGATTTAAAGGAGTTCGTATTGAAGAGCGATTTTAAAAATGTGGAAGAGGAAATCAATTTTTTCAAGTATCAGAAACCCGCTATCGTTTCAAAGCTCATCTACTACAATTCCATTTATAAAATTGAAACAAGAAGACCCTACGGAAACAAGCACACCAAGAAATATTTTACCAAAGAACTGAAAAAGCTAAAAAGGTTCTTTGAGAACAACCTCGATTTTTACAAGTATTACCGAAGCCAAAACTCTTTTGTTGACGAGAAGTTTTTTGTACGTGGCAAGCACGACATACGGTTATGGTTGGACACTTTCTATTTTGAGGCAGACCACCGCTTTTCCACTTCCCACGATTATAAGGTTGCCAAGATAATTGCCAATGACCTGATACAAGTTTATTTGGAAGACAAACTGAATAACATCAATGTAAAAAAGGTTTCAGATAACTCATTGAAGTGGACGGCAAGCAAAACTGCATTGATAGAACTTATATACGGGTTATATTCACAAGGCGTTTTTAGTAATGGAAATGCGGACATCAAAGTCATAGCCAAAACGTTTGAAGGTACATTTAATATTGATTTGGGAGATTTCTATCATACATTTCTGGAACTTAAATCCCGAAAAATAAACAAGACAAAATTTCTTGATAGCGTGCGTGATACGTTGATTAGGAAAATGGACGAAAAGGACGAAAAGTAACGACTATTATAATACGCCACGAGGTGAATGAACGCCTTTTGTCCGTATAATGCTTTCCTGCACCTTTGGGGCTTCATTCTGCTTTTCTGCCTGCTCCGAAGCATCTTGTTTGGTTTCCGGCGTAATAGATAGCTGTATCTTTCTTTCTACGGCAGCCAGTTCCGTTTTAAGCTCACTCAATCGGCTTTCCTTAGACCAAGTACCGTTAACCACTTCCTGAAGTATAGGCAGGTCTTTTTGTATTTCTGCGATTTTTTCCTGTTCCTGCTTTACAAAGCCCGGCAGCTTTTCCAAAGCCCTCAAAAAATTCATTGCGGCAGTTTCGGGGTTTTTTGCCATCAGACCGTTATTGTAGGTGTACTTGATATTGCCTTCGCCCTGTCACGTCCTAAAAAAAGTTTACACTTTTTATATTAATACTAAAATTCGTTTACAGTTCAAATATAATCCTAAAATAATTTGTCGTTTATTCATTCTTTTACACTTTTTTGTGTAAAGCTATTTTAGGACAAGACATATCTCATATTCCTGTAATAACTTTACATATTTTCCACTGCAATATTGAGTTCCTCTATCTGAGTGATGAATAAGATTTTCACCGGTTTTAAGTTCTGACACAGCTATTTCTAAAGCCTTCACACTTTCAATAGCTTCCATTGTCTCAGCTAAATTATGGCCTACAATTTTGTGACTGTAAGCATCTGTGATTAAAAAATATGCTAATAATAGGTCTGTAATATCTGGCAAGATGTAATGTTCACCCTGTAGATGCTTATTGAATATAATTTATAATTAACACAATATGTGATATTTGAGAGATATGAAATATTATTATTTAATCATGAGTAATCCTCACTTATTCTGTTGTAATACCTGCATAAAAATTACTCAGGTTTTCATCTGACCTGTGATTATTTGATACATCCTATCCGTGAAGGGTGAGTAAAAAAGATACAGCTTATGCTCCAACTTGAGTAAAATAAATACAGGTAAGCCTATTTTTTCCTTCTCTACAATCTGTTCTTTTTTCTTTCAACAGCAAAGATTGTTAAAATAAAATTTAAAATATTGATTATTAGCGATTTAAATAATAGTATTTAATATTTTAGAACTGTAAAATATTTCTATTTAATTATCACAAAGTAACGGCAAGATGTGTCTTTGTATATACAAACTTTTCATGTTTGATATCCAAAAGACCTTCTTGCCTTTTTTGCAAAAAGGGAGGAAAAGCTGCGGAGCTTGCTTTTCTTTTCTCAACAAATTGGGTTAAAGATTCTAAAATAGTCCAAAATATTCTTTTTTAATCTCCGATAATTTCAGTTTCATCCAGATTGTTCTTATTTAGCCCAAGTCGCTTTGTTACTATTGTTTTCACGGTTTTGATGTTTCAACTTTGCAGCAGAAATTTTAATCAGAAAGCAAATGAAAACATTGATTTACTTTTTTCTGTCCTTTATAACGATATCCGTCACGGGACAGGTCGGCATCAACACCCAAACTCCAGAGACGACTTTGGAAGTAGTAGGAAAGCCAAACGATATAAGTCATTACGATGGAATTATTCCGCCACGTATTACAGGAAATCAATTAGCAGCCAAAACATATTCATCTGCTAAACAAGGAGCAATGGTCTATGCAATATCTCCTCCTTCAAATTTGACAGGTCAGGTCAAAAATATTACTGAATCGGCTCCTTATTATTTTGACGGAACCCTATGGCAGACTTTTTCAAAAGAGGTAGCTCCAATTGAGTACTATATCATATTAACATTAGATCCAAATAGCACGGCTAGCCTAACAGCAACTTCGGTATGGTCTACACCTGTAAACCATTGGGGAAATACCAATGCTTATTTAACTTCTTCAAAATACTACACCATCGGAACCCAAAATTTTGGAGGATTAAAAGGAAGTGTATCATTCAGAAAAATACACGGGATTGTCAATGTCCACTTCCAAATCTACAGATCGTCAGATTCTTCTCCCATTACTGGAAATGCTTTTATCAGTATTGCTGATATATACAGTGACATAGGTTATATTCCAAACCAGATAGTTCTGCTGCATACCGAAAATTCTACTCAATATTTTCCAGCACTGCTTGAAAATTATGCCATACAAATTCCGCAAACTTCCTTAAATGCAATGTCCACAATGTACTACACTTATGGAGAGGTTCTGGGATACACAAATTGGAAGAAACCTTATTTGCCATAGGAAAGCTACCACAAGAAAGTAAAATGAAAAAATGAGAAATGATGGAAAAGAGGATCTGATTCTCATAAGAATTCAAAAAAATCGAAAAGAGAGCTGGAAAAAAATCTGCAAAAAAAGGAATATCACTCTAACCAACTTAATCATAGCATCGGTTGAGAACAGAATTTTAGAAGATGAAAGAAAAAAGATATTGACGTTCATTGAAAAACAAGACAACATCTTCATAAAAATTGAGACCAACATTAATCAGATTGCTAGAGTTGCAAACACTCAAAAATTTATCAGCAGTAAAGAATTAAATTATTTCCAAAGCCAACTGAAAGCCATCACTGAACTGAAAGAAAAGCAGAATGAAATTTTTACAAAAATCTACTCCTTAATTGCTGATGATAGTTAAGATTTTAGGCTCAGCAAGTTCCAATTTTCACGGAGTACAGTATAACGATAAAAAAGTAGAAAAAGGGACTGGCGAGTTGATGCTGATGAAAAATTTTCCTTCCTTCATAAATGAAAATAGCAGTCAGGAAGAAGTTAAAAATTACCTCAAATCCATTTCAAAAAACGAAAAAGTAAAAAAGCCACAATTCCATGCAGTGATTTCAACAAAATTTCAACAGCACAGCAAAGAAGAATTGGTAAAAGTTGCGGAAGATTTTATGCAGGAAATGAGTTACGGAAACCAACCGTTCCTCGTAGTTTTTCATAACGATACTGAAAACAACCACGTCCATATCGTTTCGACGAGAGTTGATAAATCAATTAGAAAAAAGATTAACGACAGTTATGAAAAACTGAAAGCCCAAAAGGCGATGATGAATTTAAAAGAAAGGATTTATGGTAAAAACAACGAAGAAATCATTAACCACCTTTTGAGTTACAAAATAAGTTCGTTGAAGCAACTGGAAATACTGATGGAAAGAAACGGATTCAAGCTGATAAAGAATAAAAATGATGAAAACGCTTTGGATATTCTGAAAAATGGAGTTCGAGAGAAAACGATTTATGGAAATCAGCTCATTTTCAGTAATCCTAAAAATGACAATAGGGCAAAGCAAATCAAGGCTATATTGAATAAATATAAAGAGATTTATTCTAACAAGGTTTTCAAAGTGGAAGACCGAAGACATTTAGAAAAAATGCTTCCTGAAGAAAAGCAAAAGGAAAATTGGAAACCTAAAATTGAATTTGAAAGTGAGTTACAGAAGAAACTCAGAGAAGTGTTTGGAATCGATGTGATCTTTCATCGTAAAGACGGACTGAACCCTTTTGGTTACAGCTTAATTGACCATAAAACCGAAACGATTTATAAAGGAAGCGAAATTCTGAAAATGAATGATTTGTTTGACTTCACTTCTGAAGTAATGGACAAGAAACTATTTGAAAGCTTAAAGGATTACAACATTTTGGATAAAACCTCTAAACAAGTATTGATAGACTATCTGAAACACCAGAATCTAGAAAATGTACCAAAAGAGTTTATGCTTTTTGAGAACAAGAAAAGAAAGAGCAAGGAAGTATTCAATTCGGTGAAAAATGATGTAAGAAACCATCTCAAAACACAAAACAATGATCATGTTAAAATTATAAAATCAGAAGAAGGAATTTATTATGCAGTCCACACCAAGCTGCATTATATAGGAGAACTTCAATCATTAATTGGAGAAAAAGAAAATCAAAGATTTTTGAATCCAAATCAAGCCAACGAAACCAAAACAGTAAACCAGACTGAAAGTAATGAAACAAAAGAATTGGCAAAAGCAGTAAATGAAATGCTGTTTGAATGGACAAAACATTCAGGAACATCAAAAGACCCTGCGGAAGAAGAGCTCAAAAAAAGAAAAAAAAGAAAGAAATTATGATTATCACATTTGCCACGCAAAAAGGAGGAACAGGAAAAACGACACTTGCTATTGCATTTGCTAATTACATTTCTGCTATTTCAGAAAGGAAAATTAAGGTATATGATTTCGATTTTCAAAAATCATTTTACTACAAATGGAAAGAAGATGAACAGTCAGACCTTCCAAAATTGTATGAGGTAGAAACCATTGGTGAAGACAAAGAACAACCTTTTTCCGATTTTGAAACACTCATTAATCTAAAAGACAGTGATGAGATTAATCTTTTTGATTTGGCAGGAACACTCGACCAAAAATACAGTGATTTGCTCATTTACAGTGATTTTATCATCATTCCTTTTGAATATTCTGATGTATCAGTAAAATCGACTTTGGTATTCAAAAATCTATTAGGTTTACTGGAAAGTGAAGCAGAACGAATATTTATCCGTTCCAAATACGACAAAGGCTACAAATACCCTAACCAAAAAGAAATGGATGAAGAAATCTCAAAATACGGAACGCTTATCGAAAATCCTGTACTCAAAAGAAACTGCCTTCAAACCATAGATACAAGAAAGCTAACCTACGAACAAAAATACGCCGTAAAAAAGCCTTTTAATGAAATTATAGACCAAATAAACAGCATATTAAAAATTACCCTTTAAAATTAATTTCAAATAAAATACAAATGTTAAAATACTCACTTATCCTTCTAGGAGCTTATTTCCTGTACTATGCTGGTAACATAGTTTACGACCTTTTTTTGAAAAAAGAGAAAACGATACCAACCGATGCTACAGAAGAATTTTCACTTGCTGATTTTGCGAAGTCAGAGAACCTTCCTCCAAGTTCAGTAGGAATTGAAGATGTAGAAAATATTCGTACTCCAAAATCTTTTTTGAAAAGTGAAATTCCGACAACTCAAGTTCAAAACACTTTTGAAGAAAACCCCGATTTGGAAGAATTAAGAAGAAGATTTGAATCCGAACAAGATATTGATGGTTTTGACCAGTTGGAAGAACCCGTAAAAAATACAACTGAAAATACAGAAGCTATTCAATCAAAAAATAACGAAAATTATCAAAACCATATTCAAGAAGAACCAGCTTCATCCATCCAAAAATCAAACAGAAACAAGTGGCATCAATTGCTCAATCTGGCAGAAACTAGCGTGCAGATGATTTCCCATAATGACGGATATAAAATATATCATTCCATTATGTAAGTATTACAATAAAAATATTTAAAATATTCAAAAACAACGCATTAAAAATCCGTTGCTGGGTATTTTTTGCTTTAAACTTAAAAATCAATTCAATATTAACCTTTAAAAAATCTTATGTATTATGAATCAAAAATTCAAAAAAAAACAAATGATGAAAAAAGTATTTACTGCTTTCATCCTTCTTTTAGCCATTATTCCAGCCTTTGCACAAGGCGGCGCAACAGCCATCTCCAATGCAGCGAGTGACATCAAAGATTACTGGGATCCAATCAAGCTGATTTTGAAAGCAGTCGGCGGATTGGTAGGTTTCATTGGTGGTCTTCGAGTGTATAACAAGTGGACGAATGGCGACCAAGATGTCAACAAAGAAATCCTTGGTTATGGAGGCGCAATGATTTTCCTTATTGTCGTTCCTGAATTTGTAACCGCATTCTTTGCCTAAAATGGGATTCTATTTATACAAGGGGCTTAAAAAACCTCTTGTATTCTTCGGACTCAAAGGAAAATATATCTTTTATGCGGTAGGTGTCATCGGAGGTGGAGTCATTGCGGCATTGATATTATCCAAGTTCGGTTTACTAGGTTCATTATTAGGATTGGCAGTTACTGCAGGAGGTGTTTTTCTCATCTTCAAGAGGCAGGACAAGTATGGTTTGTATGATAAAACCAAAAATTTCAATCAGGTATTCATTTTTCCAAAAAGATTTAACAACAAAAAAATTTTGCAACATGGCAACAACAAAGAAACAAGCATTTGATATTCCTTTTATCGGATACGATTACGGGAAAGATTTCAATTGGGATTTTGATGTTCTTTTCGGACAATATGGAAACCCTATTATTGGGATTAAGATAAAAAATAAGGTTGAACAATATTCGGCAGATCCTGATAATTATCTGAATTTTCATACGGTTTTGAATCAAGTTGTTTCGATTATCGGTGAAGGGAGAATTGTACAGAAACTCGATATTTTTTCAAAAAAGAAATATACTGCAGAACCCTCTAATCAGTTTCTTCAACAAAAATATTCAGAACATTTTGACGGTAGATTGTTTAAAACCATTGAAACGGTATTGCTGTTTACCGATATTGTGGATGACAAACTGAAAAAGAAAAACAAGCAGTACAACCACTCGGAAAAAGGCTACAAAGAACTTCGCGATAAATGCCAGAAAGTTTTTATGCTTTTAAAACAGAGCGATTGCGAACCACAATTTTTATTGGAGAAAGATTTTGAGTATTATATTTCTGGAGTTTTGTCGATGAAATTTTCAGAGGTGCCAACATTTGATAATATCAAATGTACCAACGAGTATTTACAAATCGGAAATCGTTTTGTCAAAAACATTTCTTATGTCGATGTAGAAAATATTGATTTGCCTTCAGAGATAGAACCTTACTCTATTTTGGGAGGAAACGGAGCTGCATCAGAAACAGCCGTCGATAATTTCACCTTCATCAACGAGTTGGAAGATTATGAAACGATTGTCTATAATCAGATTATTACGATTCCTCTACAGACACCACAACAAAGGGAATTAGACAAGAAAAAGAAAAAGCACGAAGGAGCAGCCAATAATTCTCCGAGTAATGCCATCATTGCAGAAGAAATTCAAACCTTACTTCATAATATCGCTATTGACGGACAACTCGTTGTAAATGCCCATTTTTCGATTTTATTTTCAACAAATACTTTGGAAGAAATGGAGGGAACACAGTCCCTGATTGAAAATAAACTCTTTACCAAAGGGATTATTGTTTCCAAAAATGCCTATAACCAGTTGGAACTTTTTCGGTCTGCCATTCCAGGAAATGCAACAGAATTGAGGGAGTATGATTTATTTATGACGACAAGCGAAGCGGCCTTGTGTTTTTTTTTTAAAGAAAGTTACCCCGTGAACGAAGAATCGAATTTCTATTTAAGGTTTACGGATAGACAAGGTGTTCCACTAAAAGTAGATCCTTCAGATTTACCGATGAAAACAGGAAGAATCAATAACAGGAACAAATTCGTTTTAGGACCTTCAGGTTCAGGGAAATCATTTTTGATGAATAATATTATTGAACAATATCTGACGTACAATTATGATGTAGTCATTGTGGATACAGGAGATTCTTATTCGGGAACCTGCAAATACAAAGGAGGCAGATACATTCAGTACACGGAAGAAAAACCCATTACCATGAATCCGTTTTTGATGAATAAAAAAGAATTTAACATTGAAAAAATTGAGTTTTTAACCAATTTGATTTTCCTAATCTGGCAAGGTCCCGATGCTACAATGTCATCTGCACAAAAATCCATATTGGACAATGTGTTGATGTCTTATTATCACCAGTATTTTAATTCGGGAACCGAGTGGTACGAAAATAAAAGTTCAGAAGAATTGATTCTCTATCTGAATAAATATAACATTCATGAAGAAGATTTATTTTCAGAATATGAGAATGAAGTCAATAAGCAAAGAAACTATTATGATATTTTAGGTATTGCATTCGATGCCAAATCTGATGAAATTAAAGAAGCCTTTCGAAAACTGGCTATTGAGTATCACCCTGATAAAAACCTGAACAATCCCAACTATGACAGCGAAAAATTTTATAAAGTCTATGAGGCGTATGAAACCATAAATGACGAAGAGAAGCGAAAAATTTATAACGAGACACAATTGATTCTCATCAAATCCAATGAAATTATTAGACAACCAAAAACAGCTGAAGAATGGAACGAATCGTTCAGAAAAGCCATCATTAAAAAGATTAAAGAACTCGAAGAAAAACTGGAAGCAAAAGAACTTTCTTTCAACGGGTTTTATGATTATAGCGATAAATTTCTTCCTCTTTATCTGAACAACAAGAAGCATAGTATTACCGAAAGGGAATTCAACCTGCGTACTTTCTTATTTGTTCTGAAGGACTTTTACAAAGGCGGAAGATATGGAATCACCCTAAATAATAAAGCAGACGAGAGTCTTTTTGATGAACCATTCATTGTTTTTGAAATTGACAATGTGAAAGATAATCCAAAACTGTTTCCTATTGTAACACTCATTATTATGGACACCTTCATTCAGAAAATGAGATTGAGAAAAGACCGTAGGAAAGCACTCATCATTGAGGAAGCGTGGAAAGCCATTGCAAGTAAACTGATGGGAGGTTATATTCTGTATCTCTACAAAACCGTAAGAAAATTTTGGGGAGAGGCTGTCGTGGTAACTCAAGAACTCGATGATATTATTGGTAATGCGGTAGTAAAAGATTCCATCATCAACAATTCTGATACGTTTATTCTGCTGGATCAAACCAAATTCAAGGACAATTTTGACAAAATCGCATCATTGCTTTCACTTAATAAAGTTGAGCAAAACAAGATTTTTACCATTAATAATTTGAACAACAAATTCGGAAGAAGCCGATTCAAAGAATTTTATCTGAAACGAGGTTCAAAAGGAGAAGTTTATGGCAATGAAGTTTCATTAGAGCAATACTTAACCTATACGACTGAAAAACCTGAAAAGTCCGCTGTCGAATACTATGTACAAAAGTATGGCAACTATGATGAAGCCCTACGCAAAATCGTTGGTGATTTGAAAAATTTTGGAGATAGCCTTGAGAATTTGGTATCGCTGGTCAATCTGTACCGGAATCCATTGGATGATAAAATAAATTCTTTTTACAGATTGATGAAAACAAAACACAAAGGAAAAAATGTATTCAAAATTATTTTACAAGAATTAGAAGACCAAAATATCAGTTTTTCAGAATTAATCAATCAAAAACAAGAGCTATATGAAAAAGTTTAGTCTAAAAATAATAATGCTGCTTTTCTCTTTTTGGGGAACGATGAGCTTTTCCCAAAACACTTACATCGACCCAACGGTAACAGCAGCCATGATTTTGTACTCAGAAAATTTAAAAGCCAAACACAATGAAGTCATTGACGAAACCTCCAAATTGAAGGATGCACAAGCATGGGTAGGAACACAGATGGTGGCTGCTAATAATATTCAGAATAAAATATTGAAAGGATTGAAAGAAGTTTCAGGAACCTTACAAAACGGAATTCAGGTAAAAGAAATTTATTCTGAATTGAACAAATGTTACGCCTATTCCTCTCAAGTAGTACAATTAGCATCGCAACATCCGCAATATGCCATATTTGGAGTGAAAGCTTCACAGAAAACCTACGAGCAAAGTCTAAAAATTGTTACCGATGTTTCCGATATTCTAGCATCTGGAGAACTCAATTTGGCTACTGCAGGAGACCGTTACAAAATTCTGCATAATATTTCCGAGAATGTAAAAAATCTAAAGTTGTGGCTATTGGCAATCAAACTGCGATTAGAAAAAGCCAACCGATTGGGATTCTGGAATTCCATAAATCCATTTGCAGGCTACATCAACACCGATAAAGGCATTGTGGAAAATATAATGAACCGATACAAAAGAAACTTTTAAAAATCATATGATGAAAAAGATTTTTCAAATCCTGTTAATTCCTACCATCTATCTTATTATTACTTCTTCCAGTGGTGGTTCTACGCCAGCTTGGCAAAAAGAAAATGTATCATTTCCCATGATGAACATCGAAATCAATGCCACGATGAAAGAACACGACCGACAAAAAGAAATGAGGCAAAAACAAACAGCCAATGCTACCATAGAAACTGCCAATAAAACCCAATGGAACAACTTTAAAGATAAAGTTACCAAAGTTCAAGACAGACTGAGGATTGTTTCATTTGCCATTCAGGCAATTCCTACGGGAATAGCAATGAGTAGAGAAGTTAATAAAATCAATCAAAACCAGACAGACATTATCAATGAAATCAATTCAGCTCCTTATTCCATTATTGCAGTATTGCCTTCCCAAGTAAAGTTTGTAGATGATCTGCAAATGGTAACGAGGTTAATCATGGGAATAGTAATTTCATATGGAGCCATCAACCAGATGGAAAAATCAGAACGCAAAATTTTATTGGATTACGCATTGGGAGAAGTCAAAACATTAAGCAGAAACTCTACGCATATGCTTTTAAAAGTTAGAGATATCAAAGCCAAAGTATTACGCAACAAAAGAGCTTTCCAATATTATGTGAACAGAGATAAGCAAGTGGTGGAAAGCATCATGAAAAATATTAAATCTTTTTAAAATGAAGAAAATAGTGATTTTTGGATTATTGACATTTTTTGGAATTTTAATCAAAAGCCAACAGATAGTATTCAATGACAAGCTTTTTGCGCAAATGACAAAAGATCATGCGGTAAGATTGGCAAGCGAACAAACATTTTTAAGTTCCTATGAAAAGCAAAAACAACTGTATGATGATATTAAAAACAAAACCGCACAAGTAATTGCCATTCAGGAATACATTTACCAGCAGCTCAAAAATGTCAATTCAGCGCTTACTCAAAGCAAAAAACTGATGTATCTCTATCAGTATTTAGGAAAGGTTGTGACCAACTCCAACAGAATGCTGGATTTATCAGCACAACATCCTGAATATGCTGTTTTGGTTTCCAAATATTATGTAGAAATAGGAAATCAAACGATGAAACTTAAACAAGAAGTTTCGCAGGAGATTCTGAATGAAAATAAAGATTTCTTGATGAATGCCAGTGATAGAGAAATGCTGATTGAAAAAGTCTTCACACGAGTAAGAAATATCAATGGAAATATTCTCTACATCATCTTGAGGTTGGAGAACGCCAAGAAAATCCCTTATCTGTATCAGATTCCCAAGCTTCGGAACTATATCAACATCGACAGAGCAATCGTCGGAGATATTATCACAAAATATAAATACATCTTTAATTAAAAACAAATAGATAAACAAATGAAATATATTGTTAAAAAAGGAAAATTTTTTCTCTTACTATTTATTGCGACTTCAGCATTTGGACAAAGTATAAAGAAATTAAATGATCCCTCCATTGTTGCCCAACATAAAAGAATGACTTTTGAAAGCTGGGGAGATTGGCGACCTTATCCGAAATATTTTTTAGGCATTCAGACCAATTTTGCCTATGCAACAGTTTGGGGAATGTGGGCACCGAGCATTAACAGAGATTACAAAAATGGCAAAGACATTCGTCCATTAAAACCAAACGGAGAACAAAATTTAAGATTAGCCCAGTTAAAACTTCAGGAAGAAGAGGCAAAAAAAATCAAAGCAGCATCAAACACCATCTACAAAAGAAGCGTTCAGGATTTTGCGCATTGGACTTCTGCAACCGTTGATGCTGATCCATTGTGGTTGTTGTATTACAAACGAATGCTAAAACCTATAACCGAATTTCCCAACACCCCTCAAAATTTCATGGAATGGAGACTGAAAGACCAGCAAACATATGAAACCCTCAATACTACAGGCACATTAAAAAGATTGCAGGAAGAATTGGATCTCATTAAAGAAAAATATGTGATGTCCAGAAATATAGATATGCCTAGAGGAAAACGGTTCATCATGTATCATGAAACACTCATCAAATGGAGAAATTTTGTACAAGAATTAAAGAAGTACAATGATAGGACTACACTTCTATTAGATTATAAAAATATTTTTAAATACCATTTATCTACTGCTTTACCCAACCAATGGACACCTGCTTCAGATAAACAAATTGTCCAAAGTAAGATGCAACAATATAAACACCGATTTTAGAAATGAATAAAAAACTCACTTTATTATTTTGTCTTTTGGCAATAGTAATGCCCATTATGGGATTTTCCCAAACAGACGGCGATTACAGCAACTTGCTTCAGTTTTTAAAAGGAGATGGTGCCTTTGAAAAATGGTTTATGGAAGTCTTTACAAAATTGGACAACAGTGTACAAGACAGCGCACAAGGTTCAGCTTTGGTAGGAAAAGCCATTGGAGGATTAGGAGCTTTGATGTACCTCGGATATATGGGTTGGCAAATGGCAGCTGGAGACAGAGAATGGGAAATCACCCCCATGCTAAAACCTATTTTAATTGGATTTACACTTGTGTATTGGTCAGGATTTGTCAATCTGATACAAGCTCCTTTTGAAGCCATAGCCCAACCAGGAATTGCCATCTTCAGTGACATCGAATCTGAAGTCAATGATTTACGGGTTCAGAGATTCAAAAAGCAACAGCAACTATTAGATGCTGTTATCAAACTCAATGCGGAAGAAGATGCCAAGCAGGAAGTCATCAATAACACCAGTCAAAACGCAGATGATTCTTGGTTTGATGTAAGCGAGGGATTGGATAAATTGATACAACCCATCAAAGAATGGCAGATTAGAATGCAATTTCAAATGCAAAAATTAGTTGCCGAAGTCATTGAATTTGTCTGTCTTTCCATCTTGAGAATTTGCGTGTATCTCATTTTCTTTATCCAAAAAATTTGGGCATATATCCTTATTATTTTAGGACCTATCGCAGTTGGAATGGCGCTAGTTCCAGGATTTGAAAATTCCTTGTACAGTTGGGTATCTAAATTTATCAATATCAATCTCTACACATTTGTAGCATATACTATTATCAATATCGGACAGCAATTGATTGCTTCTGGTTATACCATGGAAATTGAACGATATGACACCCTTTTATCCAACGGAACCATCACCAATCTAGATGCTTTGATGGTATATGTAAGTAATTCGGGAATGATTTATAACCAATTGTTTACCTGTGTAGCCTATGTAGTTACAGGAATCGGGGTTTTAATGACCCCAACTATTGCAGACACCATTGTTACTGCAGGAGGAGCTGGTGCAATGACCAAAATGAAAAGTGCAGTAGGAAAAATGACGAGCAGTGCCAAAACAGCAATATTAACTGCAAAAACAGGAGGAGCTTCTACAGTCGCAGCAGCAACAAAATCCGCAGCAGCAGGTTCAGCATCGGGAATGGTAAACAATGCTATGAAGAATAGCAAATAAACTTAACTGTCTAATTACCTAATACCAACTACTAAATACCAAATACTAATTACTAAATATCAATTACCCAATAAAAATGCTTATCAAAAACATAGAACAAAGAATTAAAATCAACAAGGTGGTTTCCATCTCCGCCATTGTGTTTGCTGTTTTCATCGTTGTTGCAGGTTTCTTCTTTGCATACAGAATAATTGAAGATTCCCGAAAATCCATTTACATCCTAGATAATGGAGTTCCTGTACTGGCAAAGCAAACCGATGTTTTACTCAACAGACCAGTTGAGTACAAAGCGCAAATAGAACTTTTTCATCGATTGTTTTTCACATTGGCTCCAGATGATGTCTATATTAAGGACAATATCCAAAAATCATTATATCTCATAGATGACAGTGGGAAAAAGGAATACACCAACTTAAAGGAGAAAGGATTTTACAATCAAATCATCGCATCTAGTTCAATGGTCAGTATTCACGTAGATTCTATTGCACTCGATATGGAACAGAAGAAATTTGCCTTTTTTGGAAAGCAGATGATTACCAGAAAATCATCGGTTATTACAAGAAAGCTAATCACTGAAGGCTATTTCGATGACATTATCCGAAGCCCTAACAATCCTCATGGCGTAATGCTTAAAAACTGGCGAATCCTAGACAACGAAGAAATCTCTAACCAAACCAAAAACTCATATTAAAAATGAATACAACATTAAAACAAACTGGACAAAAATGGCTGAATTGGGCAAATCAACATCCGAAAAAATTCTTCATCTATTCGATGGTATTTTTATCGGTGTCATTCATTGGCTCTCTCATTCAAGGCATCTTTTTCCCTTCAGATAATGCTTTTAAAATAAAGCCTCCGATTTTGTATTCCAAAAGTAAAATGGAACAAAACACCACTGTAAACAATGAAAAGGAAATGGCAAAAATAGTGAATGAACTTAAGTCACTAAAAGTGAAAAGCGACCGTAAACAATTACAAAAAGAAGACAGTTTACGAATTGACTACTTGTTTAACCAATACCAAAAATTAAAAAATGCAGGTAGCACCAGAGACAATTTATCTAAAATAAAAACTCAATGAAAAAACTAGATTTTAAACAAAAAAAATATGTTTTGCCTCTTTTAGCATTGCCTTTTCTGATGCTATTTGTCTATGTAGGAGCACAATTTACCAAAGAAGACACATCGGAAAAAGACCAACCTAAAGAATTGTCACTTTCGCTCGGTGAAACACAGGATTCTATTATGACGAAGAATGATGCGTATGATGCATTTTTCAAAAAAGACGACAACAGAACCATGTTGGAGGGACTAGACAAAGAAGAAGACAGCTTATACAACTATGATGACCAATTGTCACTAGCTCAAAAAAGAAAAATTGATTCTTTAAAAGCAGTAACGACAAGACAAAACCAAAATCGTGAAAAAGGAAATCCATCTTCCTACTATAACTCTAATTCATCTCTAAAAGAAGATAAAGATTACCAAAGGTCTTCTGAAATTATAAGAATGCTGAATGACAAATCTTATGGAAAGCAAGAAAATGGATATGATTCAGAAAGTCCAAAAGCTCCTTCCAAAAATGAGCCACAAGATCCCGTAAAATATTTGAAACAGCAAATGCTGGTCATGGATTCTTTAGAAAAAGCTAGAGATCCAGAGTATCAAAGCAAACTCGCAGCCGAACAAAAACTTAAAACCAATAAAGAAAAAATGAACGAGTTTCTTAATTCGACATTCAATGTAAGCAAATCAGGAATTAACAACGATTTCAATGCTTTTTACAAGGAAAAAGAAAACAGCTTTATAAAAGCTGTGATTGATGAAAATAATAAAGGCTTTTTGGGAAGCAGAATCCGTTTCCGATTGTTAGAAGACATCTTCGTAAGCAGCAGAAAAATAAGCAAAGGTTCTATTTTGTATGGTCAGATTTCAGGATTTTCAATGCAAAGAGTTGATCTTACAATTGTATCAGTATTCACAAAAGGAGAAATTTTTCCTGTCAATCTCTCCATTTACGATTTGGACGGAATGAAAGGTTTATACGTTCCACAAAGTATTTTCAGAGAAATGATGCGTGAAATGGGACGAAATTCCATTCAGGGAACGCAGATGGATATGGGCGGAGAAGGATTTTTTACCAGTTTGGGAACTAAATTATTCACTTCCACTTCAAAATCCATCGCCAATCTCATAAAAACCAACAAAGCCAAACTGAAATACAATTCCTACGTCTTTTTAATCGACGAAAAACAACTTAAAGAATCCAAAAACAAATAAAAAAATTCAAAAAAAATGAAGACAATATTATATACAATTTTACTTGTAACTGCTCAATTTTTTAATGCTCAAACTGCAACCAAAGAACAAATCATTTCCGATTTACCCGAACTCGAAATTACCGAAGGAATCAATCTGCATATTATTTCTCCGGAACCGATTCAGTATGTGGACTTGTCCACCCAAAAACTAACCGGAGATTTACCGACAACCAACATCGCCAGAATTAAAATTACCGATGCTGAAACCGACCAAAACGGAAAAACAAAAAATCTAACACATTATTCCGTTGGCGAAAATATCGGAATTATTACCGTTGTCGGACAATCGTTTATCGCCCAATACAAAGCGGTTTACAGAAATTCTGAAAACTTGAACACGATTACCAATATCCATATTCAAGCCGAAGATATGCAACCTATTGAGTTCAATAAAATGGTTTTTTCCAATCTTGAACTCAGAAAATTTGCCATGGATATTGTTCAGAAAAAAACAGAAAAAAATCCAATCAGAAAAGAAAAAAATCTCAAACTTAATGTCCAGCTCAACAATGTATATGTGATGAGTGATTATATTTTTTTGGATATGACCTTTAAGAACAACTCCAATCTGAGCTACGATATTGAAGACTTGAAATTTTCCATAGAAGACAAAAAAATATACAAAGCCACCAACAATCAGAGTATTGAGATGACTCCCATTTTTCAACTGAATCCTCAAAAACACTTCCGTAAAAATTTTCGAAATATTTATGTCTTTAAAAAATTCACCTTCCCGAACAGCAAAGTAATGATGATACGATTGATTGAAGAACAACTCTCAGGAAGAACCATAGAAATGAAAATCAACTATTCAGATATTCTTAAAGCCGACACATTCTAGAGGCAGTGCCTGTACCAATTTTTTAATCCCTTAATTTTTAATTCAAGAAATGCAAGAGCAACAACATCAAATTAAGATTTACGGTTTCTTACAAAAAGCAGTATATGCGATTGTAGCATTGGATTGTGCATCACTTTTTTATCTCAATGCCAATATTCCAGTAGTCTCCAATTTATTGAAGAATTTCAGCAAAATGAGTTTCATTTATCCTCCGATCAATGCCAAGTTTGCCACATTGATTTTGATAGGATTAGTCGCTGTTGGAACAAAAGCCAAGAAAAAGAAAGACTTAAATATTGCTACAGAAATTGTATTGCCGATTGTATTAGGATTGGTAATGATTTTTTCATCTCTGATTGTGCAAAATGAAGCAGGAAATAATAAACTCACTAAAATATTTCCTGGAATGAATCTCTATCAGATTATTTATGCGACACTTTCTTTTTTAGGAGCATTAATTCTTCAAATGGGAGCTGACAGCATTTCAAAATTGATGCAGCAAAAGATGGGAAAAGACCGATGGAACGTAGAGGAAGAATCTTTTGATCAAAATCAGGAATTGATAAAATCGGAAACCAATATCAATATTCCTTATTTATTCAGATACAAAGGAAAAAGTAATAAAGGTTGGATTAATCTGAATCCTTTTCGTGGAACAATGGTGATTGGAACACCTGGTTCAGGAAAATCTTTTGGAGTTATTAATCCAGCTATCCGACAGATGATTGAGAAAGGTTTTTGTCTTTGCATTTATGATTTTAAGTTTCCGGATTTAGCACAGATTGCGTATTACCATTATTTACTCAAAAAAAGTAAAGAATCAGATTACAATTATAGTTTCAATGTGATTAACTTAAATGAGGTGGAAAAATCAAAAAGAGTCAATCCATTTCATAAAAAGTATATCCAAACTTTGGCGGAAGCACAGGAAATGGCAGAATCAATGGTGTCATCATTACAAAAAGGAGGTTCGAGTTCGGGAGGTGGTTCCGAAGCATTTTTCACCCAATCAGCCATCAACTTTTTGGCTTCCTGTATTTATTTTTTTGCAAAGCTAGAAAACGGAAAATATTCAGACTTGCCCCATATTCTTTCTTTTATGAATCGCAGCTATCAAGAAATTTTTGATTCATTATTTAAGAACGAAGAGATTGGTTCCTTGCTTTCACCATTCAAAACAGCGTATGATAACAAAGCATTTGACCAGTTGGAAGGACAAATAGGAACATTAAAAATATTCCTATCCCGATTGGCAACCAAAGAAAGTTTTTGGGTTTTTTCGGGAGATGAAGTGGAATTGAAAATAACAGACAGAGAAAATCCATCCATTCTAATTTTGGCATCCGATCCTGGAACACAAGATATTAATTCGGCGCTGTATTCTGCTGTTCTAAATCGAACGTTACGCTTGGTTAATTCCAAACATAATTTACCGGGAGGAATCATCGCCGACGAGTTTCCAACCATTTACATTCATAAAATCGATAATGTTGTAGCCACCGCAAGAAGCAACAGAGTTGCGGTACTATTAGGATTGCAAGAAATACCACAGCTTCGTCAGTTTTATAAAAAAGAAGTGGCAGATACTATTTCAGCAATTGTGGGTAATATTCTTTCTGGTTCAGCAAGAGATAAAAATACGTTGGAATGGCTTGAAAAACTCTTTGGGAAAATCAAGCAGAAATCGTTTTCCCAATCCATATCCCAACAAGGAACAACAACCAGTATTAACGAAAAAATGGATTTTATGATTCCCGCAGGAAAAATAGCAGCATTGAGAACTGGAGAAATGGTAGGAATGATTGCCCAAGGAGAAGAAAATGATACCGATGAATACAAAACATCTGCAATTAATGGAAAAATCAATTTAGATAGGAAAGCCATTAAGCAAGAAGAACAAAATTACGTTCCGATGCCAGTTTACTATTCATTTATAGACAAAGCTGGAAACAACCGCAAAGAAGAAGTTCTGATGACCAATTTCAGAAAAATCAATAAGGAAGTAGAACTCATCGTCAATGAACATATAAAAACAGCATAAATGAAAACCATAAAAAAATATTTTATAGCAGTGTTGATATTGTCTATTCAGATAACAGTTTTCGGACAATTTAATACACTAACACCAACTTTACCCAAGAAAACAGAAACTCCAAAAGCAATAGAGCAAGTAAAAGAAGCGGACAATCCGAAGCCCAAAAAAGAGAAAAAATCTTGGAAGGACTTTTTTAATATCACCACAAAAGCCAAACTTAAAGATGAACTGGATTCTCTGAAAACAGTACTTAAAGAAAACTCATCCGTCAACAACAAAAAATGGGATAGGCAAAAATTACAAGATTCATTGATTTTAGTTGCTCAAACTAAAATGCTCATTCATTCTCAAAACAGCAAGAACCAGTTGACGCAATATGAATTTGTAAACGAACCAAGAGAGAAGAATTATTCAAAAATTGTAATGCCATTGAATAGAGAAATCTCCATTACATCACCTTACGGAACAAGAATGCATCCGATTTTCGGAGCATCTAAATTTCATAACGGAATTGATTTAGCTGCTAATTACGAAAATGTCTATTCGGTTTTGGACGGAGTTGTTACCGAAACAGGTTGGGACAATAAAGGTGGTGGAAATTACATCAAAATAAAACACTTTGACCGTTTTGAAACCGCTTATCTCCATCTTTCCGAAATTTATTATCGTGTCGGAGAGTTTGTAAATGCTGGTTTTATTATCGCCAAAAGCGGAAATTCTGGAAATTCTACAGGGCCGCATCTGCACTTTTGTGTGAAAGAATTTGGACAAAATATCAACCCTACCCATTTTTTAAATGACCTTATAAAAGTAAACCAATTAATCGCTACCCATTATGCAAAATGAAAATTTACCAACCGAAGAACTGAAAAAATTCGGTATTATCAATGAAGATTTATCATTCTCCAAAAAACTAAATGCAGATGATATTCAGAAATTCCTACAAGGATATACCATCGTTGCCGACAACGACAAAAACAGAGCAACTTTTCAACTTACTGAAAACAACACCAAGCTAAAAGTTATCTTTTTGGAAAGAGATAAAAGCCTGTCTGAAATACTAGAAAAAAGTAAAGAAAAGATTCAGTATTCTGAAACTAAAGCACAATACAATGTTAATGACAATCAGAATTCTGCTCAATTAGGTTTTTCAAAACAAGCATTTGTTTTTGACAAAGAAACAAATACCGTAAAAGAATTAGACTTTATCAAAAATGCTCCTGAGCTTACCAAACTTATTTCGGAAAGAAAAAATCTGGAAGAAATAAATCAATACAAATTGGAACTTGAAAAGCTGAAAAGTTTTTTGCAGGATAAAATAGACCTATATCCAGAAATCGCCAAGAAAATTACAAACGACCTGAATATTGTTTCCCGAGAAATTGATTCTGTGAATAGCATTACTCCAAGTGAAAAACAAATCGCAAAAGAAAGTAATACTGATGTTCATTTGAATGTAAATGACAGAGACATGTACGAAGATGCCAACCGAAATCGAGAGGAGCAAGAAGAACAGTCTGAAGAACAAGAAAAGTCACGAAAATTAAGGAGATAAAGAGAAATAGTTTTTGGTTGTCGGTTAATAGTTGATAGAAAGAACCAACAAACCGATAACCGATAACTGACAACCAAATAATATTAACAATCAAACCCCAAACATTATGGAAACACAAAAAGAATTCGACCAAGTAGAGTATCTAAAAAATCAGATGAAATACCTCGGTTTCGGTGAAGGAGAAAAACTTCACAAAGATTTAGAAAAAGGCATCAATTCCAAAAATCAACAATTTGAAATCAAAACTACTTCCGACAAAGCATTACCTGGAAACAAGGCAGATTTTACTCTGAAATTTAACAAAACTGATAGTGGTGGCATTTTTCTTAATTCGTACAACGCAAAATTGACGAACGAAAAAAACGAGGAAATTTCTCATAATTTCCCAGTCAACAGAGAGAATACCTTTACTGCAAAAGAAGCCATCAATCTTTTGGAAGGCAGAAGTGTGAAAATAGAATTTCACAATCCGAAAAGTGATCAGCAAGAAACCGCTTTTGTCCAGTTCAACTTTGACGAACCTAAAACAGAAAAAGGAAATTATATGTTCCAAAATTTTTATAAAAATTACGGTGTGGAGACCGATAAAATTGTTGAAAAATCCAACCTTATTTTTGACAAGCCTGAATATAAAGAAAACACCATCAAATCTTTGGAAAAAGGAAATATCGTAAAGGTTAAATTTGAGCAAGATGATAAAATTGTAGAAGGAAAAGCAATTCTCGATCCTCAAAACAGAAACTTAAAGTTGTATGATTCTGATATGAACCGAATCAATACCAACAAACCGTTGGAAGGCTTTGAGCAAGACAACAAACACGAAAAAAGCAATGTGAAAGAACAAAGCATTAAACGATAAAATAATACCTGACCCTAATCTGAAAGCGGTAGGTCTTAATGATTTGCCGCTTTTTAATCTATCTAAAATGAAAAAATATATAATATTTCCTTATTTATTTCTGCTTTTTGCTTTGATTTCTTGTCACAAAGAAATCAAGGCTGAAAAAGGTGGAATCGACCTCATTTCCAATGTTTATTTTGATGCTTCCAAAGGATTAAATAAGATGCAGAATTTTCACATTTCTAGGCTCAACTATCAGAATGATTCCATCATAGAATTGGTTCCTGATTTAGAATTTCCAGAAATGACGACTGCTTCTTATTTCATCAAAGACTCTGTTTTTTACGATTTGAATAATAACACTTCATCCGTTTTATCAGAACTACAAAAAAAGCAAAAACCAACTTCGGTGTATGCCAAAACTATTGGTGCTGTTTTTACAAAAGACCCAGTTCTAAATTACAGAAATCGCAGAAAATTGAGTGACACTATTCTTTTCAAAAAAAAATACAAACGTTTTGAAATCAACTCTCCTTGGAATTATACCCGATATTACATTTATCCGACGGATACGATTCTGCCTTATTCGCTATACAAAGAAGTTGGCAAGGATTATCACGGGAGAATTGAAAGAATAGATTCCTACGATAAAAAGAAAGACATCTTTGTAACCCTTCAGTTAATTCCTAGAAAAAATTGGGACGATGCCGCCAAAGAAATTTTTGAGTTTAACCATTTTGTGAAAAACAGAAAAAGTGAGTGACAAAGAAACTTTAAGTCCTTTTGTTGAGGATATTTCCGTTGAGGAAGGAAATAAAAATGAATTGATTGTCTTTAAGAATCATAAAGACAAAGAATCGTTTTTGGAACTTTTGAGGTTGAATAATCAAAACAATAATAGAACTCTAGTAACACTCAATGCCGGTGAAAATTCCAAAAAATTTATCAATAGATTTCAAAACTATGAGGGTAAAATATTTCTTTGTTTAGAGGGAGATAGAACAGGAAATATGCAGACGCTCAAAATTCTTACGGAATTTAGAAACAAAAATATTAAAGACATTCGAGCACTATACAACATTTCTGAAAATGCCAATCAGAATTTGGAAGAATATTTAAAAAATAAACTTCAAAATAAAGATAAAAATGTTACTTTAGTTGAATCAAAAAAAGCACAGAATGAAAAAGACAGAACTCAATCCGAAGAAATTTCCAACGTTGAGCACTTGGGATCCGAATCTACTGGAAGAAATCTTGGAGAATTTGGCGAAAACAGCCAATCCAAGCAAAACGGAAATCACGCAAGTGGACAAAGATTGGGCGGCAACGATGCTGGAAATGGACTTGCAGAAACAATCTGGAAGCATTTGGTCGGAGACAGAGAACGAGAAAGAAGATTCGATGACCATCCACAACAGAATGATGATGAAAAAAATGAGAGAGCAGAACATTCCTTGGGCGGAATCGTATCCAGGAGAACTGTATCCGATAAATCAGAAAGAACATTAAATTCTAATTCCACAAATCATGAGGAATTAGACTTACTCATTTCAAAATATAAAGGTCAGAAATTGACCAATGAACAAGTTGCAGAAGTTGTTTCTGCAGCTTGTTTTGTTTCTAACAATCAGAAAATTCTACTGAAAGAAAATCTCAATATTACTGATGATTTAAAAGAAATCTGCAATCAATACAAAAGTGGCGGAACGGTAAAGGAAGGCAGAGGAATTTTAGATGAATACTACACCGAAGATAAAATTGTTAATGCCGTTCGCAACTTAATCAAAGACCAATTACAAAATAAAGTTGAAATTTCGGTTTTAGAACCAAGCGTGGGAACGGGTAATTTTCTTTATGCGACAAAAGATTTAGCTTTAAAATCCATTATTACGGCTTTTGAAATCAACGAAACCACCGCAAAAATTGCAAAAATTCTGCATCCCGAAGCCGATATTCATCTGCGTTCTTTTGAAACCGAATTTATTGATGAAAAAGGAAATAAAAAAGATGAATATTTGCTGTATGATTTAGTCATCGGAAACCCACCTTATGGCGAACATCGTGGCTTTTACAAAGGTTTAGGCGAAGAACCGAAAATTTCTAAATACGAAGATTATTTTGTAAAACGATCTTTGGATTCTTTAAGAGCAGGCGGAATTTTGGCGATGGTGCTTCCTTCAGGTTGGCTGAATAGACAAAGGAATCTGCAAAACGCAAATATCGTGGAAGGTTTTCGTTTGCCAAACGGAGCTTTTGCAGGAACTCAAATCGGAACGGACATTATTATTCTCAAAAAAAGTAATCAAAAAATTTCTACAGATATTTCCAATTACTTTGAAAATAATCCTTCAAGAATTTTAGGCGAAACACGAGAAAAAACCAATCGTTTTGGACGTTTAGAAAACTATGTTCACGGAAATTTAGAAGAGGCTCTGGCAAAAATTCAACATTTTAAAAACAAGAAAGAAACCGCAAGAATCGGAAATCTTTTTGAAGACTTATATTTAGAAAATTCTGAACCTAAAATCGATGTAAAATTTGATGCAAAAGTTGAAAATAAAGTAAAAAATGAAAACCAAACCGATGATAAAGATTTAGATTTAACCGAAGCTCAAGAGAAAGTTGAAACGGCACTTTCTCAACTCAATAATATCAAATTTAAATCTCCTACGATTATTTCAGAAATAAGAAAATATGAAAACCTTCGAGAAAATTTAACTACAAAACCAACATCGTTTTCAGAGGAAAATTTAAAAGAACTCATTGAAAAAAGTGATAGGATAATTTCTATTCACAATACAAAAAATCTGAACGAATATAAAATTCAAACTAAACCTGAACTCAAGAAAGGAATTCTAAAATATCAGTTTTCCAAACCCGATGAAATTGTCAATACTTCTTTACAAAACAGTTCTGAAATAACACAAGAACAAATTGAAGCTTTCAGAGATACGGCTTATGATGGAACGCTTAATAATCACGAAAAACATTCTCAATTCGCAAACTATATTGAAGGAAAATGGGCACACGATTTTTATTATGCTGAAGGAAATATTTATAAAAAATTAGAACAGTTAGAGCTAGATTTCAAAGATAAATTTTCAGTTGGTGGAACGATAAACCAGTATGAAAAGCAAAGGGAACTACTTCTCAAAGTTCTTCCAAAACCAAAATCTTTAGACGAAATCTTTATTAGTCCAAATCACGAATTTGTACACCAATTTGATTTAGGACAAACAGAAAAGGAAACTTATAACTATGCAACAAAACGTACCGAAACTGTTATTGTTGATTACAACCTTGCAGAAAAGTTCAAAGATTTTGTAGGGACTTTATCTAGCGAGGCTTTTGCGGGTTCATCAGCTTGGGAAGTACGAAGTTTTGTAGATAACGAAACGGTTACAGGAAGCGACAAAGAAAGAAATGCCTTAGTCAGAGAAAGACGAAAAGTTGCTGCAAATGATTTGTTTTACAAGTTTGTTCGGGAAGAATTATCTGATGATATAAGAAATCGTTTTGTAAAAGAATTCAACAGAAATTATAATAATATTCATGTTCCTGATTATTCTCAATTTCCATTGTTTTCAAAAATTTATCAAAACTTTAAAGGAAAAGAGCTTCGTTTAACCGAAGTTCAAAAATCTGGAGTAGGAAGATGTACAACGAAAGGCGTTAGTTTATTAGCTCACGAAGTCGGCTTTGGAAAAACATTGTCTGGTATTCTTTCCATGCATGAAGCGATGGAACGTGGAAATGCTAGAAGACCTTTGATTGTAGTTCCAAACGACAGTATTCTCAAACAATGGGTAGAAACCATTTTTGAAACCATTCCGAATGCGAAAGTGAATGTTCTTGGAAACCTTGGGAAAGATTACGACTTATCAAAATTTGAGAATAAAGACGGGGAAATTACCATTGTGACTTATGAAGGTTTCAATAATATTGGCTTTTCAGAATGCATTACCCAAAATCTAGCATCTAAATTTTCCTACATTTCTGAAAACGAGTTAAAAAGTGTAAACTCCATTAGTGAAAGAGATTTCCAAAAAGAACTCGAGAAAGTGAAAGAAACAGAAGGAAAGATGAAGCGTTGTAAAATCTATGATTGGGAAGATTTTGATTTTGATCATCTCACTTACGATGAAGTTCACAACGCCAACCATATTGTTGGAAAAGTGAAAATTGAAGATCGTAGGTTTGCTTCGGATTTTAGAAGTCAGAACCAACAGACTTCCAAACTGGGGATTAATACTTGGATGGCTGCTCAATATATTCAAGAGAAAAACGATGGCAGAAATGTCACGCTCCTTTCTGCTACGCCTTTTACCAATAAGCCTTTGGAATATTATTCTATACTTTCTTTAATAGCCAATAAACGTTTGGAAGAATCGGGATATTTCAATGTGAATACTTTCTTTGAAACCTTTATGGAGGCGGACAATGATATGGAAATTGATGCAAAAGGTGATGTGAAATTTAAAGCCAACGTGAGAAGGTTTAAAAATAATTCTTTGTTTCAACAACTTCTGTCTGAATTTATTGACATTAAAGGTGAAGAAGACAACCCCGAACTGAAACGTCCCAATAAAATCAATAAAGAATATAAAATTGAGCAAAATGATTTAACCAAAGAGCAATACGAATTACTCAATGAAAGTTTTAATGAAACACAAAAAGGGGCAATTCTTACTCATATTCTTAACGCGCGTCTGATTGCGATTTCTCCATATTTATCACCTTACTATGATGGCGAAAATCCTTCTACAAAAGAATTTATTGAAAATTCTCCGAAACTGAAGCAAACGATGGATTTAATCCAGCAGAATAAAAAAGACATTCCTGAATCTGGACAAATCATTTATTCTGAATTAGCAGTAGCGGAATTTCCTAAACTCAAAGAATATCTTATTCAAGAAATCGGTTACAAACCCGAAGAAATCGGAATTATTACAGGAGCAACAAATAAGAATCAAAGAATTGTTATTCAAAATGATTTTAATATTGGAAAAATAAAAGTAGTGATTGGAAGCGAAGCCATTCAAGAAGGAATGAATCTTCAAGAGAATACTACAGATATTTATATGCTTTCTTTGCCTTACAATTTCACTTCTTTAAGGCAAGTGGAAGGACGGGCTTGGAGACAAGGAAATAAAAACGAAAATGTTCGAGTTAATTTTATGCTGACAAATGACAGTATTGATGTGTTTATGCTTCAAAAATTGCAATCTAAACAGGCAAGATATTTAGAAGCAATGAAAAAAGGTGCTGATGTTTTGGATGTTTCTGACATCAGTACTCAGGAATTGAAAACTGCTATTATCACCAATTCTGAAACCAGAGCCAATATTGAAATTGAACTTATGAAGAAAAGAATAGAAAGCGAAAAAAATAAACACCTTGCTGATATTGCTTTTGTCTTGAGAAAACATCAAGATTTTTTAAAGGTACAAGAAGAAGTTACCAAAGTTCAGAATAATTATAACAGGATTCTTGGTTATGCTAAAGAGGAAGGAGATAATGCGGAATATTGGAAAAACCAACTCCCATTTTATCAAAAATCAATTAATTTAGCTAAAGAAAAAGTACAAGAGGAGATTGAGCATTTATTGCAAAAAGGAGTCAATGTTACTGAAATTGAAAACAAGAAATTGGTTACCGAAAATAAAATTGAAGAATTGGATAAAAAATTGGAGGATTTGCCTAATGTTCGAGAGGGTTTGGTTGCTAAATATCGGGAGGAGAAGGAGGAGCAACTCAAAGCTAATGCGGAGAAGGATTATTTGAAAGAAAGAGCAGAAGAAAATATTCAACTTTTTAAACAGGAAAAACAAAATTCAACTCAAATAATAGATAGTCTGCAGGAAGAAAAGTATGAATATCAAGGAAGAAAAAGGTAATTAATTGAACTTTCTACCTCGCATCAAATTTTGTAGTAATGAGAAAGTTAGGATTTGATATTGCAGACAATGTAAGAAAAGGTTAAATCTACCTACATAATTCTATTTTATTAAATCTTTGTAGAAGCCTTTATGAAAGGATTATTCCAAGAACTTATGTCTAAGAAAATCCAATAGAAAACTAACCACAAAATTTCTCAACTGTCAGATGAAGTCTTAACTTTTACACATTATTCCAATTTTGTAGGTATTTATTTAAATCATTTTATCAAATATTTCTTGACAAAGGGTTTTGCTATTTTTTATTTTACCATTTTCTAAAACACTAACAAACCCAAGTTTGCACTGATTTTCTTGGTTGTCAATTTTAAATTTGTAATTTCCAAAAGAGCTGTCTCTCTGGTCAATTTGTGGATATAGGAGCATACTTCTTTTAGATTTCCAGTGTAAGTTATACACAAACATTTGTTTTAAATCATCATCAGATGGTTTATTTGAATATATTAATTTCCATTTTGTATCTATCACAAAATTCTCTCCATTTGAATCTGTGATAACTATATCTGGTTTGATTTTTTTATTTTCCCAAAATTTATCAGAATTCTGATATGAAACTTTATATCCTTGTGGTTTATTCTTTTGCAAAATCCTATAGATGTATTCTTCCCAAAGTTTATTCATATCAAAGAGTAACGTTAACATATTTTCATTGCCAGAACTTATATTAGGAGAATAGTTTAAAATCAACATTTTTGCAATATTTATAGCCTTTAAGTAAGGTTGCGATTTGCGATTTACTATTATTTTTTCAAAATGGTTTGAGGTTACTTTAATCTTATTGCAAATTCCAGTGATATTGACCACCTAATTTCAATTTAAAGTGACCACCCAATTTCGGTTTAAAGTGACCACCTTATTTCGGAGCAAATTGACCACCCCTTTTTTCCTTCAAAAACTACTTTTTTT
>Ga0209571_1000478_pt1 | contig 43184 bp, 31 predicted proteins | sample EBPBio102011_DNA_FD_185866 | JGI IMG/M metagenome (GOLD analysis project Ga0209571, IMG submission 185866) | Wastewater treatment Type I Accumulibacter community from EBPR Bioreactor in Madison, WI, USA - Reactor 1_1/10/2011_ DNA (SPAdes)... | ecosystem: Engineered > Bioreactor > EBPR >... | reverse complement strand
CGGTACCGTCCAGCAGGTGGTTCCAGGGGATGCCGATGGCGTTGAGCGCATAGCTGACCACGCCAATCGACGGTGCAAACATGAACAGCCACAGCACCCCGGCCACGGCCGGCGCCACCGCGTAGGGCCAGATCAGCAGCGTGCGGTACGCGCCCGAGCCCTTGACCACCCGGTCGGCCATCACCGCCAACATCAGCGACAGAGCCAGCCCCAGCACCGCTACCAGCAGCGAGAAGATCGCCGTCACTCGGAACGAGGCCAGGTAGGTCTCGTCCTTGAACAGCGTGCGGAAGTTGTCAAGCCCGACGAACTGCACGCTGGTGCCGAAGGCATCCTGCTGCAGCACGCTGAAGTACAGCCCCTGTGCCGCCGGCCAGAAGAAGAACACCAGCACGATGGCCAACTGGGGCGCGACGAGCGCCCAAGGCAACCACCCGCTGCGAAAGCGGACGCGCTTCTCGACAGCCAAGATCGGTGGCTCGTCAGCCCTTGTTGGCGGCCTGGAACTTCTCCAGCTCGACATCGCCGCGCTTCTTGATGTCGGCCAGGCCTTGCTCCGGCGTCTTCTTGCCGGACCAGACCTGCTCGAGTTCCTCGTCGATGATGGTGCGGATCTGCACGAAGTTGCCCAACCGGATGCCGCGCGACTTGTCGGTGGTCTTGCGGATCATCTGGTTCACGCTGACGTCGGTGCCCGGGTTCTGCTTGTAGAAGCCCGAAGCCTCGGTGATCTTGAAAGCTTCCAGCGTGATCGGCAGGTAGCCCGTTTCCTGGTGGCTCTTTGCCTGCACCTGCGGATCGGACAGGTACTTGAAGAAGAGGGCCACGCCCTTGGTCTCGGCCGGCTTCTTGCCGGACATGGCCCACAGGCTGGCGCCGCCAATCACCGTGTTCTGCGGTGCGCCGGCCACGTCGGGGTAGTAGGGCAGGGTGCCGATGCCACCCGTGAACTTGGCGTTGCGCTTGACCGCGCCGTACAGCGCTGAAGACCCCGTGGTCATGGCGCACTCACCCGACACGAAGGTCGCATCGGCCGAGTTGTTGCGGCCCTTGTAGACGAACAGGCCCTGCTGCGACATGTTGGCCAGGTTCTGGATGTGGCGCACGTGCAGCGGCGTGTTCACCGCCAGGCGGGTGTCCAGGCCGTTGAAGCCGTTGTTCTTGGTGGCGAACTCGACGTTGTGCCAGGCCGAGAAGCTCTCCAGCTGCGTCCAGCTCTGCCAGCTGGTGGTGAAGGGGCACTTGTGGCCGGCGATCTTCAGCGACGCGGCGGCGCGCGCCACCTCGGGCCAGGTGGTCGGCGGCTTCTCCGGGTCCAGCCCTGCGGCCTTGAAGGCGTCCTTGTTGTAGTGGAAGACGGTGGTCGAGCTGTTGAAGGGCAGGCTCAGCATCTGGCCGTTGGGCGCGGTGTAGTAGCCGGCCACCGCGGGCACGTAGACGCTGGGGTCGAACTTCAGGCCGGCGGTCTTGAAGACCTCGGTCACAGGCACGATGGCGCCCTTGCTGGCCATCATGCTGGCGGTGCCCACCTCGAACACCTGCAGGATGTGCGGTGCGTTGCCGGCGCGGAAGGCGGCAATCGCCGCGGCGAATGATTCGGGGTAGGTCCCCTTGAACACCGGGGTCACCTTGTAGTCCTTCTGGCTGTCGTTGAAGCCCTTGGCCAGGCCGTTGACCCACTCGCCCAGCTGGCCGCTCATCGAATGCCACCAGATGATCTCGGTCTGGGCCTGGGCGGGCAGGGCGGCCAGCAAGGAACTGGCGGCGGCGGCCAGGGCGAGGGATTTCAGTTTCATGACGGCTCCGTGACGTGTGCGAGGGCAAGGCGGACAATTTGCCCGGCTTTTATGACAGGCGCGTTTCTTTCACATTTGCACCGACTTGGGCAACGGGGATAACCCGCCGCAGAGCACCTGCGCTGACGCAGGACAAATGCTGCGCTGCGATAATCCGCGGCTGTCCGGCCAAGGGCCTCTGCGCCATGAATGCACCGCTGTCCCTCGAATCTGCCGTCTCCGTTGCCCCGCAGGCGGCCGCCGAGAGCGACGGTCTGCCGCGGTTGCGCGAGATACCCTACAACTACACATCGTTCTCCGACCGCGAGATCGTCCTGCGCCTGCTCGGGGCCAGGGCCTGGGAACTGCTGAACCTGCTGCGGCAGGAGCGGCGCACCGGCCGCTCGGCGCGCATGCTGTACGAGGTGCTGGGCGATGTCTGGGTGGTGCAGCGCAACCCCTACCTCGAGGACGACCTGCTCGACAACCCCAAGCGCCGCCAGCTGCTGGTGGACGCACTGCACCACCGGCTGAACGAGGTGGAGCGCCGCCGCGACCCGGGCGCGGATGCCACGCGTGACGCCTGGGTGGGTGAGCTGCTGAGCCTGGCCCGCACCGCTGTCGAGCGCTTTGCCGCGCAGTTTCGCCGCGTCTGGGACCTGCGCAAGGCCACGCGCCGTGTGCTGGGCCGCGTGACGGCGCGGGACAACATCAAGTTCGACGGGCTTTCGCGCGTCTCGCATGTCACTGACGCCACTGACTGGCGGGTGGAGTACCCCTTCGTGGTGCTGACGCCCGACAGCGAAGAGGAGATGGCCGGCCTGGTGCAGGGTTGCATCGATCTGGGCCTGACGATCATCCCGCGCGGCGGCGGCACCGGCTACACCGGCAGCGCGGTGCCGCTGACCTGGAAGAGCGCGGTCATCAACACCGAGAAGCTCGAGGCGATGAGCGAGGTGGAGTGGGTGCGCCTGCCCGGGCTGGACCGCGAGGTGCCCACCATCCGCACCGAAGCCGGGGTGGTGACGCAGCGCGTGGCCGATGCGGCCGAGCGCGCCGGCCATGTGTTCGCGGTGGACCCGACCTCGGCCGAGGCCAGCTGCATCGGCGGCAACATCGCGATGAACGCCGGCGGCAAGAAGGCGGTGCTGTGGGGCACGGCGCTGGACAACCTGGCCAGCTGGCGCATGGTGACGCCGGATGCGCAGTGGCTGGAAGTGACCCGGCTGAACCACAACCTGGGCAAGATCCACGACGCAGAGGTGGCCAGCTTCGAGCTGAAGACCTTCGACGCCAGCGGCCGCAAGCTGCTGCGCACAGAGCGGCTGGACATCCCCGGCGCCACCTTCCGCAAGGTGGGCCTGGGCAAGGACGTGACCGACAAGTTCCTGGCGGGGCTGCCGGGCATCCAGAAGGAAGGCTGCGACGGCCTGATCACCAGCGCACGCTGGGTGGTGCACCGCATGCCGGCGCATGTGCGCACCGTGTGCCTGGAATTCTTCGGCAATCCGAAGGACGCCGTGCCCAGCATCGTCGAGATCAAGGACTACCTGTTCGCCCAGGCGGCGCAGGGCGGCGCGATCCTGGCTGGCCTGGAGCACATGGATGACCGCTACCTGAAGGCGGTGGGCTACGCCACCAAGAGCAAGCGCGGCGGACTGCCGAAGATGGCGCTCTTCGGCGACATCGTCGGCGACGACCCCGACGCGGTGGCCCGGGCCACCAGCGAAGTGGTGCGCATCGCCAACTCGCGCGGCGGCGAAGGCTTCATCGCCGTCAGCGCCGAAGCGCGCAAGAAGTTCTGGCTGGACCGCAAGCGCACCGCGGCCATCGCCCGGCACACCAACGCCTTCAAGGTGAACGAGGACGTGGTGATCCCGCTGCCGCGCATGGGCGAGTACACCGAAGGCATCGAGCGGCTGAACGTCGAGCTGAGCCTGCGCAACAAGATCGAGCTGGCCGAGGCGCTGGAGGCCTTCTTCAGCCGCGGCGACCTGCCGCTGGGCCGCGCCGACGAGGCGGTGGCCTTGCCCAGCGCCGAGCTGTTGGAAGACCGGGTGCAGCAGGTGCTGCAGCTGCTGCACGAAGTGCGCAGCCAGTGGCAGGGCTGGCTGTCGCAGCTGGACGTGGTGCAGCCCGACAGTGGTCGCACGCTGTTTGCGCAGCTGCAGGATCACAGCTTGCGCGCCTCATGGAAGACGCAGATCCTGACGCCGCTGCAAGCGATCTTCTCGGGAGCGCCCTTCGAGCCGATCGTGCGCGAGTGCAAGCGCATCCACCAGCAGGTGCTGCGCGGCCGGGTGTGGGTGGCGCTGCACATGCACGCGGGCGACGGCAACGTGCACACCAACATCCCGGTGAACAGCGACAACTACGCCATGCTGCAGACGGCGCACGAGATCGTGGCGCGCATCATGGCGCTGGCGCGGCGGCTGGACGGCGTGATCAGCGGCGAGCACGGCATCGGCATCACCAAGCTGGAATTCCTGAGCGACGCCGAACTGCAGCCCTTTGCCGACTACAAGGCGCGCATCGATCCGCAGGGCCGCTTCAACAAGGGCAAGCTGATGCGCCGCCGCGCCGAGGACGGCGGCCATGCGGCCGACCTGAGCGCGGCCTACACCCCCAGCTTCGGCCTGATGGGCCACGAGTCGCTGATCATGCAGCAGAGCGACATCGGCGCCATCAGCGAGAGCATCAAGGATTGCCTGCGCTGCGGCAAGTGCAAGCCGGTGTGCGCCACGCACGTGCCGCGCGCCAACCTGCTTTACAGCCCGCGCAACAAGATCCTGGCCACCAGCCTGCTGATCGAGGCCTTCCTGTACGAGGAGCAGACCCGCCGCGGCGTCAGCCTGCAGCACTGGGAGGACTTCGAGGACGTGGCCGACCACTGCACGGTGTGCCACAAGTGCGAATCGCCCTGCCCGGTGAAGATCGACTTCGGCGACGTCACGATGAACATGCGCAACCTGTTGCGCAAGATGGGGCGCAAGAGCTTCCGGCCTGGCAACGCCGCGGCGATGATGTTCCTGAACGCCACCGATCCGCGGGTGATCAAGACGGTGCGCGCCGGCATGGTGGGCATCGGCTTCAAGGCGCAGCGTCTGGCCAACGACCTTCTGCAGCGCGTGGCGCGCAAGCAGACCGCGGCGCCACCGGCGACGCTGGGCCCCGCGCCGGTGAAGGAGCAGGTCATCCACTTCATCAACAAGAAGATGCCGGGCGGCCTGCCGAAGAAGACCGCGCGGGCGCTGCTGGACATCGAGGACCGCGACTACGTCCCGATCATCCGCAACCCGCGCAACACCACGGCCGAGACCGAGGCGGTGTTCTATTTCCCGGGCTGCGGCTCCGAGCGGCTGTTCAGCCAGGTGGGCCTGGCCACCCAGGCGATGCTGTGGCATGCCGGCGTGCAGACGGTGCTGCCGCCCGGCTACCTGTGCTGCGGCTATCCGCAGCGCGGCTCGGGCCAGTTCGACAAAGCCGAGCGCATGATCACCGACAACCGGGTGCTGTTCCACCGCGTGGCCAACACGCTGAACTACCTGGACATCAAGACCGTGGTGGTCAGCTGCGGCACTTGCTACGACCAGCTGCAGGGCTACAAGTTCGAGGAGATCTTCCCGGGCTGCCGCATCGTGGACATCCACGAATACCTGCTGGAAAAGAACATCCGCCTGGAAGGCTCCGGCGGCTACCTTTACCACGACCCCTGCCACAGCCCGATGAAGCTGCAGGCGCCGCTGAAGACGGTGCAGGCGCTGGTGGGGCCGCAGGTGCTGGAAAGCAAGCGCTGCTGCGGCGAGAGCGGCACGCTCGGGGTCACCCGGCCGGACATCTCCACCCAGGTGCGCTTCCGCAAGGAGGAAGAGTTGCGGCGCGACGCGGCGGCGCTGCGGGCTGCGGGCGGCGCGCCGACCGAAGGGCCGGTGAAGATCCTGACCTCGTGCCCAAGCTGCCTGCAAGGGCTGAGCCGCTACCGCAACGACTTGGACAATGGCCTGCTGGAGGCCGACTACATCGTCGTCGAGATGGCCCAGCGCATCCTCGGTCCGGACTGGATGCCGCGCTACGTGGCCGAAGCCAACGCTGGCGGCATCGAGCGGGTGCTGGTTTGACGGCGTTCCCCATCCCTAGGAACGCGCCGAGCGCGACCGGGTCGGGCGCTAAACTGCCGACCCCAATGTGTCGAGCCAGCCCATGAGCGGACTGCAGGCAAACACCCCCAAACCGACATCGTTGACCGTGCATCAGTCCACGCGGGTGCTGGAAGTGGGCTTCGATGACGGCAGCTGTTTTCGCCTGCCTTTCGAGTTGCTGCGGGTGTATTCACCCTCGGCCGAAGTGCAGGGCCATGGCCCTGGGCAGGAAGTGCTGCAGACCGGCAAGCGAGAGGTACAGATCGTGTCGCTGGAGCCGGTGGGCCACTATGCCGTGCAGCCGCGCTTCTCGGACGGTCACGAAAGTGGCATCTTTTCCTGGGACTATCTGCATTTCCTGGGCATGCGCCAGTCGGAACTGTGGGCAAAGTACGAGGAACGTCTGGCCGCCGCCGGTGTCGAACGGGATCGACCGATGCCGCCGCCGGCGGGCTCGGCCTGCAGTTCGCACTGAAACATCTAGGCGGCCACCATGAGCCAGACCCACTTCGGGTTTACCCCGGTCGACGAATCCGACAAGGCGCGACGCGTGCGCTCGGTGTTCGATTCGGTCGCGTCCAAGTACGACCTGATGAACGACTTGATGTCGTTGGGGGCGCACCGGGCGTGGAAGGCCTACACCGTGACGGTCGCCAACGTCCGCCCTGGGGACAAGGTGCTGGACATCGCCGCCGGCACGGGCGACCTGACCCGTGCCTTCGCCCGCCGGGCGGGGCCGACTGGGCTGGTGGTGCACTCGGACATCAACGAAGCCATGCTGCGCGCGGGCCGCGACAGGCTGCTGGACGACGGCTTGGTGCTCCCCAGTGTGGTCTGCGACGCCGAGCACCTGCCTTTTGCCGATGGCCAGTTCGATCTGGCCAGTGTGGCCTTCGGCCTGCGCAACATGACGCACAAGGAAGAGGCGCTGGCTGAGATGTGCCGCGTGCTGCGGCCGGGCGGCCGGCTGCTGGTGCTGGAGTTCTCGCGGGTGGCTGAGCCGCTGCGCAAACCGTACGACTGGTACTCGTTCAACGTGCTGCCGCGGCTGGGCCAGCTGGTGGCTGGCGATGCCGACAGCTACCGCTATCTGGCCGAATCGATCCGCATGCACCCGTCACAGCAGGAGCTGAAGGCGATGATGCAGAGCGCCGGGTTCGGCCACGTCGACGTCCACAACCTGATGGCAGGCGTGGTGGCGTTGCATGTGGGGGTGAAATGTTGAAGCCGAGGTGTGGCTGACGGCGGGCCTGCCGCGGTGCCACGCAGCTGTGCCTTTGTTCACGTCCGGTCTGTGCGTTTGGTCCGGATTGGCAATTGAGGCCGATATCCCGGCCAATACCGGCGCTTACACTTCAAAACGCGTCCGAAAAGCCTGTGTGCAACGGGCGTGAACTGGCGCCCTGTCTACCTGTAGCCCTGTGCTGGAGCCGAATCAAGATGCAACATCCGAACACTAGAAACCGCAACTCGAGAGCCTGGCACCTGGTGGCCGTGGCTGCCGCCTGCAGCACCCTGCTGTTGGTGGGTTGCGGCGACAAGAAGAAGGACAAAGTGGCGTCGCAGACGGCGGTAAAGGTCAACAAGGAAGAGATCACCGTTCACCAGATCAATTTCGTGCTGCAGCAGCAGCGTGGCCTGAAGCCTGAACAGGCCGAGGCGGCGTCCAAGCAGATTCTGGAGCGCCTGATCGACCAGGAACTGTCGGTGCAGAAGGCCGAGGAACTGAAGCTGGACCGTGACCCGCGCGTGATGCAGCAACTGGAGGCGGCCAAGCGGGAAATCATCGCGCGGGCCTACCTCGACAAGGCGGGAGAGGCAGCAAGCAAGCCCACGCCCGAGGAGATCGCCAAGTACTACGAAGACAACCCGGCGTTGTTCAAGGACCGCCGCGTGTACAGCCTGCAGGAGATCGCCATCGAGGCCAAGCCCGAGCAGGTGGCGCAGTTGCGCACCCAGCTGAGTGGCTCGAAGAGCATCAACGATTTCGTCGAGTATTTGAAGGCCAATGACTTCCGGTTCACCGGCAACCAGGCCGTGCGAGCGGCCGAGCAGCTGCCACTGGCCAGCCTGAACACCTTTGCCGCCCTGAAGGACGGACAGGCACTCCTGAACACCACACCCACGGGCGCCCAGGTCATCGTGCTGGCGGGCTCGCGCTCACAGCCCGTCACGCTGCAGCAGGCGACGCCGGCCATCGAGCAGTTCCTGCTCAACGAGCGCAAGCGCGACATCATCGCCAAGGATCTGAAGGCGATGCGGGATGCGGCCAAGATTGAATATGTTGGGAAGTACGCCGAGGCTGCAGCTTCTGCGCCGGCAGGTGCCGGTGTTGCGCCAGCACCGGCACCGGTAGCTCCGGCAGCGCCCTCCCCGACTGCTTCAACCGCGCTGGACGCGTCCTCCATTTCGAAAGGCATGGGTCTGAAGTGATGAAAATCTCCAAGCTCTTGGTTCAGGCTGTGATCGCGATCGCGGGAGTTGGTCTCGGTCCGTTGGGCCTGGCGCCGGCCATTGCCCAACCTGCGTCCTCGATGGCCAACGAATACCGCCTTGGCGCCGGTGACGTTATTCGCGTCAACGTTTATCAGAATCCGGACTTGACTCTGGAGACGCGTATCGGAGAAGCGGGCATCGTGAGCTATCCGCTCCTGGGCTCGGTCAGGCTAGGAGGCAGCACTGTCAGCCAAGCCGAGAAGGCCATTGCTGACGGGCTGCGAACCGGCAACTTTGTAAAGCAGCCGCAGGTCAGCATTCAAGTGCTTCAAGTGCGTGGTAACCAGGCCAGTGTTCTGGGTCAAGTGAATCGTCCGGGGAGGTATCCGCTCGAGGTGGCTGATATGCGTCTGTCCGATGTTCTGGCTGTCGCAGGTGGCATCAACGCAAACGGCGCGGATACGCTGACCCTGGTGGGTACACGCGACGGCAAGTCAATGCGCAAGGTGATCGATTTGCCCGCCATATTCCGAACCGATAGCCGCGAGAACGACTTGATTGTCCAGAATGGAGACGTTATCTATGTGGAGCGTGCACCGATGGTCTATATCTATGGCGAAGTGCAGCGACCTGGTGCACTTCGTTTGGAGCGCGACATGACTGTCATGCAGGCGCTGGCCTCCGGTGGTGGCCTGAACTTGCGTGGCACGGAGAAAGGACTTCGAGTACATCGCCGCGCGGCTGACGGGACGCTGCAGGTGTTGACGCCCAAGATGGACGACGTACTGCTGCCGGGCGACGTGGTCTACGTGCGCGAAAGCCTGTTCTGAGAGGTGATTGGCAATGAATCTCTCCCAGTTTCTATCGATATTCAAGGCCCGGTGGTGGGTCGCGGTCTTGGTGCTTCTCCTTACCGTGGGTACGACGATTGCCGTTAGTTTGATTTTGCCGAAACAGTACACGGCTTCTGCGTCGGTGGTGATTGATGTCAAGCCAGACCCGATCGCAGGGCAGTTCGCGGGCATGCTGGCGCCGTCCTATGTGGCGACCCAGGTCGATGTGGTTTTGAGCGATCGTGTTGCCCGGCGAGTGGTGCGCAACCTTAAGCTTGCGGACAACCCGCAGATTCGAGCGGATTGGCTGGAGGAAACGGGAGGCCAAGGTGACATAGAGGCATGGGTCGCAGGCCGTTTCAAGCCGAATCTCGATGTACGGCCTTCGCGGGAAAGCAACGTTATCAGCATTTCCTATCGAGCCCCAGATCCGAACTTTGCGGCGGCGTTGGCCAACGCCTTTGTGCAAGCCTACATCGATACTGCGATCGAACTACGGGTTGATCCCGCTAAGCAGTACTCCAATTTCTTCGATCAGCGAGCCAAGGAAGCGAGAGACGCTCTGGAAAAGGCTCAAGGTCGCGTGTCTGCCTTCCAGAAGGAAAAGGGCATCATCGCTACGGATGAACGCTTGGACATCGAAAGCGCCCGCCTTAGCGAGCTTTCCTCTCAACTGGTCATGATCCAGGCGTTGGCTGCCGAGTCAGGGAGTCGCCAGGCGCAAGCCAGAGGCGAGTCAGGCGACCGTCTTCAAGAGGTCCTTGGGAATCCGGTCATTGGCAGCCTGAAGTCAGACCTCTCCCGCAACGAAGCTCGGCTGCAAGAGCTAAGCGCGAGACTCGGCGACAACCATCCCCAGGTCATCGAGTCAAAGGCGAACATCAACACACTGCGCGCACGCTTGGATGCCGAAACCAAGAAGGTGACCGGCGGCGTAGGGGTTACCGCCAACATCAATCGTCAACGAGAGGCAGAACTCAAGGCGTCTTTGGAGGCCCAGCGTGCGAAGGTCTTGCGCATGAAGGCTGTTCGAGATGAAGGTGCCGTCCTGGTTCGCGAGATGGAAAGTGCGCAGCGGGCGTACGAGGCTGTGTTGTCGCGCCTGAACCAGACAAGTTTGGAAAGCCAAGCCACGCAAGGAAACATCTTCGTCCTAGGTCAGGCGGTACCGCCTAGCGACCCATCTTCGCCGCGAGTTGTCGTGAATACGTTGCTGTCACTGGTGGTAGGAATGGTGCTGGCTGTAGGCGCAGTGCTGGCGCTGGAAATGCTTGATCGCCGAGTGCGTGCTTTCGAGGACCTTACAGCCACCGTGGGCCTGCCCGTGCTGGGTGTGATGCCCAAGCCCACTGCCCAGTTCAAGCTGGGAGGCAAGCGCCGTTTGTCGCTGATGCAGCAGCGTCTAGTCAATAGCCTGCCGGCACCGCAGAAGGGATAACGACAATGGCCAAGTTTCGGGATTCCGGACTGCACGAAGCGGCGCCCGTTGCGGCGGATGGCGGACCTGCCGATGCAGCCACGATTCACGACCGATCCATCGGCGCGATCATCAGCGAGACCCGCAACCTCTCCGCCGAACAAGTGGAGCAGATACTCGCGCACCAGCGGGAGCGAGGCATCCGGTTCGGCGAGGCTGCGATTGCGCTCGGGTTCGCGAGTACCGACGACGTGCTTTTCGCCCTGGCACAGCAGTTCCACTATCCCTATGCGCCTGAGGAGCGGCGCAAGATCAGTCCCGAACTCGTCACGCTCAACCAGCCTTTCTCGCTACAGGCCGAATCGTTTCGGGCCATTCGTAGCCAGATGATGATGAGGGTGTTTATCGAGTCAGACGGGCCTCGCCCGGCACTGGCCGTGGTTAGCCCCGACACCGGTGATGGCAAGACCTATTTCGCAGCCAATCTCGCCGTAGCGTTGGCGCAACTCGGGGGTAGAACGCTTCTGGTCGATGCCGACATGCGAGGGCCTCGGCAACATGAAGTGTTCAACCTCGGCAATAACGCTGGCCTTTCTGGCATTTTGTCGGGGCGGGCTGAGTCTCAAGTAGTGCAGCAAGTTCAAGGTGTTCCCAGCCTTTTTGTGTTGCCCGTGGGCATCACGCCGCCAAATCCCGTCGAACTGGTGGAGCGGCCGGCTTTTGGTCTTCTGATCCGCGAGCTTTGTTCGAAGTTCGATCACGTGATTGTGGATACACCTGCACTGGTTTATGGATCGGACGCGACCGTGATCGCTGCGCGCTGTGGCAGTGCGGTTGTCATTGCGCGACGCAACGAATCCCGCGTCGGCTCGTTGCAGGATTTGGTGGCAATGCTGACTGGCACGCCTGCCAAACTGGCAGGCGTGATCATGAACGATTTTTGACCATCATGAACACTATGGCCGGTTCGGGAGCGGTAAGCCCAACGCGCAATCTGCATTCGATGCTGCCGTTGGCCATGTTGGCTTTCGGTTTTTCGGTTATGTTTGGTCCGGTGTTCTATAAGCTGGCGCAGACGGTTTGGAACACTGATGAGCAAGGCCATGGCCCCATAATCCTCGGTGTGGTGGTTTGGCTTTTGTGGTTGCGGCGTGATGCGCTTCACGCCGCAGCGCTGGCGGGCCAGCCAGCAGGCATCTCAGGCTGGGTAGTTTTATTGCTCGGTCTTTTGACTTATGTTGTCGGCCGCATCCAGAACATTGTCACATTCGAGATGGGTGCCGCTATCCCGCTGCTTGTGGGCATGCTTGCTGTAAGTTTTGGTTGGCGTGTCGTAAGAGTAGCAGCGTTTCCGATTTTCTTTATCTTGTTCGCCGTCCCATTACCAGGGGCTGTGGTGGACGCGCTAACGCAACCGCTGAAGCAGGCTGTTTCGTGGGCGGCCGAAGGCATTCTCTACGCCATGGGCTATCCGATATCGCGTACCGGTGTCATCCTTCGCGTAGGTCAATATCAGCTGCTGGTTGCTGATGCCTGCGCTGGCCTGAACTCGATGTTCACGCTCGAGGCGCTTGGCCTGCTATACATGAATATAGTTGGCCATACGTCGAAACTGCGCAACGTCCTCCTTGCGATCCTGATCATTCCGATGTCGTTTTTCGCCAATATCATCCGCGTGATGATTCTTGTGTTGGTGACTTATCACTTCGGCGATGAGGCGGGGCAGGGCGTGGTGCATGGCGCCGCCGGAATGGTGCTGTTCGGTGTCGCCTTGTTGCTGATGTTCATCATCGACGGCATTCTTGGCTTCTTCTTCCGTAATCGGGAAGGCAAGACGGCATGAAGGTTTCGCTCGTGAGGCCGCTGATTGTCCTGCTCCTCATGTTGGGCGCGGCCGCGTTAAGCGTTCTCGCGGTGCCGACAAGACTACTGGCCGACTCCCGTCCAGGCTTCGACTTGGAGTCTTCGATCCCCAAGGCTTTTGGTGATTGGAAGGTTGATCCGTTCATGATTCCGATTCCGCCGTCGCCTGACCAGGAATCGGCGATGAGCAAGATCTATGACCAGATACTCAGTCGAACATACGTGAATTCGAAGGGCGAACGCATCATGCTCTCGATCACCTACGGTTCGAAGCAGAACCAACAAATGAGGGCGCATCGTCAGGAGGTGTGCTATTCGGCTCAAGGGTTCAGGATCAGCCAGTTGCAACGGCTTCCACTTACCGTGGCTGGGGCGACCGTGCCATCGGCGCGCATGGTTGCCACGCAAGGGCAACGAATTGAGCCTGTGACCTACTGGTTCACGATGGGCGACGACGCAGTCATGTCGTACTTGGACCGAGAGTTGACCCAGTTGCGCTACGCGTTGGCGGGAAAGATCCCCGATGGCTACCTGGTTCGGGTTTCCAGCCTTTCATCAAATCCCACAGAGGCATTCGAACAGCAGCTGCGGTTTGTCGATGCACTGATGATGAGCGTAGATCCTGAACTTCGTCGGCGTTTCGTCGGTTCATCTGCCTGACTGAAACTGCCTACCTGGTTCGTAGTTGTTGAAGTCGCACGACCGTTGTTCGCGGCTTCGTTCATCAACTGCTCTGTAGCGGAAATGGCCGCATGCAGTCAACAGTGATGAACTGGTGCAATTCTGAGGGTTAGCGTTGAGAGTTCTTTTCGTCGTGAGCGGCTTGGGGCTGGGTGGCGCCGAGAAGCAGGTCGTGTTGCTGACCAACGAACTGGCGCGTCGTGGACACGACATATGCATCTATGCCCTTTCCGATGAAGTTCCTCGCGCAGAAGAACTCTCGCAGAACAGGTTGCGGCTTGTTGTCGACCCCAAGCAGAACCGTTTGGACCTGGGTGTATTGCGCCGCTTGCGTGCGCACATCCGAGATTGGCGACCTGACATCGTTCACGGCTTTCTTTTCGACGGCAACTTCTATGCACGCGTTGCTGCGGCCGGCTTGGCCATACCTACACTCGACTCGGAACGCAACGACAACTATGCGTTGCCTCGACTGCATGCGCTTGGCTACCTTGTTACCTCGCCGTTCACAAATGGGCTCGTAGCGAATTCGTTCTCGGGTGCCGAGTTTGCCGCTCGGAACTTCATGCGTCCGAGCAAGGCTGTGCATGTCGTGTGGAACGGCATCGATTTGCAGGATGTCGACAAACGACTCGCGTGCTCAGATCAACCCGCGTTCAAGTTGTTGCCTGGTAGGGGCGTCAAGAGGCTGGCCGTTGTGGGCACCATCAAGCCCCAAAAGGACCTCGTGCTTGCGCTGCGTGTGGCTCGTCGGTTGGTAGATACGGATCCCAGGTGGAAGATGGTTGTCGTTGGTGGCGAGCTTGCTGCCGCGAAATCCGACTACAAAGCGGCTGTGCTTCGCTCGTATGACGAGCTTCAACTGGGCGAATCGGTCAAGTTCGCTGGCAGCCGACGCGACGTACTTGAGGTGATGGCTTCCTGTGACGCAGTGCTAGTGACATCCCGGCATGAGGGCTTTCCGAATGTGATTCTGGAGGCAATGGCCTGCGGGACGCCTGTCGTCAGCACTGACTACTCTGACGTGCGCAGGATACTCCCGTTGCCGTGGCAGGTGGTGTCATCGCGCAACGAAGATGATTTGGTGCAAGCGCTGCTGCGTTGCGATGCCGAAAGGGCGACAGTGATAGCTGCCCAAAGGAAATGGGTCGAGGCGCACGCGACAGCCGCCTTGTGCACGGATCGCCTCTTGTCGATCTACCAGTCCTACATAGCACAACCTGCAGCGCCGATGGAGCAAGCGCCTTGAGCCGCCAGTTGCGGATCTGCTTTGTTTCGCCGAATGGCTATCCGGTGCTTGATGGTGCCAAGGAGATCAGCTTTGTCGGCGGCGCGGAAGTTCAGCAGGCCCTAATTGCGAGGGAGCTTGTCAAGCGTGGTCATGCAGTTTCGATGATCAGCCATGACTTCGGGCAGCAAGAGGGGGTGCACCGATCGGGCGTCAACCTACTAAAGATGATGCCACCCAAGGCAGGGGTTCCAGGAGTCCGCTTCTTCCATCCACTGATGACCAGCCTTTGGGGGGCGATGCGCCGCTCCGGCGCTGACGTCTACTATCAGCGATGTGCTGGGGGCTTGACCGGCATGGTTGTAGGTATTGCCAATGCGCTAGGAAAGTCCAGCGTCTTCGCCGGCGCATCTGATTCCGACTTTGATGCCAGTCTTCCTCGGGTGGGGCTAATCCGCGACAAGATGCTTTTCGGATATGGGGTCCGAAACGCGACTCGTGTGGTGGTTCAAAGCGAGCGGCAATTGGCCATGTGCAAGTCGGCATTTGACCGACAGGCCACCCAGATCAATAGTTGCTACAGCTATAGCGGCAAGCCGGCCAGGTCAGATGGCCCGATCATTTGGGTGGGGGCTATACGTTCGGTCAAGCGTGCGGAACTTTTCGTAGAACTCGCCCGGCGTTTGTCGAGTTACCGCTTCTTGCTCGTAGGGGGCGCGCCGCAGAATGACCCTGTCTTCATTCGTGTGAAGGAACGGGCATCCGGGGTTACAAATCTGGTCCTTACCGGGCATGTGGCCACCGATGAAGTCGAGTCCTATTTCGATGGAGCGTCGCTTTTGGTGAACACTTCAATCACCGAGGGCTTCCCCAACACATTTCTCCAAGCGTGGTCGAGGGGGGTTCCGACGGTCTCGTTTTTCGACAGTGGTGCCCAAGAAGAAGGGCACAAGGTTGGAGTCGTGGTCGAGGATCTCGATTCGATGGCCGATGCCGTTGTTGAGCTGCAGCAGTCTCGTGACGCATGGGTCGAGCACAGCCGTCGCTCAGTTCGATACTTTCAGCAGAACTTCGCGATCGAGCGCTCCATCGACCAGTATGAGCGGCTGTTCGCGGGTATCGTGCCTGAAGTCTCCCAGCTCGCCCAGAAAGTGAAGTGAAGATGCGTGCGGACTTGTCGGACAGTCGCGGTAGCACTTCGGTGCACCCCACGGCGCTGCTCCTTGCTGAAGAAATTGGCAAAGGTGTCCACGTAGCAGCCTTTGCACAGGTGATGTCGGGTGCCCGCTTGGGTGATGGCGTCGATATTGGCAGTCATGTTGTCGTTGAGTCCGACGTCGTTCTTGGACGTTCGGTTCGAATCGGCGCCGGTGTGTACATCTGCAACGGCTTTCGGGCAGACGACGACGTGCAGGTCGGTCCAGGAGTCGCATTTGCCGAGCACGGTCTGGCAGCGAAGTCTGACTCTGCGGTAACCCATCTGAAGCATGGCGCCATCGTGGGGGCGAATGCCACGCTGACCAGGGGCGTGAGTGTAGGCGCTCGGTCCGTCATCGCCGCGGGCTCGGTAGTCACAAGGGATGTTCCGCCCAATGCGATTGTCGACGGCAATCCTGCTCGAATTGTTGGATACGTCGATACGTTCAACGTGGGTATGGGTGCACAGAACACGCCCACAGGCGCCATAGCGACTACTGGCGAATTGCCACGGCTTCGGGCAGGCAATGCGCGCCTGGTCCGGTTGCCGCGCATCGTTGACTTGCGCGGAGCGCTCTCGTTTGGCGAGATTGGAGCGCACCTGCCATTTCACCCGAAGCGCTTTTTTACCATCTACGACGTACCCGGCAAGGAGGTGCGCGGAGAACATGCTCACCGTGCACTGGAGCAGTTCTTGATTTGTCTGAAGGGTTCGTGCGCGGTAGTGATTGACGATGGATACGAACGTGATGAAGTTGTCCTCGCATCGCCGGAGGTTGGTCTGTATATACCCCCTATGGTCTGGGGAATTCAGTACCAATACTCTTCGGATGCGGTGATGTTGGTTCTGGCGTCGGACGTTTATTCAGCTTCGGACTACATCCGAAACTACGAAGAATTTTTGGCGATTGCGCGAAGAAGAGTATCTTCGCCCCGGGACTGAGGTTTTATGGGCAGTTTGGTGTTGAGTTCTTAGGGGAGTGAAAAATGGACACGGGAAAGCATGATCTGGTCGATAAGCCCTACCTGAAGACTGATTTCGCGGCGGCGGAGGCCAAGTTGGGAGAAATGCTTCGCGAGGCACCAATACCTGCGAGTGAATTGGCAGAAAACTCTGGATTGTTCGTCTCACCGCGAACGGTGAAGCGGCAGTTCTTTTTCGATGAGATATTCAAACACGCCCTCCCCGTGCACGGCGTGGTCATGCAATTCGGGGTGCGCTGGGGCCGAGATCTTGCCACATTGCACGCGCTGAGGACTATTTACGAGCCTTATAACGCAACTCGCCTGATTCTTGGTTTTGATACCTTCGAAGGCTTTCCGAGCGTGGATCCCCGCGATGGCGAAAGCGTGACTAGCCGGAAGGGCACCCTGAACGTGGGTGAAGGCTACTACGACTTCTTGCGAGACGCCGTTGCCCAGCGCCAGATTCTTGATCCCTTGCCCCAAGTTGGCCGTATTGAGTTGCACAAGGGAGACGCCCCAGAGATTCTGGCCAAGTATCTCGAAGCCCACCCGGAAACCATTGTGGCGCTGGCGCATTTCGACATGGATCTGTATGAGCCGACGCGCAAGTGCCTTGAATTGTTAAGCCCGTTCCTGACAAAAGGCAGTGTGCTTGCATTTGACGAGTTGCAGAGTTTCGTTTTCCCAGGCGAGACTGTCGCTGTGCGCGAAGTTTTTGGACTGGGGAAGATACGCCTGCGCCGCTCACCGCTTTATTCCGGGCACGGTTCGTACTTTGTCGTCGAGTGAGGCCCATGGAGGTTGACGAGTCATTGAGCGTGTGTAGCGCAGTTGCTAAAGAGGTCGAGTCGGGCTTCAGGGTCTGTAGGTACGACCCAAGCTTACGAAGCGAGTGGGATCGTTTCCTGTCCACTGCGAAGAATACTACCTTCATGTTCCGTCGTGACTACATGGACTATCACGCAGAACGTTTTGAGGATCACTCGTTGATCATCTGGCGCGGGACACAGGTCATGGGACTCTTGCCAGCAAATCTGCGCGCAGATGGCGTGCTTGTCAGCCACCAGGGTCTGACCTACGGTGGATTTGTCCTGCGACGCGAGATCACGCTGGGCTCCGTGCTCGACGTTGTTCGCGCGAGCTTGCACTTTCTTCACCAACGGGCTGTGCCCCGGCTCATTTACAAGAGGCTACCCCGCTTCTACAACACATTGCCGGACGACGATGTTGACTACGCGTTGTTCCTGATGGATTCGAAACTGATCCGCCGGGACTGCAGCCTTGCGATTTGCCGATCTGACCGTTTGCCAGTCAGTCGAGGAAAGAAAAGCAAGATCAACAAAGGCAAAAGGGCCGGGGTGATTGTCAAGCGGGACGATGGTTTCCAGCCGTTCTGGACCAAGGTGTTAACACCCCGCCTGTTGCAGCGTTTTGGCGTTGCGCCGGTCCACACCATCGAAGAAATCACCGGACTAGCAGATCGACTGCCAGAGCACATAAAGCAGTATTCCGCCTACCTTGGGGATGAAATTGTTGCTGGGGTCACGGTATATGAGACTCCTACCGTAGCTCACATGCAATACATCGCCGTGACCGACAAAGGTGAGGAAGTGTGTGCGTTGGAGTATCTGTTTCATTGTCTGATCGAAGAAGTGTATCCAGCCAAGGTCTACTTTGATTTCGGGATCTGCAATGAAAGGGACGGTAGAGAATTGAATCGTGGCTTGTTGCAATTTAAAGAAGGGTTCGGGGCAAGGACCTTCTCGCATGATTTTTATGAGATTGAAACTGCGAATGTCACAAGGCTCATTTAATATCCGTCACCGGCGTTGCGATCTGCAAGATTCGGCAATAGTTGCTTGAGTCGAAAACCTTTTCTTCTAGAGTAATTCTGGTGAACATTCCATTCTTAGACTTGTCTCCGGTCTACCGCGAAAGCAGAGAAGCCATAGACTCGGCGCTTAGTCGGGTGGCTGCGAGTGGCTGGTTCCTTCTGGGTAAGGAATTGGCTGCCTTTGAGGAAGCTTATGCCCAATTCTGTGGGGTAAAGCACTGTGCAGGGGTCGCCAACGGTCTTGACGCACTATATCTTGCGCTTCGAGCGTTGGGTGTTGGTCGAGGCGACGAGGTCGTCGTACCTTCAAACACCTATATTGCAACGTGGTTGGCCGTCAGCCAGTGTGGGGCGGTTCCAGTACCGGTGGAACCGGATCCTGCCACCTACAACATCGATTCGTCGCGCATCGAATCCGCCATCACTGCGCGCACTCGGGTGATCCTGCCTGTGCATCTCTACGGCCAACCCGCTGACATGGATGCAATTAACGCGCTAGCCCAGCGCAGAGGACTGGCTGTGCTGGATGACTGCGCTCAAGCGCATGGTGCTCGATATAAGGGAAGGCGAGTCGGTGGTTTGGCTACGATTTCTGCTTGGAGCTTTTATCCCGGAAAGAACCTTGGGGCCATGGGTGATGGGGGAGGAGTAACCACCAGTGAGTTTTCGCTTGACGATGCCGTACGAGTACTGAGGAATTATGGTTCACGGCAGAAGTACCTGAACGAAGTGAAAGGGTGCAACTCTAGACTCGATGAGATTCAAGCGGCAGTCTTGTCAGCGAAACTTCCAATGCTGGATGCCACTGTCGCGCAAAGGCGTTCGATTGCCGCCCGCTACCTCGACGCACTGCGCGGCCTGCCGTTAGGATTGCCTTATGTGCCGGAGTGGGCAGAACCCGCGTGGCATCTCTTCGTCGTTCGTCACCGAGATAGGCAACGGTTTCAGGCGCGGCTGGCTGAGCTTGGCATTGGAACCTTAGTGCACTATCCAATTGCTCCTCATCGTCAGGCAGCGTACGCGGAACTGTCCATGGGCGAGGGCAGCCTGCCCATCGCCGAGGCGATTCATCGCGAGGTGCTAAGCCTTCCGATTTGGCCGGGAATGAGTGAAGCCCAGGTCGCCAGGGTCATTGACGCTGTGCATGACGCCTGTGCATGACGCCTGTGCGTGCTGACAAGGCAATACCTGTGTATCTGCACAAACCTCGTGTGACTATGGGTTCAAGTCCTCCGGGCCACCCAATCCCATGAAGGGGGTACTTTTCGTCCTCGCTTTCATGGCGGTGGCGCTTTTCGCCGGCTTAGTGATGGCCGTGCTTGGCGGGATTGGCTTGCTGCTTCTGTTCCCGTTGGCTGCCGCATTGCTCGTGGCATCGAACTACAGGATTGGCGTGGTTTTGTTGGCCATCATCATTCCACTCGCCGGTTCGGTTCTGGTGCCGAAAGCGGAGGGGCTGAATCCTTACACCTACGCGACGGCTGCAGCCGTGGTGGGGTTGATGTTGAAGCGCTTCTTCTCGCCCGAGAAGATGGTGTGGCCGCCAAGGGTCATGATTTTCAGTTTTCTGATCCCCTTGCTCGCTGCGTTCGTTATCGGTGTTCCGCATCTCGCCGAAGGTGCTAGGAACATGCTGAAACTGAACTCCGAACTCAGGTTCGATACGCTCTACTATTTTCGGCAGTATGTGTACAAGCCGATGCTCTTGGTGGGCTTCTCGATATTGCTTGCAAACGCTGTTTCTGATAGCAAGCGACCTGAGAGGTTCGTCACTGTCTTCGGCGTTTCTGCGGCCTGCGTGGTTGTCTACGTTATAGCCTTTACATTGTACAGCGGTGTCGGCTGGGGCGCTCATCGCTTGGTCATAAGCAAAGCGGGGATGCACTACAACGAGTATGGGCAACTCTTCGCGCTGGCGTTTGGACCATTGTTATTTGTTGCGTTTGCTGAGAAAGGCTTTTCACGTTTCGTTTTCGGATCCATGGCGATGATCGTGTTGATCGGTTTGGTATTCAACTTCGCGCGTGCGGGGATGATCGCCACCATCGTTACCGTAGGTATATTTCTCTGGCGCCGCAAGAGTATTGGAGTAGGTTTGTTGGTGGTAGGTTTGGCATTTATTGTTGTTGCGCTTGCTCCAGATGAATGGCGGTTGAGGATGATGCAGGGATCCTCAGAGTTTGGCACCTCCGTTAGAGGTGAGCGCTATGGTGAACTTACCTCCGGCCGGGTCCAAGCTTGGATCTATCTTTTTCCCGATGTGGCACTCAGCCCTATTTTTGGAAGAGGCATCGGCTCTACGCTTTGGAACTCGGCAGTTACCAGTGGCTTGTACCCCAGTGCCTCGCATCCGCACAATATGTATTTGCAGTTACTATTGGATATCGGTGTGGTTGGGTTGGTGTTCATCCTGTACTTCTATTTCAGTGTGTTGGCAGTCATGCGCAAGCTTTCGAACGACTCAGGATTGCACCCGAGATTACGCGCCTTCTTTGCAGGCTCATGGGCGTCACTGGTAGGCATGCTCTTTCTGGCGTTTACTGGAGGAAACTGGTACCCGTCCTCCGAGCAAGCGTTCCTCTGGATTTCCATAGGAATGGCGATGGCCTATTGGCATCGTGCGCGGCAAGAGTCTCCCGAAATCGTCCTCAATCCTGTGAGCGCGGGTGCGACAGAAGCCAGGACAAGCGCACTCGTTCGTGGTTGGACTGGACGTTGAGCGGTCCTGCCCATTGCAATTCATCACCCGTTCGCTGATCGCTTCGGGTCTTCGTCTGTCGCAACGTCGGCGATCGTTCAGCTGCGCGCACATGCAAGCAATGCTTGACTGAAGGCCTGACATGCGAGAGGTCTGGCTAAAGATTTCCGGTGCTACTGGCGCTAAAGCCTACAACCTTGCCTTGAGCGTCGCCACTCTGTCGTTGACTGCGCGCCTGTTGGGGCCCGAAGGTCGGGGTCAAGTCGGCGCGGTAATCGCTTGGGTGGCATTGTTCAGCACTTTGGGACACCTCAGTCTAGGGTCGGTCGCCATCCGGCAGCTTGCGATTGACCGCGATGCCGCGAAGGTCTCGGAACTCCTGGGGAGCCTGGCGGTTTATACGTGTCTGCTGACCTTACTCGGTTGGATGCTCGCAATTCTGATGGCCGCGCTGCCAGAGACGTCCGCCTTCGGTACGTTACCAGTCGGGCTGCTGATTCTTGGCTTTCTCAGCCTGCCATTCCTGCTGTGGCAGACCTATGGGCAGTCGCTGCTGATGGGCTTGGACATGGCAAGTCGCTTCAACCGCGCAACCATGCTTGGGCGTACCGTCAATCTGGTTGCCATCTACGTGCTGGTGGGTTGGCTAGCTTGGGGCGAGACCGGCGCAATAGTTTCCGCATTGCTGGCGGGCATAGTTAGCGCCGGGGGTGGAATGCGAGCACTCTACCTTCAAGCGGGGCGCAAGTTTGCGCCCCGGCTGCGATGCATTTCGACGCTGGCCAGTGGTGCAGTGCGGCTCCACCTGAACGCGATCGGCACCTATCTGTTCACCCAATCTGGTGTGCTGGTGGTCAACCACTTTCACGGAGCCACTGCAACCGGAAACTACCAACTCGCGGCACAACTGATTGCGGTGATGCTGATCATTCCGAACGCGGTGTCGCAGACCATGTACGGCCTTGTGACTAAGCGTGGTCCGGACGCTGCTTGGCCGATCAACAGGCACGTGCTGCATCGAGCCATGTTGATCACGGCCGGGAGTATTCTGCTGGCTTGGTTTCTTGCGCCTTACATGATTCCCCTCATTGCTGGAGAAGGGTTTTCCGAAGCAGTCCATTACTTTAGGATGATGCTGCCCATGTTGCTAGGGGGTACGTTGTCCGCGGCCATGGCTGCCCAATGGATCGGACGCGGTCTCTTCTGGCAAGCCTCAACGCTTACGCTATTTGTCGGGTTGTGCGGGATCAGTTCTAGCTGGATTCTTACGCCACAGTATGGGCCGGTCGGGGCAATTTATGCTACTCTAATTGGCTACTCGATTGGCGCCGCGTTCAATTTGGCCCTCTACGCTTACTGCGCTCGTCGGTCAAGGCGTGCTACGGAGTAGGATTATGAGAATACTGCTGGTAAACAATGCATCGGGCGTGCATGAATACTTGAGGCGTGGGCTAGAGGCCAATGGCCATGAGGTGCTGCTTGTTGTTCCAGGCAAAGGAAACTACCAATCGCGGGCGGCCGATGCGCATTTCGGGGTGGTTGGAAGATCCCCCATTGCAAGTTTTCGTCGGATAGTATTGCCATACACCAAACTTCGATCTCTTGGAAGTTTTGATGTAGTCAACTATCACTTGGGCATCAGTTTATTCTCCAGCCCCGTGACTAGATACATGGACCTTAAGTATTTGAAATCGAGAGGTGCAAGGCTTTCGTATTACGCGCTAGGTTGCGATGAGGCTTCGCTTCTGCGTATTCGCGAGGATGTGGGAGACCTCCCCTGCCAAAGTTGCATGGAATACGATGCGAACGGCAAGAACTGTACTAAGCTAAGATTGAATCGACGGCCCCGAGCCAGTCGTTCTGCGCCGTTATTTGATTTTGCGGTGTCGGCGGCATACATATACGACCATGGGCTTGATTTCTTCCCAAATGCGAGGAAGGAGAAAATACAGTTTCCTATCGACATCTCGCATCTGGACTTTAACCCTGCTCGTGCGCACGCCAAACCAGTCATCGTCCATAGTCCGACGAAGAAGGGGTTTAAAGGAACGATGCAGGTGCTCGAAGCCGTCGACATCCTACGATCGAAGCGAGACGATTTCGAATTCCGTCTGGTTCAGGGGCTCTCTCATGCGGAGTATTTGAGAACCATGCGGGAGTGTGATGTGTACATTGATCAAATATTCTCAGCAGATTCTTTTGGTATTGCTGCACTAGAAAATATGGCGTGCGGCAAGATAGTTGTATCTGGTAATGGTCCGTTGGGCTGGGGCGGCTTTCCATTCATGCGGCAGGCGCCCGTCGTGCGTGCTTCGATGGAGCCAGTTTTGCTTGCGGAGATCGTTTCGGATTTACTTGATAGGAAGTCAGAGTTCCCAAGGATCGCACAAAAAGCCCGCGAATATGTGAAAACCCACCACGACTATCGTGCCGTGGCGCGGCGATTTGTGAGTCTCTGGAGCGGTGAATCCCCGCCACAGACCAAGCGAACGCAAGTGGGTGATGAAAAGGTACCGTCGGCATTCGCAGGCGCTAGCTAGTTCTTGGCGGTAGTCGTGAGCTGGATCTAGGCACACCGTCGGTCAGGACGGGCTCGCTTCTTGGGGCCGTATGTGCAGTTCCAGACCGACTATCCCGTTGTCGGTATATCCTCAATCGTCCGGAGTTGTGGGTACCTCTCTTGGTGCAGAGATTGGTGTGAGGTCAACCGTAGCATAGAGTTACAAACCTGCTGTACACGCTTTCAATTTCCCTGTCGATCGTGCCGCGGGGTCGTCGAAACGACTGAGACAATTCTTCAGTCCAGTCCACCGGTGCATTACCTGTTTGTGCCGGTGTCATTCGAGTGACAAGCCTGGAGGAGTGGGCTTACTCGATGCTCCTCACACACACAGATCATTGCAGGCAGATGAAAACGACTCGTACACGCACCCGAAAGTTCGGACTTCATGCGCTCTCCGCCGCCTGTCTGGCGGTACTTAGCGTACCCTCGACTCTTGCACTGTCTGGTGCGGCTGTTTTGCTGACGAGTTTGCCGAACGTAGCCGCTGCGCAGACAGCCACACCGGTGATCACCAGCTCGGTGACGGCCACTGCTACCGTCGGCCAGCCCTTCAGCTACCGAATCATCGCGACCAATACGCCAACAAAGTTCTCTGCCCGGAACACGGCAACTGCGGTGTGGAGCATCGCCCCTGGCATCACTTCGGCAAACGCAACGACCGGTGTGGTTTCGGGTACGCCCACCGCCGCAGGCGTGTATGCAATCAGGGTCAGCGCATCCAACGCTGTTGGTACGGGTTCGGCCGTCTTGACGCTAACAGTGACCGCGGCTCCGGCTCCGGCTCCGGCTCCGGCTCCGGCTCCGGCTCCGGCTCCGGCTCCGGCTCCGGCTCCGGCTCCGGCTCCGGCTCCGGCTCCGGCTCCGGCTCCGGCTCCGGCTCCGGCTCCGGTTTCCGCACCGTCCATCACCAGTTCGTCCACGGCAACAGGTACCGTCGGTGTCGACTTTGTGTACCAGACTGTCGCGACGAACAGCCCGACGGGCTATTACCAGAACAATCGCCCGCCGGGGTTGTCAGGCAGTGGAACCACGGGACTGGTTTCAGGCAAGCCGACCACCGCGGGCACTTTCAGCATGACGGTTAGTGCCTACAACGCGCGGGGCACCGGTTCCAAAGTGGTGACTGTCACCATCGCTCCGGCTCCGGCTCCGGCTCCGGCTCCGGCTCCGGCTCCGGCTCCGGCTCCGGCTCCGGCTCCGGCTCCGGCTCCGGCTCCGGCTCCGGCGACTGGGTCCATAGGCAAAACCCGGGTGGCGGCCACAACTCTTGGGGGAATGTGGACGGCCGACGTGCGCGCCGCCGCATCCAAGTTCGGCTTCGTGATCACGGGTGCGCCATATGGCAGTACCTCGACAGTACAGTCTTGGATCAATGAGGTGCGCAAGGCCAATCCGTCGATCATTCTCGCCCGGTACAGCAACGCGGTGGAGGCTGACTTGACACCTGAGACGACTAGAAGCACATACTCAATCGACTTGGCTGTTGCGGCCAATGATTGGTGGCTCAAGACCGCAAGTGGTAGCAAGGTCCAATGGACCACCAACTACGGTACTTATGTTGTCAACCTGACCCGTTGGGGCGCCAAAGATTCCGCTGGGCGTAGGTTCCCTGAGTGGTTGGGTGATTATGTTGCCAATAGTGTGAATGCGCTAACGGGCCTAAATTACGTATATCAAGATAACGTATGGTACACGCCGCGCCCATACAAGGATTATTCTGACTTCATGCGCAATGGTACCAATCAGTACGCGATGGCTCCTGAGATACAGGCAGCATGGCGCTTGGGAACCACCGATTATGTCAGCCGCCTGAGGGCTAAAGCGCCTGGAATCAAGGTGATTGCCAATGCCGACAATAATTTGAACTATCCTGAATACATTGGAAAGTATGACGGATCCTTCTACGAATGTGCGTTCGGCAAGTCTTGGTCGTTCTACGATCGGCTAGGCTGGGACAAGATGATGAGTGAATACCGTATCCAGATCTCCAACACTATCAGCAAGAAGGATACTGTATTCCAAGGTTGCGGTCCGAATGGTTTGGATCTGAATATGCTTCGCTTCGGATTGGCGTCCGCCCTTCTGGAGAATGGGTGGTATGCCTACCATATCTCGGGTGCAGCATTGCCGTTCTGGGCCGATGAGTACGACGCCGTCTTGGGTGCGCCGACTGAAGCGCCGCCTACTGCTCCCACCTCTTCAGGCATTTGGATGCGAAAGTACGCGAATGGCATTGTTCTGGTCAATCCGGGCACGACCACTGAGTCGGTCAGCATTGGTTCAGGATACCGGCGCCTGAAGGGTACGCAAGACCCCGTGACCAACGATGGACTCCCGGTGAGTCAGGTCACGTTGGCACCCAAGCGCGGCCTGATCGTCGTCAAGCAGTAGTCTTTATTGCACTCCCAGGCACGGCCGAAGGCACATGATGCCTTCGGCCATTGTCTTTTGAGACCCGACAGCGATGCGCGTACAGGTGACTGTTGTCCACAAAGTCAGCGTTCGCATGTGGGTACAAGACGCCATGGCGTGAACAGTTCTCCACGGCGAGAACAGATCTGGACGCACAATTCAGAAGCGCCTGCGAGTCAACGCAAGTTGTTTCATCCATCGCCTGGTAGCAGGCATCGACATCGAGCGAGTCTGAATGTCCATTGAGGATCGCGTGCACTGGTTGGCTGCCCGCTATTTGGCGTCGCCACAGTGGCTCAAGACCGTTGTTGGAGGAAGCTATGCCCTCGTACCGCGTCCGTGGCGCCACGGGCCAGCATACAGACACTTCCGGCGCGTCTTTTCAGCGCGTTGGGCTGACTACGGCTACGCAGAGCGGGCCCTAGCGTCGACACTGGGCCATGCGCTAAAAACAGTGCCCGCGTTTCGTCAGTTCGCGCACAGGGCCGACGACATCGCCGCTCACCCCGTGGAGGTGTTGCAGAGCCTGCCTTTCATGGAGAAGGCCGATGTCAAACGGAACCTGGATGGCTACCTCAGCAGCGACCAGCCGAAGCGGTCCCGATTGAGGATGTTCACCGGTGGGTCGACTTCGATACCGATGACGTTCTATGGACATGTGGGTGTCAGCCGAGCCAAGGAGCTGGCTGCGTTCGATGTGATGGCCGAACGCTTCGGAACCGAGGGCGACGGAGTCGTGCTCGCACTGCGCGGTCGAACTGTTCCCACGGCAGGAAGGGGCCGCCTGTGGATGTACGAGCCCATCAAGCGGCAGCTCATCCTGAGCAGCGACCACTTGGAGCCGCAATACATGATGCAGTACGTGGAAGCGTTGCAGCAATGGCGCCCGCGGTATGTTCACGCCTTTCCGTCGGCGCTCTATCCTCTGGTGCTCTGGCTGCGTGAGAACGGCTTCGATTCGGTCCTTTCCCAGGTTCAATGCGTCACGCTGGTGTCCGAGTCGGTCTTCGATCACCACTTTGCTGCCTTCAAGCAGTTTTTCGCCTGCCCAGTGCTCGCCACATATGGGCACACCGAACGCGTGCTGTTGGCAAACACATTGCCTGACGATCCCCGATACCACTTCTGGCCACACTATGGCTATTTCGAGCTCGTCGACGCCCAGGGGCATCCGGTCACGGAGCTGGGCCGGGTCGGCGAAATTGTCGGCACCAGCTTCGACAACCTGGTTATGCCCTTCGTACGCTACAGGACGGGGGACTATGCAGTGCTAGGTCAGGTGCCCCACGCATCGATGCAGGGCAGCCCGGTCGTTGAGCGCATCGAGGGTCGCCTGCAGGAGTTTGTCGTCTGCGCGGACCACCGGTTGATCACCGTCACTACCATCGGCGCTGCGCATGTCCAGGAACTGGAGCGTTGCCTTCGGATTCAGTACGAACAGTTCGAACCAGGCAGGCTGATCCTTCGTGTCGTGGCTATGGTGCCGCTTGATTCGGAGAGCAGAGCCCGCGTGTGCAGGGCCATTGAAGTCAAGACCCAAGGTGGCTGTCGCGTGGAGATTCAGGAAGTACGTCACATAGAGCTGACAGCCCGGGGCAAGCAGCGATTGTTGATTCAGCACCTTGACGTCAGTCGCTATCTGGGCGCCGCATTCTCATACGCATATGCTGCGGCTGTCCCGCCGATGCCAATGGCTGAGACGGCTCCTTTGCTTTCAACTGGCGGGGCGATTCCCGCACGAGGAGCGACACGCCCACTTCCGCTCTTGCAGGGTCACTTTTCAGGGGTACGCGTACTGTTGATGGTGGGTACGAGCCCCAATACACAAGGTGGCATAGCAGCAGTGGTCAACGCCTATCGTGATGGTGGGCTGTTCGACCGAGTACCTTCACACTACGTATCTACGCACTGTGATGGCAGCGGGTTGCGAAAGCTGCGCCGGTTTGTCGGCTCCCTTGTGGAGACGCTGACCATTTTGTTGCGGCGTCGTGCGGCGCTGGTTCATGCCCATGTGTCCTCTGGTGGCAGTTTCTGGCGGAAGTCGATCCTGCTTCTGGCCGCGCGGATTGCAGGTGTCCCGACAATCTTCCATCTGCATAGCGGGGGCTTTTCGAAATGGGTGGATCGAATTGGCCCCCACTCGATGGGAGCCAGATGGATCCGACATACGCTCGAAGCCAGCGACACCGTCATCGCGCTCAACCGCGGCACCGCCAGTTGGCTCTCTGAGTTCGCTCCCCGCGCCAATGTCAAGGTAATGGGGAATCCCATCGTCGTTCCCGACCACCTTGAGCGCTTGTCCGTCGCGCCCCGAGAAGGGCCAGGCGGGAGAGTGCTGTATCTAGGATGGATCTATGACTTCAAGGGTTGCTACGACCTGCTGCGTGCGTGGGCAAAGTTCAGGCAGAAATGCCCCGGATGGCGACTGTCCGTGGGTGGCAAGGGCGAAGTCGATCGCTTTCTTTCGGAGGCTGCCGCCCTTGGTATTCGAGATGACATCGACTTCCTTGGCTGGGTCACCGGGCAGGCCAAGGAAGACCAGTTTCGTCAGGCCGACGTGTTGATCCTGCCCTCCTATCACGAGGGGATGCCGATGTCCGTGCTCGAGGGGATGGCGCACGGGCTGGCTATCGCCGCAACGCCAGTCGGAGGGGTTGCCGAGATGATGGTGCCTAACGTTCACGGATTGTGGATGAAGCCTGGCGATATTGATGGCATCGCCGAGTGTCTGGTCACACTTGCCCAGGCGCCAGAGCTTCGGGCGCGTATGGGGCGCGCGGCTTACGAACACGTCAAGACCAACAACGGAATTGATTCGATACTCGAACAGGTTATGGAAACCTATCGGGCCGTGTTGGACGCGAGGCAGGGCAAGTCTGTGAAGAACGCAAGATGCTGAACCTGCGTGGTACCGACTTCAATGGCACGACGCCTGCACTCTGCTTGTTGCTGTCGTGACGACTCAAGTTGTGATGGTCGGTACAAGCCTGAAGACGCAGGGCGGGGTCTCTGCCGTGATTGCCGTCTATCGTGCTGCGGGGCTGTTTGACAACGCATGCGTACGCTATCTCGCTACGCATTGCGACGGCAACTTGGCGAAGAAGTTGGCCCTGGCCTTATCCGCCTGGTTGCAGTTCGGCGGTTTGCTGTTGCGTGACAAGGTGGGGGTGCTTCACGTGCACAGCGCGTCGGGACCGAGTTTCTGGCGCAAATTCATGTTCATCGCACCGACGCTTCTTGTAGGTAAACCCGTGATACTCCATTGGCATGGTGGCGGCTTCGTGGGCTTCTATCACCGCAGCGCCCGTTGGCAGAAGCGTTTGATTGGCTGGGTCTTCAACCGCTGCAACCGAGTCATTGCGCTGTCGGACCAGTGGAACGACACGTTGAGTGCGATGTTTCCTAAGGCTCGCGTGATTACCATGCCGAATCCCGTTGATGTGCCTCCGGATCCCGTCGTACTGAGCGAGGCCCCTCGAAGAATCGTCTTTCTGGGGCGCATCAACGCGGACAAGGGCATACAAGAGCTGCTCGAGGCCATGCCGGCGGTGCTTGCCCGGGCTCCAGACGTCATTCTGGTGATTGCGGGGTCGGGTGACTTGGAGGTGTTCCGTACTTCGGCCATGCAGCTGGGGGTCGCGCCATCGGTGTGCTTCCCCGGGTGGGTGACTGGCGACGCCAAGTCGGCACTGCTCGCCTCTGCGGCGGTGTTCGTACTGCCGTCGCATGTGGAAGCCATGCCCATGTCGGTACTGGAGGCTATGGCCTGCGGCCTGCCCGTCGTGGCCACCCGGGTGGGTGGCATACCGCAGGCGGTTCGCGACGGCACCGATGGTCTGCTCGTCCCACCCCGCGATGCCACTGCACTCGCCGATGCCCTAGTACGCGTGCTTATGGATGTAGCTCTGCGCTGCAACCTGGGTCGCAATGCGCGCCTGCACGTTCAGGAGCATTTCGCCACCGAGCTGATCGTTCCCCGCGTGCAGGCTCTCTGGCAGACCGTTATTCAGGAGCACTCCAAAGCGCGGGCTGTCTAGCTGGAGGGGGCCTTGCGATGCTGGATGGCCGTTCCAAGGTGCGCGGCCAGCCGCGCCGCCAGCGCCACGATTGTCAACGTGGGATTGGCTTGACCAGAGCTCGGAAAGACCGCCGAGCTCGCCACGTACAGGTTGCGTACGTCGAAACTGCGCAGGTCGGCGTTGACGATGCCGGTCCGATGGTCGGAACCCATGCGCACGGTGCCAATCTGGTGGGTGCCGTGCCTGGCGGTGTCCAGGATCGCCTGCGGCGTGGCGCCGGCCGGCTGCCTGTAGTGCAACGTGCCCATTCCATTGGCTTGTAGCCAGTCGCGCAGCAGCTCATGGGCGCGGAACACGGCCTGAGCGTCCTGCATGCTGAAGCGCAGGTCCACGCGCAATTGCGGAAGGCCCATACGATCTTCGGTTGGAGCTAATGTGACGCGGCTTTCTGCGTTGGGGAGATGCTCCGCGTGATACGACATTCCGTAGGTGCGGTTGGGATTGCGGATGAAGAATCCGGGAATCCGCCATTGGCTCAAGTACCGCTGGTACAAGAAGCGCGCGCTGCCACCGACAGCCGACGGAAGATCGCGCAGCACATTCGCCAGGTGCGGGCCGCGTGGAGTACCCTCAGGCGCGTGATACCGGCGAATTGCTTCGGCCATCAGCATGCGCCCCACTGGTCCGAAGGACATCGCGAGAAACACTGCCGAGAGCAGCGCACTGCCGTGCCGGGCATCCGCAACTGGTGGCACAACGGGCCAAAAACACACGTTGCTGAGTCGGCGATCGCGTTGCTCGGCATCGCTTGGGATGAAGCGGCGTCGCGCATAGGAGCCTCGCCCATCCAAGAAGAAGTCGAACGCACGGTCCGTGTCGCCGCTGGCGAATGCGACATCGGCTACCTCGCCAATCACATGGGCCATATAGTACCGGCCCAACATGCCCTCGGGCCCGCCAAACAACGCAGGTTGGCGCCGCTGCATCGCGAGCATAAATCGGGTAGTTTCTAGCCCGCCCATCGCCAAGACCACACGGCGGACGGGCACGGTATGCCGTGCGCCGTCTGGTTGGCATACCACGAGGTGGTCCACCAGCCCGTTCGGGTCGAGCACTGCTTCAACCGCAGTGCAATGCAGCCGAAGATCGACCAGTGGGTTGGATCGCAGCGCTGGCCCATGAGCTAGCTGCATCTTGGGCCGGTTGCTGAAGCGCTCCAGACGGCTGACATCGACGCGCGTGTCCTTGAAGCTGCCGGCCCAATCTTCGTCGCGGAAAACTGGTTCTCCGCAAGAAAGCAGTTCGCAAGCGCGCGCGTACCAAGGCGCAACTTCGTCCAAACCGAAGGGCCAGCCAGTACCCTGGATCCATGGCCGGGCGGTCAGATCGATGGGGTCCAAAGGCTGGCAACGTGCCCCCCAGAGGTTTGAGGTACCACCCAAGCGGCGCGCCATCGTGATGCGCGTGTCGTCATGAACCCTCGAATCGACAATTTGCGACGCTGAAAGCTCCGACAGATCCTTGTCTTCCTTCTCGCCACCCGATTCCAGCAGGAGCACTCGCAATCCCTGGCCTGCGAGTTCCATGGCCAAGGTAATCCCGGCAGGACCGGAGCCGATGATGCACACGTCTGCTGGCTGCTCGGGCAGGCCATCAAGGCCGCGGGTGATCAACTTATTCTCTCGACTCAGACACAGGAGCAAGCAAGCGGGACACCCATTGCAGCGCTTCTGGTTTGGGCGTGCCCTGCACGCGCCGAAGGTTCTCGCTGCGATGCCTGGCGCCGAACATGGACATCAGGACCACGCCGTTTGCATTGGCTGCCAACGCACGGTCCAGCAGCAACTCGGCCACGGCCTGCTCAGGCTTCGGGCTGTACCCCAAACGGATCATCTCGGACATGGCTGCAGGGCCGGCCATTCGAAGCGCATGCAAAACGCGCTCCCGAGTGCCGCCTACTCCCAGGATCGAGTGTGTGACGACTGCGTAGCAAGGACCTCCGGCAGGAGGCAGTTGTTGCAACGGCTGCGCGCTGGGGTCGTCAGCCAATTGAACCATCGTGTAGGTGTCGCGGTTGGCGAGTGCAATTTGCGCTGCCTCCAGATCGCCCGCCACGCCAATCAGCCTTACTTTGCCCGCTTGCCGCAGACCCTGCAAGGCGCGCTGAATGTCGTCACGGCCAATATCGCCATGCGCAGGCTTGTGAAGCGCGAACACATCCACATGGTCGGTACCCAGGCGCTGCAGGCTACTGTGCAGGGAATCGGTGATCAGCTGCGGCGTCAGGGGCAACGACACGTTGCGGGTGGATGGCATGCGCCTGAAGGCTCGCCTCAGGCCCGTGAGTGTGCCCACAATGGGCCGCGCCATTGAGTACACCTGCTTGAGGAGTGCATTGCGCTGAGGTGGCGCCAGTCCTACCTTGGTACAAATGTAGATCCCGTCGCGCTTGCCCCGAGCGAAACGGCCCAGAATCGCCTCTGCATCGCCTGCGCCATAGGCCGGCGCCACATCGAACCAGTTCACGCCTGCCGCATGGGCATCGGCCAAAGCGTCCAGTCCCTGCGCTGCCGAGATTCGCGAACCCAGCGAAGCGCAACCGAAGCCTATTGCGCCAACTGGCCGTTCCAGGCCCGGAAGTCTTACCGTTCTCATTCCAGATTCTCCGTGGTGGGCCCGTCCGGAATCGTGGGTAGCAAGCGGATGCGTACCACCGCGCCGGCGTCAGGGACCTTGCCGACCCAAACTACTTGCCAGGCGGCTTCGCGCACACCGAAACGCGGTGAGACCCAACCGCCTTCGCCGATATCGCCTCCTCGGCGCGCACTTACTTCGCCAAGCGCATCGAACTCCAACTTCGCAACCAATGGCCCGCCGCTATTCGCGTGCAGCAAGACAGTATTCCCGTCGCAAACCGCATCGAACCCCAATCCGATCTGGAACACGACCTCAGCCGCCTGCTCTGCGGAAGAGCCGAGCAGTCGATCGACAAGTGTGTACCCATCGGCTGTTGCCAAAACCGTACGCTGGTGTCTCAAGCCAAAACCCTGCTGGTATCCGTCGTGCGAGGCCACCCACCGCCAGGATGTGCCGGATTCGGCATCCTCGAGGCGAGCCGTCGCCTTCCTGGTCCAGTTGAACGGACCAGCCATGTGGCTTTGGTTCGTGGAGTTAAGACACAGGGTGTTGTGTGCTCGCGTTCCCCGAAACCAGTCGCGCCACTTACCGCCAGAGTGATAGAGGTAGGTGCCGGGATCGACCAGCAGGGGGTGGCCATCCACGTCGAGTGTGATGGCGAGAGCATCGGCATGGCCGTGCGCCGCTATCGAAAGGTACCCAAGGGGGCCATGGTCAAAGGTAAGTAAACAATCGCGCCCGGCGATCCGGCGCCGGTCTACGCTGCAGCCCCCAAGCGGGAAAGAAAACTGCCCGTCCCCGACGGGTGGACCTAACGCCGGGATTCCGAACACGGCGTCGCGCAACGAGGCCTCCGGTCTTAACAGGCTGCGCAGCGCTTGCCCGTTGACAGCGCAGATACACGACGCCACTGACATGGGATACCGGCTTTCGTGGTGACACAGTGTCATCACCCGGCCTTCGTCGTTGTCGCCAAGGGCGGGTACGGAGGCAGTGCCGTTGGCGAGACACTGAATCTGGTCGGCGAAACTTTGTAGCCTGCTCAGTACCGTCTCGGGGAACGCTTCGCCAGCGGACTGGGCTACAACGGTTACCAGCAGCAAGAACTCGGCTGTGAACGCGCCGTAACTGGGCGATTGCTCGGCTGGCCATCCGTCGGCAAGGATCTGGCGTGCCGCTTCGTCGATCAAGCTGCTTCTTGCCATGCCACGCGCATAGGCCGAAGTCGGCAAGTCCGGTGCAGCCACGGCAATCAGGTATTCGGCGGCTCGCTCTGCGACCAGGTGATTGTTGGCCGATGAGTACAGCGACGGGAAGAGCGACAGCAGGCGCGCATGAGCGGCCAACATGGCACGTACCCGCCCGACCGCCCGATCCGGTAACTGGTCACCCAGGATCGAAACCGCCACCAGCAGATTGATGGCACGGATGGCGACATTGAGGAGCTCTGCCCAGTGCACCCCCCCAAACGGCGGGTTGTGTTCGTACCAGCTATCGATCGCTCGTTGGACGGCCAGCGCCGAGTCGGCGTTTCCATGAAGCCTGGCATCGGCCGCCAACACCGGGAGAAACTGAAGGCGCCCTAACTCCCACACGTACTTGACGTCGCCAATGCCCGCTTCCATCCGATACGGAATGTCGAAACAGAAATGCTCCGCCCCGGGCCAGGACCTGCCAGTGCGCGGATCCAGGGTCCATATCGATGCAGGGAAGTCCATGGCGAAGGTGCCTTCAGGCCACTGCGTGCCAAGGACTTCGAACTGGCCGGCGCGCAGCGCTGCCGCACTGGCCGCAATTGCCTGCTTGGTGGGGGCGGGTGCCTGGTCGATCCTGGCCTGAAGGCCAGGAAGCGAAGGGCGGATGGCCTGTCCGTGCGGATAGTGTGCCCAGCCTTGCAGCGTGCGGCGCGTCATCTGCTTGCGAACGGCTTCACGCACTCGGTGGACCACTTCCGGGCCGCTCATCCCTCTCAAGCGTCCGACCAGCCATGCGATTCGGCTGGTGTTTCGACGGCGCTGGTGAGATGGGTATGCAGACACAGAGGCGTGCACCTGGTGTCGGTGCGTTCAAGAGGCGCAGCATTCTTTCATAGGGGCGCCCAAGGCAGCGTCAGGAAGTTCGCACCCAAGCACATAGCCGCTCCGAGACGATGGAAACGCTCGATTCGCGTGACGTATAGTGACAAACGTAGCCGCGAATAGGCTGCGCATGTGTCACGCCGGCGCGCCGTGATTGCACAATCTGTCGGGCGCGAGAGCCAACGCGGCGGCCCCGTGGCGCCAGCCACCTCGAACAAGCGGCGGGCCTGATGCTGGGTGTGAGTCTTGCGGAGGGTACGGCGGGCGATTCAACGTTCAGTCGCGGATCCATTCATCAAGGGAATACAACAACATGCGCATCAGCATATTTGGCCTGGGCTACGTGGGTTCCGTCTCCGCTGGCTGCCTGGCCAGCGACGGGCATACGGTGATAGGTGTCGATCCCAACCAGACCAAGGCCGATCTCATCAACCAGGGCTTGTCGCCGATCGTCGAAAAGGACATCGGCGAGATGATCGCCAGACAGGTAAGGGAAGGCCGCTTGTCTGCCACCACCAGTGTGGCAAAGGCGGTGCAGGACAGTGATCTTTCCCTTGTTTGCGTGGGAACCCCCTCGCAGCTGAACGGCAATCTGGATCTGTCGTACGTGCGGCGCGTGTGCGAGGAGATTGGCGACGCGCTGCGTGATAAGGCCGGCTTCCATGTGGTGGTGGCGCGCTCGACCATGTTGCCGGGATCGATGCGCGATGTGGTGATTCCCACTTTGGAGGGCCGATCCGGCAAGGTGGCCGGCAAGGGCTTTGGTGTATGCAACAACCCAGAGTTTCTGCGTGAAGGCACCGCTGTGTGGGACTACTACAACCCGCCGAAGACGGTGATTGGCGAGTCAGATCCAGTGGCCGGTGACAAGTTGACTGAGCTGTACTCGGGTATGACTGCCCCGCTGATCCGCACCAGCATAGAGACAGCGGAGATGGTGAAGTACGCCGACAACGTCTGGCATGCGCTGAAGGTCGGTTTCGCCAATGAGGTGGGCAACCTATGCAAGGCCTTGCAGATCGACAGCCACAAGGTGATGGAGATTTTCTGCCAGGACACCAAGCTGAATCTTTCGCCTTACTACTTGAAGCCTGGCTTTGCGTTTGGCGGATCCTGCTTGCCGAAGGATGTGCGGGCACTTACCTACAAGGGCAAGTCGCTGGATGTGCCGTTACCGATCCTGAACGCCATTCTGCCTAGCAACCAACTGCAGGTGCAGCGCGGCGTGGACATGGTTCTTTCCAAAGGGCGTCGCCGCGTAGGTGTGTTGGGCTTCAGCTTCAAGGCGGGAACCGACGACTTGCGAGAAAGCCCGGTAGTGGAAGTGATTGAGATGCTGCTCGGCAAGGGCGTCGAACTGCGCATCTACGACAAGAACGTCAACATGGCCGCGTTGACTGGGGCCAATCGCGACTACATCCTGAACCATATTCCTCACATCTCGCGCATCATGGTCGGCTCCCCCGCAGAGGTAATGGACTTCGCCGAGGTAATTGTGGTGGGCAACGGTGCCGTCGAGTTCCGCGAACTGGTTGCGGCACGCCAGCCTGGACAGGTTGTGGTGGACTTGGTGCGCATCGTCGACCAGAAAAGCGTCGAAGGAAGCTATGACGGAATCTGCTGGTAAACGGCCCGCGACGAGCTCCCATATACTGAAAATCTTGCATTTACGCGAGTTTGGGGATTGAACTATGGCTATGGCGGAGGAAGCGAGAAAGAATGCTGCTAAGCGGCGAAGCGCGCTCTTTATGTCCTTCATCGGTGACTTCACTCGTCCGGTGAAGATTGTGGACCTCGGGGGTACCGTTGCTATGTGGGAGCGATGGGGGCTAGACCAGGATCGCGGCCTTCATGTGACGTTAGTGAATAACTATGTGGCTGACACGAATGGGAAGTTCGTTGCACCTCGTGTCAACAACTTCCTACGTTTGGATGCAGACGTAGCCGAGCTTGGTGAATCCTTCTACAGGCAGTTTGATCTGGTTTTCTCCAACTCAATGTTGGAACACTTGCCGACTAGGCTACTTCAGAAGCGAGTTGCCTCAGCTATTGTCGGGAGTGGAATGCCATACTTCATTCAGGTTCCCAATAAGCGTTCTCTGATCGATCCGCATTTTGCTCATCCGCTAGCGCCATTTTTCGCATCTTGGCCTCGAAGTTTGCAGAAGAGTATGCTTCTTGTTTCGGGCCTCAACGGAGGGAAGCGTCACCGCTCATTTGAATCTGCGGGCCGTCGACTGGAGGCCTATTGTCCATTGTCTATTGACGATACGAGGCAGCTTTTTGGAGATGCAGTTATTTCGTTAGAATGGAGCTATGGTATTCCTATGTCCATCGTCGCTCGAAAGAAGGGGCATGGAAGGATGGCAGAGTCTGTATCCTGATTTCCTGACCTAATCTGGTGATGGCTGAGGTTGCAATTTCTCGCTCCGTACTAATCATTGTCGAAAATCTGCCGTCGCCGTTTGACCGCAGGGTCTGGCAGGAAGCCACCACACTGCGGCAAGCGGGTTATGGTGTATCAATCATCTGCCCTATCGGCAAGGGCTACGACTCACGCTATGAATGCCTGGAGGGCATTCATATTTATCGCCATTCCTTGCCTACCGAGGCCGAAGGCGCATTGGGCTACTTGATCGAGTACTCGGCCGCGCTTTTTTGGGAGTTCGTGCTGGCGTGGCGCGTGTTGCGTCGCCATGGCTTCGATGTCATCCATGCTTGTAACCCGCCGGACTTGATCTTCCTGGTGGGCGGGTTCTTCAAGCTGTTTCTCGGCAAGAGGTTCGTCTTTGACCACCACGACATCAACCCCGAGCTGTATGAGGCGAAGTTCGGCCGTCGGGACTTTTTTTACAAGCTGATGCTGGCCGTGGAGCGCTGGACCTTCCGCACTGCTGACATATCGATAGCCACCAACGAGTCGTACAAGAGAATTGCCATCGAGCGAGGGCGTATGCCGCCTGACAAGGTGTTTGTGGTGCGCAGCGGCCCTATGCTGGATCGGCTGCGCATCGTGCCCGCTGTGCCTGCGTTGCGTAACGGGCGAAAGCACCTTGTGGGCTATGTGGGTGTGATGGGCAAGCAGGAGGGCATCGACTTGCTGCTACAGGCAGTGGCGCACATCGTGCACGACCTGAACCGTACCGACATCCAGTTCGGTTTGGTGGGTGGAGGAACAGAGCTCGAGGCGCTGAGGCGATACGCCGCACAGTTGAAGGTTTCCGATTACGTGACCTTCACCGGTCGCGTGCCTGACGCAGATTTGCTGGCCATGCTCAACACGGCCGACGTCTGTGTGAACCCAGACGTGCCGAACGACATGAACGACAAGTCGACAATGAACAAGATCATGGAGTACATGGCCCTGGGCAAGCCGATCGTTCAGTTCGACCTTACGGAAGGGCGCTTCTCGGCACAGGAAGCATCAGCGTACGCGAGGAATGGTGATATTGCCGACTTTGCGCGGCACGTGGTGAGTTTGCTGGACAACCCGGAACAGCGTGAACGTATGGGGGCATACGGGCGGCAGCGCGTGGAGCAAGTGCTGGAGTGGAAGTACGAGGTTCCGAAGCTGCTGGCGGCCTACACGAGCGTGTTCGCCGCAGCGTAGGACCAAGCCCGCGTCTATTGCTTGATCAAGACCAGGCCGCGCCTGGGCTCGAGAGTGACAGTGCTGATTGGCATGCCGTTGTTGACAGCTGTGTCCTGCGTGCCAGAAAGCCGCCTGTAGCCGGCGCCAACATTGATCGAGGCGGCGCTGGTGCCGGGATTCACCAAGACCATTCCGTTGGTGTATTTCCGAAGCCAGATGCCAGATGTTGACGGCGCGATCGGAGGCGGCTCGGCAGGCGAGCCAAGCTCTGCGCCGTATTCGTCAGCCCAAAACGGCGCAGTCTCGCCGCTTACGGTATAGGCGAACCAGCCATCTTCGAGCAATGCGGAGGCCAGACCGAATCTCAGCATCGGCAGATCGACTCCGTTGAGGGCGCAACCCTGCATCACAGTGTCGCGTTTGCTGGATGTGTTGGCCAGTTGTGATCGGTACTCTGCCATCATGCGAGCCCAGCCCAAGCGATTCAAGATGGACCACGACTTGCCAAAGGCGCACTCGAAGAATGAACCGTCGAGTTTGCCCTGGTACTCGGGGAAGTTGAGGTCGTTGTCCGCGTTGCCTATGACCTTGACGCCCGGCAGTCTTTCGCGCAATCGCGAAATGACGTCCACGGTGCCCTGGCGCCATGCGGCCTGAATCTCAGGCGACATCGCGTACTGGTCAGTGCCAGTGCGCTTGAAATCGAAGTTGCCTTTGTAGGGGCGGGGTGTGTACCAAACGTTGTCCAGATAGACATAATCAAGCCCGACGTACTTGGCTCGACTTGCTGCCACATAGTCGCCTAGCCATTCGGTGAAGCGGCGCCCCGATGCGTCAGTTGCGCCCCAGCGAGTCAGGTTGACGACATGTGAGTCGTAGGCAGTGGTCCACTGCACTCGGGCTCCCGCAGCGGTGTAGAGCCACCAGTTGTTGGCGATCACGGCGAGGTCTATCTCGTAGGTGCTGCGCTTGACCTCTGGCGTCAGATCCGCCTCGACGGCATTGCTGTAAGCGGCCAGCTTGATCGAAGGGTTGACCGCGCGAATCTCATTTATCCAAGACTGTCCGGTAGTCGCGCTCCCGTATGGCAACGATGTGATGACAAACTTGTGACGTGCCGCAGCTTGGCGTCTCTCCGGCGTCCAGAGACCTCCCAGCATGAGCGCAGCTATCCGTGGCTTCTCGTGTCCGCTTGTCGCATTCATGCTGGACGCAGCTGACACGTTCGGCGCTGCAGCGACAAGGAACGAATCGGTGGCAATGGACAAGCCGCCAGATTCCAATGGGTCGGAGTAAAGGGACAAATCGCTGTCCATACGTGCCTGATCTGACACGCGATCTTCGACGAGCAGCGCGTACCGCTCATCATCGGAATCGAACTCCAAGGATGTAGACGCTATTTGGGCCACCCGCTCGCCAAGCGCGGCGGCTTGGCTGTCGTAGGCCTGCGTCTGGTCTTCGCCACCGCAGGCCGAGATCATTAGCAATGTGCAACTTGCTGCTATGGCCAGCATGGAACTGTTCCCTTTGTGTCCGCTCATTGGGTGGCTCCAAGACTCGACTCACTGAAGAGTCCTTGCCGCCCAGAGCACTGTGCTCAGCCGGCAGGCTACCCGATATCGACAAGCGCGATGGTGCTTGGAGCGCTATGAGGGTCTCAGCCTGTGAGCCTTTGTTGCCTGATGCAACTGCGGAGCCGTACGTTGACATCTGCCTTCGTGCTTGAAGTCACGGGGCTCGACTAAGCAAGTCGGGGATAATTTGGCTGACGCGTTGTCCAGGGGAAATGAAGTCGTGCCGTCAAAAGTCCTTGTCACTGGTGCTGCCGGATTCATCGGCATGCACGTGTCCCAGTTGTTGCTGGCACGCGGCGATTTGGTCGTCGGGATCGACAACCTCAACGACTACTACGACCCGCAGTTGAAACGGGATCGCCTTGCCCGCTTGAGAAGCTGTCCCGGGTTTCGCTTCACGGAGATGGATGTCGCGGACCGAGGGCAGATGAGCGAACTGTTCTCGACTGAGCGGTTTGACAAGGTTGTGCATCTTGCTGCGCAGGCAGGCGTACGCTATTCATTGGTCAATCCGCACGCGTACATTGAAAGCAACGTGGTTGGGTTCACCAATGTGCTCGAGGGCAGCCGGCATGCGGAGGTGGAGCATTTGGTCTACGCCTCCAGCTCAAGCGTTTACGGTGGCAATGCGGCGATGCCTTTCTCCGAACACCACAGCGTAGACCACCCCGTGAGCCTGTATGCGGCCACGAAGAAGGCCAACGAGTTGATGGCCCATACCTACAGCCACCTGTTTCGATTGCCAACAACGGGATTAAGATTCTTTACGGTCTATGGCCCTTGGGGACGACCTGACATGGCTCTTTTCATGTTCACGAAGGCAATTCTTGAAGGGCGCAGCATTGATGTCTTCAATCACGGGCAGATGGTCCGTGACTTCACGTACATTGACGACATCGCTCAGGGCGTCGTGCGAGTCCTAGACCGCCCGGCTGAAGCCGATCTGACTTTTGACGCTTCTGCCCCCGACCCAGCAAGAAGCTCTGCGCCGTATAGAGTCTTCAATATCGGCAACAGCGATCCTGTACCGCTTCTGGTCTTCATCGATGCCATTGAGAAAGCGCTCGGGAAGCCTGCTCAGAAAAACTTCCTACCGATTCAACCTGGCGACGTTCCCCACACCTATGCTGATGTGTCCGAACTGTCTGCGTGGGTGGACTTCAGACCGGCAACGCCCGTTGCTGAGGGCGTCAAGCGCTTCGTGGACTGGTACCTTGGATATTTCATGAGTTCGAAGCACGCCTGAGTCCAGGCCTCATCTGTTGCAGCACCTGCCTTGCGACGTTGCCTTCATCCATTGGATCAACATTGAATACCAAGTCGATATCACACAATTCGCACTCAAAGCTACCGCCGCTTACGCTGCTTCGAAGTTTCGAGGATGTGAAGCGAGAGATGCGTAGGGTAATGCTCGAAAGGCGCAACCCGGATCGCGCTGTCGAGATACTGGAGGCTGGCTGTGGCAGCAGGTGGGATGTCCAACTGGACGGGTTGGACTACCGCGTCATTGGCGTGGACCTAGACGCTGCCGCCGTAAATGCCCGTATGACAGTCCGCAAGGACCTGCACGAGGTCATCATCGGTGACCTGCTCAAGGTGGACCTGGGCGAGCGCCAGTTCGACATCATCTTTAACTCGTTCGTCCTGGAACACGTCATTGGCGCCGAAGCGCTGCTGCGACGCTTCGTCGGCTGGCTTCGACCTGGTGGAATCGTCTTGATTCGTATCCCCGATCCGGATTCGGTAAAGGGACTGATTACCAAACTGACGCCGCATTGGTTCCATGTTTGGTACTACCGAGTTGTTCTGCGCTACCCTGGTGCCGGTGAGCCTGGAAAGCCACCCTATCCAACGATTTACGAGCCGGTGGTATCGCGGACAGGTATTCACGACTTTGCCGCACGGCATGGACTCGTGGTTTCGGAAGAGTTTGGTTCAGGGGGGATCAAGAAGAGGGATCGGCTCATTGATCGAGCCATTAATCTGTTCACTGGACTGGTCAGCGCCTTCAGTTTCGGTCGCTACTCTGACGACCACACGGATTTGCTGATAGTCTTGCGGCGGCCGCACTGACCCCAGCTGCTGAGCACCGAAGAGGCACTATGACTGTCATTGCAGTAGTCGGGCTGGGCTATGTGGGACTTCCCCTGGCCGTTGAGTTCGGAAAGAAGTTCAAGACCTTTGGATTCGACCTCTCCGCCGAAAAGGTCGCTGCCTATGGTCGTTATGTGGACCCGACGGGCGAGGTCAGTCCTGGTGATTTGCGCGCCGCCTCGCATCTTGTGTGCAGTACTGACCCGGCTGTAATCGGTGAGGCGGATTTCATCGTCGTAGCCGTGCCGACACCTGTGGATGCGGCCCATCAACCTGACTTCACGCCGTTGGTCAAGTCGTCCGAGAGCGTAGGCAGACACGTGAAGCGCGGAGCCACTGTCGTTTTCGAGTCGACGGTTTATCCAGGGGCAACCGAGGAAATCTGCATTCCGATCATCGAGAAGCATTCGGGCCTGAAGTGGCGGCAGGACTTCTTCGTCGGCTACAGCCCGGAACGCATCAACCCCGGTGACAAGGAGCGCACGGTCACCAAGATCGTCAAGGTGGTGTCGGGCGATACGCCTGAGACGCTGGCGCGTGTGGCCGAGGTCTACGGCTCCGTCATCACTGCTGGCGTTTACGCGGCCAGTAGCATCAAGGTGGCCGAGGCAGCCAAGGTGATCGAGAACACGCAGCGTGACCTGAACATCGCGCTGATGAACGAGTTGTCGGTGATCTTTCACCGCATTGGCATTGACACGCTGGAGGTGTTGCAGGCTGCTGGGACGAAGTGGAACTTCCTGCCGTTCCGGCCTGGCTTGGTGGGCGGTCACTGCATCGGTGTGGACCCGTATTACCTGACGCACAAGGCCGAGATGCTGGGCTACACGCCGCAGGTCATCTTGGCGGGCCGGCGCATCAACGACAGCATGGGAAAGTACGTTGCCGAGCAGACGGTCAAGCAGATGATCGCCAACGATCTGCCGGTGAAGGGGGCGCCCGTGATCGTGCTGGGAATGACGTTCAAGGAGAACTGCCCAGACATCCGCAACAGCAAGGTGATCGATGTCGTGCGGGAGCTGCAGAGTTTTGGCGCCGAGGTGCTGGTGCACGACCCGATCGCCAATTCGGCGGAGTGTGAGCACGAGTACGGCGTGAGCCTGACGGCTTGGGATGATCTGCCGCGTGCGTCAGCCATCGTCGCCGCC
>Ga0209571_1000474_pt1 | contig 43708 bp, 46 predicted proteins | sample EBPBio102011_DNA_FD_185866 | JGI IMG/M metagenome (GOLD analysis project Ga0209571, IMG submission 185866) | Wastewater treatment Type I Accumulibacter community from EBPR Bioreactor in Madison, WI, USA - Reactor 1_1/10/2011_ DNA (SPAdes)... | ecosystem: Engineered > Bioreactor > EBPR >... | reverse complement strand
GCGTGCTGCGCCGGGCCGGGGTTGCGAGGCGAGCGCGCAGCGCGAGTCCGCAACAGCCCGCGAGGCGTGCCGAGCGGAGAAGGCGTTTGCGAGGCACTGCCTTGCGACTTCAGCGAACGCCCGGCGTGCTGCGGCGGGCGGCGCCGCGTTTGAAATCGAGCGCCGGGCCTGTTGAACGCATCGCCACGCGCGAGGCCCTGCCCGCCGGTGCGCTGTTTTCGAGCGTGCAATCACCCCGGCGCGAGCAGGGTGAACGGAAACCACGGCAAGTTGCGCGCGATCCAGTAGGCGGGCAGCAGCACCAGCCAGAACCTCGGTTCCTGCAGGAGCCGCAGCAGCGGGGCCAGTGCGCGGGGCTCCCAGCCGCGTGCATGCGCGAGCATCATCGGGATCGCCGGGATCAGCAGCATCGCCAGCGGATTCATCGCGAACGCGCGAAGGACGTCGCCGTGCACCAGCGCGTGAAGGGCACGGGTCAGCCCGCAGCCGATGCAGTAGTAGCCGGTGAGCGCGCGGAACATGCAGCCCGGGAAGCGGCTGTCCGGCGCGTTCGGATCGAAGTGCCACAGCAGCCAGGTGCCGGCGGCGGCCGCAACCGCGGCCCCCGCCAGCAACAGCCATCGCCCTGGCAGCACGCCCGTCACCGGGTCACTGCATCTGCTGCATCATGTCCAGGTACTGCTGCATGCCGCCGGTCATGAAGAACACCACGTTGAGCAGCAGGCCGATGATCGCCAGCGCCGTGGCGATCCAGCACCAGGTCTTGGCGTTCCCCGACGCGGCCCGGGCGCCGGCCAGGTCGCCGACGCGCAGCAGGGTATTGACCTTGCTGGAGTACACGATGGCGACGATGCCGAGCAGGCCCAGCGGGCAGCACAGGCAGGTGGCCAGCACCGTGGAGACGATGGCCCACGCCAGGTGGTTGGGTACGCTGCCGGGCGGCAGCGGATCGGAGACCTGCGACGACGGCGACGAATAGGGATTGGAACTCACGGGATCGCTCCTGGCGGGATGGCGGGCCTGCGCGCAGTCGGCCATGCCGGGGCCGCGTCGCGGGTGCGGGGTGTCCGCGCCACTGTAACCAAGGCGCGCGCGCAGGTCACCGGCCGGCCGCGCGAGCCCGGGCCGCCGCCGCGTCTACGCGTCGCCGCCGCGCAAGGCCCGCACCCGGGCCTCCAGCTGTTCGGCGGTCACCTCCGGATCGATGACCGGTACATCCGCGGCCACGCCCACGCGCGCGCGGAACCGGCGCGGCACGCGCATCCGGCCCAGGCGTCCGTGCTCGGCGGAGGCATTGCGCCGGCTCCACATGCTTCTCCACATGCCGCGCAGCGCCATCGGCACCACCGGCACCACCTGTCCGCGCGCGGCGGCGCGTTCGAGGATCTTCTCCACGCCCGACTTGAACTTCGCGATCTCGCCATCCTTCGTCAGCGCGCCTTCCGGGAAGATGCCCACCACCTGGCCATCGGCCAGCGCCGCATCGATGGCGTCGAACGCGCGCTGCATCAGCACGGGATCCTCGCGCGCGCCGGCGATCGGGATCGCCTTCGCGGTGCGGAACAGCCAGCGCATCACCGGGATGTCGAAGATCCTGTAGTACATCACGAAGCGCACCGGGCGCGGGATCGAGGCCGACAGGATCAGCGCGTCCATGTAGCTGACGTGGTTGCACACCACCAGCGCCGGTCCCTCGTCCGGCACGTGCTGCTCGATGCCGTGCAGGTCCAGCCGGTACAGCGTGCGCACCAGCACCCAGCTCACCAACCGCATCAGGAACTCGGGCACGATGGTGAAGATGTAGATCGCCACCAGCGTGTTGGCGATCGCCAGCGCCAGGAACACCTGCGGGATCGTCCAGCCGAGGAAGCGCTGCACGGCGATGCCGATGATCGCCGCCGACACGATGAACAGCGAGTTCTGGATGTTCAGCCCGGCGATCACCCGCGCCAGCTCGCCCTTGGGCGTGCGGCTCTGGATCAACGCGAACAGCGGCACCACGAACAGGCCGGTGAACAGGCCGATGCCGACCAGGTCGACCATGATGCGCACGCTGCCCGGTGCGCGCACGAATTCGGACAGCGACAGTCCAGCTTGCAATGCGCCACCCGGGCGCGCGAAGTACAGGTCGAGCAGGAATGCGCTCACGCCGAATGCGCCCAGCGGCACCAGCCCGATCTCGACGATGCGGCCCGAGAGCTTCTCGCACAGCAGCGACCCCACGCCCACGCCGACCGAGAACAGGCCCAGCGCGAGGATGTACAGGTTCTTCGAGCCGAGGTTGATCTCGGCGTAGCCCGGCAGCTGCGCGGTCAGCATCGTGCCCACGAACCAGAACCACGACACGCCGAGGATCGCGTTGCGCACCGCCAGCTGCCTGCGCGCGAGGCGCCAGATCGCGACCGTCTCCGGGACCGGGTTCCAGTTGACCTGAAGGTCCGGCGCGCCGGCGTCGACGCGCGGGATGCGCCGCGCCAGCAGGTTGCCGGCGATCGCCAGCAGCACGATCGACACCGCCGCCACCACGAACCCGTGTTCACCCGCGACCTGGAAGATCAGTCCGCCGTACACCATGCCGAGCAGGATCGAGATCGAGGTCCCCATCTCGACCAGCCCGTTGCCGCCGGTGAGCTCTTCCGGCTTCAGCACCGACGGCAGGATCGAGTACTTCACCGGCCCGAACAGCGTCGACTGGGTGCCGGTCAGGAACAGCGCGACCAGCAGCAGCGGCATGCTGTGGGCGAGGAAGCCGATCGCCGCGACCGACATGATCGCGATCTCCATCGTGGTGGTGATCACGATCAGCTTCTGCTTCTCCAGCTTCTCCGCCACCTGCCCGGCGATCGCCGAAAACAGGAAGTAGGGCAGGATGAACAGCGCCGGCGCCAGGTTGACGTACAGCGTCATCTGCTCGCTGGCCACCGCCATGTACAGCAGCATGCCGATGATCGACTGGCGGTAGACGTTGTCGTTGAACGCGCCCAGCGCCTGCACCGAGAAGTACGGTAGGAAGCGGCGCTCGCGAAGCAGGGTGAACTGGCTGTGGCCGGACATGTGCCCTCCGTGGGTCGCGGCGAGTGTAGCGGGGCGCCCGCGCGGCCGGTACGCCGTCGCTGCGGCGTAGCGCCTGGCGCTACCGGGCAGGCCGCCAGCCGACACTTGCGCCGGCCGGGCATGCGCCGGGGATGGAGCGTTCCACGTCCCGCCGCGCCGCCGGGGCGGCGGGTTGCTACAGTCGCCGCGGTCCTTCCGTGCCGGGAGTCAGTCCATGGCCAAGCCGCGCATGCCCGCCGCCTTCCTCGGCCACGGCAGCCCGATGAACGCGCTGGAGCGCAACCGCTTCACCGGGGCGTGGCGTGCATTCGGCGCGTCGGTGCCGCGGCCGCGCGCGATCCTGGTGGTCTCGGCGCACTGGTACGTCAACGCGCTGGCGGTGACCGCGATGCCGCGGCCGCGCACGATCCACGATTTCTTCGGGTTCCCGCAGGCGCTGTTCGACGTGCAGTACCCGGCACCGGGACTGCCGGACCTGCATGGCGAGGTCGCGGAGCTGGTGAAGCCCGACCCCGTGGGCGCCGACGTCGACAGCTGGGGCCTCGACCACGGCACCTGGTCGGTGCTGGTCCATGCGTTCCCCGACGCCGACATTCCCGTGGTGCAGTTGTCGATCGACGCGCGCAAGCCGTTCGACTGGCATCTCGCGCTGGGCGCGAAGCTCGCCGAACTGCGCACGCGCGGCGTGCTGGTGGTCGGCAGCGGCAACGTGGTGCATAACCTGCGCGCGATCGACCGGCAGCAGCCCGATGGCGCGTTCGACTGGTCGCGCCGCTTCGACGAACGTGCGCGCGAGCTGATGGCCGAACGTCCGCACGAGATGCCATCGTTGGCATCGCATCCGGATTTCCGCCTCGCCGTGCCGACGCCGGACCACTTCCTGCCGGTGCTGTACCTCGCTGGCCTGGCCGCGGCGGAGCAGGCCGGCGCGCGCACCCTAGTCGAGGGCTACGCCTACGGTTCGCTGTCGATGACGGCGTACACGCTGGACGCGCACTGCCCGCAAGCCACTGGCGCCGTGTCCGGGGCTGCGCCGCTGGACACCACGCTACCGGCGGAAGACGCGAACGTCTGACTCAGCCGCGTTCGCGCTCGATCGCGCGCCAGCCGATGTCGTGGCGATGGAACTCGTTCGCCCACGAGATCGCGTCGACGCCCTCATAGGCCGCGCGTTGCGCATCGGCCACGGTGTCGCCGAGCGCGGCCACGCACAGGACGCGGCCGCCGGCGCTGGCCACGTGGCCGTCGGCATCGACCACGGTGCCGGCATGGAACACCTTGGCGCCCGCGGGCACGGCGTCGAGGCCGGAGATCACGTCGCCGGTCCGCGGTGATTCCGGATAGGGCCGGGCCGCCATCACCACCCCGAGCGAGGGACGCGGATCCCAGTGTGTCTCGACCTCGTGCAGGCGGCCGTCGATCGCGGCGTCGACCAGGTCCACGAGGTCCGACTGCAGGCGCAGCATCACCGGCTGCGTTTCCGGATCGCCGAAGCGCACGTTGAACTCGATCACCTTCGGCGCGCCGCTCGCGTCGATCATCAGCCCGGCGTAGAGGAAGCCGGTGAACGGCATGCCGTCGGCGATCATGCCGGCGACGGTCGGCTCGACCACCTCGCGCATCACCCGTGCATGCACGGCCGGCGTGACCACCGGCGCGGGCGAGTAGGCGCCCATGCCGCCGGTGTTGGGGCCGGTGTCGCCGTCGCCGACGCGCTTGTGGTCCTGGCTGGTGGCCATCGGCAACGCGGTCTTGCCGTCGACCATCGAGATGAAGCTGGCTTCCTCGCCGTCGAGGAACTCCTCGATCACGACGCGCGCGCCGGCTTCGCCGAAGGCGTTGCCCGAGAGCATGTCGCGCACGGCGGCCTCGGCTTCGTCCAGCGTCATCGCCACGATCACGCCCTTGCCGGCGGCGAGGCCATCGGCCTTGACCACGATCGGCGCGCCCTTGTCGCGCAGGTACGCCAGTGCGGGTTCAACCTCGGTGAACACCGAATAGAACGCGGTCGGGATGCCGTGGCGGGCGAGGAAATCCTTGGCGAAGGCCTTGCTGCCCTCGAGCTGCGCGGCGGCGGCCGTCGGTCCGAAGATGCGCAGGCCGGCCGCGCGGAAGCGGTCGACCACGCCCGCCACGAGCGGCACTTCCGGGCCGACCACGGTCAGTGCCACGCCTTCGCCGTGCGCCAGCGCGAGCAGGCCGTCGAGGTCGTCGGCCTTCACCGCGGCGTTGCGGCACTTGCCTTCGGTCGCGGTACCGGCGTTGCCGGGCGCGACGATGACCTCGGCGATGCGTGGCGACTGCGCCAGCTTCCATGCCAGTGCGTGTTCGCGACCGCCGGAACCGATGACGAGCAGTTTCATGGGTCTTGGCTCCTGGATGCGCCCCCTCTCCCGCGTGCGGGAGAGGGCTGGGGTGAGGGCCTGCGGGATGGGCGGATGGCGATTGGGCACTGGCCCTCATCCGCCCTGCGGGCACCTTCTCCCGCGAAGCGCGAGAAGGGAACAGCCATCAATGCCTGAAATGCCGCACGCCGGTGAACACCATGGCGATGCCGTGTTCGTCGGCCGCGGCGACCACTTCGTTGTCGCGCATCGAACCGCCGGGCTGGATCACCGCCTTGATGCCGGCCGTGGCGGCGGCGTCGATGCCGTCTCGGAACGGGAAGAAGGCGTCGCTCGCCATCACCGAGCCTTCGACCTGCAGGCCGGCATCGGCGGCCTTGATGCCGGCGATGCGCGCCGAATAGACGCGGCTCATCTGGCCGGCGCCGACGCCGATCGTGCGGTTGTCCTTCGCATACACGATGGCGTTGGACTTGACGAACTTGGCCACCTTCCACGCGAACAGCAAATCGCGCAACTGGCCTTCGGTCGGCGGCAGCTTGCTCACCACCTTGAGGTCGCAGGCAGTGACGACGCGGTCGTCGGCAGTCTGCAGCAACAGGCCGGAACCGACGCGCTTGGTGTCGATGAAACCCTGCGACGCAGGCGCCAGCGGGATGCGTAGCACGCGCACGTTGGCCTTCTTCTTCGCGTAGTCGAGCGCGCCTTCCTCGTAATCCGGCGCGATCAGCACTTCGACGAACTGGCGGTCGAGGATGGCCTTCGCGGTCGCCGCATCCAGCGTGCGGTTGAACGCGATGATGCCGCCGAAGGCGCTGGTCGGATCGGTCGCGTACGCGAGCTCATAGGCATCGCCGCAGGCCACGCCCACGGCCACGCCGCAAGGGTTGGCGTGCTTGACGATCACGCAGGCCGGCGCGTCGAACTGGCGCACGCATTCCCACGCGGCATCGCTGTCGGCGATGTTGTTGTAGCTCAGTTCCTTGCCCTGCAACTGCGTGAACGTCGCCAGCGAGCCGGGCGCGGGAGACAGGTCGCGGTAGAACGCGGCCTGCTGGTGCGGGTTCTCGCCGTAGCGCAGGTCCATCACCTTGATGAAGCTGCCGTTGGCCTGCGCGGAGAACGGCGTGCGCACCGGCACATCGGTCGAAGTGTCGGTGATGGCGGAGAGGTAGTTGCTGATCGCCGCGTCGTACTGCGCGACGCGGTTGAACGCGGCGACCGACAGCGCGAAGCGCGTCTTCGCCGCCAGCGCGCCATCGTTCGCGTCCAGTTCGGCAAGCAGGTCGGCGTACTGCGCCGGATCGGTGGCGACCGCGACGCGTGCGAAGTTCTTCGCCGCGCTGCGCAGCATCGCCGGGCCGCCGATGTCGATGTTCTCCACCGCATCGGCCAGCGTGCAGTCGGGCTTCGCGGTGACCGACTCGAACGGATACAGGTTGAGCACCAGCAGGTCGATCGCGCCGATGCCGTGTTCGGCCATCACCGCATCGTCGATGCCGGCGCGCCCGAGCAGGCCGCCATGCACGGTCGGGTGCAGGGTCTTGACGCGCCCATCCATCATTTCCGGAAAGCCGGTGACGTCCGACACGTCCTTGACCGGCAGGCCGGCGTCGCGGATCGCCTTGGCGGTACCGCCGGTGGACAGCAGTTCGACGTTGCGCGCGGCGAGGGCGCGGGCCAGTTCGAGCAGTCCGGTCTTGTCGGACACGGACAGCAGGGCCCGGCGGACGGGCAGGAGGTCGGCGGTCATGGGGGCGGTGCGCGGGAGCGAGGCGCGATTATAGCCGTCGCGCGGCGGCAGGCTCTAATCGATGCCGTATTCGCGCAGCTTCTTGCGCAGTGTCGCCCGATGGATGCCGAGCATGCCGGCGGCACGGCTCTGGTTGCCGTCGCAATGGCTCAGCACTTCCAGGAACAGGGGGATCTCCAGTTCGCGCAACGCGATCTGGTAGAGGTTGTCGGCATCGCTGCCGTTGAGGTCGCCGAGGTAGCGGCGGACCGAGGTGGCGACATGCTCGCGCAGCGGCGCGCGCGGTGCGCTGCGTGGGGAGGCGTCGGCGTGTTCGGCGGTGTTCACGTGTTGCGTCGCTGGAACCTGTGTGCGATCAGGTGCCGGCAGGACGCCTGCGCGTGGTCGCGGGCGGAGGAGTCTAGCGCTTCGCGGTCGCAGGGGCCAATGCGAATGTCGCTGTACCCGGTCCCGTCGGCAGATGGGCGCGGATCAACGAAAATCGAACGAGTACGACACGGTGGCCGTGGCCGGCTCGTGCAGGTCGAACCGGATGCGTGCGCTGTCGCCGCTGCCGAGTCCGCCGCCGCGCGCGGGTTCGGCAAGGTACTCGCTGGCGGCGAAGGCGCGCGAGGCCACCGGATGGCCGTTGATGTCCGACAGCGTCAGCACCAGCTGCGGCCAGTCCTGCGTCCAGCGCGCATCGTTGCGGAAGACGGCCTCGACGCGCAGCGCACCGCTGGCCTGTGGAAGCGGGCGGATCTCGCGGGCGAGCAGGGTGAACGCCGCCGGCTCGCGCCACGCGGGCACGGCGCAGCCCAGGACGGCGCACAGCGAGGTGACCAGCGGTCGCCACCGCGCATCGGCCGCGAGCCGCGCGCGATCCGCGACCAGCACCTGCAGCGCCAGCAGCAGCGAGAGCATCGCCACGAGGGCCGGCGCGATCCAGCGTCGCCGTGTCGCCTGGCCAAGCGCAGCGCCGTGCGATCGCGTCGGCAGGAAAGCGGGTGCGGCGTTGTCCTGCAGGTCATCGCCGGTTGTGGTTGCGGTTGCGCCATCGCCGGTCGCGGCCGCGTGCTCGGCGTCGTCGTCGACCACGGCGTCGTCGACCGGGCGTTCCGCGGCCGTGTCGACGGGGGCCTCCACGGGTGCGTCGACGGGTCGGGACGCGTCGCGTGGGTCGCGGGCCGGATCCCGGACCGGGTCGTCGATCGACAGGTCGCCAGGCGCGTCGCCGCCGCCTGCGTGCGGCGTCGGATGCTCCGGCGGTGGCGCGGCGTCCGCGTTCGCGTGCGCAGCCGCGGCTGAGGCGGTGACGGTTGCGGGGTCGGCGTCCGCGCTGGCGGGCTCGGGCGCCGCCACCGGGGCCGACTGAGATGGCGACACGGCCGCCGCGGGCGTTCGCAGCAGCGAGGACAGTGTCGGTGGCGTGGAAGCGGTCGCGACGGTCGCCGATGGCGGCGCCTCGGCCGGCACCGGGGGCGTCGCGCCCGCGGGCGGTTCGCGCAGCAGGCCGGCGCAGCGCGGGCAGCGCTCCGGGGGCAGGTCGGTCGCCGGGTCGGTGGCGACCAGCGCGTTGCAGTATTTGCAGTTGACGAACATGCGGCTATTCAAGCATGCGGCCGCCACGGGCCGCCGTGCGCGGCGTCACCGGCGCACGCCGTCGATGCGCACCCAGTCGCCTTCGTGCGCGACCGCGAGCGCGTCGAACCAGGGCGCGTAGCGGGCGAGCAGGGCGTCCTGCTGGCCGTCGAGGATGCCCGACAGCGCGATCCGCCCGCCCGGCGCGGTGCGCGCGGCCAGGGTGTCGGCCAGCACGTCCAGCGCCGAGGCGAGGATGTTGGCGACCACCACCGGGTACGACCCGGTCGGCGCCTGCGCGGGCTCGAACACCGCCAGTGCCGCGCCTACGCCGTTGCGGTCGGCATTGTCGCGGGTGGCGGACAGCGCCTGCGGGTCGTTGTCGACGCCGTCGGCGTGCGCCGCGCCGAGCTTGAGCGCGGCCAGCGCGAGGATGCCGCTGCCGCAGCCGAAATCGAGCACCTGCCGTCCGCGCAGGGTGCCGTCGGCGGCAAGGGCATCGAGCCACTGCAGGCACAGCGAGGTGGTCGGGTGCGTGCCCGAGCCGAAGGCCAGCCCCGGATCGAGCCGCACCACCGCGGCATCGGCGGCGCGGGCGTCGTCGGGCAGGGCGTGGTTCCAGGGCACGATCCAGGTGCGCGCGCCGAAACGCAGCGGCGCGTACTGGTCCATCCACGCGCGCTCCCAGTCCTGGTCCTCGACCTGGCCGAAGCCCGCGCGCGACCAGTCCAGCGCCGGGTCGAAGGCTTCCAGCGCGGCCAGCAGCAGCAGCGCGTCGGCATCGTGGGGGAACAGCGCGCTGAGCGCGATCTCGTCCCACAGCGGGGTTTCGCCCACGCCGGGTTCGAGGATCGCATGCTCCCCGGCGGTGCCGGCCTCGGCGTCGAGCATGGTCACGGCCAGCGCACCGACGTCCTCCAGTGCGCGTTCGTAGCGGGGTTGCTCGGCTTCGCGGCAACGGACGGTCAGTTCGAGGAACGGCATCGGCACAGTCTAGGGCGTGAACAGGCCCTGTGGCCCGCCTGCGCGTCCGGCGGCAGGGCGCGCAGGCGGCCGGGATGCTCAATCCCGCCCGGTTGACCCCGCTTTGACCGCAAGGGCGGCACAATAGCGGGCCCGACCCCCGAACGGAGATCGTCCATGCCCTTCACCCTGCCCAAGCTGGCATACGCCTACGACGCGCTCGAACCGCACATCGACGCGCAGACGATGGAAATCCACTACACCAAGCACCACCAGGCCTACATCAACAACGCCAACGCCGCGCTCGAAGGCACGCCGTGGGCCGACAAGTCGGCCGAGGAGATCATCTCCAACCTCGACGCGCTGCCGGAAGACAAGCGCGGCCCGCTGCGCAACAACGCCGGCGGCCACGCCAACCACTCGCTGTTCTGGACCGTGATGTCGCCCAAGGGCGGCGGACAGCCGGTGGGCGACGTCGCCAAGCACATCGACAGCGACCTCGGTGGCTTCGACGCCTTCAAGGAAGCCTTCACCAAGGCCGCGCTGACCCGTTTCGGCAGTGGCTGGGCGTGGCTGAGCACCGACAGGAACGGCGTGCTGAAGGTCGAGAGCAGCGCCAACCAGGACAATCCGCTGATGAAGGGCATCGGGTCCGGCAACACGCCGATCCTCGGCCTCGACGTCTGGGAACACGCCTACTACCTGAAGTACCAGAACCGTCGACCGGACTACATCGCCGCGTTCTACAACGTGATCGACTGGAACGAAGTCGAGCGTCGCTACCAGGACGCGGTGAAGGGCTGAGCCCCGCCGCGCAACAAGGGTGCATGGAACGGGCCGCGCAACGCGGCCCTTTTCATTCCCGGGGCCGAGCGCCGGGAGCGGGCGGCGGCGACAGCCCGCCTTATCGCGCCCGGCGCGCCTTCGCGATCCGCTTCATCACCGGGCAGTCCGGGCGATGCGCGCCGGGCAGGTAGCCCAGGCTCATCAGGAACTCGCCGGTGATCTCGCCGCCGGTGAAGCGGAAGGTCTGCTTGAACAGCTTCACCCAGGCGGCCTTGTCGCGTGGCGTGTCGCGTTCGTCGCGGATGTTGGCGTCCAGCCACTGCACGAAGCCGCCGTGCGACTTGCGCAGTCCGCGGATCACCTGCGCGTTGTGGATCGCGGCGTCGACCTTGAGCCGGTTGCGGATGATGCCGGGATCGGCGAGCAGGCGTTCGCGATCCCTGTCGCCGTAGCGCGCGACCTTGTCCACGTTGAAACCCGAATACGCGCGGCGGAAACCCTCGCGTTTCCTGAGGATCGTCTCCCAGCTCAGCCCGGCCTGGTTGATCTCCAGCAGCAGGCGTTCGAACAGCACCGACTCGTCGCGCTGCGGGAAGCCGTACTCGGTGTCGTGGTAGGGCCCGTGGACCGGGTGGCCCGGGGCGAAGTCGCAGTAGCCGCTCATCACGCGAGCATAACGATTCCGGATGGGGCGGACCATTGCGGTGCGCCCCGGCTTGCCAGCCTCCACGCACCCGCGCCAACATGGCGGCCCCTCGCAAGCACCGGCACGTCCCATGGAGATTGCAGAGCGTCGCGTCGCCACCGTGCATTTCACGCTGGCCGACGAACACGGGCAGGCGATCACGTCCACGCATGGACACGCGCCGCTGGTGTACATGCACGGCACCGGCAGCATCATGCCGGGGCTGGAGCAGGCGCTGGCCGGCAAGTCGCCGGGCGACGCGTTCCGCGTGACGATCGCGCCGGAGGCGGGCTTCGGCCCGCGCCACGACGCCCTGGTGCAGACGCTGCCGCGCGCCACGCTGCAGGCCGGCGCGATGCCCCAGGTCGGGGCCAGGCTCACCGCGCAGACCGCGAAGGGGCCGCTCGACGTGGTGGTGACCGCGGTGGATGGCGACACGATCACCGTCGACGGCAACCACCCGCTGGCCGGGCGCACCGTGGAGGCGAGTGTCAAAGTGGTCGACGTGCGCCTGGCCACGCCCGAGGAGCAGCAGTTCGGCCTTGCCTGAACCGCGCGCCGCGCCGCAAGGTCGGCGATCGCGGAGTGGGCCTAGAATGACCGCATGCCGTCCCTGTCGCCGCCCTTCGCCAACCAGCTGCTGATCGCGCTGCCGACGCTGGCGGATCCCCATTTCGCGCGCAGCGTCGCGCTGATCTGCCAGCACGACGACGACGGTGCGATGGGGGTGGTGATCAACCGCACGTCCGACTACACCCTGGGCGAAGTGCTGCGCCAGATGGGGATCGAGTCCGGCGATCCGGCGCTGCGCGAGCAGCGCGTGCTGGCCGGCGGGCCGGTGCATCCGGAGCGCGGGTTCGTGCTGCACGATGGCGAGCGCGAATGGGAGTCCAGCCTTGCGATCGCCGATGGCCTGCAGGTCACCACCTCGCGCGACATCCTCGAGGCGATCGCGCGTGGCGACGGACCCGACCACGCCACCGTCGCGCTCGGGTGCGCCGGGTGGGGCGCGGGCCAGCTCGAGTTCGAGCTGACCGAGCACAGCTGGCTGACCGCGCCCGCGCGCCGGGACATCCTGTTCTCGATGCCGCTGGACCAGCGCTGGCAGGCCGCGGCGGGGCAGATCGGCGTCGACCTGATGCGGATCGCGGGGCACGTGGGCCACGCATGAACGGCGCGATCCGGCCCGACGGCACGGTGCTCGGGTTCGACGTCGGCGCACGCCGCATCGGCGTGGCCGTGGGCAGTGCCTTCGGCCACGGTGCGCGCGCGCTGGCGGTGGTCGACGTGCACGGCGAGCAGATCGACTGGAGCGCCGTCGACCGCCTGCACCGGGAATGGCGCCCGGCCGGGCTGGTGGTTGGCGATCCGATGACGCTCGACGGCGGCGACCAGCCGATCCGCGCCCGTGCGCGCGCCTTCGCCGAAGCACTGCAGGCGCGCTACCGGCTGCCGGTGGTGATGATGGACGAGCGCGCCAGCTCGATCGAAGCGGCGCAGCGGTTCGCGGTCGATCGCGCCGAAGGCCGCCGCCGCCGCCGCGATGCCGCTGCGCTCGACGCCGTGGCCGCGGCGGTCATCGTCGAACGCTGGCTGGCGGCGCCCGGCGACGCGGTGCCGCTCTAGGGCCGGTCGCGCGGACGCACGCCGCGGCGTCATCGCTGCGTTGCGGATCGGCATGCGCGCCGTCGCGCTTGCTTGCCGCGCACGCCCGCGCGGCGGGTGCGACATGCGCCATCCGTGTTCACAGGTCCCGGCGCCCTCCGCATCGGTGGCGGTGCGTCACGCTCCTGGCTTCCCGCGCTTGCGGGGGAAGAGCCTGCCCCGTACTCGATACGGGGTGCCGGAGGCGGATGAGGCGGCGAAGGCGCACGCGGAAACGCCCTCGTCCGCCCCGCCGGGACAGCGTCCACCCATGAAGGGCGCCGTGTCCCGCGAGCGGGGGCGGCGGGACGCCAGATGTGAGCGACAATACCCACCATGACCCTGCAGACCGACGCCGACGGCCGCCTCCGCCACCTGCTCACGCTCGAGCGCCTGCCGCGGGATGCGCTGGTCGCGCTGCTCGACCGCGCGCAGGCCTTCGCCGATGGCGTTGACGCGCGCGACGCGCTGGCCGGCACCGCGGTGTGCACGCTGTTCTTCGAGCCGTCCACGCGCACGCGGCTGAGCTTCCAGCGCGCCGCGCAACGCCTGGGCGCGGACGTGCTGTCGTTCGATGCCGCGACCTCCTCGACCACCAAGGGCGAGACCGCGCGCGACACGCTCAAGAACATCGAGGCGATGGGCGTGCGCGGCTTCATCGTGCGCCATTCGGCCGACGGTGCCGTGGCGGCGCTGGCGGAGGAGGCCGCGGCCGGCACCGCGCTGGTCAACGCCGGCGACGGCCGCAGCGCCCATCCCACCCAGGGCCTGCTCGACATGCTCACCCTGCGCCAGGCGCTGGGCGATGACTTCTCCAGGCGTCGCTTCGCCATCGTCGGCGACGTGAAGCATTCGCGCGTCGCGCGCTCGGACCTGCACGCGCTGCGCACGCTCGGCGCGGGCGAGATCCGCGTGTGCGGGCCGGCGTCGCTGTTGCCGGACGACGGCACGCTGGCGGGCTGCCACGTCACCGGCGACCTCGATGCGGCGCTCGACGGCGTCGACGTGGTGATGATGCTGCGCCTGCAGCGCGAGCGCATGGAGGAGGGACTGGTGTCGTCGCTGGAGGACTACCACCGCGACTACGGGCTGACCGAAGCGCGCCTGCGCCGCGCCGCCAAACGCGCGGTGGTGCTGCATCCGGGGCCGATGAACCGCGGCGTGGAGATCACCGATGCGGTGGCCGACGGCCCGCAATCGCTGATCCTGCGCCAGGTGGCGAACGGAGTGGCGGTGCGGATGGCGGTGCTGGAGGCGCTGCTGCGCTGACGCCGGCGCGCCGGTGCGGGTGCGCGCTACTTCTGCCGGAACACGTGGCTGCGTTGCTGCGCGAACAGCCACGGCCACAGTTCGGGCGTATGCGAGTACGCCGGGTCCCAGCTGTTGTGGTTGGCGTTGGGGAATTCGGTGTAGCGCGCGTCGTGCGCGCCGGCGGCGAGCAGCGCCGCTTCCATCCGCCGCGAATACTCCGGCGGCACCACGTCGTCCTTCGCGCCGTGGAAGATCCAGGTCGGGATGTCGTGCAGGCGCGCGGCGGCCGCGGCGTAGGGATCGGCTTCGCCGGCGACCGCGGCGACGTCCATCGATGGGCGGCGCGGCATCACCAGCCCGCCACAGACCGGCACCAGCGCGGCGAAGCGGTAGGACTGGCGCAGCGCGTAGTCCCACACGCCGAAGCCGCCCATCGACAGGCCGGTCAGGTAGGTGCGCGAGGGATCGCCGCCGAACTCGGCGGTGGCTGCGTCGAGCTGCGCGAACGACACGTCCGCGACCTGGCTCCACTCGCGATCGCGCGGTGCCTGCGGGAACACCACGATCGCGGGGAAGGTTTCGCGGTGCGCGCGCACGTACGGGCCCAGCCCCACCTCGACCTGGCGGCGATTGTCGTCGCCGCGCTCGCCCGAGCCGTGCAGGAACAGGATGACGGGCGGCCTGTCGCCACCCGACGCACGCGAAGGCACGAACACCTGGTAGCGCGCCGCCACCCCCCCGACGACGACCTCGCGTTCGTAGAAGGCGCCGCGCGAGGGCAGCGGCGACAGCATCGCGCAGCCGGGGAGCAGGGTCGCCATCGCCAGCAGCAGCGTCGACATCGCCAATCGCATCGTCCAGCTCCCTTGCCGTCCAGGACGCCACGAGCATAGCCGGTGCGCATGGGCGCAAGATGAAGACGCCGGCGCCGCCGGTCAGTGCAGCAGGATGACCGTCGCCAGCCCGAGGAAACTGAAGAATCCCATGACGTCGGTGACGGCGGTGACCACGACCGTGCCGGCAACCGCGGGATCGATGTGCATGCGCTTGAGCAGCAGCGGCAGCAGCACGCCGGCCAGTGCTGCGCTGCAAAAATTGATCACCAGTGCCGCCGCGATCACCAGCGACAGCGGCCACGAGCGGAACCACAGCAGCGCCACCAGGCCGACCAGTCCGCCGATCAGCAGGCCATTGATCAGCGCCACGCGCAGTTCCTTCCACAGCAGGATGCGGGCGTTGCTGGCGCCGACCTGGCCCAGCGCGATGCCGCGCACCATCAGCGTCAGCACCTGCACCGCGGCGTTGCCGCCGATGCCGGCGACGATCGGCATCAGCACCGCGAGCGCGACGATCTTCTCGATGGTGGCGTCGAACTGGCCGATCACGCTGGCGGCGAGGAAGGCGGTCATCAGGTTCACGCCCAGCCAGACCACGCGGCCGCGCACCGCGCGCCGGATCGGCGAGAACAGGTCCTCGTCCTCGTCGAGGCCGGCGGCGCCGAGGGCCTGGTGCTCGGCCTGCTCGCGGATGATGTCGACCACGTCGTCGACGGTGATGCGGCCGAGCAGCACGTTGCCGTCGTCGACCACGGGTGCCGAGACCCAGTCGTTGTCGGAGAACTGGCGTGCCACCTGCTCGGCGGAGTCGTCGACGTGGATCGATTCCAGTTCGTCGTCGATCAGCTGGTTGATCGGCGTGCCCGGTTCGTGCGTCACCAGGTCCTGCAGCGCCACCCAGCCGATCAGCTGGTGCCTCCGGTTGACCACGTACAGGTGGTCGGTGTGCTCGGGCAGTTCGCCGCGCAGGCGCAGGAAGCGCAGCACCACGTCGACCGTGGTGTCGGCGCGCACCGTCACCACGTCCGGGTTCATCAGGCGCCCTGCGGTGTCTTCCGGGTAGGACAGCACCTGCTCCAGGCGCTCGCGGTTCTCGCGGTCCATCGAGCGCAGCAGTTCGTCGATCACCGCGTCGGGCAGGTCCTCGACCAGGTCGGCGAGGTCGTCGATGTCGAGGTCCTCGACCGCGGCGACCAGTTCGTCCTGGTCCATGTCCGCGATCAGGCTCTCGCGCACCTCGTCGCCGACGTGCACCAGCACCTCGCCGTCGTCCTCGGGGTCGACCAGGCCCCACACCACCATGCGCTTGTCGTGCGGCAGCGATTCGAGCAGGTTGCCGATCTCGGCCGGTGCCAGGGTGTTGACCATGCGCCGCACCGGCCCGAGGCGACCGCTGTCGACCGCGTCGGACAGCAGACGCAGCTGGCGCGCGGTTCGGTCGTGGCGGACGGCTTCGGCCATGCGCGGCTCCGGTGGCGGGTGGAGGCGCGGGCCGCGTGGCTGCGGGCGCGCCGGATCAGGCGTTCATGCGCGCATTATCGCCCGCGCCGGGCGGGATGCACACCCGCGCCGATCGAATCCGGCCGAATCCATGAGGGTGAACGCGCCGCCGCGCGCGTTGGAACGTGGGCAGCCGCGTGGGAGATGCCCTAAATCCCGGCATTTGCTTTGCTGCGAGCGCCTACGTTCCTACGTTCCCACGTTCGCCAGCCAGCGCCGGATCGCATCGCGGTCGCGGCAGCGCAGCAGCGCCGGTGCCGCCGAGCGCAGCGTGGCATGGTCGTGCGCGCGGATCGCGCGACGCACTTCCAGCAGGGTGCCGGGGTGCAGGCTGAATTCCTCGAGCCCCAGCGCCAGCAGCAGCGGCGCGAGCGTGGCGTCGCCGGCCATCTCGCCGCACACCGCCACCGGCTTGCCGCGCGCGCGCCCGGTGCGGATCACGTGGTGCAGCAGGCGCAGCATCGCCGGATGCAGCGGCGAGTACAGGTCGCCCAGTGCGTCGTTGCCGCGATCGGCGGCGAGCACGTACTGGGTGAGGTCGTTGGTGCCGATCGACAGGAAGTCGACCGCGCCGACGAAACCCGACAGCGCGATCGCCGCCGCCGGCACCTCGATCATCGCGCCCAGCGGCACGCGCTCGGCGATCTCGTGGCCCTCGCGGCGCAGGTCGCGCGCGACGCGCGCCATCAGCCGCGACACCGCCACGATTTCCTCGCGCGAGGTGATCATCGGCACCAGCACCCGCAGCGGGCCGTAGCCGGAGGCGCGCAGCATCGCCCGCAGCTGGGTCTCGAACACCGCCTCGCGCGCCAGCGACAGGCGCACGCCGCGCAGGCCGAGCGCGGGGTTGGGCTCGTCGGCCAGCGCCAGGCCGGTGCGGTCGGCCTTGTCGGCGCCGATGTCCATGGTGCGCAGGGTGACCACGCGCCCGGTCATGCCCAGCACGGCATCGCGATAGGCGCGGAACTGTTCGTCCTCGTCCGGCAGTTCGCTGCGCTGCAGGAACAGGAACTCGGTGCGGTACAGGCCGACGCCGGCGGCGCCGAGCGCGTGCGCCTCGGCCACGTCCTCGCGCGATTCGGCGTTGGCGAACAGCTTGACGTCGACGCCATCCAGCGTGCGCGAGGGCTCGCGGCGCAGGCGGTGCAGCTGCTTGCGTTCGCGCTTCTCCTCGCGCACCCGCGCGCGGTGGTCGCGCAGGTCGGCGGCGTTGGGCTCGACGATGATCTCGCCGCTGGCGCCGTCGACCACCAGCACGTCGCCGTCGTTGACCTGCTGCAGCGCCAGCGGCGCACCGACCACCAGCGGCAGGTGCAGGCTGCGCGCGAGGATCGCGCTGTGCGACAGCGCGCTGCCGCCGGCGGTGACCACGGCGAGCACGCCCTGCGCCTGCAGCTGGCTCAGTTCGGCCGGGGCGATGGCGTCGGTGACCAGGATCTCGCCGGCCACGCCCTGCAGGTCGGCCTCGCGCTTGTGCAGCATGGCGTGGACGCGGCCGATGACGTGGTCGATGTCCTCGACGCGGCTGCGGAAGTAGGCGTCGTCCATGCCCTCGAACACCGCCGCCAGCCGGTCGCGCTGCAGGCGCAGGGCGTAGTCGGCGCCGTACAGGCCCTTGCGCACCAGGTCGTCCAGGCCCTGCAGCAGTTCCGGGTCGTCGAGCAGCAGGGTGTGCAGGTCGAGGAATTCGCCGACCTCGTGCGCCAGCGCGCCGTGCAGCTGGCTGCGCATGTTGCGCATTTCCACGCGGACCGCGTCGATCGCGGCGTGCAGGCGCCGCAGCTCGGACTCGGCCGCGTCGGCATCGATGCGTTCCTCGGCGACTTCCAGCGCGTGCGGCAGGCGGACCCGGGCGCGGCCGAGGGCGTTGCCGCGCGATGCCCCGTGCCCGGAGAGTGCGTGCCGCACCTAGCGCCCGCCGTCGGCGTGCGCCGTCGCGGACCGGGGCACGCGACACCGCGTTCCCGCCCGGACAGACTCCGGCACTTCGTGGCTCGTCGACATCTGGTTCCTCGTCCTTGCCGCCCTGCGTCCCGCCGCGGCGCGCGGCCAGTCCCGCCCGCGCCGACCACTCCCGCTTCAGCCGCCCTCGTCGAACTTGCGCTCGAACAGCGCCGCCGCGGCGTCCATCGCCGCCGCCTCGTCCTCGCCCTCGACGCGCAGCACCACGCTGGTGCCGTAGCCGGCGGCCAGCAGCATCACCCCCATGATGCTCTTGGCGTTGACCTCGCGGCCCTTGGCGATGAGGGTGGCGTTGCAGCGGTAGCCCGACAGCACCTGGACCAGCTTGGCCGTGGCCCGCGCATGCAGGCCGAGCTTGTTGGCGATGAGCAGTTCGCGTTCGATCATCGTCGAGGCCTCAGGCGTCGTCGTGGATCACCCCGTTGCGCGCGCCGGCTGCGGCGACCGCGGGGAGGTCCTCAAGGGGAAGTTCAGCATAATTCATCACCCGCATCAGCATCGGCAGGCTCAGCGCGGACACGCGCCGCGCCGGCGTGCCCAGGCGCGAGAGGCGGGCGGCCAGGTTGCTGGGCGAGGCGCCGTACAGGTCGGTCAGGATCAGCACGCCCTCGCCGCCGTCGACGCGGCGCAGCGCGGCGCTGGCCTGCGGCAGCAGCGCCTCCGGGTCGCCGTCGAACGGCACCTCGAACGCCTCCACCTTCAGCGGCAGGTTGCCGCGCAGCATGCCGCTGGCGATCGCCACCAGCGCGGTGCCGATGCCGGTGTGGGTGACGAGGAGGATGCCGACGGCCATGGCGCCAAGTTAGCAGACGACGATGACGGCCCGATAGGCGTGCGGCGGAACGCGTCGTCCCGCGACACGAGGCGTGGCGATCCATCGCGTGCCCGGTGGACGGCGGGCGGCGGGTGGGTGCGGGCACGCGCCGCGGCCACGTGGCGCACCGGCTTCCGGCGCCCGTGCGCCACCTTGTCCCGCCAGGCGGGAGAGCCGAACCCCCGGCGCTCAGTCGAGTTCGCGATGGAAGGTGGCGACCTCGGTCCAGCCGCGCGCACGCGCGTGCTCGGCCAGCGTCTCGGCCAGGTACACCGAGCGATGGCGGCCGCCGGTGCAGCCGAAGGCGACGGTGACGTAGCTGCGGGTGCTGTCGGACTGCATCCGCGGCAGCCATGCGTCGAGGAAGGCGGTGACCTGCGCGGTGTATTCGCCGACCAGCGGCTGCGCCTGGAGGTATTCGCGCACCTCGGCGTCGCGGCCGGACAGCGGCTTGAGGCGGGCGTCCCAGTGCGGGTTGGGCAGGCCGCGCGCGTCGAACACGAAGTCGGCGTCGGCGGGCACGCCGCGGCGGTAGGCGAAGGACTCGAACAGCAGCGACAGCGACGAGTCCATCGACAGGCCGAGTTCGGTGATCACGCGCCTGCGCAGCTGGTGGACGTTGAGCGTGCTGGTATCGACCACCACGTCGGCCAGCGCGCGCAGCGGCTTGAGCGCCTGGCGCTCGAGCGCGATCGCGTCGGCCAGGGCCAGGCCGAGGTGGGTCAGCGGATGGCGGCGGCGGGTCTCGGCGTAGCGGCGCAGCAGGGTGGCGTCGGCGGCGTCGAAGAACACCAGCTTCGGCTCCAGCCCCATCGCGCCCACCGCCGACAGCCACTCGGGCACGCGCGCGAGGTCGCCGCGGTTGCGCATGTCGATGCCCACCGCGAGCTTCTGCTCGACGCGCCCGGGGTGGCCGGCGCTGCGCACGAACTCGGGCAGCAGCTCCGCCGGCAGGTTGTCGACGCAGTAGAAGCCCAGATCCTCGAAGGTGTTGAGCGCCACCGACTTGCCGCCGCCGGACATGCCGGTGACGACCAGCAGCGAGGCGGGCGCGGAGGCGGTGTCGGCGTCTTCGTCGTGCGGGGTCATGGCGGCAGGCTCAAGGCGGCAGGCTCAAGGCAGCGTGGGCTCCTCGCCGCGTTCGAGGAAATGCGAATGCCGCGCGAGGAAGGCAGCCGCCGGGTCGATGCCCTTGGCGCGCAGGATGTGGGTGCGCGCGGCGGCCTCGGTCAGCACCGCCAGGTTGCGCCCGGGCATCACCGGCAGGGTGATCATCGGCACGTCGAGGTCGAGCACGCGGCGCACGCCGAGGTCGCCGGTGAGCCGCACCATGCCGTCCTCGCCGCTCATCTGCGGCTCGGCGTTGGGCCGGCTCAGGTGCACGATCAGGCGCAGGTACTTGTTCCGCTTGACCGCGGTGTCGCCGAACATCTGGCGGATGTTGAGCACGCCCAGGCCGCGCAGCTCCAGCAGGTCCTGCAGCAGGTCCGGGCAGGAACCGTCGAGCACGTCGGGCGCGATCTGGGTGAACTCGGGCGCGTCGTCGGCGACCAGCCGGTGGCCGCGCGTCACCAGCTCCAGCGCCAGTTCGCTCTTGCCCGAGCCCGACTCGCCGGTGATCAGCACGCCGATCGAATAGATCTCCATGAACACGCCATGCAGTGTGACCCGCGGCGCCAGCGCGCGCGCGAGGTGGTACTGCAGGTGGTTGAGCAGTTCGTGGCCACGCTTGGGCGAGGACCACAGCGGCGTCTGGGACTCCTCGGCGGCCTCGCGCAGGTCCTCGGGGCAGGACTGGTTCTTGCTGATCACCAGCGCCAGCGGCCGGTACTGCATCAGCCGCTCGATGGTCTCCCAGCGCAGGCGCGAGTCCAGCCCGTCCAGCCAGGCCAGCTCCTCGGTGCCGAGGATCTGCACCTTGTTGGGATAGATGATGTTGAGGTAGCCGGCCAGCGACGGCCGGCGGGCGTTGGTCTCCACCGCCTCCAGCACGCGCCCGGCACCGGCCTGGCCGGCCAGCCAGCGCAGGCCGAGGCGCTCGTGCTGGCGGTCGTAGAGTTCGCGCGCGGTCAGGCTCTGGTTCATGGCGGGCGTGGCGTCGGGCCTAGGCGGCGCTGGCGTCGGCCGGCGACGGATCGAGCAGCAGGCGCCGCAGCGACTCGACCCGGTGCGCCATGCGCAGGCGGTCGCGGAACTCGGCGTCGGCGAAGCGCTCGGCCACGCCGGCCAGGTGCTGCAGGTGCAGCTCGGGGGTGTCGTCGGGCGCGCACATCGCGAACACGAGGTCCACCGGTTCGCCGTCGCGGGCGCCGAAGTCGATCGGGCGCCCGAGGCGCAGGAACGCCGCCCGCGGCGCCCGGAACGCCGCGTTGCGCGCGTGCGGGATCGCGACGCCGTGGCCGATGCCGGTGCTGCCCACCTGCTCGCGCCGGCGCAGCGCGTCGGCGATCAGCGGGGTGATGGCCGGCGAGCCTTCCGACAGCAGCCGCGCGGCCGCGTCGAGCACCTGGCCGGTGCTGCCCGGGTCGACCAGCATGACGATGCGGTCCGCGGCGAGCAGGTCGTTCCAGCGCATGCGCGATCGTCCGCCCGCGGATCAGCCGAAGCTGCCGTCGCGCGCGGCGCTCTCGCCGCGGTGGTGGTCGACCATCTTCTTGCGGTGCTTGAGCAGCAGGCGGTCGAGCTTGTCGGCCAGCAGGTCGATGGCGGCGTACATGTCGATCGCGCTGGCGTCGGCATGCAGCGCCTTGCCGGCAAGGGTCACGTTTGCCTCGGCCTTGTGGTTGGGCTTGTCGAGGCACAGCTGCACGCGCACGGTGAAGGGCTGGTCGACGTGGCGCGACAGGCGCTCCAGCTTGCTGTCGACGTATTCGCGCAAGGCGGGGGTGACTTCGACGTCCTGGCCGTAGGTCTCGATCTGCATCGGCTGCCTCCTTCGTCTGGGGCCCCCAGCATCGCGCAAATCGCGCGGCCGCGGGTAGAAAAGAGGTTAACCCGGCGGCGCGCCGGCGGCGACGGCGTGCGCGCGGCCGGCCGGCATTCAGTCGATCCGGACCCGCTCGTGCGAGGCCGCGATCTGCATCGCTTCGCGGTACTTGGCCACGGTGCGTCGCGCCACCGGCACGCCGCTGGCCTTCAGCGATTCGGCCAGGCGCGCGTCCGACAGCGGCTTGCGCGGGTCTTCGGCCTGGATCAGGCCGCGGATCATCTGCTGGATGGCGACGCTGGACGCCTCGCCACCGCCCTCGGTGTCGATGCCGGAAGCGAAGAAGTCGCGCAGCGCGATGGTGCCGCGCGGCGTGTGCACGTACTTGCGCGCCACCGCGCGCGACACGGTGGATTCGTGCATGCCGATCTCCCCGGCCACTTCGCGCAGCGTCAGCGGGCGCAGCGCGCGCGCGCCGAACTCGAGGAAGCCCGACTGCTGGCGGATCAGGCAGCGCACCACCTTGAGCAGGGTCTCGCCACGCGCCTCGAGGTTCTTCAGCAGCCAGCGCGCCTCCTGCAGCCGGCCCTTGAGGTAGCCGGCGTCGTCGCCGGCGGTGGTCTGGATCATCCGCTCGTAGGTCTGGTGGATGGTCAGCCGCGGCAGCGAACTGGTGGCCAGCGCCGCCAGCCACACGCCATTGCGGCGGACGATCACGCAGTCGGGCACCACGAAGCTGTCCGAGGCCACCTCGCCGACCTGCGAGCCCGGGCGCGGGTCCATCGAACGCAGCAGCGCCAGCGCGGTGTCGGCCTCGTCCTGGGTGCAGCCGAGCTGGTCGCAGACGCCCCTGGCGCCGAGCTTGGGCAGGCGGTCGATCAGTTCGGTCGCGATGCGCAGCGCCAGCGCCCGCCCGGGCGTGTCCGGCGACAGGGTGTCGAGCTGGATCCACAGGCATTCGCCGAGGTCACGCGCGCCCACGCCGACCGGGTCCAGGCGCTGGATCTGGCGCAGCACGGCCAGGATCTCGTCGTCGGCCACGGGGTCGGGGGCGAGCGCGGCGGCGATGTCGGCGAACGGCACCCGCAGGTAGCCGTCGTCCTCGATCGCGTCGACCAGGGCCGCGCCGATCCGGCGGTCGCGCGGCGACAGGTGGCCCAGGTGCAGCTGCCAGGACAGGTGGTCCTGCAGGGTCTGGGTCTGCACCATGCGGCTGGCGGGGTCGTTGTCGTCGTCGGCGTGGCCGCCACCGCCACTGCCACCGTAGTCGGTGCCCGGCACGTCGTCCTGCCAGGTATCCGCCGGCTCCCAGTCGCCGCCGTCCTCGGGGTCGCGCTCACGCTCGGGTTCGCGCTCCGGCGCCTCGGCGGCCTTGCCGTCGGCGGTGGGCGCGGGCATGTCCTCGTCGGCCCAGTCGAGCAGCGGGTTGCTCTCGACCGCGGCGGCGATCTCCGCTTCCAGCTCCAGGGCGGGGAGCTGCAACAGGTGCAGGGCCTGGCGCAACTGCGGCGTCAGGACCAGGTGTTGACCCAGCGATGTCTGGAGGCGTGGCTTCATCGTCCCGGTGGACTGTCCCCTGGATGACGTGCCCGGCTACAGACGGAAGGATTCCCCCAGGTAGACCCGGCGCACGTCAGGATCCGCGAGGAGCGCGTCCGGCGCCCCCTGCGCGAGCACGCCCCCCTCGGCGAGGATATACGCCCGGTCGCAAATGCCCAAGGTTTCGCGCACGTTGTGGTCGGTGATCAGGACCCCGATCCCGCGGTGCTTGAGGTGTTCGACGATCCGCTGGATCTCCCCGACCGAGATCGGGTCCACCCCGGCGAAGGGCTCGTCGAGCAGCATCAGGCGCGGCCGGGCGGCCAGCGCGCGGGCGATCTCGACCCGCCGGCGCTCGCCGCCGGACAGGCTGGCGCCGATCTGGTCGGCGACGTGGGTCACCTGCAGTTCGTCCAGCAGGTCGGCCAGCTCCTTCTCGCGGCCGGCGCGGTCCAGGTCCTGGCGCAGCTCCAGCACCAGCATGATGTTGTCGGCCACGCTGAGCTTGCGGAACACCGAGGGTTCCTGCGGCAGGTAGCCGACGCCGCGCTTGGCGCGCTGGTACATCGGCTCGGCGGTGATGTCGTGGCCGTCGAGCAGGATCCGCCCGGCGTCGGCCGGCACCAGGCCGACGATCATGTAGAAGCAGGTGGTCTTGCCGGCGCCGTTGGGGCCGAGCAGGCCGACCACTTCGCCGGCGTCGAGCGTCAGCCCGAAGTCCTTGACGACCTCGCGCTGGCGGTAGCGCTTGCGCAGCCCCTCGGCGACCAGCATCAGTTCTGCCCGTCGCTCGGCGGTGTCGCGGGCGCGGGCGTGCCGCCGTTGCGGTTGCGCGGCTCGAACTGCAGGCGCACGCGGCCGTTCTCGCCGCCGCCCTGGATCTGGCCGGTGCCCATGTTGTAGACGATGCGCTCGCTGGCGATGCTGCCCTGGCCGGGCTGCTGGATGCTGGCGCCGCCGGTCAGCACGATGGTGTCGGTGGCGCGGTCGTAGTCGATCTGCGCGGCGCTGGCGTTCACGCGGCCGCCGTTGTCGTTCTCCTGGCTCATCCGCGCCGGCGCGCCGGTGAGCTTCACCGAGCGGATGTCGCTGTCGCGGATGGCCATGTCGGCGCGGGCGGCGCGGATGTCCAGCGTGCCCTGCCTGATCACGACGTTGCCCGAGAGGATGCACGGCGCGTTGTCGACCATCCGGCAGTCGCTGCTGTTGGATTCCGCGGTGAGGGTCTGGTTGCGGTCCGAGGACTTGGCGAACGCCTGGCCGGCGACGGCCGTGGCGGCGACCAGCAGGAGGCTAGCGGCGGTTCGGTGCATGGCTCAGTTTCACCTTGGACAGGAGTTCGAGGCGCTTGTCGGTCATCTGCAGGCGCATGCCGGTGCCCTGCATTGTAGTGCCGGGGCTGGTGGTGGTGACGAGCACGGTGGAGGTGGCCAGGTTCTGCTGCGGGAACAGGTCCAGTTCCTCGGTCTTGACCGTCGTCGGTCGGGTGGCGCCCATCGGGCTGTTGGCGATGACGTCGCCGCGCAGGCGGATCTCGTCGCTCTTCTCGCTGACCCAGCCGGTGCGCGAACGCACCTCCCAGTGGCCGCCGTGTTCGACCGGCATCAGGAACAGGGGCGTGGCCAGCTCCAGCGTGCGTCCGCCGGGCGTCTGGGTCATCTCCGGCGCGCGCAGGGCGAAGGATTCCTGGCCCTCGGCGTTGAGCGAGATGACCTCGAAATCGCGCAGGATGAAATCGGAGCGGGCCTCGACGACGGCCTCCTCCTGCAGCGGGCCGCTGTCGCGCCAGGCGTGCCAGCCGGTCAGCACCGCGCCGGCCAGCAGCGCCAGGATGATCGCCAGCCGCCAGTTCACGGGGTCGTCCCGAGCAGGCCGTCGACCCGGCCCTGCGCGTGCAGGATCAGGTCGGCCAGTTCGCGTGCGGCGCCGCGCCCGCCCGATGCCGGGGTGACCCAGTGCACGGACTCGCGCAGCCAGGGGTGCACGTTCGCCGGCGCGACCGCCAGGCCCACGCGGCGCAGCACCGGCAGGTCGGGCAGGTCGTCGCCCATGAACGCCACTTCGTCCAGCGACAGGCCCAGGCGCGCGCGCAGCGCCTCGATGCACGCCAGCTTGTCGGCCACGCCGATGTGCGCCTCCACGCCGAGATCGCGCGCGCGGTGCGCGGCGGCGGCGCTGGCGCGCGCGGTGACGAAGGCGACCGTGATCCCGGCCTTGCGCAGCAGCGCCAGGCCCTGGCCGTCCTGCACGTCGAAGGCCTTGGACTCGCGGCCGTCGGCGTCGAACCACAGCCGGCCGTCGGTCAGGGTGCCGTCGACGTCCAGGCCCAGCAGCCGGATCTTCGCGGCGCGGGCCAGCAGGTCGTCGGGCGGATCGGGCAGGCGGGCGGTCACGGAGGCGGGAGGTCGAGGTCAGGGGACGGGAAGGGGTGGGACGGGGGCAGGAAACCGCATCCTGCCTTTACCGCGGGCGAACCGGGCGGCTCAGACCACCCGCGCGCGCAGCAGATCGTGGATGTTGAGCGCGCCGACGACGCGGCGTTCGCCATCGACCACCACCAGCGCGTTGATCTGGCGCGTTTCCATCAACCGCGCCGCCTCCACCGCCAGCGCGTCGCTGCCGATGGTCACCGGCGCGCGCGTCATGACGTCGGCGATGCGGGTGTCGCGCACGTCGGCGGCGTGGTCGGCGAGGGTGCGGCGCAGGTCGCCGTCGGTGTACAGGCCCAGCAGGCGGCCGTCGTCGTCGACCACCGCGGTCATGCCCAGGCGCTTGCGGCTGATCTCCAGCAGCGCCTCGACCAGCGAGGCGTCGCCGCGCACGCGCGGCACGTCGTCGCCGGTGTGCATCACGTCGCCGATGTGCAGCAGCAGGCGCCGGCCCAGGGCGCCGGCCGGATGCGAGCGCGCGAAGTCGTCGGAAGTGAAGCCGCGCGCTTCCAGCAGGGCCACCGCCAGTGCATCGCCCATGGCCAGCGAGGCGGTGGTGCTGGAGGTTGGCGCCAGGTGCAGCGGGCAGGCTTCCTCGGGCACGCTGACGTCCAGGTGCACGTCGGCGGCCTGCGCCAGGGTCGACTGCGGCCGCCCGGTCATCGCCAGCAGCACGTTGCCCTGGCGCTTGAGCACCGGCAGCAGGGTCAGGATCTCGTCGGACTCGCCCGAGTAGGACAGCGCCAGCACCACGTCGGCATCGGTGACCATGCCCAGGTCGCCGTGGCCGGCCTCGCCCGGGTGCACGAAGAACGCGGGCGTGCCGGTGGAGGCCAGGGTCGCGGCGATCTTGCGCGCGATGTGCCCCGACTTGCCCATGCCCATGCAGGCCACCCGGCCGCGCGCCGCCAGCACCCGCGCGCAGGCCTCGCTGAAGGCGCCGTCGATGCGCGCCGCGACCGCCTGCAGGCCACGGACCTCGATCTCGAAGACGCGGCGTCCGCTGGCGGCCGGGGTGGCGTCGTCGCTGGGCAGTGTTCCGTGCGCGGCCATATCCGGTGGTCGGGCTTTCCGTTAACCTAAGCCGTTCATTTTAGGCGCTTCCCGGCGCAAAAGCCCGCCGTCGTGGCGGGACGGCCGCCCGGGCTCATCGGCGCTTCAGCAGGAAACCCGTTTGGACGCGAATTTCATCCGTGAACTGATCCGGCAGGGCCTGCCCGGCGCCGAGGTCGAGGTGCAGGGCGAGGACGGCGTGCATTTCGAGGCGCGCGTGGTCAGCGCCGCCTTCGCCGGCAAGCTGCCGCTGGCCCGCCACCGCATGGTCTATGCCACCCTCGGCGAGCGCATGGGCGGCGAGATCCACGCGCTGGCGCTGAAGACGCTGACCCCCGACGAAGCGACGGCCGGCTGATGGACAAGATCGTGGTCACCGGCGGCGTGCCGCTGGACGGCGAGGTCCGCATCTCCGGCGCCAAGAACGCGGTGCTGCCGATCCTGTGCGCCACGTTGCTGGCCGACGAGCCGGTCGAGATCGGCAACGTGCCGCACCTGCACGACGTGCGCACCACCGCGCGCCTGCTCGGCGGGCTCGGCTCGGGCATGGGCCACGACATCGCCGCCGGCGTGGTCCGCGTCGATCCGCGCACGGTCGACAGCCACCTCGCGCCGTACGAACTGGTGCGGACGATGCGCGCCTCGGTGCTGGTGCTCGGCCCGCTGCTGGCCAAGCACGGCGCGGCCGAGGTCTCGCTGCCCGGCGGCTGCGCGATCGGCTCGCGCCCGGTCGACCTGCACATCAAGGCGCTGGAAGCCCTGGGCGCGCAGATCGTGGTCGAGCACGGCTTCATCAAGGCGACGACGGCCGGGCGCCTGCGCGGCGGCCACGTCGAGTTCCCGATGGTCAGCGTCGGCGCCACCGAGAACGTGCTGATGGCGGCCACCCTGGCCGACGGCACCACCGTCATCGACAACGCCGCGCGCGAGCCGGAGATCGTCGACCTCGCCGCCTGCCTGGTGGCGCTGGGCGCCGACATCGAGGGCGCGGGCACGTCGCGGATCGTGGTGCGCGGCGTGGAGCGCCTGCATGGCGGCCGCCACGACGTGATCGCCGACCGCATCGAGACCGGCACATTCCTCGTCGCGGGCGCGATCACGCGCGGTCGCGTGACCGCGACGCATGCGCGCCCGGACACGCTGGAGGCGGTGCTCGCCAAGCTCGCCGAGGCCGGCGCCGAGGTCACCGTCGACGGCGACCGCGTCGGCGTCGACATGCGCGGCCGGCGGCCGAAGGCGGTGGACCTCGTCACCGAGCCGCACCCGGGCTTCCCGACCGACATGCAGGCGCAGTTCATGGCGCTCAACTGCATCGCCGAGGGCAGCGGCACGATCGACGAGACGATCTTCGAGAACCGCTTCATGCACGTCAACGAGCTGATGCGGCTCGGCGCCGACATCCACATCGAGGGCCATCGCGCGAGCGTGCGCGGCGTGGCCCAGCTCAGCGGGGCGCCGGTGATGGCCACCGACCTGCGCGCATCGGCCTCGCTGATCCTCGCCGGGCTGGTCGCCGACGGCGAGACCACGATCGACCGCATCTACCACCTCGACCGCGGCTACGAGCACATCGAGCGCAAGCTGTCGGGGCTGGGCGCGCGCATCCGCCGGGTGTCGTGAGCAGGCCGCTGCCCGCCGCCGCGCGCCCGCGGTTCTCGCGCCGCCGCAAGGCGCTGCTGGCCGCGGTGCTGGTGATGCTCGCGGCGATGGGCGTGCTGCGCTGGCTCGGCGTCGCCGGCTTCAGCGGCACCCAGCCGCGGGAGATGGACTGGGACAGCGACGGCACCGTGACCCAGGCCGAGATGCTGCAGGGCTTCACCGTGATCGCGGTGACCGAACGCCGCGACGGCCGCCGCACCTGCCGCAGCTACGCGCGCCTGCGTGCGCCCGACCAGCCGCTGCGCGTGGACTGCCGGGTCGAGATCGCCGCAGGCGAGGGCGGGTAGCGCCGGCCACGGGCGCGGCGGATGCACCGCGCGGGTCGGTGCCGCGCGTGGCTCAGCGCAGCGAGCGCAGCCGCAGGTCGACGTGGTCGCGGCCGTCGCGCTGCTGCAGCAGGCGCGCGGGCACCGGCAGGCCGTCGACGATCCAGGCGGTGATGCTGCGCCGGTCCTCGGCCCAGGTGACCTTGGTCGCCGTGTACTGCCTGCCGTCCACGGTCACCTGTTCGGTGCCGGCGCGGCGGAAGGCGCCTCGCCGGACCTTGCCGTCCTCGACCAGGCGATAGTTGAGCGGCTTGCCGGCGGCGACGTCGCGCACCAGCGCGAGGTTCATCAGCATGCCGTCGAGGTCGCCGGCCTGCAGCGCCACCGGACCGCTGCGGTCGGGCCGGATGTCGCCGGTCCAGCGCGCCTGCGCGCTGTTCCAGTCGTAGGCGGCGTTGATGGTGCGGTTCTTGACCAGCACCCTGCCCAGCCCGGATTCGCCGCGCTGCGTGTCCACGCTCGACAGCGGACGCCACTGCCCGTCCTTCGCCTCGAACACGGTGCTCTGGGTGAGCCGCGCGCCGGCGCCGGAGATGTCCAGGCTGTACTTCCAGCGGTCCTGGCCGTCGGCGGACAGGGTCATGCGCCCGTCGGCCTGCAGGCCCATGAAGCTGGCACCGTAGCTGGCGTTGAACGGCTCGATCGCCAGCAGCGGGCCGCTGGCCAGCGCCAGCACGGCCGCCAGCAGGGCGGCGCGCGCGCGGCGCGGAATGGTGGAACGGGTGCGGTCGGTGTTCATGGCACTCCCTGGTACTCGATGAGGCGCAGGTCGATGGCGTCCTCGCCATTGTCGCGCTGCAGGATGCGGATCGGGGTCGGCACGCCGTCGGCCACCCAGAGGATGGTCTCGTCGTTGCCGCCGTTGGTGCGCTCCACGCGCATGGCTTCGTAGCTCAGCTCGGAGACCACCACGTTCTCGGTCTGGTCGGCCACGCGGTAGTCGTGTTCGCGCACGCGGCCGCTGTCGACGAAGCGATAGTGCAGCGATCTGCCGGGCTCGGCGTCGCGCATCACCGCGAGGTTGATCAGCAGCGCGGTCATGTCGCCGTCCTGCAGCGCAATGGGTTTGCGGCGCTCCTCGCGCAGGTCGCCGCTCCACTGCGCCTGGCGCGTGTTCCAGTCGAACGCGCCGGTGATGCGCCGGTTGAAGAACACCGCGGCCTTGCGCACGGTCGCCTGCGACAGCGGGCGGTACTGGCCGCCGGCCTCGTCGAACACGGTGCTCTGTTCGGCATTGAGCCCGACCACGCCGGCGATGCCGCGGTTGCCGCGGATGCCCAGGTCGACGCGCCAGCGCGACGTGCCGTCGTGGCTGACCTGCATGGTCGCGGCACCCGCCGGCTTGCCCTCGTACCAGGCCTCGTAGCGCGCGGTGAACGGCTGCAGTTCGCTGGCCGCGCGCGCGGGCGCGGCCGGCCAGGCGCAGGCGAGCGCGGCGGAGCAGGTCAGGGCGGTGGCGAGGATCGGGCGCATCGGGCCGCCATCATGCGAAGCCGTCGTTGGCTGTCAGCTGAAGGGGTTGCGCGAGCGGCGCGCCGTCGAGGTGAACGACGCGTTCACGCAGCGCGACGCGCCCGCCCGCCAGCAGCCGCAGCGCGGCCAGCAGCAGCGGGTGTTCGCGCGCCAGCACGCGCGCGGCGAGCGCAGCCTCGTCGTCGCCCGCCAGCACCGGCACGCGCACCTGCGCCAGCACCGGGCCGCCGTCGAGGTCGGGGGTGACGAAGTGCACGCTGGCGCCGTGCTCGCCGACGCCGGCGGCGAGCGCCTGGCGGTGCGTGCGCAGGCCCTTGAACGCTGGCAGCAGCGAGGGATGGATGTTGAGCATGTGGCCGACGCGCGCCTCCACCGCCGGCGCGCCGATGATGCGCATGTAGCCGGCGCACACCACCAGGTCCGGCCGCACCGCGTCGACGCGCGCGAAGAACGCGGCGTCGAAGGCCTCGCGCGAGGGGAAGCCGGTGGCGGGCAGCGCCTCGGCATGCACGCCGGCATCGCGCGCGCGCTGCAGGGCGCGCGCCTCGGGCTGGTCGGAGAAGACGCCGGCAACCTCGGCGTCGAGCGTGCCCGTGGCGATGGCGTCGAGGATCGCCTGCAGGTTGCTGCCGCGCCCGGAGGCGAGGACGGCGAGCCGGAGTGCGCGCGGTCGCGCCGCCATCGCGGCGGGTCAGCCGATGCGCACGCGCTCGCCGTCGCCGGCGGCGACCACGGCGCCGATGCGCCAGTGGCCGAGTTCGAGCCGGTCGAGCTCGCCTTCGATCGCCGCGGCGGCCGCCGGGTCGACCACCAGCACGAAGCCGATGCCGCAGTTGAACGTGCGCCACATCTCGGCGTCGGCGACGTTGCCTTCGCGCTGCAGCCACTGGAACACCGGCGGCAGCGGCCACGACGACGCCTCGATGTCGAGGCCGAGGCCGTCGGGTACCACGCGGATGATGTTCTCGGTCAGGCCGCCGCCGGTGACGTGGGCCATGCCGTGGATCGACGCGCCGTGCGCGCCGCGCAGCAGTTCCAGCACCGGCTTCACGTACAGCCGCGTCGGCGCCATCAGCGCGTCGGCCAGCTTCACGCCGCCCACATCGAGGTCGGCCGGGCGCCCGGCCTTGTCGTAGATGCGCCGGATCAGCGAGTAGCCATTGGAGTGCGGGCCGGACGAGGCGATGCCGATCAGCACGTCGCCTTCGCGCACGGCGGCGCCATCGCGCAGTTCGGACTTCTCCACCGCGGCCACGCAGAAGCCGGCCAGGTCGTATTCGCCCGGCGGGTACATATCGGGCATCTCGGCGGTCTCGCCGCCGATCAGCGCGCAGCCCGACCGGGTGCAGCCTTCGGCAATCCCGCCGACGACCGCGGCGGCGGTGTCGAGGTCGAGCTTGCCGGTGGCGAAGTAGTCGAGGAAGAACAGCGGCTCGGCGCCCTGCACCAGCACGTCGTTGACGCACATGGCGACCAGGTCGATGCCGATGCTGTCGTGGCGGCCGAGCTGCTGCGCCAGCTTGAGCTTGGTGCCGACGCCGTCGGTGCCCGAGACCAGCACCGGCTCGCGGTACTTGCCCGACAGGTCGAACAGCGCGCCGAAACCGCCCAGCCCGCCCATCACCTCGGGCCGGAAGCTGCGCTTGACCAGTGGCTTGATGCGTTCGACGAGCGCGTTGCCCGCATCGATGTCGACGCCGGCGTCGCGGTAGGTCATCCCGGGCGTTACCGGGCCCGGAGGGGCGGGGGTGGGGGTATTCACGGGCGCTGCGGGTGGCCGGACGGCCTGCGATTCTACCAGCCGCTCCCGCGGTCACATGCGCCGGTCGCCGCGCGTCGTGGGCGGCAGGGGTCGTGAGGGTCGGGACGACGGCTTTGTGGCACCATTTCGCGACGATTCGCAGGTGGAAAGGACATCGGATGCGTCTGGCAGCTCGTAGCGTGTGGGCCCGCGTTCCGGCGACGGGAGTGGCGTGGGCCGTGCTCCTGGTGGCCGCGCTCGCGCTGGCGGCGCCGGCCTTCGCGCAGCGCGTGGAGGGCGATCGCGCCGCGGCCGGGAGCGTGTACGAGGCCGAGGTGCCGGTGCGCAGCCAGGCCGAGGCCGAGCGCGAGGCCGGCTTCGCACGCGCGCTGGCGCAGGTGCTGGGCAAGCTGTCGGGCGACCGCTCGATCTCGGCCAGGCCCGGCGTCGGCCAGGAGCTGCGCCGCGCGCAGGAGTACGTGAAGGGCTACGACTACCGCCAGGACGAGGGCGTCGGCGCCAGCGGCGCGCCCAGCTTCAGCACCACCCTGGTGGTGCGCTTCGAACCGGAAGCCGTCGACGGCGTGGTCGCCGCGCTCGGCCTGCCGGTGTGGCCGCAGCCGCGGCCCAAGCCGGTGCTGTGGCTCGCCATCGACGACGGCAAGGGCCCGCGCCTGGTCGGCCTGCAGCACAACAACGCTGCGCGGCCGGTGCTGCAGCGCGCGATCGAGCGCGGCTACCGGCTCGGCCTGCCCTCGGGCAGCGCCGCCGAGCAGGCGGCCGTCGGCGCGATCTGGCGCGGCGACACCGCGGCGATCGCGCGGCTGTCGGCGCGCTACCAGCCGCCGATGCAGCTGCTGGGCAAGCTCTACCGCGACGGCGCCGGCTGGAAGGCCGACTGGGTGTTCGTCGACAACGGCCGCGTGCTGTCGCGCTGGTCGGAAGCCAACGCCGACGCGCGCCGCGCGATGGCCACCGGCGCCGACGGCGCCGCCGATGCGCTGATCCGCCGCTACGCGCGGGCCAGCAGCGCCGGTGCGCCGGCGTCGCAGCGCATCGTCTTCACCGGCATCCGCAGCGGCGCCGACTACCTGCGCCTGGCCACCGCGCTGCAGCGCATGTCGGTGGTGCGCGCGATCCGCCCGGCCAGCGCCAGTGGCGAGCGGCTCGAGGTCGACCTCGACCTGATCACCGGCATGTCCGGTTTCCGCCGCACCGTCGATGGCGACGTGCTGCTGGAACTCCAGGGCGGCGAAGGCGCGACGCCCGTGTACCAGCTGCGCTGAACGCCGCACCGACCCGACCGGACCTCGCCATGCCCGAAACCCCCGCCGACGCCAACCTCGACATCGCCCGCTTCCTCAGGCGGCTGCAGTGGGGGTTGGTGACGTTCGCCGTGCTGTGGCTGGTGTGGCTGCTGGGCGCGGTGCTGACGCCGTTCGTGCTGGCCGCGCTGCTGGGCTGGCTGGGCGATCCGCTGGTCGACCGGCTGGAACGCACCGGGCGTTCGCGCCCGGTGGCGGTGACCCTCGTGTTCGTGCTGATGACCCTGGTGCTGGTGCTGGCGGTGCTGATCCTGGTGCCGATGGTGGAACGCCAGGTGCGCACCCTGGTCGAGGCGCTGCCGCAGTACCGCGAATGGTTCATCGGCACCGCGTTGCCGTGGGTGGAGGCGCGCACCGGCATCGAGATCACCGCCTGGCTCGACCCGCAGCGCCTGATCGAACTGGTGCGCATGCACTGGGAGCAGGCCGGCGGCGTCGCCGCGACCCTGTTCGGCTACCTGTCCTCGTCGGGCTTCGCCTTCCTCGCGTGGGTGGCCAACATCGTGCTGCTGCCGATCCTGACCTTCTACTTCCTGCGCGACTGGGACGTGATGGTCGATCGCGTCGCGGCGATGATCCCGCGCGACCACATCGCCACCGTGTCGCGGCTGGCCCGGGAATCCGACGAGGTGCTGGGCGCGTTCCTGCGCGGCCAGTTCATCGTGATGCTGGCGCTGGGCGCGATCTACGCCATCGGACTGTCGATCGTCGGCCTCAAGCTGGGACTGCTGATCGGCATCGTCGCCGGCCTGATCAGCTTCGTGCCCTACCTCGGGGCCGCCACCGGCATCGTGCTGGCGGTGCTGGCCGCGCTGGTCCAGGCGCAGGGCTTCGACGTCAAGCTGCTGGTGCTGGTGGGCGTGGTGTTCACCGTCGGCCAGCTGATCGAGAGCTACATCCTCACCCCGCGCATCGTCGGCGACCGCATCGGCCTGCATCCGGTGGCGGTGATCTTCGCGATCATGGCCGGCGGCCAGCTGTTCGGCTTCGTCGGCATGCTGATCGCGCTGCCGGTGGCGGCGGTCGGCAACGTGCTGCTGCGCTTCGTCCACGAGCGCTACACGCGCAGCAGGCTGTATGCCGGCGACGCGCCCAGGATCGTGCTCGAGGGCCAGGTCAGCGAAGGCGGGATCGTGCTCGACGACGACATCGGCGACGCGCGCGGCGACCGCGACGCCTGAGCGCGACGATGGCCGCGTCCTCGCCGCAACTGCCGCTGGCGTTGCGCTATCCGCCCGACCAGCGGCTGGAGACCTTCTTCTCCGGCGACGCCGCGCTGCCGGCGCAGCTGCACGCGTTCGCGCGGGGACAGGGCGGCGCCGGGCTGCTGCTGGTGGGTGCGGCCGGCACCGGCAAGACCCATCTCGCGCTCGCCGCCTGCGCCGAGGCCGACGCCGCCGGGCGCCGCGCCGGCTACCTGCCGCTGGCCAGCGCCGCGGGGCGCCTGGGCGAGGCGCTGGAATCGTTGCACGCGCTCGACCTGGTGGCGCTCGATGGCCTCGACGCGGTCGCCGGCGGCCACGACGACGACGTGGCGCTGTTCCATTTCCACAATCGCATGCACGATGCCGGCCGCGCGCTGCTGTACACCGCGCGCGTCGCGCCGGACGCCTTGCCGCTGGTGCTGCCCGACCTGCGCTCGCGCCTGGCGCAATGCACGCGCGTGGGACTGGCGCGCCTGGACGACGCCGGCCGCGGCGAGGTGCTGCGCCTGCGTGCGCGCCGGCGCGGCCTGCAGGTGGATGACGCGGCGATCGACTGGCTGCTGCGCCGCGCCGGGCGCGACCTGTCGGCGCTGGCGGCCCTGCTCGACCGCCTCGACCAGGCCTCGCTGGCCGCGCAGCGCCGGATCACCGTGCCGTTCCTGCGCGAGGTGCTGGACCCCCACGACCTGCGCTGAGCGCGCCGCTCAGCCGGCGCGCGCGTCCCGCATCGTGCCCGCGTGCGCCGGCGCGTCCAGGGGGGCATCGGCACGCCGCCGCAGGCGGATCACCAGGTTGTCCGGGCGCATGGTGAACACCAGCTTCTCCTCGACCGGTCCGCGCCCGGCGCGTTCGAGTTCGAAGTTGCGGCACAGCATCGACACCACGCCCTTGATCTCCAGCAGCGCGAGGAAACGCCCCGGGCAGAAGCGCGGCCCGGCGCCGAACGGGAAGAAGGCCTTGGCCGCGGTCGCATCGAGCGCGGTGCCGTCGGCCTTGATCCAGCGTTCGAGGTCGAATGCCGCCGCGCCGGTGGCGGCCTGCTCGCGGATGCTGGCATGGCGCGTGAGCAGGAAGACCGGCGTGCGCGCCGGCACCTCGACGTCGCCCAGCACGGTGTCGTGCAGGGCCTCCAGGCGCAGCACCGGCGCGGCAGGCTTGAGTCGCATCGCCTCGTGCGCGGCGCCTTCGATGCGGACCATGCGCGGATGCGCGGCGAAGTCGTGCAGCAGCGGCGCGTCGCCGAGCACGGCGTCGGACTCGGCGCGCAGCGTGTCGCGCAGGTCGGCGCGCTCGCACATGAAGTGGATCAGCCAGGCCAGCGCGCGCGCGGTGGTCTCCTCGCCGGCGAGCATCAGGGTCATCACGTTGCCGGTCACGTCCTCGTCGCTGAAGCCGCCGCCCTCGGACTGCGCCACCAGCGCCTCGATGTAGTTGCCCGGGCGCTGGGCGAGGCCGGGATCGTCGGCCAGGCGCCGGCGCGCATCGGCGATCAGCCGCCCGAGGGTGTCGTGGATGCCGACCAGGGCGCGCTCGAGCGTGCGGTCGGCCGGCAGCTTCACCAGCTTCCAGTACGGCAGCAGCGCGGTCACGCGTCGCGACAGCGCCTTCGGGATCTCGCCGATCTGCCGTTCCAGCGTGCCCTCGTGGCCGTCGATGGTGTTGAGGTCCTGGCCGAAGGCGAAGGTGGAGGTGACGTCGATGGTGAAGCGGGTGAGGTCGTCGAGCAGGTCGATCTCGCGGCCTTCGTCGGCGGCGCGCTCCCAGCGCCGCTTGAGGCGCGCGACGATGCGCATCATGGTCGGGAAGAAATGCTTGAGGTGGCCATGGGTGAGCGCCTGCACCACCACCTTGCGCTGGCGCCGCCATTCGTCGCCCTCGGCGGTGAACACGCCGGCGGCCTTCAGCCCGCGGGCGATGCCTTCGACCGTGCTCATGCGGCGGAAGGTGTCGGGCCGGCGCTTGAACGCGTCCTCGACCAGGTGCGGGTCGGCGACCATCAGGATGCGGTAGGGGCCGAGCTGGATGCGGTACAGCGGGCCGTAGGTGTCGGCCCAGTCCTCCATCACCAGGTGCTGGTCGGTCTCGCGCAGCTGGAACAGGTTGCCCAGCAGCGGCAGGCCCCTGGGCCCGGGGAGGGTGTCGAACGCTCGGGTCTTCGCCGCGGCGGGCGTACCGCGTTCGCGGAAGGCCTGCAGTTCGCCCTCGTCGATGGCGAGGACGTCTTCGGCGACATGGGCGCTGAAGCGATGCAGGCAGGTGCGTGGATCGCCGGCGCGGCGGCCGCTGGCGCAGTCGAAGCGCCAGCCATGGCCGGGGCAGACGAGATGGCCGTCGACCACCTCGCCGTCGGCCAGCCGGCTGCCCTGGTGCGGGCACAGCCCTTCGAACACGGACACCGCGTTGCCGATGCGCAGCGCCACCAGCGGCGTGCCGTCGGCATCGATCGGGACGGGCACGCCGTCGGCGAGGTCGGACAGTCGGGCGAGCGGGCGCAACGGCGAGGTCGTCATCCGTGGTCTCCGTCAGCCGGTCATGGGGGGCGGGCGATCACCCGCGGGACCGAAATGCATCGTTGGCGCCGACCAGCCCTGGCCGGCAAGAGGTGCCTGCAGCGTAGCGCGTCGCGCCCCGGCGATCCGCGATGCGCTGCGCATCCTGCACCCCGGGCGGAGGCCGCGCGCCGCGCGCGACCGGCTCAGCTTAGCGCACGATCCAGCTCGACGAGCCGCTGCGGCGTGCCGACGTCGGTCCAGCGGCCGCGATGGTGCTCGCCGGACACGGCGTCGCGGGCCATCGCCGCGCGCAGCAGCGGCGCCAGCCGGAAACGCGGCGGCGTGTCGTGCGCGCCCGCGGCGTCGCCGATCACGTGGCGCCAGTCGCGCAGCACGTCCGGGCGGTACACGCCGATGCCGGAGAAGGTCAGCTTCGTTTCGCCGGTGGACTGCACGCGGCCGTCCTCGGGCAGGGCGAAATCGCCGGCGGGGTTGTGCGCGGGGTTGTCGACCAGCACCAGGTGGGCGTCGCCATCGGGCTCGCGCGGCAGGCGCGCGAAGTCGAAGTCGGTCCAGATGTCGCCGTTGACCGCGATGAAAGGGGCCTCGCCCAGCAGCGGCAGCGCGTGCCACAGGCCGCCGCCGGTCTCCAGCGGCACCGGCCCCTCGTGCGAATAGCGGATGCGCAGGCCGAAGGCGCGGCCGACGCCGAGCGTCGCCGGGAACTGCTCGGCCAGCCACGAGGTGTTCACCACCACGTCCTCGACGCCGATCGCCGCCAGCTTTTCCAGGTGCCACGCGATGAGCGGCTTGCCGCCGGCGCGCAGCAGCGGCTTGGGCGTGGCGTCGGTCAGCGGGCGCATGCGCTCGCCGAGGCCGGCGGCGAAGATCAGGGCCTTCATCCGCGTGCTCAGGCGATCGCGGCGTCGGGCGCCTGCATCGCCGGGCGCACGCGCGCCTCGACCAGGTCCGCGAGCGGGCGCAGTTCCGGGTGCCGCGGCAGCACCGCGTCCAGGTAGGCGAGGAACCGCGGCGCATCGGCCACGTACTTGGGCTTGTCGTCGCGGTGCCTGAGCCGGGCGAAGATGCCCAGCACCTTGAGGTGGCGGTGCACGCCGATCAGGTCGACGTCGCGGCGGAACGCCTCCAGCGCCGGCACCGGCAGGCCCGCATGCGCGGCGAGCTCGCGATAGCGCGCATGCCAGCCGGCGACGCGCGCCTCCGGCCAGCTCAGGAACGCATCCTTGAACAGGCACGCGGCGTCATAGCCGATGGGGCCGCGCACGGCGTCCTGGAAATCGAGGATCGCTACCTCGTCCGCGCAGGGCATGAGGTTGCGCGGCATGTAGTCGCGGTGCACCAGCACCTGCGGCTGCGCCAGCGCCGCGTCCGCCAGCACGTCGTACACGCCGGCCAGCGCCGCGCGCTCGCCGTCGTCCAGCGCGAGTCCCAGGTGCACGCCGAGGAACCATTCGTCGAACAGGCGCAGTTCGCGCAGCAGCAGCGCGCGGTCGTAGGCCGGGAAGCCGGCCGGCACCGGGATCGACTGCAGCTTCACCAGCTCGCGCAGCGCGACGTCGAACATCGCGTCGGCGTTGCCGGCGTCGATCACGTGCAGGTAGGTGTGCACGCCGAGATCCTCGAGCAGCAGGAAGCCCTGTTCGACGTCCTGCGCGACCACGCCCGGGACGCGCAGGCCGCCCGACAGCAGCAGTTCGCGCACGGCCAGCCACGGGCGCACGTCCATGCGCTCGGGCGGCGCGTCCATCAGGATCAGGCTGGGCGTGCGGCCGGTGGTGCGCCAGTAGCTGCGGAAATCGGCATCGAACGACGCGCGCTCGAGGCCCACGGCCGCGTCGGACAGGGCCGCGCGGGTCCAGTCGAGGCGCTGCTGTTCGCGGTCGGGCGTGGCGGTGGGCTGAACCATGGCATCTCCTCCCGGCGGCTGCCGGGCGCGCCAAGGGTAAACTGCGGCGGAATTCCGGGCGAGGTGGCAATGGAGAATCTGCAGCCGGTATTGCTTTCGGGCGGGTCGGGCACCCGGCTGTGGCCGCTGTCGCGCGAGGCCTATCCCAAGCAGTTCCTGCCGCTGGCGGGCGAGGCGACGATGCTGCAGGACACCTGGGCGCGGGTGGCGCCGCTGGCGTCGCAGCCGCCGATCGTGGTCGCCAACGAGGAACACCGCTTCCTCGCCGCCGAGCAGCTGCGCCTGGTCGGGGTGGCGCATGCCGCGATCGTGCTGGAGCCGGTCGGCCGCAACACCGCCCCCGCCATTGCCGCCGCGGCGCTGCAGGCCCGCGCCGGTGGCGGTGATCCGCTGTTGCTGGTGCTGCCGTCCGACCACGTCGTGCGCGACGCCGAGGGCTTCCGCGCCGCCGTGCGCGTGGCGATGCCGGCGGCGGACGCGGGCGCGCTGGTCACCTTCGGCATCGTGCCGTCGGCGCCGGAGACCGGCTTCGGGTACATCCAGGCGGGCGCGGGCGACGGCGTGCGCGACGTGCTGCGCTTCGTCGAGAAGCCCGATGCGGCCACCGCGCAGTCCTACCTCGATGCCGGCGGCTATTACTGGAACAGCGGCATGTTCCTGTTCCGCGCCTCGCGGTTCCTCGCCGAGCTGGAACGCTTCCGGCCCGACATCCTCGCCGCCGTGCGGTCCGCGTTCGAGCGTGCCGCCCGCGACGGCGACTTCGTCCGCCTCGACCGCGAGGCGTTCGCCGCCAGCCCGTCGGACTCGATCGACTACGCGGTGATGGAGAAAACCGATGCGGCGCGCGTGCTGCCGGTCGACATCGGCTGGAACGACGTCGGTTCGTGGTCGGCCCTGTGGGAGGTGAGCGAGCAGGACGGCGGCGGCAATGCGCACCACGGCGACGTGATCGCGGTCGACACGCGCAACAGCTATGCCTACGCGCGCCGGCTGGTGGCGCTGGTCGGCGTGGACGACCTGGTCGTGGTCGAGACCGACGACGCGGTGCTGGTGGCGCGCAAGGACAAGGTGCAGCAGGTCAAGGACGTGGTCGCCCGGCTCAAGTCGGAGCAGCGCAGCCATGCCGTGCTGCACCGGGAGGTGCACCGGCCGTGGGGCAGCTACGACTCGATCGACCAGGACGCCGGCTTCCAGGTCAAGCGGATCAAGGTCAAGCCCGGCGCGCGCCTGTCGCTGCAGTCGCACAACCACCGCGCCGAGCACTGGATCGTGGTCCGCGGCACCGCGCGCGTGACCCGCGACAACGACGTGTTCGAACTGCACGCCAACCAGTCCACCTACATCCCGCTGGGTGCCAGGCACCGCCTGGAGAATCCCGGCAGCGAGATGCTGGAACTGATCGAGGTGCAGTCGGGCGGCTACCTCGGCGAGGACGACATCGTCCGCTACGAGGACGTGTACGGGCGTTCGTGAGGGCAAGGGAAAGGCCGGGGTCAGAATCGACTTTCCCCCAGCCCGCGGCGGTTGCGGAAGAGTTCCGGGAAAAGCCGACTCTGACCCCGTTTCTGCTGACCCCGGTTCTGAGTTTTCATTTTTCCGGAGGCAATGGAATGGCAGCTGATCGACGCGGGATGGGCGCGCTGGCGCTGGCGGTGCTGCTGGCGGTGGTGGGCGGGTTCGCGCCGTGGGTGGCGCAGGCCCGGGCGGACGCCGAGGCGACGCCCCTGCCGGACGGGGTCCGCCGGATCGAGGTGATGCCCAGCCATACCGACCCGCGCATCCAGGCCTTCGACGTACCGCACCACGTGCAGTACGTGCCCGACGGGCGCGCGCACGACCTGCTGATATTCCTGGTCGGCACCACCGAGAAGCCGGGCCCGGGGCCGCGCGAGTTCCTGCGCACCGCGCTGGACCAGGGCTATCGCGTGCTCACCCTCGCCTACATCAGTTACCCGGCCGTGGCGCAGGTCTGCGCCCAGGCGCGGCTGCGTTCGGAGCGCGATTGCGCGGCGCACTTCCGGCAGCGGCGCGTCTACGGTGACGGCGAGTTCGACGGCATCCCCGACCAGCCCCATGACGCGATCGTGCCGCGCCTGGTGAAACTGCTGGAGACGCTGTCGCGCGAGGATCCCGAGGGCGACTGGGGACAGTACCTGCGCGACGGACGGCCCGCCTGGGACCGGATTGCGGTGTCCGGCCAGTCGCAGGGCGGCGGCATGGCACAGTACCTCGGCAAGCGCGAGGCGCTGGCGCGGGTGCTGTCGTTCTCGGGCGGCTGGGACAACGCCAGCCCGGACGAGATTGCGGCGTGGTACGCGCAGCCGGCGGTGACCCCGCCCGCGCGCTGGTTCTACGCCTACCACGTGCTCGAGCCGCAGGCCGCGCGGCTGGCGCGCATCGGCGAGGCGCTGGGCGTGCCCGCCGACCAGGTCTTCGCGCTCGACCTGCCGCTGGGCGAGAAGGCGCGCAAGGGGCGCCAGCCCGGACACGGCAGCTCGATCGGCGAGGCGGTCTATCGCCCGGTCTGGATCCGGATGCTGGGCTCGGGCGTGCGCTGAACGGGTGACGGTCGTGCGTGGCGTTCAGCGCGCCAGGATCGCGCGCAGCGCGTCATAGTCCGCGGCCAGCGCCTCCGCGCGTGCCGGGCGCGCCAGTCCCTCGGCCAGCAGCGGCGGCGGTTCGACCGCATGGCCGACCAGCGGCTCGACCACGCTCTCGAATTTCGCCGGATGCGCGGTGGCGACCACGGCCCACGGCCGCGCGTCGCCAGCCGCGCGCAGGTCCTGCAGCAGCTTCAGCGCGGTGGCGGTGTGCGGACAGGGCACCTCGCCGTGGCGCGCGGGCGCGTCGCGGATGACCGCGCGGATGGTGGCGTCGTCGACCGACTCGGCCACGAAGCCGGCGCGCAGCGCGTCGTCGTTGGCGTGCCAGTGGCGCAGGCGCTCGAAGTTGCTCGGGGCGCCGACATCCATGGCGTTGGCCAGCGTGGCGCGCGTGGGCTGCGCCGCGTAGTCGTCACCGGCGAAATAGCGTGGCAGGGTGTCGTTGCCGTTGCAGGCGAGGCGGATCTCGCCGACCGGCGCCCCCATCGACCTCGCGACGAAGGCGGCGCAGGCGTTGCCCAGGTTGCCGGTGGGCACGATCACGTTCAAGGTCTCGCCGCGCGCCGCAAGGAAATGCGACGCCGCGTGCGCGTAGTAGGCGGCCTGCGGCAGGAGCCGGCCGAGGCTGATGCTGTTGGCCGAGCCCAGCGGGTGCCGTGCACGCAGCGCGTCGTCCGCCAGCGCCTGCTTGGCCAGTCGCTGGCAGTCGTCGAAGGTGCCGGCGACGCGGTACGCGGCGACGTTGTCGCCCCAGCAGCCCAGCCCGTGCGCCTGGCGTGGCGACACCCGGCCGTCCGGATACAGGATCACCACGCGGAAGCCGGGGCGGCGATGGAAGGCCGAGGCGACCGCGGCACCGGTGTCGCCGGACGTGGCGACGACGATCGTGGTGTCGGGCGCCGCCGGATCGCGCAGGCCCTCGAGCGCGCGTGCGAGGAAGCGCGCGGCGTAGTCCTTGAACGCGGCGGTGGGGCCGTGGAAGAGTTCGAGCACGTGGTCGCCGGGCCCGGCGAGCGCACGCAGCGGCGCGTCGAACGAGAAGGCCTCGGCGCAGATCGCGGGCAGCCGGTCGCGCAGGGCGGAACCGGTGAAATATGGCGCGAGCGTGCGCGTGGCCGTTTCCGCGAGCGATCCGGCCGGCGCGGAAAAGTCGACTGTCGGGAACGCCCCGGGCACGTACAGGCCGCCGTCGGGCGCGAGGCCGGCGACGAGGGCGACGTCGATGGGCGTCGGTGGGATCTGTCCGCGGGTGCTGGTGAACAATGGCGCGTTCCTGGAGGTGTGTGAGCATTGACCCTTCTCCCGCGTGCGGGAGCAGGTGCCCCGGAGGGGCGGATGAGGGGATTCGTCGAGCATGCCCTCACCCCGGCCCTCTCCCGCAGGCGGGAGAGGGGGCATTGCATCAGGTCGCGATCACTTCGGCACGCGGTGCATTCACCGGGGTGACGTAGGCGCGCGCATCGAAGCCGGCATCGACGAAGGCCTGGCGCATCGCCGGTGCCGCGGCCTCGGCGTCGGGCTTCGAGGCGAACCATGCGAACACGCTGGGGCCGCCGCCGGAAATGCTGGCCCCCAGCGCGGCATGGTCCAGCGCGGCCTGCTTCACCCGCGCGAAGCCCGGGATCAGCGGGGCGCGCCGCGGTTCCACCAGGACGTCGTGCAGGCCATCGCGGATCAGTCCGGCGTCGCCACGCTGCAGGCCGAGCAGGAACTGGGCGAGGTGCGCGGTCTGCGCGACGAGGTCGTGCAGCGGGTAGGGGGCGGACAGCGCCGCGCGCGAACGGCGCGTCTCCAGCACCTGGTCCGGATGCACCACGACGGCGAACAGCCAGTCCGGCGCCGGCAGTGACAGTGCGC
>Ga0209571_1000472_pt1 | contig 43743 bp, 35 predicted proteins | sample EBPBio102011_DNA_FD_185866 | JGI IMG/M metagenome (GOLD analysis project Ga0209571, IMG submission 185866) | Wastewater treatment Type I Accumulibacter community from EBPR Bioreactor in Madison, WI, USA - Reactor 1_1/10/2011_ DNA (SPAdes)... | ecosystem: Engineered > Bioreactor > EBPR >... | reverse complement strand
AAATCGGATCGGTGCTGTCCAGCCGATACGGGCGCGCTGCGGCGTTGCAAATGCTCGCGATACCGCCCGGTATCGCTGCGCTTTGCGCCTTGCATCGCATCCCGTCTCGACTGTCCTTCACCACCCATTTCAATGTTTCAGCGGACTAGTGCAGTGTTTCGCGCTAACAGGCACTTATAAAAGCCAGAAAAAGGCTTGCGGCAAGCCGCGCTTCGCAGCCAATGCGGGCGGCCTTGGCAAGAGGCGCAACGCCGCCGCAAGCCTTTTTCTGGCTTCCCGCAGGGCGAGTCGCCAAGGGGCCATCTGCGCGGCGCGTGGCCTTGACATGGGGCCACCATGCCTGCGGCCACGCGCCGCGCAGATGGCCCCTTGGCGACTCGTTATAAGTACCTGTTAGCGCGAAACACTGCACTGCCACCTGTGCACCCCATCAAACCATTGGCCCGACCGTCACACGGCACCGGAGCCCGGATCACGAGGCGCGTGACCGCGCCGACCGCTGGCGCACGCGTGCGGGCGCAGCCCGATAGGCCTTGGGGCTGTAACCCATTTCGCGCGTGAACATGAAGGAAAACGCGGATGGCGAACCATAGCCCAGCTCGAGCGCCGTCGCCGTCACGCTCATGCCGGCACCCAGCAGTTCCATCGACTTGAACAGGCGCAGGCGCCGCTTCCATTCGCGAAAGTTCATGCCCAGCTCCGACTGGAAGCGGCGCGTCAGCGTGCGCTCCGACGCGCCCAGGCGCGCGCCCCAGGCTGCGATGTCTTCGGCATCGGCCGGCGCACGATCGATCGCCTCGCACAGCTTGCGCAGCATGGCGGTCTGCGGCCAGGGCAGCGAGGCTTGAACGTGCTCCAGCCGCGGCAGCTGATCGAGGATCAGGCGATGCACCCGCTGCGTATATGCCAACACGCCAACACCCGCCGCATCCTGCTCACTCAGCCACGCCGCCTCGCGGATCAGCTCGCGCAGCAACGGGGACACCTGCAGCAACGCATGCCGCGGCGGCATGCGCAGGCGCGGCGAGGCGCGCAGATACAGACTGCGAAATTGCGCGCCATAGCGCGACGCGACCTCGTGCGCGGTTCCGGTCGGGATCCATACCGCCTGCTCGGGTCCGCAGACCACGCGCTGACTGGCCGCCTCGACGACCAGTGAGCCGCTGATCGCGTAGATGAGTTGATGCCACGGATGTGCATGGGCTGGAAACCGGTACCCGGGCAGGATGTCCTGCGCGCGCACGAACACCGGCGCGGGCAAGGCCTCGATCTCCGGCACCTTCAGCGTCTTCCACAACATCGCAATCCTCAAGCGGCCCTGTGTCGCTTCATCGACATATTTTGTCGTTTTATCGAAAGCACGCAAGCGGACCCTTGCCTATAGTGCCCGTCATGCGAGAAGCAGGAACATCGTTGACGACGCCACACACGGCACCTTCCCGTGCCGTACGGCCGCGCCGCATGGGATTCGCGGCCACGGCCCTGTTCATCTACCTGGTCCTGCTGACCGGCTACGTGCTGTCCTACGTGCACCGCACGGCGCCTGCCGCCATCGCGGGCGAGCTGACGCAGGCCTTCGAGGTCAGCGGCGCGGTGCTCGGCACGCTTGCCGCAGCCTATTTCTACGTCTACACCGTTCTGCAGATACCGGTGGGGGTGCTCGCCGACACCATCGGCCCGCGCATCATCGTCACGGCCGGCGCTGTGGTCGCGGCGCTAGGGTCGATCCTGTTCGGCCTGGCGCCGGGCTGGGAATGGGCTGCCGTCGGCCGGGTGCTGGTGGGCGTTGGCGTGGCGGTGACCTTCGTTGCCCTGCTCAAGGTGTGCGCCAACTGGTTTCCACCGCGGCGCTTTGCCACGCTCAACGGCATCACCCTGCTCGCCGGGAACCTGGGCGCCGCGGCCGCCGGCGCGCCACTGGCCTGGTTGGTCACGGTGACGTCCTGGCGCTCGGTCTTCGTTGGCCTGGGCCTGGCCTCGCTCGCGCTGGCCGTGCTGACCTGGATCGTGGTGCGCGACAGCCCCCGCGAGTGCGGCTTCGAGGTGTCGCACGCACCGCCGCCGGCCGTCGCGGCGCGCTGGATGCAGGCGCTGCGTGCCGTGCTGGCCAACCCGGCCAGCTGGCCGGGCTTCTTCGTCAACATCGGGGTGGCCGGCAGTTTCTTCGCCTTTGCCGGCCTGTGGGTGGTGCCCTACCTGCGCGAAGGCCGTGGCCTTTCCCAGGCGGTGGCCAGCAACCACGCCAGCCTGCTGGTGCTTGGCGTGGCGGCGGGATCGCTGGTGGTCGGGCTGCTGTCCGACCGCCTGCACAGCCGCGTCGGCCTGATGCGGCTGTTCGCCGCGCTGTACGCGCTGTCATGGCTGCCTTTGGTGCTGCGGCTGGAACTGCCCCTGGCGCTCAGCTACGCCTGGTTCTTCATCATGGGTCTGTTCGTGCCGGCCTTCGTGCTGACGTGGACCGTGGCCAAGGAAATGAACCCGCCGGAGCACGCCGGCATTGCCGTCTCGCTCGTCAACGTAGGCATTTTTCTGGGCGCGGGGATCCTGCAACCACTTGCCGGCGCGCTGCTCGACGCGTTAAGGCCCGCTCTGGGGTCGAGCCCCGCCTGGGACCGGACCATCTGGTTGTTCGCCGCCAGTGCCGCAGCCGGGGCCTTGTGCACCCTGTTCGCGCGACACCACTACCCAGCCTCCGCGACTGAACTTTCGCCAAGACAGGCTGGGGCCGCACCGACGGCAACTCGGCCAGGCGCCGCCCAGTGAGCAGCGCGTTGCTTTGGCAAGGACACCGCATTGATTCCAATAACGGGAATCATGGTGTCATTTCGCAGAAACTTTTAGGATGCCATCACTGCCCGCAGGTGGCTTTTTCACCCGAGTGCAGGGACCACATCACCCCATGTCGACCAACTCGTTGAATGCCGCTTTGGTGCCAGTGCGCATGTCGCCAACGTGGCCCTCAGCCAACGTGCCGCCGATCGAGGCTGGCCCTTGACCATGACGAACTCCATCACGTCCTCCGCGGCGACGCCATTGACGGCCACCCATTGGGGTGTTTATGAAGCCATGGGCCAGGGCAGCACCCTGCGACTGCAGGGGTTTTCACGCGACCCCTCCCCGTCACCGATCGGGCTGTCGATGCTGGACGCTGCCCGTGGCCCGGTGCGGGTGCGCCGACCCGCCGTGCGTCGCAGCTGGCTGCTGGCAGCGCGTGGCGATGCGCCGCACGCGGCGCGCGAGCGGCGCGGCAGCGATCCCTTCGTCGAGGTCGACTGGTCCGAAGCGCTCGACCTGGTGGCGGGCGAGCTCGATCGCGTGCGCCAGCAGCACGGCAACACGGCGATCTTCGGCGGCTCCTACGGCTGGTCGAGCGCCGGGCGCTTTCACCACGCGCAGAGCCAGGTGCACCGCTTTCTCAACAGCATCGGCGGGTACGTCCGGCATGCCGACACCTACAGCCTGGGCGCCGCCCGGGTGTTGATGCCCCACATCGTGGCCCCCATGGAGGAGCTGTTCACCCAGCACACCAGCTGGCGCGTCATGGCGCGGCACACGCAACTGTTCATCAGCTTCGGCGGCGTGCCGGCCAAGAATGCCCAGGTCAGCTCGGGCGGAGCCACCGAGCACGCCATCCCGACCGGACTGCGCCGCATGGCCAAGGCGGGCGTGCGCTTCATCAACATCAGCCCGGTCGGCGACGACATCGACACCGGCGGCGAGGTGGAGTGGATTCCCATCCGCCCCGGCACCGACACCGCCTTGCTGCTGGCCATGGCGCACACACTGCTGACCGAGCAGCGCCACGACAGCGCCTTCCTGGCCAGCCACTGCGTCGGCTTTGAACGCGTCGCGGCCTATCTGCGCGGCGACATCGACGGACAAGCCAAGAGCGCCGACTGGGCAGCCGCCATCACCGGCGTACCGGCCGAGCGCATCGAGCGTCTGGCCCGCGAGGCGGCCAGCGCCCGCACCATGATGAACATCGCCTGGTCGCTGCAGCGCGCGCACCACGGCGAACAACCGTACTGGGCCCTGGTCACCGTGGCCGCCATGCTGGGCCAGATTGGTCTGCCCGGCGGCGGGTTCGGCGTCGGCTATGGCACCACCAACATGATCGGCAACGACAACGCCAAGTTTTCCGGCCCCACGATGCCGCAGGGTCGCAATGCCGTCAGCGCCTTCATCCCGGTGGCGCGCATCACCGACATGCTGGAGCAGCCCGGTGCCGGTTTCGATTACAACGGACAGCGCCACCGCTATCCGGACATCCGCCTGATCTACTGGGCCGGCGGCAACCCGTTCCATCACCACCAGGACCTGAACCGCCTGCTGGCGGCGTGGCAGTCCAAGCCGGAAACCATCGTTGTCCACGAGCAATACTGGACCCCCACCGCCAAGCTGGCGGACATCGTGCTGCCCGCCACCACGGCGCTGGAGCGCGAGGACATCGGCTACGCCACACGCGAGCGCTACATGATCGCGATGAGGCAGCTGATCGACCCAGTGGGCGAGGCGCGCGACGACTACGCCATCTTTGCCGATCTGGCCAAACGGCTGGACGCGCACGAGGCCTTCACCGAAGGGCGCGATGCCCGCGCCTGGCTGACGCTGATGTACGACGAATCGCGCGAGCGCGCGGCCCAGGCGGGCGTCGAGCTGCCACCGTTCGACACCTTCTGGGCCCAGGGCCTGCTTGACCTGGCCCAGCCCGAGGTCGAGGTCGTGATGCTCGATCGGTTCCGCGCCGATCCCATCGCACACCCCCTGGCCACACCCAGCGGCCGCATCGAGCTGTTCAGCGAACGCATCGCCGGGTTCGGCTATGACGACTGTCCCGGCCACGCCTGCTGGCTGGAGCCGTGCGAATGGCTCGGCAGTCTCTCGGTCGCCCAGTACCCCTTGCACCTCATCAGCGATCAACCCCACACCAAGCTGCACAGCCAGCTCGACCACGCCGCCTACAGCCAGTCCAACAAGATCGATGGCCGGGAGCCACTGACGCTGTCGCGCGCCGACGCGCAGGCCCGTGGCCTCAAGGCCGGTGAGGTGGTGCGGGTGTTCAATGCCCGTGGCGCCTGCCTGGCAGCGCTGCGCATCTCGGACGATTTGCGGCCGGGTGTCGCGCGCCTGGCCACCGGCGCGTGGTTCGACCCGCAGCATTGGCAGGCCAGCGGGCCAGGCAACCTGGAACAGCACGGCAACCCGAACGTGCTCACGCCGGACATCGGCGCCTCCCGGCTGTCACAAGGAAGCATCGCGCAGACCTGCCTTGTCCAGGTGGAACGCTGGTCATGCCAGGCCCACAGGCCGACGCCCCATGCGCTGCCCCGCTTTGTACGGGCCGCCCCCGATGCAGAGCGCGCGTCGGGCCAGGAACCAGCCGTGACAACCAGCGAAGCCGTGCCGGGCTGCGACTGATCGTCGGAGCCAACCCATCACGGACCAAGGCAGGAGAGAAGCGATGAACGTCCAACACTGCGATTACCTGATCGTGGGCGGCGGCACCGCCGGCTGCGTGCTGGCCAACCGCCTGTCGGCCGATCCCACCCTGCGCGTGGTGATGCTGGAAGCGGGTGGACCGGACAACGACAAATGGATCCACATTCCAGCCGGTATCCGGTATCTGCTGCGCGAGAAGAAGCACAACTGGTTCTACATGACCGAGCCCAGCCCGCTGACGAACGGGCGCGCGGTCTACTGGCCGCGTGGCAAGGTCCTGGGGGGCTCCAGCAGCATCAACGGCATGGTCTACATCCGGGGACAGCGCGCGGATTTCGACCGCTGGGCGGAAGCCGGCGCCACCGGGTGGGACTGGGACAGCTTGTTTCCCTATTTCCTGAAGATCGAGAACCAGACGCGGGGGGCTGACGCGTACCACGCGGTCGGCGGACCCCTGACGGTATCGGACCGCACCAACCGCAGCGAAGTCTGGACGCGCTTCATCGCCGCCGCCGAGCGGCTGGGCATTCCACGCAACGATGACTTCAACGGCGCCCAACAGGAAGGCGTCGGCTATTACCAGGCCACGGTCGGCAATGGTCGCCGCAGCAGTGCCGCGGTCGGCTACCTGAGATCCGCCGAGAAGCGACCCAACCTCACGGTCATCACCCACGCGATGGTCCGCAACATCAGCTTCGAGCAGCGCCGAGCCACCGGAGTGCGCTACGAAAAGGATGGCCAGGTGTGGGACGTGCGCGCCGAGCGCGAAGTCATCGTCTGCGGCGGCTCGATCAACACCCCACAACTGTTGATGCTCTCGGGCATCGGGCCAGCCGCGCACCTGCAGGAAATGGGGATCGCGCCCATCGTCGATGCTCCCGAAGTCGGCAAGAACCTGCAGGACCACCTGCAATTGCGTCTGACCTACCGCCTGAACCGGCCGATTTCGTTCAACGACCAGTTCCATTCGCTCTTGGGCAAGGTCGGCATGGGGCTCGAATACGTGCTGCGCCGCAGCGGCGCCATCGCCTACCCGACGGCCCAGGTCGGCCTGTTCACGAAGAGCCAGCCCGACGCACCCAGCCCCGACATCCAGTACCACTTCTCGAACTACACGACCAACGACAAGACCGGAATGCCCGACACATTCCCGGGCATGACCTTCAGCGTGTGCCACCTGCGACCCGAGAGCCGGGGCGAAATCCTGCTGCACAGCCGCGACCCGAATCAGCACCCGCGGATCATCCCGAACTACCTGGCCACCGCCGAGGACTGCCGCGTGGCGATCGAGGAAGTGCGTCTCACGCGCCGGCTCGCCGCCACCCAGCCACTGGCCGACATCGTTGCCGAAGAGCTGGCACCGGGCCCCAGCGTGGACAGCGACGACCAGTGCCTGGACTTCGCCCGCAGCAACGGTTCGTCCATCTATCACCCCGTGGGCACCTGCCGCATGGGCAGCGATGCCACCTCGGTGGTCGACCCCTTGCTGTCCGTGCGCGGGGTCAGTCACCTGCGCGTGGTCGACGCCTCCGTCATGCCGACCCTGATCTCGGGCAACACCTACGCCGCGACGCTGGTCATCGCCGAGCGGGCCGCGGACTTCATCCTGAACGCCAGGTGACCAACCCATCCATTCCACCGACAAAAGGAGCAACCCATGAAGCTGACCCCCATCCTCACCTGCCTGGCCACCGGCCTGATCGCCGTGACAGCCCACGCACAATCGGCTGACAAGTACCCCGAACGGCCGATCCGGATCATCATCCCGTACCAGGCCGGTGGCGGCACCGACGTGATGACACGCATCATCGTCGAGAAGGTGCGCGAACGCACCAAACAACCCTTCATCATCGACACCAAGCCGGGCGCCAACACCCTCATCGGCGTCAAGGCCCTGCTGGCTTCGCCCGCTGATGGATATACGTTGATGATGACCAGCAGCGCCACGTTTCACACCGCGCCGCTGGTGGTCAAGAACCCTGGCTACGACCCCCTTGAATCGTTCTCGCTCATCAGCTACATCGCCTACACCCCGGTGGTCTTCGTGATCAACTCGGCGGTCAAGGCGAACAACCTGAAGGAATTCATCGGTCTGGCCAAGGCGGAGCCCGGGAAATACTCGATCGGCACCTACGGCCGGCAGCTGGGCTCGGACCTGTTCCAGAAGGTCGCCGGCTTCAAGCTCAATTCGGTTCCCTACAAGGGTGTGGAAGCCGTCAATGCCGTGGTCGCGGGCCACACGGATTCGATGTTCGACGGCGTTTTCACCGCCCTGCCCTACCTCAAGCAAGGCAAGACCCGCGCGCTGGCGGTGATGCAGGACAAACGCACGCGCTTTGCCCCGGATGTACCGACCGTGACCGAGCTCGGCTACAAGAACATGCCGAACGTGCCGATCTGGTACGGCCTGGTCGGCCCCAAGGGCGTGGACCCCAAGATCATCGACAAGCTGGCCAACGAATTCAAGATCGCCATGCAGTCACCCGAGGTGATCGAGAAGCTGGCGAACCTCAGCGTCGAATCGGTCGGCGCCGGGCCAGACGCCCTGCGCGAGCAGATCGTCATCGAGTACGGCCAGTACAAGAAGATCGCGGAAGAGATCGGCCTGCAGCCCGAGTGAAGGTTCGGGCACCACCGGACGCAACGGCCTGAGCGATGGCGCCGCCTGGGCCTTGGCAGCATGCACCGCCGCGCTTCAGGCCACGCCTCGCCGGAACCCTTGAGCGGCGGCCCAGGTCGAAACCCAATCTCACCCCAATTCAACGGAGACACCCATGACACACCCCCAACGCCTGAGACTGGCCCTTCCCCTGCTGATGGCCGCGCCGCAACTGCTGTGGCCCGCCCGTGCGCAGGCCCAAGACAAATGGCCTTCCGCGCCTGTCCGCATGGTGGTGCCGTTTCCACCGGGTGGTTCATCGGACATGCTGGGTCGCCTGATCGCGGAGAAGGTCGGCGCACTGCTGAAGGCCAACATCTTTGTCGAGAACAAGCCCGGCGGCACGACGCAGATCGGCAGCGAATTCGTCGCCAACGCGGCGCCCGACGGCAACACGCTGCTGCTGGCCTCGGCCACCAGCTTCACCGCCCTGCCCAATCTGCGCAAGCTGAACTACGGCATCGACAGTTTCGAGATCGCGGGCGGCGTGGCGGACTACATCGCCGTGATGGCGGTACGCAAAACCCTGCCCGTCAAGAGCGTGCGCGAGTTCATCGAACACGCCAAACAGAATCCGGGCAAGCTGTCGTTCGGGTCGGCCGGCGAGGCCTCGGCGGGCCACATCTACGGCCTGACGCTGGCGCGCGATACCGGCATCCAGGTGCTGCACGTGCCCTTCCGCGGCTCCGCGGCGGCAGTCAATGCCCTGGTGGCGGGCGACATCGACTTCATCATCGACGGCGCCATCACGCCCATGGTCAAAGCCGATCGCGTGCAACCACTGGCCGTGCTGTACCGCAAGCGGCATCCCGAATTGCCCAACGTGCCGACACTGAAGGAAGCCGGATTCGAGATCACCTCCACGCGCGGCTCCGGCTGGGGCGTGCTGGCCCCCAAGGGCACGCCCGCGCCGATCATGGCGCGCCTGTCCGATGCGGTCCACCAGGTGCTGGACCAGCAGGACGTGAAGGACGCCCTGGCGCGCGCCAACTCGGTGGCTTCCTGGCAGGCACCGGATGAGTACCGCCGCAGTCTGGAGGCGGACCGCAAGCTGTACGCGGAGCTGCTGCCGGCCATCGGCATCCGGGGCAACTGAGGAGGCTGCCGCCATGGTTGACTCCACCTCTTGCGTGCAGCGGCCTGCCACGCCGCCATTGCAGACGGTCCGCGACATTCTGCATCCCCGCTCGGTTGCCATCGTCGGCGCCTCCGACAGCGAACTGAAATGGGGCGGACGGCTGCTGCGCTACATGCTGCGCCATCGACACGATGGTCCGCTCTACCCCATCAACGCGCGCGCCAGCGAACTGATGGGCCTGCCGGCCTACGCTTCGCTGCTCGATTGCCCGGGCCCGGTTGATCTGGCCATCCTGCTGGTGCCGCGCGAGCATGTGCGCGCGGCCGTGGAGGACTGCGTGGCCAAGGGCGTGGGCTGCGCCCTGTGCATCACCGCCGGCTTTGCCGAAACCAGCGACCAGGGCCGCGCCGACGAAGAAGCGTTGGTGGCCCTCGCCCGCGCGGGCGGGGTGCGGCTGATCGGCCCCAACTGCATGGGCCTGATGAACGCCCACCACAAGCTGTGCGCCACCACCGGCGTGGTGATGGGCACGCTCGACCAGCTGCCGGCCGGTGGCATCGGCATGGCCAGCCAGAGCGGCGCGCTGATGGGCGCGATGATCTCGCGCGGCGTCGACATCGGGGCCGGCTTTTCGTCCACCGTCTCCGTCGGCAACCAGGCCGACCTGGATCTGAACGACTTCTTCGAATACCTGATCGACGACCCGAAGACCGAGGTCATCACCCTCTACATGGAGGGCGTGAAGGACGCGCCGCGCTTCACCGCCCTGCTGGAGCGCGCCGCCGCCGCCGGCAAGCCGGTGTGCATCGCCAAGTCCGGCCGCAGCGAAGCCGGAGCCAAGGCCGCGGCCTCGCACACCGCCAGCCTGGCGGGCTCCTGGTCCGCTTTCGAGGCCACCTGTCGCCGCTGGGGCGTCCACCTGTTCGAAACCATCTACGACCTGCTGCAAGGGGCCCTGTTGCTGCAACGCGGCAAGCGCGCGGCGTCGAACCGGGTGGCCATCTTTTCCGGCTCCGGTGGCGGCGGCGCGCTGCTGACCGACGCTCTGGAGGCGCATGGTCTGAGGCTGGCCGAGCTGTCCGAGGCCACGCAGCAGGCCGTCGCCGCAGTGCTGCCACCCACGCACCGCCAGCTGCCGTTTGACTTTGGCATGCTCAACCACGCGGCAGCGCCCGACCCCCAGGTCGCCGGCGGCTCGATCGGCATCGCCCTGGACCGGGCATTGCACGACGACGGCGTCGGTGCCGGCATTCTGCTGCTGACCACCCAACCCGGCCAGGAACTCGTGGTTCAGGCCGCGATGGCCGCGGCCGACCGTTCGAGCAAACCGCTGCTGTTCGTGCAGGGCGCGGGCAACCATGGCGAGGTTGCCCGCCAGATGCTGCGCGCGGCCGGGCACGGCTACTTCGACAGCCCGCACGACGCGCTCAAGGTGCTGCAAGTGCTGACCGCCCGGCGCGAACCGGAGCCGCGGACCCACGTTCAGCCGGGCATCCAGGTGCCGACCGAACTGCCGAGTGGATTCCTGACCGAACCCGATGCACGCCGCCTGCTGGAAGCCGCTGGCATCCCAACCACCCGCTGGCAGTTCGCGGCAAATGCCGAAGCCGCGGTGCAGGCCGCCCACGCCCTGGGCGATGCCGTCGCCATCAAGGCGGTCAGCGCGCGCATCGTGCACAAGAGCGACATCGGCGGCGTGAAGCTGGGCCTGCAAGGCGACGCCGCCGTGCGCCAGGCCTGCACCGACATCGCTGCTGCCGCGCGGGCTGCGGGCGTGGAAACGCTGGACGGCTTCCTGGTCACCGAGATGTGGCGTGCCGACACCGAGCTGATCCTGGGGGTGCAGCGCGATCCCGACTTCGGCCCGCTGGTCATGGTGGGTGCCGGTGGCGTGCTGGTGGAGCTGATGAAGGACGTGCAACTGGCGCCCGCTCCGCTGACGCACGCCGCGGCGCGGGCAATGCTGGGCCGGCTGCGCTGCCTGCCGCTGATGACCGGCTATCGCGGCCGGCCGGCGGCCGACCTGGACGCCATCGCCGACACCCTGGTGCGCCTGGGCGCGCTGGCGGCCGACGCCAGTGCCCGCCTGAGCGAGCTGGACATCAATCCGCTGTTCATTGCCGGCCACCGCATCGCGGCCGCCGACGCACGCGCGACGCTGGCATGAACCCTTGCCTCGACACCACGCACACCATAGGACCGACCATGGCCGCAGTGCTTTATGAATCGATGAACGGCATCGCCCGTATCACCATCCAGCGGCCCGAAGCCCGTAACGCCATCGACAACGAGGTGGTGCAGGGCATGCAGGCCGCCTGGCAACGCTTCGCGCAGGACGCGGACGACCGCGTGGCCGTGCTGCACGGCGCGGGCGAGCAAGCCTTCACCTCGGGCGCCGACCTGAAGGACATGCCACGCGACATCTGGCTGGCCATGCCCAACCTGTCGGTGCCGTGCGACAAACCGATCATCGCCGCCGTCAACGGCGTTGCGGTCGGTGCCGGCGCCACCATGGTGATGCTGGCCGACATGGCGGTGGCCGACGAGGAGGCCCGCTTCATCTACCCGGAGGCGAGGATCGGTGCCTTCGCCGGCGTCATGGCGGGCTTTCCGCCCCGCATGCAGTACAAGGCCGGCCTGGAGTGGCTGATGACGGGCGACCCCATGAACGCCCAGCGCGCCTACGAGATCGGGCTGGTTAACCGCCTGGCAGCGCGCGGGCAGGCGCTGGCCGTGGCCCTGGAAGTGGCCGGCCGGATCGCCGCCAACGCCCCGCTGGTGGTGCAGGCCATGAAGTCCATCGCCCGCCGCACCCTGCCGGCCTCACCCACCGAGCTGTACTACCCGCAGCAACGCCTGCTGCAGGGCATCGCCAACAGCCACGACCTGCGCGAAGGCGTGGCTTCGTTCAAGGAAAAGCGCCCGCCCCATTTCACCGGCCGCTGACCTCCCGCACTCAAACCCCAAAAGGAGCCCCACCATGACATTCACACGCCGATCCCTGCACCTGATCGCGCTCGCCGCGCTGTCCAGCACCGTCGTTCCGGCGCTGGCCCAGACCGCCAAGCCCTGGCCGGAAAAACCCATCCGCTTCGTCACGCCGTACCCACCGGGCGGCTCCTCGGACGTCATCACCCGCTTCATCGGCGACGGCGTCTCCAAGATCCTCGGCCAGCCCGTCATCGTCGAGAACAAGCCCGGCGCGGCCGCGACGATGGGCACCGAATACGCATCCCGCCAGGCGCCCGATGGCTACACCTTCCTGGTGGCGCCGACCGCCGCGCTGGCGCTCGCGCCCTACCTGATGAAGAACGTCAAGTACAGCCACGAGAGCTTCGATCCGGTGGCCAAGATCGCCTCGTCCTACGGCCTGGTCACCGCGCGCAAGGACGCGCCGTTCTCGGACTACAAGGGCATGCTGGCCTACGCCAAGGCCAACCCCGGCAAGCTGACTTTCGCCACCAACGGCGTGGGCTCGATCGTGCACATGACGGCGGTGCTGCTGCACAAGCATGCCGGCGTGCAGTTGACGCACATTCCGTACAAGGGCGCGGGCGAGTCGGTGATCGACCTGCTGGCCGGCCGCATCGACCTGATGTACGACCCGGCCACCGCGCCGCGCGTGAAAGCCGGCGACCTCAAGGGGCTCGGCACCAGCAGCGGCATCCGCAACCCCGAGCTGCCCGATCTGCCCACCCTGAAGGAGCAAGGCTTTGGCGACGGCGGCTCGTTCAGCTGGTTCGCCATGTTCGCGCCCAAGGGCACGCCCGCCCCGATCGTCAGCAAGATGGCCGACGCGGTGCGGCAAGTGCTGGAGGCGCCGGAGGTGAAGGCCAAGCTCCAATTGTCCGCGCTCTACCCCAATTTCGAGGACCCGGCGACCTTCGCCAAATCGGTCAAGACCGACGCCGAGACGCTGCGCAACGTGATCCAGCAGGAAGGCATCAAGCTGGAGTGACAGCCCGCCGCCGCGGCCTCGGCCTCGGCTGCGCGGCCCGGTGGTCGCGCCTCAGCCCAGCGCTCGCCGAGCGGCGCGCACCACGGCCTTGGCATCGACACCGAAGAAGCGCCGCAACGCCGCCCGGGTGTCGCTGCGGCCGAATCCGTCGGTCCCCAGCGTCAGGTAGCGCCGCCCCGCGGGCACGAACGCACGCACGCTCTCCGGCACGGCGCACACGTAATCGGTGGCGGCGATCACCGGGCCGCGCGTGCCGGCCAGCACCTGGGTGACCCAGGGTGTGCCCGCCGCGACATCGCCATCGAGCTGGCGCCGTTCGCAGGCCATGCCGTCGCGCGCCAGCTCGCTCCAGCTGGTGACGCTGATCACGCTGGCAGCGATGCCCTGACGCACCAGCAGCTCGGCCGCCAGGATCACCTCGGTCAGGATGGCACCGGAGCCGAGCAAGGTCACGGCCGGGGCATCCTTGGGCAGTTCGCGCCCGTCTGGCGTGCGCCGATAGCTACCAAATAAATAGCATCCGCGCAGCACGCCTTCCTGCGCGCCTTCCGGCAGATCGGGCTGGGCGTAGTTCTCGTTCATCAGCGTGACGTAATAGAACACGTCCCTCTGCTTGACCATCATCTCGCGCATGCCCGCGTCCACGATGACGGCCATCTCGCCGGCGAACGCCGGGTCCCAGGCCTTGCAGTTGGGGATGGTGGCGGCCACCAGATGGCTGGTGCCGTCCTGGTGCTGCAGGCCCTCGCCGCCCAGGGTGGTGCGCCCGCTGGTGGCGCCCAGCAGAAAGCCTCGCGCGCGCTGGTCGGCCGCGGCCCAGATGGCGTCGCCCACGCGCTGGAAGCCAAACATGGAGTAGTAGATGTAGAACGGCAGCATGGCCAGGCCATGCACGCTGTAGCTGGTGGCCGCGGCCGTCCAGCTGGCCAGCGCCCCGGCTTCGCTGATGCCTTCTTCCAGAATCTGGCCGTCGCGCGCTTCACGGTACGACAGGATGGAGCCGATGTCCTCGGGCGCGTAGCGCTGGCCCACGCTGCTGTAGATGCCCACCTGCTTGAACAGGTTGGCCATGCCGAAGGTGCGCGCCTCGTCGGCCACGATGGGCACGATGCGCGGGCCCAGCGTGGCGTCCTTCAGCAGGCTGCCCAGCATGCGCACGAAGGCCATGGTGGTGCTCATGTCCTTGCCACCGGCGGCGATGGCGAATTGCGCGTGGCTGGCCAACGGCGGCACGGCCACGCTGTCGCAGCGCGTCTCGCGCGCCGGCAGCCAGCCGCCCAGGGCTTGCCGGCGCTGCGCCAGGTACTGTATTTCGGGGCTGTCGGCGGCGGGCTTGAGGAATTGCAGCTCCGCCGCCTGCTCGTCGGTGAGCGGCAGGTTGAAACGGTTGCGAAACGCCAGCAGGCTGGCCTCGTCCAGCTTCTTCTGGCTGTGCGTGGTCATCTTGCCCTGGCCGGCTTCACCCATGCCGTAGCCCTTCTTGGTGTGCGCCAGGATGACCGTGGGCTGGCCGCGGTGCGCGGCCGCGGCGGCGTAGGCGGTGTGGATCTTCACCAGGTCGTGGCCGCCGCGCTTGAGGCGGTCGATCTGCTCGTCCGTCATGCCCTGCGCCAGCTGCTGCAATTCGGGATGCTGGTGGAAGAAGTGGTCGCGGTTGTAGCGTCCGTCCTTGGCGGCAAAGGTCTGCATCTGGCCGTCCACGGTCTCGCCCAGGATGCGCACCAGCGTGCCCGTCAGGTCGCGCGCGAACAGGCCGTCCCAGTCGCTGCCCCACAGCAGCTTGATGACGTTCCAGCCGCTGCCGGTGAACAGGCGCTCCAGCTCGTCGACGACGCGGCCGTTGCCGCGCACCGGGCCGTCCAGGCGCTGCAGGTTGCAGTTGACCACCCAGACCAGGTTGTCCAGTCCCTCGCGCGAGGCCAGCGTCAGCGCGCTGGTGCTCTCGGGTTCGTCCATCTCGCCATCGCCGAACACGCCCCAGACCTTGCGACCCCCGCAATCCAGCAGGCCCCGGTCGGTCAGAAAGTGCATGAAGCGCGCGTGGTAGATGCTGCTGATCGGGCCGATGCCCATGGAGCCGGTGGGAAACTGCCAGAAATCCGGCATCAGATACGGATGGGGATAGCTGCACAGGCCGCGCGCGCCCACGCCGGGCGCCGCCAGCTCCTGACGGAAATGCAGCAGGTCCTGCTCGGACAGACGCCCCTCCAGGAAGGCGCGGGCGTAGACCCCCGGCGCGCTGTGCGGCTGGAAGAACACCAGATCGCCGCGGTGCTGGCCGGGCGCCAAGCCTTCGCGCGCGCGGAAAAAGTGGTTGAAGCCGACCTCGAACAGATCGGCCGCGCTGGCATAGCTGGCGATGTGGCCGCCCAGCTCGCCATAGGCCTGGTTGGCGCGCACCACCATGGCCAGGGCGTTCCAGCGGATCAGCGAACCCAACCGCTCCTCGATCGCCAGATCACCCGGAAACACCGGTTGATCCTGCGCGGCGATGGTGTTGAGCGCCGGCGTGTTCAACTCAGGCTGCCAGCCCAGTTGCCGCGCGCGCGCCAGCCGCGCCAGCTCATCCAGCACGAAGCGGGCGCGCTCGGGGCCCTGGCTGGCGATCAGCGCCTCGAACGCCTCCCGCCACTCCTGGGTTTCCCGCGGATCGACGTCCATCGGCAGGGCCGCGCCAGGGGCAAGCACATCGGAAGCGATCGGAACGTTCATGGTGGTCACTCGGGTTGCGGCACAGCAAGCGCGGCGCTGGCGGCATGATCCCCCAGCGCGCGCAGCCGGTCAACGGGCAAAAGCGAGGGCGATCAGAACAGCGCGCTCAGGCTGCTGGCGTCCGCCCGGGCGGCGCTGGCGCCGGCAGCCTTGCCGGCTTCATGGGCACAATCCAGCGCCTGGGCGATGTCCGCCAGGATGTCCTCGGCATCCTCCAGCCCCACCGACAGGCGCACCAGCCCCTCGGCAATGCCGTGCGCGGCACGCTCTTCGGGCGTGTAGGTCGAGTGCGTCATGCTGGCCGGATGCTGCGCCAGCGTCTCGGCGTCGCCCAGGCTGACGGCGCGCGTCACCAGGCGCAGCGCGTCCATGAAGCGCACGCCGGCGGCCAGGCCGCCGTGCAGCTCGAACGCGACCATGCCGCCCATCTGTCGCATCTGGCGGCGCGCCAGTTCGTGCTGCGCAAAGGTGGCCAGTCCCGGGTAGTGCACCACGGCCGCCGCCGGGTGGGCGGCAATCAGCTTGGCCACCTTCTGCGCGTTCTGGCAGTGGCGGTCCATGCGCAGCGCCAGCGTCTTCAGGCCGCGCATCACCAGGTGCGCGTCGTGCGCCGACATCACGGCGCCGGTCATGTCCTTGAGGCCGTACAGCCGCACGCGCTCGGCCAGTTCGGCGTCGGCAAAGATGGCGGCGCCGGCCATCAGGTCGCCATGGCCGCCCAGGTACTTGGTGACCGAGTGCACGCTGACGTCGGCGCCCAGCACCAACGGCTGCTGCAGGTAGGGCGAGCAGTAGGTGTTGTCCACCACCACCCGGGCGCCGCGCGCATGCGCCAGCTGGGAAATGGCGGCGATGTCGGCCAGCCGCATGTTGGGGTTGGCGGGCGACTCGATGTAGACCACGCGCGTGCGCTCGGTCAGCGCGGCCGCCACGTGCTGGGGATCGGTCATGTCGACATGGCGCACCGTGACGCCGAAGCGCCCGATGCCGTGGTGCAGGAAGGAAAACGTGCAGCCATACAGCGTCATGTCGGCCAGCACCTCGTCACCCGGCTCCAGCATGGACCACAAGGTGGCGGTGATGGCGCCCATGCCCGAGCCGAACACCACCGCCGCCGCGCCCTGCTCCAGGCTGGCCAGGCGCCCTTCCAGCAGGGCCAGCGTGGGGTTGGCGATGCGGCTGTAGATGAAGCCCTTTTCCTCGCCGGTGAAGCAGCGCGCGCCGTAACCGGTGTCGGGGAAGGCGTAGGTGGCCGAGGTGTGGATCGGCGGCACCAGCGCGCCCAGGTGCTCGGCCGGGTCGTAGCCGAAGTGGATGGCGCGGGTACTGAAGCCGCCGCTGCGGTCGTGGGCCTTGCTCATGTCGAAGTCTCCTGCGGATGGAACGTGACGCTGATTCTTTACCAATTCATCGGGAAATAATTGGCTATATAGGTACAAAATTTAAATCGATTTAGAATTTTATACTTTCAATAGATATTTCAAAGACAAATCATGTCTGTCTTGCCCATCACCCTGGATCACATCGACCGCGCCCTGCTCGACGTGCTGCAGCGTGACGGCCGCGCCACCGTCGGCCAGCTGGCCGAACGGGTGTCGCTGTCGCCCTCGCCCTGCTGGCGCCGCGTGCGGCAGCTGGAAGACAGCGGCGTCATCAGTGGCTACCACGCGCACCTGGACCGGCGCCGCATGGGCTATGGCGTGCTGGGTTTCGTGCAGCTGAACCTGCACCAACACACGACCGACATCTGCGGCGCCTTCGAGCGCGAGGTGCAGGCGCTGCCGCAGGTGCTGGCCTGCCACAACCTGTCGGGCCGCCACGACTACCAGCTGGAAGTGGTGGCGCCCGACCTGGAGTTCTTCGCCGAATTCGTGCGCAGCCGCATCCGCAGTCTGCCGGGTGTGCGCGAGATTTCCACCAGCTTCTCGCTCAAGGAAGTCAAGCGCACGGTGGCCCTTCCGGTCGACGGTTGACGCCCGCAAGACCCTGCGCCCGCGCACGGCCGGCGCGCTGCCTACACTGCAAGCTTCGACCGCTGACAGGCACACGAGACACACACCATGACGGACTTTGATTTCGACCTCTTCGTCATCGGCGGCGGCTCCGGCGGCGTGCGCGCGGCACGCTTCGCGGCGCAGCGCGGCGCCCGCGTGGCGCTGGCCGAAAGCGGCCGCATGGGCGGCACCTGCGTCAACGTCGGCTGCATCCCCAAGAAGCTCTACAGCTACGGCGCGCATTACGCCGAAGCCTTCGAGGAATCGCGCGGCTACGGTTGGCAGCTGCCCGGCGCGCCGCGACTGGACTGGGCCACGCTGAAGGCCCGCCGCGAGCAAGAGATCACGCGCCTGAACGGCATCTACGAAGGCCTGATGACCGGCGCCAAGGTGCAGCGCCTGCACGGTCACGGGCAGTTGGAGGGCCACCAGGTCGTGGCGGTGACCGCCGCGGACGGCAGCGTCAGCCGCCACCGGGCGCGCCACATCCTGATCGCCACCGGCGGCACGCCGGTGCGCCCCAGCCTGCCGGGGCACGAGCTGGCGGTGACGTCGGACGACATGTTCGACCTGCCCGGCTTCCCGCGCCGCCTGGTGGTGGTGGGCGGCGGCTACATCGGCTGCGAAATGGCCAGCATCTTCCACGGCCTGGGCGCGCAGGTCACGCTGCTGTACCGCGGCGAGCAGATCCTGCGCGGCTTCGACGACGAGGTGCGCGACTTCACCGCCGAGGAGCTGCGCAAGGCCGGCATCGACCTGCGCGTGCGCACCGAGGTCGCCCGCATCGACGCCGCGCCCGACGGCACGCGCGTCCTCACCCTGGCCGACGGCGCCACGCTGTCCGCCGACGTGGTGCTCTATGCCGTCGGCCGCCGCCCGAACGTGGCGGCACTGGGCCTGGACGCGGCGGGCGTGCGGCTGAACGAACACGGCGCCATCCCGGTGGACCCGCACTTCGCCACCAACGTGCCCGGCATCTTCGCCCTGGGCGACGTGCGCGGCGGACTGGAGCTGACCCCGGTGGCGCTGGCCGAAGCGATGGCGCTGGTCGATCAGCTTTTCGGTCCACTGCCCGGCCAGGCCAGGCGCGCCATGGACTACGAGCACATCCCCACGGCCGTGTTCACCCACCCGCCGATCGGCACCGTGGGCCTGACCGAGGCCCAGGCGCGCGCGCGCCACGGCGCCATCCGGGTCTACCGCAGCGACTTCCGGCCGCTCAAGCACACCCTGTCCGGCCGCGGCGAGCGCACCCTGGTCAAGCTGATCGTGGACGACGCCAGCGACCGCGTCGTCGGCCTGCACATGGTCGGCGCCGACGCCGGCGAGATCGTGCAAGGCTTTGCCGTGGCGCTGAAATGCGGCGCCACCAAGGCGCAGTTCGACGCCACCCTGGGCATCCACCCCACCAGCGCGGAGGAGTTCGTCACCCTGCGCGAGGTGAGCCGCAACTGATCAGGCGGGCCGCGATGCGCCCTGCACCGCGCGCCGGCTGGCACGGCGCAGCATGAACTGCACCACCAGCGCCGTCAGCAGCAGGGCACCGGCGCCCGCCTGCCAGAACGCCGCCGGCGACTGCTGCGCCGCCAGTGGCCCGATGCCCCGGTACGCCAGCAGGTAGCCGCCCGCCAGCCCCAGGCCCCACAGCAGCACGCCGTACACCAGCAGCGGCGCCAGGGTCACCCGATAGCAGCGCAGCACGAAGATGGCCACGGTCTGCATGGCGTCGGCCACGTGCAGCAAGGCCACCCAGCCCAGCAGGCTGGCAGCCAGCGCCACCACGCCGGCATGCGCCGAATAGACACCCGCAATCCACGGTTTAGCAACAAAAACGATAGCTGCCAGCGCAGTCCCCGCCCCGGCTGCAAGCCAAAATCCCTGCAAAGCCACGGTGCGCGCGCGAGCCTCGTCGCCAGCGCCGCGCCACCAGCCGACCCGCGCGCTGGTGGCCACCGCCAGCGACAGCGGCAGCATGTACATGAGCGAGGTGACATTGGCCGCGATCTGGTGCGCCGCGGTTGCCGTCGTGCCCAGGCGCGCCACGAACAGCGCCATCAGCGTGAACGAGGTGATCTCCACCCCCACCGTCAACCCCGCCGGCACACCCAGGCGCGCAAAGGCGGCCAAGGTGGGCCCGTGCGGGCGTTCGATGCGCTGCCACAGCCGCAGCGGCGCATACAGCGACTGCGTGCGCAGCAGTCCCAGGGCCAGCAGGCACAGCAGGACGTTGACCACCAACGTGGCCCAGGCGCAGCCCACCACGCCCAGCGCCGGCACACCCGCGCCGCCAAAGGTCAACCACACCGACAGGGGCAGCTTGACCGCCAGCGCCAGCACCTGCAGCCAGCTCACCAGCTGCGGCCGGCCGAGCGCCTGGTTGAGCGTGCTGAAGGCACGAAACAGCAGTGCCGCCGGCAGGCTCCAGCCCACCACGGCCAGGTACTGCGCCGCCACCGGCCGCAGATCGGTCGGCACGGCGGTCCAGCGCAGCAGCGGCCCCGAGTTGAACAGCACCGCCATCCCCAGCAGGCTGGCCATCGCGCACAGGTACAGCGCCTGCCGCGCCGATGACCCGATCGCCGCCAGCTTGCGCGCCCCATGCAGCTCGGCCCAGATGGGCAGCAGCCCCGACAGCAGGCCCATCAGCGACACGTTGACGGTGATGAACACCGCCGCGCCCACCGACAGCGCGGCCAGCGACAGGTTCGAGTGACGGCCCGCGACGACGGTGTCGACCACGGCGAAACCCATCACCGCCAGCTGCCCCACCAGCAGCGTGCCGGCGTGGGAGGCCATGATTCTGAGGTCGCTGCCAGCTGCTGCTGTGGGGGAAACTGCCGCATTCACGGCGCGCATTGTGGCAGCGCGTCGGGCGCCGCCGGCGCTGGCGCGACACCGGCGCGACAGCCGCGCCGCGGCGCCCCTCACCGCCCCGGCCGGCGCCGGCGCCACCAGCGCCAACCGCCCCAGGCCAGCATGGCCACCAGCAGGCCGGCGCCAACCCAGTGCTCGGCCCGCTGCACATGTCCCAGCGCGGCCTGGGCGGCGTGACCGAACAGCCAGCCCAGGCCCGCCACGCCGACGCCCCAGAGCGCCGCCCCCAGCAGGTTGAAGCCCAGAAAGCGCCACCAGGGCAAATCCGACATGCCCAGCAGCACCGGCCCGGCGATGCGCATGCCGTACATGAAGCGCACGCCCACCACCACCCATGCCCCCCAGCGCCCCAGCAGGCGGTTGAGGGGCTCCCGATAGGCCGCGATGCGCGGCCAGCGCGCCAGCAGCGCCGCGCCGCGCCAGCGGCCCAGGCCGAACAGCGCCACGTCGCTCAGCGCCCCCGCGCAGGCGCCCAAGGCCATCACCACCGGCAGGCTGAGCAGGCCCTGGCGCGCGGCAAAGCCGGCCAGCACCAGCACCGTCTCGCCCTCCAGCAGGCAGCCGGCCACCACGACCCAGTAGCCGTATTGCGCAACGAGGTGGGCGATCGAATCCATGCGGGTGAGGGTGGACGCGGCATTGTCGCCGCCCTCGCAGGCGCTACCATGACGCACCGCGAGGAGACCGCCCCATGACCGACCTGAGCAAGATCACCTGCATCGAAGACCTGCGCGTCATCGCCCAGCGCCGCGTGCCGCGCATGTTCTACGACTACGCCGACTCCGGCAGCTGGACCGAGGGCACCTATCGCGCCAACCAGGCCGACTTCGCCCCCATCCAGCTGAGGCAGCGCGTGGCCATCAACATGGAAGGCCGCAGCACCGCCACCACCATGGTCGGCGAGCCCGTCGCCATGCCGGTGGCGCTGGCCCCCACCGGCCTGACCGGCATGCAGCACGCCGACGGCGAGATCGCCGCGGCGCGTGCCGCGCGCGCCTTCGGCGTGCCCTTCACGCTGTCGACCATGAGCATCTGCTCGATCGAGGACGTGGCCAAGCACGCCGGTCCCGGCTTCTGGTTCCAGCTCTACGTGATGCGCGACCGCGACTTCATCGAGCGCCTGATCGACCGCGCCAAGATGGCGGGCTGCGGCGCGCTGGTGATCACGCTGGACCTGCAGATCCTCGGCCAGCGCCACAAGGACATCAAGAACGGCCTGTCCACCCCGCCCAAGCCGACGCTGGCCAACCTGATCAACCTGGCCACCAAGCCGCGCTGGATCATGGGCATGCTGGGCACGCCACGGCGCAAGTTCGGCAACATCCACGGCCATGTGAAGGGCGTGTCGGACATGAGCAACCTGGGCGCCTGGACGGCCGACCAGTTCGACCCGCGCCTGAACTGGGGCGACGTCGAGTGGATCAAGAAACGCTGGGGCGGCAAGATCATCCTCAAGGGCATCATGGAGCCCGAAGACGCCCGCCTGGCCGTCGACAGCGGCGCCGACGCGCTGATCGTCAGCAACCACGGTGGCCGCCAGCTCGACGGCGCGCCCTCGGCCATCGCGGCCCTGCCCGCCATCGTCGACGCCGTGGGCAGCCAGATCGAAGTGCACATGGACAGCGGCATCCGCAGCGGCCAGGACGTGCTCAAGGCCTGGGCCCTGGGCGCGCGCGGCACCTACATCGGCCGCGCCTTCCTGTGGGGCCTGGGCGCGGCCGGCGAAGCCGGCGTGACCAAGGCACTGCAGATCATCCACCGCGAGCTGGACCTGACCATGGCGTTTTGCGGCCACACCCAGCTCGACCAGGTGGATGCGCACATCCTGCGGCCCGGCACCTATCCCACCGCATGACGAAATGATCTCGCTTGCGCTTCGATGACGCGCCTGTGGCGCATGATCGGGGCGGGCGCTGTGAACGACCCTGCCGCACATCATTTCGTGATGCCCGGCGCCAGCCGGCGTCATTTCGTCATCGCTGAAGCCGCACGACAACCGGAGGCCCCCATCATGCTGCATCCCCAAGCCCAGGCCCTGATCGATCTGCTGGTGGCCCACGGCCTGCCGCCGACGCACACCCTGACGCCGGTCGAGGCACGCAGCTTCTACCGCGAGCGCCGCGCGCTGACCCAGCCCGCACCGCCCGACGTGGCGGAGGTGCGCGATCTGCGCATTCCGGGGCCGGGCGGCGGCGAGATTCCGCTGCGTGCCTACCGCCCGCTGGGCGCGCGGCCCGACGCCGTGCTGCCGGTGCTGGTGTACTTTCACGGCGGCGGCTGGGTGATCGGCGATCTGGACACCCACGACACCCTGTGCCGTGAGCTGGCCAACGGCAGCGGCTGCGCCGTGGTGTCGGTCGATTACCGGCTGGCGCCCGAGCACCCCTTTCCGGCCGCCTTCGACGACGCGCTGACCGCCACGCGCTGGGTGGCGCGCCACGCCGGCGAGCTGGGCGTGGACGCCACCCGCCTGGCCGTGGGCGGCGACAGCGCCGGCGGCAACCTGGCCGCCGCGGTGGCGCTGGCGGCGCGCGACCAGACCGATGGGCGCGGCCCGCTGCCGACCGCCTTCCAGCTGCTGATCTACCCCGCCACCGACATGCGCCGCGGCCACGGCTCGCACCGCAGCAACGGCGAGGGCTACGTGCTGACGCGCGAAACCATGGATTACTTCATCGGCCACTACCTGCCCGCCGGCACGCCGGCGACGGACTGGCGCGCCTCGCCGCTGCTGGCCTCCAGCCATATCGGCCTGCCGCCGGCGCTGGTGCTGACGGCCGGCTACGACCCGCTGGTGGACGAAGGCCTGGACTACGCCCGTGCCCTGACCGCGGGCGGCAGCCGCGCCAGCTACGTGTGCTTTGGCCGCCAGATCCACGGCTTCATCACCATGGGACGGGTGCTGGACGAGGCCAACAGCGCGGTGGCCCTGTGCGCCGCCGAGCTGCGGCGCGCGCTGACCGCGTGAGGTCCGCCCGGGGCGACCGCGGCGCCGGCGCGCCGACCCTCACAGCCAGCGCCGCACGCGCGCCGTGTAGTCGACGTAGTCCTGGCCAAAGCGCTCGCGCAGGATGCGCTCCTCCGGCCCGATCTGCAGCCCATTGAGCAGCAGCACCGACAGCGGCAAGCCCAGCAGCGCCGCCGCGCTGCCCAGCCACACGGCCCAGCCGGTCAGCACGATGAGCATGCCCAGGTACATGGGGTTGCGGGTGTGGCGGTAGACGCCGCTGGTGACCACGGTGCGCGCGCGCTGCGGCGCCAGGGGGTTGAAGGTGGTGCGGGCGCGACGAAATTCGATCAACCCGGCCAGCGCCACCAGCGCGCCAACCGTGGCCAGGCCCAGCGCCAGCGCCCACACCCACCAGGCGCCGCCCGGTGGCCACAGCCGCGCGGCGGGCACCGCGCCGGCCAGCCAGGCCATCGCCCCGGCGCAGGCCAGGTCGATCACCGGCGGCGGGATGCGGTGCTCGTACCAACGCCTCATCGGAATCCGCGAATGCTATTTATTTCAGAGCTACTGGCCTCGTCCTACTTGCGCAACAGGCCTTTCAGGGCATTCTGCAGGCGACGTGCCGTGGCCTCGTCGTGCGGGCCGGCCAGCACGGCGGCGGTGTCCTGGCCCCAGGTCTGGGCCGGCGCCGGGTCGTTGCGGCGCGTCAGCAGTTGCAGTTGCAGCGCGCGGCGGGCCTCCAGGTGTTCGGCCGGGGTCGGCACCTCGGCGGCCATCTCCAGGCGCAGCAGTGACTCGGCCGCCGGGCCGGACGCGGCGCCGCCACCGATGGCCTGCGCCCAGGCGCCGCGCACGGCGGGCGTGACGCCACGCCCCAGCTCCTGCACGCTGGGCAGCTGCTCGGGCTGGCGCGCCTGCCAGGCGCCCAGCAGTTGCGTCAGCGCCTCGCCGTGCGCCTGCGCGGCCAGCTTGCGCAGCTGTGCCTGCGCCTGCTCGACGGCATCGCGCTGGGCGCGGAAGGCGGCGTCGCCCAGGCGGGGGCCGCGCGCCTCGTCATCGAAGCGGCGCGGACCGCGTGCGTCATCGAAGCGGCGCGGGCCGCGGTCGTCGCGCGACGGGCGCTCGCCCGGACGGCCGGCGCCCTGGCGCCGATCACCCGGACGCCCGTCGCGGCCACCCGGCCGGTCGCCAAAGCGGCCGGCGGGCGCCGGCTCGGCCTTGCGGGCACCGGGACGGTCGTCGCCGCGCATGGCCACCAGCGGCTTGGCGGGCCGGGGCGCGGGGGCCGGCGCGGCGGCTTGCGCGGGGGCGTCGGCCTCGCTGGCGGGCGTTTCGGGCGCCTCAGGTGCTGCGGATTCCGTAGCTGCCGGCGCGCTTTCGGCGGGCGCTGCAACCGTTTTTTCTTCTGGTGCAGGAACCGGCTGGGCGCGCGTGGCGGCTTCCAGCTGGGCCATGGCGGCGCGGATGCGCTGGGCGTCGCCGCTGGCGTTGGCCGCTTCCAGCGCCTTGGCGGCTTCCAGCACGGCGCGGTCGTGCGCGCTCATCGCTGCCTGCGCCTTCTCGCGCTCGGCGCTCTTGCGGTTGAAGGCTTCGTCGATCGGCTTGCGGAAGGCGTCCCACAGCCGCTGCTCGTGCTTGCGATCCAGCGGCACGGCCTGGGCCTCGGCCTGCCAGCGCTGCTGCAGCGCGCGCACGGCGTCGATGCGCAGCTGGGCCGCGGCGCCCAGCGCCTCGGCTTCCTGGATCAGCGCCTGGCGGCGCGCGGTGCTGTGCTTTTGCGCCGTCTCCAGCGGCAGCGCGGCGCCATGGATGGCTTCCTTCCAGCGCGGCTGCAGCTCGGCGAACTGCTTTTCCGACAGGTGACCGGCGTTGCGCCAGCGCTCGGCGAACTGGTGGATCTGGCGGTTGACGGCCTTCCAGTCGCCGCCCTCGCCGGCGTCGGCGTGGCCGGCGGCCCAGGCGCGCACTTCGTCGATGAGCGCCTCGCGCTGCGCCTTGTGCTCGGCCGCCTGGGCGCGCACGCCGGTGATCCACTCGTCGACGAAGACGTGGGCGGCGCTGACGGCGCGGTCGAAGCGCTTCCACAGCGCGTGGTTGGGCGCGCCGCCCTGGTCGGCGGTCTTCCACTCCTCGCGCAGCTTGCGGATCGCGTCCTGCAGCTTGCGCCCGCCCATGGCGGGCACCCATTCCTCATCGGCGGCCAGCGTGGTGGCGGGCAGCGAACGGGCCGCGCGCTCGGGCTGTTTTGGCGCGCTGGCGCTGGCGTGGTCTGCGCCGGCAGCTTCTGATTCGATAGCGACTGGTGGCGCTTCTGCCCTTGTCGGCTCGACAGCGTCGGCCACTTCGGCGCCGACCGCGGGCGCCGCCTCGGGCGCGGGCGCGGGGGCGGCGTCGCCGGCGGTCGGAGCTTCGTCGGGCAGCGCCGCATCGGCGTCAGCCACCGGCGCCTGGACTTCGTCAGGGGCGGCTTCGGCCTGCGCCAGCGGGGCCGCCTTGACGCCTTTCTCGCCCTTCTTCTTGCGCTTGACCAGCAGCGCCTCGGCACGGGCCACCAGCTGCTCGCGCAGCTTGTCGGCGCTCCAGCGCTGCCAGCCTTCCAGCTCGCCAGCCGACACCAGCACGGCGTGCACGCGCGCTTCCAGCGCGTCGTCGATCAGGCGGCCGTGCGCCTTGAGCGACTGGCGCAGCGCCTGGGTGGCGCTGTGCATGTTCTTGGTGTGGCCGGCGGCCACGGCCTGCTCCAGCAGCATGACACCGGCTTCGACCGCCTTGTGCGCGGCGGCGCGCTGCTCGGGGTCGACCTTGGGCCGCGCCGGCTTGTCGGCGGCGGGCGCCTCGCCGGCCGGGGCTTGGCCGCGCGCGGCGCGCAGCGCGTCGGCCCACACCGGCACCGGCGGCAGCGGCGCGCCGGCATCGGCCGCCGCCGCCACCGCCTGCGCCAGGGCAGCGCCAAAGGCGTCCCACACCGCCGTCAACTGGGTCTGCGCGGCTTCCATCTGCGGCGGGTAGCGCAGGTCGACGCTGGGCCACTGCGGCTCGGCCAGCAGCGCCGCGGCCTGCTGGTGCCACTGCGCCACGTCGGTGGCCAGGCCGGCCTGCTGCGCCTGCGCCTCCTGCCACGGCTTGGTGGACAGCAGCTCGATGCGCTGCGCCAGCAGGATGGCGGCCTCGCGCTGCACCATGACGCGCTGCTGCAGGTCTTCCACCACCTTGATGCGCAGGGCCAGCTGCGCGCGCAGGCCGGCCAGCGGCTCGCGCGACAGCGGCGCGCCGGCCTTGGCGGCGTCGCGCTGCCAGGCCAGGGCGTCGGCGATGTTCAGGCGCGCCGAATGCAGCAGGGCCTCGGCCTTGGCCTGCCATTCGGCGGCCACCGCCTCCTGGCCCTTGGCGCGGCGCAGCTCGTCGAGCTTTTCACGCAGCGCGCGGGCGGCGCCCTTGTCCTTGGCCGACAGCTCCTTGAACACCTCCTGCATCTGCTCGGGCGTCGGCTCGCTGGCCAGCCAGTCGCGCACGCGCTGGGCGCGCTCGCCCGAGGTGGCGGCCGAGAACACGCCGCCGGTCAGCGCGTCCAGCGGATGGGCCTCGGCGGCCGGACGGGGCTGGCTGTCCGGCTCGGATGGCGGGTCTTTCGGTTCGCGGGAAAAGGGGAACATGCTGCTCGGTGCTCTTCGATAAAAGGCCAGGCGCGCCGACCTGGCGCGCCCGAGGGCGGTATTTTCGCCGGGATTTGCCCGGCCCCCGATTGTCGGTCCTGCGCGTGGCCGGTGATCGGTTTGTCAGCGCGTGGCCAGCGTCAATTCGGCGCGCGGTGACCAGGGCGCGGCGGGGGCCGAGGCGGCGCCGGCCGGCCCCGCCGCCGCGGCGTCGCCGGCCCGCGCGGCGCCCAGGAACAGCCGCTCGGCCGGCGCGCCACGGCTGGCCAGGTAGTCCTTGACGGCCACGCCACGCTGCACGGCCAGCTGGCGCATGGCGTCCTCGCCGACGTCGATGTGCGCCATCAGCAGCGCCTCCATCTCGGGCACGGACACATCGCGCAGCAGGCCGATGGCGTTGCGCGGCCGGCCCGGCACGTCGGCGCGGCGGTACAGGCGCCGCAGCAGGCGGGCGTGCTGCTCGGCATCCATCGTGTTTTCGGCGTCCGACGGGGCTCCAGCGCCCGCCGAACCTGCGCCGGCAGCTCCTGATATCGGAGCACTCGGGGCGCTCGCCGCGGCTGCCGGGGCCGTTGCGGCGGCTGCGGCGGTGGCTGGCGCGGTGGCCGCCTCGGCGCGCTGCTCGGCCGCCAGCAGGGCCTGCAGGCGCTCGCGCCGCCAGCCTTCGCGCTCGGCCGCCAGGCGGGCGCTGCCGATCACCGTCAGCTTCAGCTGCGGGCGGTCGGCCAGCGCCTTGGCCACGCGGTCGAGCTGCTGGCGCGCCCGGGCGTCCAGCCGCGCGCTGCCGGGGGCGAAGGGGACTTGCGACAGGTCATCGCCTGCGCCGCCCAGCGCGCGCGCCAGCAGGGTGAAGGGCGCGGTGATGGCCTTGCCGATCAGGTTGAAGATGGCCTTGACGATGACCGGGCCGAGCGAGAACCGCGGGTCGTTGAGCGAGCCGCTGATGGGCAGGTCCAGATCGATCACCCCGTTGCTGTCGGCCAGCAGGGCGGTGGCCAGGCGCACCGGCAGGCTGGCCGGCGCACCGGCCACCGGCTCGCCGAATTGCAGCTGATTGAGCACCAGCTGGTTGCTGGCCGTCAGCTGACCGTCGGGCTGGATGCGGTAGCTCACGTCCATGCTGAGCTTGCCGCGCTCGATGCCGTGTCCGGCGTACTTGACGGCGTAGGGTGACAGCGGCGGCAGCTCCAAATCGCTCATCTTGGCGCGGATGTCCAGCGCCAGCGGCGTCGCCAGCGGGTTGAGCCGGCCGGTCACCTGCAGCTGGGCCGAGCCTTCGGCGCGGCCGCTCAGCTGCAACTCGGCCATCTGCACCTGGCCGTCCGGCGCCACCGAGCCGAAGGCGCCCAGGGTGCCGGCCAGATCGCTCAGGTCGGCCGAATAGTTGGGGCGGATGAAGCGGTCGGAGAAATCCACCCGCCCACCGGCCAGCCGCAGCGGACCCATGTGAATGACCGGCGCCAGCGCGTCCGGCTTTGCCGACAAAGGGGCGCTGGCGCCCGTGGATGGCGCGCCAGCAGCTATCGAATTTGCAGTTTCGGTGAATTCGCCGGTGGCCGGCGTGGCGCCTGACGGGGCAGTACCGGCGGTCGGTGCCGCGGCGGCGGCGGGCGCGGTGGGCGCGTCGGACGTCAGCACGTCCTGCAGGTTGATGTGGCCGTCGGGATGGATCACCACGCGGGCGAAGAAGTCCGACAGCGCGGTCTCGCCAACGCCGATCCGCGGCGGCTGGCCGGGGTCGAGCCGCAGGTCCACGCCGGTCAGGCGCAGCAGCTTCCAGCTCAGCAGCTCCTCGCCCAGGCCGCCGGCGCGCCCGCCAGCGGCCACCGGCGCCAGGGCGGCGCGCGCGCTGGCCGGGGCCGACGCGGCGCCCGCCGGCGCTGGCGCGGCGTCGGCGGCCAGCACGCTGCCGGGCCGGCTGTGGGCGCGCAGCTCCTCGACGCTGGCGTCGCCCGCCACCCACACGCGCGGGCCCTGGGCGGTCTGCTGCACCTCGAACTGGCCCTTGAAGCTGGCGTCGGCGCGCAGCAGATCGACGTTCAGCCGCTCGCCGACGTAGGGCACCAGCGCCTGCGCCGGCAGCCGCTGCACGTCGGCCGTGCCCTGCAGCGCCAGCGGCGACAGGGTCAGGCTGCCGCGCCAGCCCAGGCGCCCGGGCTCGGCGCCGCCGGCGCGCACCCGGGTGACCAGCTGCACAGGCATGGGGCGGCGGCCGTCCAGCGTGAACTGGCGCACGCCCAGGTGCAGCTGCGTCAGCTCCAGCTCCACCGGTTGGCCGGCCACGGCGGCGTCGCGCCAGCCCAGCGTGGCGTCGGCCACGGCCAGCTCGTCGACGGCCAGCGTCCAGGCGGGCTCGGCCTGGCCACCGGCCGCCGGGGCCGGCGCGGCGGTGGTCGGCGGCGTGCGCAGCCAGCGCTCGGCCATCCAGCGGCCGTCGGCCTCGCGCGCCACGCGCACCCGCGGCGCGCGCAGGCCGATCTTGTCCACGCGGACGGCGCGCGCCGGCCAGTCCAGGCGCAGCTGCTGCAACTCCAGCTGCTCGACGGCGGCCAGCCGGTCGTCCGCCGCTGGCGTGCCGCGACCGCGCGGCCTGGCCGGGCGCGGCGCCGGCGCGGTGGCGGCCGGGTCGGTGAGCGCCAGCTGGCTCAGTGCCAGACGTTCGGCGTCCAGCGTGAGCCGGGGCGGCAGGCCGGCCGCCTCGGGTGGCGCCCAGTGCAGCGCCAGCTGGGCGTCCAGCCGGCCGTCCAGGCGCGGCACCAGCACGCCGGCCAGGTACGGCGCGCCCAGGGCCAGCGGCACGGCCTCGACGCGGGCCTTCACCTCGGCGCCGCGCAGGCTGGCCGTGCCGTCGAAGGCCAGCGTCGGCGCGCCCTGCCCGTCGGCGGCCGACGCGCCGGGTGCCAGCCGGGCCGCGCCCTTGAAGCTCAGCGGCTGCTTGAGCGGCCAGGCCAGCTGGCTGGCGGCCAGCTCGATGTCCTCCAGCGCCACGCCGGCGGCGGGCGCGCCTGCCGGCGCCGTCGATGCGTCGCTGAAGTCCAGCGCGCCGCCGTGCACGGCCAGCCGGTCGATGGCCAGCTGCCAGGCCGCGGGCGGCGCCGCCGCAGCGGCGGAAGCGGCTGCCGATGAGGCATCCGATCGGCCTGCAGCGCTTGCCTGATCATCGCCAGCAGCTCCTGATTTTGAAGCAACCGGGATCATCGAAGCGAGCAGCTCCAGCTGGCCGTCGGCGCGACGGCGCAGCGCCAACCGGGGCCCGGCCAGCTCGACCGAGGCCAGTGTCAGCCGCTGCTCCAGTGGCCGCAGCTCGCCCAGTTGCAGCTTCAGCGCGTCGAAGGCCAGCAAGTCGGCGCCCTGGGCGTCGACCGCCTTCAACCCGCTGAGCGCCAGGCTGCCGGTCACGCGCAGGGACGGCGCCGCGCTCTGCTCGAAGGCGGCGCGCAGGTCGGCGTCCAGCGTCGCCGCCTGCAGCCGCACCGGCAGCGCCGCCGGCAGGTAGGCCAGGTAGGGCTTGAGGTCCAGCGCCTCCAGGCGCAGGCTGGCCTCGGCCTGGCGCGAATCATGGAAAGGCAGCGCCTGCGCGCGCGAGTCGAACGCGCTGCCGTCGACCACGAAGGCCAGGTGCGGCTGCACCCGGATCTGGCGCGCCGACGGCAGGGTGCTCAGAAAGGGCAGCGCCAGGCGCACGTCGCGCAGCTCGTGCTGCTGGCCCGCCATGCGGTCGCCGAAGTCCACGCGCCCGTCGGTCAGCTCGATGTTGTAGAGCGCCAGGCGCGGCGGCGCGGCCGGCTCGGGCGCCGGCGGGCGCGCCGCCAGCCGCGCCAGGATGTCGTCGATGTCGTAGCGGCCCTCGCCCAGGCGCGTCAGGCGCAGCGCCGGCGACTCGATGCGGATGGCGTCGATCACCGGCGCCAGCCGCAGCAGGGATTGCAGCTCGCCGTCGACAAATACGCGCCGCACCGTCAGCAGCGGCGGCGCGCCGGGCGCACCGTCAATGCCCAGATCGCTCAGCGTGAGCGCCAGCGACCAGGGCCGGAAGTCCACCGCGCCGATGTGCACGGGCCGTCCCAGCAGCGCGCTGGCGGCCTTCTCGCCCTGCCACTTCAGCAGCGGCGGCACGGCCAGCCAGGTCAGCGCCCACAGCGCCAGCAGACTGGCCAGGGCGATGCCCAGACGGCGCAGCCAGCGCCGGCGGCCGAGCGGGCGCGCGTCGGGCTGGGGGACTTGGGGCGGGGCATCGGCGCGCGGGGCCGCGGGCCGGTCGGAAAACGGCGGAAAACCAGACATCACGGGCCGGATTTTCGGCCACGCCCGCCTGCGCCCCGCCACGACAAGGCAACCGCCTGCAACAACTCAGCGGCGCCCGCCCGCGTCGGCCGCCCGGTGGCGACACAGCGCAGCGCCCATGAGAAAGCCCGGCGTTTGGGCCTGGGGCCTGCCCGCCGGGCTTTCAGGCAGCGCGACAAAAGCGTCATGGTCTGCCAGGGTCCGCATCGGAAAGCGGCTTGTTTCCGGCTGCGGTGGAAGGCAAGAGATTGCCTCCATTCAATGGCTGGCCGCATGCCCATTCGCTGTATCGGCTACAGCCGACGGGTGCCTGCCAACCCGCGCCCGGGTCGCCCGGGCAACACCACTGTAGGCCCTCGGCCGCCGTTTGGCCAAGCGCAAATCTCAATGCCCGAGCAGGGGCGCATTGGTGGTGTCAATGACCACGCGCAGGCCGCCTGGCGCCGCAATGGCGTGCTCCGAACGGCTGAGCAGCAACGATTTGCATCCGACCCATATATCAAAATTAGAATCAAAACTCAAAAAAACAGGGTTGACCCGATATTTGGGTGCCTCCTAGAATCCCCTGTTCCGACAAAGACCGTGGGGAAACCCTGATGTATCTGCCCGCCTGGGGCAGACCGGATCTGACGACCTTTGCTTCTTCGCGCCAGCTGTCACAGGCGCACGTCAGCCGGTTCAGGCCCCGACCAAGACTCTGACACACCCGCGCATCCCCGTTGCTCCCGCGTCCTGCGTGCCCACTGGCACGCCGGCTGGTGCCGTGGTGCCGTGTGTCGTGAATCAAGGAGAGCCATGACAGCGTCCACACGCCTTGCCGCTTTCGCCAGCGGCCTCAGGACCTTCGCCGGTGACGTGGCGGAAGGATTTTTTGAACTCACGCACAACGGTCTGGCCCTGGTGGGCGTGATCGTGGTGCTGGCGGTCGCCCTGCTCAGCGCCCGCCCCGAACTGCGCCAGCAGGGCGAGCAGCAACTCGCCGAATGGCTGACGGCGCGCAAGGTCGCCACGCTCGGCATCACGCCCGAACTGGGCGCCATCGAGCGCGCCACCGCCGCCAACCCGCGCGATCTGCCGCGCGAGCAGGCCAACCTGGCCCTGTGGATCAGCAAGAAGTACCGCGTCGCGCCGGAGCCGGTGGCCGCGCTGGTGGCCGAGGCCTACGACGTCGGTCAGGCCAGCAAGCTCGACCCGACGCTGATCCTGGCGGTGATGGCGATCGAATCCAGCTTCAACCCATTCGCGCAAAGCTCGGTCGGCGCCCAGGGCCTGATGCAGGTGATGACGCAGATCCATTCCGACAAGTACGAGCACTTCGGCGGCCAGTACGCCGCCTTCGACCCCAAGACCAACCTGCGCGTGGGGGTGAAGGTGCTGCAGGAATACATCAGCCGCACCGGCTCGGTCGAAGCGGGCCTGAAGTGGTACGTGGGCGCGGCCAACCTGGCCAGCGACGGTGGCTATGCCGACAAGGTGCTGGCCGAGCACGCCCGCCTTTACCAGGTGGCCAAGGGCAAGCCGCGGCCGGAGCTGCCCGGCCTGCGGGCGCTGAAGCCGGCGCCGGCCACCAACCCGAGCGACGACGCCACGTTGGTCAAGGTCGCCACGCTGTCCTGAGCGGCGGCGGCCGGCACGGCCTGGGCTAAACTCGCCCCCGTGCGCAACTGGCGATAGGCGACCGGCACGCTGCCGGCGCCGACGTGGGCCACCACGGGGAAGCGCACCACCCGCCGCGCGGCGGGCGTCATCCGCCGTTCGCCTGGGCCGCCCTGGCCTGATGCCGGGAGCGATGTCACCCCAAGGACCGTCATGTTCAACCGCTCCACCCACACCATTGCCCACACCGACCCCGAGCTCTGGGCCGCCATTCAAGCCGAGCACCAGCGCCAGGAAGATCACATCGAGCTGATCGCCAGCGAGAACTACGCCTCGCCCGCCGTCCTGCAGGCGGCCGGCACGCAGCTCACCAACAAGTACGCCGAGGGCTACCCGGGCCGCCGCTACTACGGCGGCTGCGAGCACGTCGACGTGGCCGAGCAGCTGGCCATCGACCGCGTCAAGCAGCTGTTCGGCGCCGAGGCCGCCAACGTGCAGCCGCATTGCGGCGCCAGCGCCAACATCGCGGTGCTGATGGCCTTCCTCAAGCCCGGCGACACCATCATGGGCATGAGCCTGGCCGAGGGCGGCCACCTGACCCACGGCATGCCGCTGAACATGAGCGGCAAGTGGTTCAACGTGGTGAGCTACGGCCTGAACGCGCAGGAAGCCATCGACTACGACGCGATGGAAAAGAAAGCGCGCGAAACCAGGCCCAAGCTGATCATCGCCGGTGCCAGCGCCTACAGCCTGGAGATTGACTGGGCACGCTTTGCCAAGGTCGCCAAGGAAGTCGGCGCCATCTTCATGGTCGACATGGCGCACTACGCCGGCCTGATCGCTGGCGGCGCCTACCCCAACCCGGTGCCGCACGCCGACGTGGTGACCAGCACCACGCACAAGAGCCTGCGCGGTCCGCGTTCGGGCTTCATATTGATGCGCGCCGAGCACGAAAAAGCCATCAACAGCGCCGTCTTCCCCGGCCTGCAGGGCGGCCCGCTGATGCACATCATCGCCGCCAAGGCAATCGCCTTCAAGGAGGCGTTGCAGCCGGAATTCAAGCAGTACGCCGCGCAGGTGAGGAAAAACGCGCAGGTGGTGGCCCAGACGCTGACCGAGCGCGGCCTGCGCATCGTCAGCGGCGGCACGCAAAGCCACGTCATGCTGGTCGACCTGCGCGCCAAGGGCATCACCGGCAAAGAGGCCGAGGCCGTGCTGGGCAGCGCCCACATGACGATCAACAAGAACGCCATCCCCAACGACCCCGAGAAGCCCATGGTCACCAGCGGCGTGCGCATCGGCACGCCGGCCATGACCACGCGCGGCTTCAAGGAAGACGAGGCGCGCGCCACCGCCCATCTGGTGGCCGACGTGCTGGATGCGCCGCGTGACGAGGCCGGGCTGGCCGCCGTGCGCGCCAAGGTGGCCGAGCTGACCCGGCGCTTTCCGGTCTACGGCAACTGAGCAGCAAAACCTCTGAACGCAGAGGACGCAAAGGATCCGCGGAAGACGCAGAAGAATTCAGAGACCTTTTAGTGTCTCTTGCGCGTTCTCCGCGAAATCTCCGCGCCCTCTGCGTTCGGCTGTTCCAGAACCCGCACAGACCCCATGCGCTGCCCCTTTTGCGCCCACACCGAAACCCAGGTGGTGGACAGCCGCGTGTCGGACGAGGGCGATTTCATCCGCCGCCGGCGCCAGTGCGCGCACTGCGGCAAGCGCTTCACCACCTATGAGCGGCCCGACGTCAGCTACCCCAGCATCGTCAAGAAGGACGGCCGGCGCGTGCCCTATGCGCGGCCCAAGCTGCAGGGCTCCCTGCAACTGGCGCTGCGCAAGCGCCCGGTCAGCACCGAGCAGATCGACGCCGTCATCGAGCGCATCGAGGAAAAGCTGCTGGCCAGCGCCGCGCGCGAAGTGCCCTCCTCGCGCCTGGGCGAATGGGTGATGCGCGAGCTCAAGAAGCTCGACAAGGTGGCCTACGTGCGCTTTGCCAGCGTCTACCGCAGCTTCGAGGACATCGACGAGTTCCGCGCGCTGGTGGACGAGGTCAAGCGCTGACCCCAAAAAAAAGCGTGCGCCCACGCGCACGCTCGTCTGTGCCGCCTCTGGCGCGCTCAGCCGTTTCGACGCAGTCGCCGCAGGCCCAGGCCGCCGGCCGCCGCCGCCAGTGCCAGCAGCGCCCATTCGCTCAGCGTGGGCACGGGTTGCACCGCCGCGGCGCCACCGGTTTGTGTGACCGTCACGTCGTCAAACGCGATGGTGCCGGCCCCGTCCGCCGTCCCGAACAGCAGATCCAGGCGCTCGGACGCGGCCGCCGCCGTGAAGCTGCCCGTGCACTGCGCCCAGACCCCGGCCGCCCCCATCGTGCACGCCACCGGCGTGTTGGCCGCGCCCAGCCGGATGCTGGCCACGTTGGCGGGGTCCACGTCCGTCCGCGCCACCCAGGCGGACACGGCGTAGGTGCCTCCCGCGACGGTGGTGACGTTCTGCGACAGCCTGCCGATGCCGTCGTTGTCAAAAGCCCAGGCGAAATAGTTGCCCGTGTGCGGCAAAACCGCCCCCTGTGAGGTAGATACATCAGCGCCATTGTCGCCTCCGGCAAACGTGGCAACCCAAGGGGGCAACGCTCCCGTCTCGAACCCGGGGTTGGAGACGGGCTGCGCCCAAGCCGCCCCGCTGCCCAGCAACGCCACTGCCAGTGCCGGCCGCGCCAGCCTGGAAACCCAGTTTGTCTTGAACGTGAAATCCATCACCGCCTCCTGCGCATTTCGTTGTTTCGAAGCATCAACTATCCGGCAACTCCCCACGGATCTGGTCCTGGACGAGGCAGAACGATGATGTCGGCAAACGCACTGCGTTGTGCCAGCGCCACGGCCCGGCGGCAAACAAGCCGTGCCCGCCGGCCTCAACGCGGCAACTGCGCCCGCGCCCACTGCGCGATCTGCGCCGGGCTGGTGAGCGCGCCCGGCTGGCGCGCCACTTCGCGCCCGCCGACGAACAGCGCCAGCGTCGGGATGCTGCGGATGTTGTAGCGCGCGCCGAGCGCGGGCGCGGCCTCGGTGTCGACCTTGGCGACCCGGATGCGTGGCTCCAGCAGCGCGGCCGCCTGGGCGTAGGCGGGCGCCATCATGCGGCAGGGCCCGCACCAGGGGGCCCAGAAATCCACCAGCAGCGGCAGCTGGCCGCGCGTCAGGTGCTTGTCGAACGCGGCAGCATCATTCAGCGCCACGGGCTGGCCGGCAAACAGCGGCTGCTTGCACTGGCCGCAGGTCGGCGCGCTGTCCAGCTGGTCGGCGCGCACGCGGTTGGTGGTGTGGCAGTGGGGGCAGACGACGTGCAGGGGCTCGGTCATCGGGCGTCCTTCCGGTCAATGGGTGGCGTCGCGCGGCGGTTCATCCGGCGCGCGGCGGCTGCGCGCCGCGGCAAGGGCCCGGCTGGCCAGCAACTCGGCACGCATCGCCGCATCCAGCGGCGAACGACATAAACCGGCGTCGCCGTAATGCAGGTTTTCATACAGCGCCGCGGCGGCCGGGCTGTCGGCCAGCAGCGGCTGCCAGTCGACGTCCGCATCGGCCAGCAGGGCGGCCAGCCGGGCGGCCACGGTCTGGTACTGGTGCGCGTCCACCGGCTGGCCGCTGGCGTCCAGCCGCTCTAGCAGCCGCGCCAGCACGGTGGCGGTGCGAGGGGGAGAGAGCAGCGTTATCATGTTGCTGGAGTTCGGGGCATCCGGCCCGATTGCAAGGGCCGCCACAACCGCGCCAAACCACCCAGGACGCTACTACATGTATAGCTGCTGGCGCTTGATGCGTGGTGTCTGGACCTTGATTTGATATAAAGAATGCGTTCCCTTGTCACTTCCCAGGAGACGCGCCATGAGCACCTTCACCCTGTCCAGCCCCGATATCCCGAGGGGCGGCAGCGTGCCCCAGCATTTCGAATTCAACGGCTTCGGCTGCTCCGGCCGGAACCAGTCCCCCGTGCTGCGCTGGAGCGGCGCACCGGCCGATACCAGGAGCTTCGCCGTGCATGTGTACGACCCCGACGCGCCCACGGGTTCGGGCTTCTGGCATTGGTACGTGATCGACCTGCCGGCCAGCGTGAACGAACTGCCCGCCAACGCCGGCGCCCAGGGCGGCGCCAACCTGCCCAAGGGGGCGCGCCAGATCCGCAACGACTATGGCAGCTACGCCTGGGGCGGCGTGTGCCCGCCGCCGGGCGACAAGCCGCACCGCTACATCTTCACCGTGCACGCGCTGTCGGTGGAGCGCATCGATGTGCCGGACGACGCGCCCGCGGCGCTCACCGGCTTCATGGTCAACGCCCACACGCTGGCCAAGGCCTCGTTCACGGCGACCTACGGGCGTTGAGGCGGCGGCCTCAGCCTGGCTCGGGAATGCCGGGCACGAAGCGCAGCGGCTTGGCGCCCGCGGCCGGCGCCGCGACCGGCGGCACCAGGTCGGCCAGGGTGACGCCGTCCAGCACCGCCAGATAGCCCTGCATGGCGCGGCCCAGCACGCTCTTGAGGTGACAGTGGCTGCTCAGGCGACAGGTGTTGAGCTCGGCGTTGAAGCATTCCACCAGCTCGAAATCGCCCTCGGTGGCGCGCACCACCGCGCCCAGGTTGATCTGCTCGGCCGGCCGCATCAGCCGCATGCCGCCGCCGCGCCCGCGGGTGGTGTCGAGCAGGCCCAGCGCGGCCAGCTGCTGCACGATCTTGGTCAGGTGGCTGCGCGAGATGCCGTGCTTCTCGGCCACCTCGCTGATGGTCACCGGCTGCGCCCGCTGGTCGCAGGCCGCGCAGTACATCAGCACCCGCAGGGCATAGTCGGTCCACTGGGTCAGTCGCATGGTGTCGTCCTCGGACCAAAAGATTCACACGCGATGAATTTTAGTCAATAAAATAGCCAGGCCGAATGAACCTTTGAGGAACCCTGCCATGAACGCCACCATCGAAACCGCGCGCCCTGCCCTGTCTGCCGAGCAGGCGATCGGCCAGATCGCCGTCGAACTGCCGGGGGCCACTGCCGTGTTTCGCCGCCTGAAGCTGGATTTCTGCTGCGGCGGCCAGCTCAGCCTGCGCCAGGCCAGCGCCGACAAGGGGCTGGATCTGCAGGCGGTGATGGACGAGTTGTCCAGTCTGCAGCGCCCCAGCCAGCTGCCCGATGCGGGCACGCCGGGCGAGCTGATCGACCACATCCTGACGCGCTTTCACGACGTGCACCGCCAGCAGCTGCCCGAGTTGATCCGCATGGCGCACCGGGTGGAAGCCGTGCACCGCGGCAACCCCGACGTGCCGGCCGGCCTGGGCGACGCGCTGGAGGCCATGCAGCAGGAGCTGCTGACGCACATGCACAAGGAAGAGGCGATCCTGTTTCCCATGCTGCGCCAGGGCGGCAACAGCTTCGTCAGCCAGCCGATCGGCGTCATGCGCCACGAGCACAACGACCACGGCGCGGCGCTCGAGCACCTGGCCAGCCTGACGCACGACATGACCCCGCCGCCGGGCGCCTGCAACACCTGGCGCGCCCTGTATGCCGGCCTGGCGCAGCTGCGCGACGACCTGATCCAGCACATCCACCTGGAAAACAACGTGCTGTTCCCGCCCTTCGAGGCGGCCACCGCCGGCGGTTGCGGCTCCTCGGGCTGCGGCTGCAGCTGAGGCTGAGCGTCTTTTGCCCATGCCCGCGCTGCGTCGGCGCGGGCGGCCCGGTCAGTAGTGCGGCGGCAGCTCGTCGCGCAGGTTGCGCGGCGCCGCGCCGCTGCCCTCGGGCATCTGCTGGCGCAACTGCGCCAGCTCGCGCTGCAGGCGCTCGATCTGCTGCTGTTGGCGATACACCATCAGGTTGAGCTGCTCCAGCAGGTCCTCGGCAAACGCCGCCTTGATCTCCAGCGCATCCAGCCGGCCCTCGGTTCGCGCGGCGTCGGCCATGGCGCTCAAGCGGCGAGCGCCTGCGCCAGGCGCGCCACGCCTTCGCGGATGCGGTCCTCGTCGGCGGTGGCGAACGACAGGCGCAGCGTGCTGACATCCGGGTTGGCGCAGTAGAACGGCGCCCCCGGCACGAAGGCCACGCCACGCTCGATGGCGCGCCGCGCCAGCTCGTTGCCGTCGCCCAGCGCGCCGCCGGCGCCGGTCAGCCGCGCCCACACGAACAGGCCGCCCTGCGGCTGCACGAAGTCGATCGCCGCGCCCAGCTCCCGGCGCAGCGCGTCGCCCATGGCGCGGGCGCGCGCGCCATACACCTGCCGCACGCGCGCCAGCGTGCCCGGCATGCGGCCGGCCGCCAGGTACTGCGCCGCCGTGGCCTGGGCGAAGGTGCTGGTGTGGGCGTCGGAAAACTGCTTGCACATGGTGGCCTTGGCCAGCAGCGCGGGCGGCGCCACCAGCCAGCCCACGCGCAGCCCGGGCGACAGCACCTTGCTCAGGCTGCCGCAGTGCACCAGCCAGTCGCGGCTGCCCGGCACCTCGTGCGACAGCGCCAGCAGGCTGGGCGGCGGCGGCGCGTCGAAGTACAGGTCGCCATACGGATCGTCCTCGATGATCAGGGTCTGGTACTGCACCGCCAGCTCCAGCACCCGCCGGCGCCGCTGCAGGCTCAGCATGGCGCCGCTGGGGTTGCCGAAGGTGGGGATCAGGTACACGAACCTGGGCCGGTGCGTCTGGATCAGGCGCTCCAGCTCGTCCACCCGCACGCCTTCGCCGTCGATCGGCGCGCTGATCAGCTCGGCCCCGTAGAGTCGAAAGCACTGGATGGTGGCCAGGAAGGTCGGCCCCTCGACGATCGCCTTGCTGCCCGGATCGACCAGGCACTTGCCCAGCAGGTCCAGCGCCTGCTGGCTGCCGGTGGTGACGATCAGCTGCTCGGGCGCCAGCCCGGTCACGCCCTTGGCCTGCATGAAAGCGGCCAGCTGCTCGCGCAGCGGCTGGTAGCCCTCGGTGGCGCCGTATTGCAGCGCCGCGCCCGGTTCGGCGGCCAGCGCCGCGTTCACCGCTTCGCCGATGCCGGCGACGTCGAACATGGCGCTGTCCGGAAAGCCACCGGCAAAACTGATGATGCCGGGCTTGCCCAGCAGCTTGAACAGCTCGCGGATGGCGGAGGTTTCGACGTTGTCGAGGCGTTGGGCGAAGGGAAGTGACATGGCGACAGTGGATAGACGGCAGAAGAAGTCCATGGATTGTCTCGCATGGGGATGCACGGCCACCGCACAAGGAAACCAGTTGATGTGGCGCAGTGACCACAACAGCGTCTTACAAAGGCCACGGAAACGCACCATGACTGTTGGAATCGGCCTCGACAAGCCATACCACCAGATACAATTCTCACGTTGAGAACGATTTTCGAGCGGAGGACTTCCCCATGAGACATCCGGCTGGGCATGCGCCTTCGCTGCGACGTGCAGTGATAGCTGTCAGCCTTCTGGTGGCTGCGACAGCACACGCGGATTACGTGGTTCCAGCAGGCGCGACCGTCGGTCTCGGCGGCGGGTCGATCGACCTCGGATGCACCGACGTGATTGTCGACGGCACGCTTGATTTGCAGGGCGGCACACTGACCAACGTGCGTCACGTGCAAATCGGCGCTGGCGGCAATCTGTTGCTTGGCGGCGGGTCGGCCAGCCTGGCCGGCAACTGGAGCAACACCGGTGCATTCAACGCCGGCACAGGTGCCGTCAACATCATTGACGACGTTGCCTGCGCGCCCGGTTCGCTGGTCAGTGGCAACACCACGTTCTACGCGCTGAACATCTCCAGCAACACCGGGAAACTGGTGCAGTTCGTCGCCGGCAGCACGCAAACCGTGCAATCCAGCCTGACGCTGACAGGCACGGCAGCCAACCCGCTGCGCATCGAATCGACCACCCCCGGCTTGGTCAGTGCCAACATCGATTTGACGACCGGCGGCACGCAGAACCTGGCCAACCTGGCCGTGCGCGGCATGGGCGCCAGCGGGCAATGGCTGGCGCCTGGCCAGACCAACCAGGGGGCAGGCCCCGTCAACCGTTGGTTTGGCACGCCCGGAGGCGTTGCCGCCATTCCTACCATGTCGCCCTGGACGTTGACGGGCATGGCCCTTGCGCTGGGCGCGCTGGCTGCGCGCCAGCGCCGTATTCGCAAGAACAACCCCTCAGGAAGGAAATCGTGATGAAACAGCGCTTCGTTCTTCATAGACTGGCCACCGCCGCCGGCATCGCCTTGGCCGCAGTCGCCGCGCCTGCGGTGGCCGCCGACGTCACCATCAGCCCACCCGTCGGTGGTGGCGTGGTGGTGAACGGCCCGGTCAGCATGCCGGGCGTCCCTGGCAGTCCACAGCAGACCGCCAACGTGGTTTGCATGGCGGCCGGCGGCGCACTAGGACCTTGCCCAGCTAGCTATGGAGCGACCGGTCCGACGGGTGCCACGGGCGCGACCGGAGCAGCCGGCCCGACAGGTGCCACGGGCGCGACTGGAGCCGCCGGCCCGACGGGCGCCAGCGGGGCTGCAGGAGCGAGCGGCCCGACAGGTTCCACGGGTGCGGCCGGAACAGCCGGCCCGACGGGTCCTCAGGGTCCCACGGGGTCGGTCGGCCCACAAGGCCCCGCTGGAGCGCAAGGCTCCACCGGTCCTCAGGGTTCGGTGGGCCCTGTTGGTGCACAGGGCCCGACCGGAGCCACCGGAGCGACGGGAGCCACCGGAGCCGGCCAGGCAGTCTTCTTTGGCCATTCAGCGTGGGACATTCCAACCGTGACCACGCGATATATCGGCGTCGGAAACATTGACGACTCCGAAGCAAAGGTGGCGGTGCCCCTGCCCATCGGGGGCACGATCGGGGGTCTGCGGGTGTTCCAAAGTGGCACCTCTGGGTCGGGCAACAGCCAAGCCTACACCTTGTTCGTGAACGGATCAGCGGTCGGCGCGGTGAATTGCACGATCAGCGGCAATTCGCAGACCGCATGCTCTTCCGCCGGAACAACGTCCGTGTCGGCAGGTGATCGGGTGTCGCTGCGCGTCGCCCCTACGAGTGTTCCCAGCACGGGGAGGACCGCGGGCTGGTCGTTCACGATCACTTCGCCTTGAACTCGAAACACCCGAACAACTACTAAAAAGGGCGCCTCGCGCCCTTTTTTCTGGTTTCTCAATAGCTTACGGAACCGCCCTACTATTTGGTGTGAGCCCCAAACAGTAATGTCCCCTTCGCCCCAAGTAGAAGTGTCCCCTTGTTGGAGATGCAAAGGGGTGCAAGGTGGAGCTGATGAGTGTCAAGGAAGCCGGGCGACTGGCGGTGGTACGCCAAGTGCTGGATGGGCACCTGAGGCAGGCGCAGGCGGCGCGCCAACTGGGGCTATCGCAGCGTCAGATCAAGCGGCTGTGCCGCAGCGTGCGCGCCGAAGGCGATGCCGGCCTGATCTCCAAGCGGCGCGGGCGGCCCAGCAACCGCAAGATCGCCGATGCCGTGCGCCAAGCCACGCTGGAGCTGCTGCGCCAGCGCTACAGCGACTTCGGCCCCGAGCTGGCGCGCGAACACTTGGCACGCGAACACGGCTTCACGCACAGCACCGAGACCCTGCGCAGCTGGATGATCCAAGCCGGCCTGTGGACGCCCAAGCGCCGCCGCGCCAAGCGAGTGCACAGCCCGCGCGCACGCCGCGCCTGCCTGGGCGAGCTGGTGCAGATCGATGGCAGCCACCACGACTGGCTCGAGGGCCGCGCGCCCAAGTGCTGCCTGATCGCCTTCATCGATGATGCCACCAGTCGGGTGCTGGCCGCGCGCTTTGAGACCAGCGAAACCACCGAGGGCTATCTGGGCGTGCTCGAGCGCTACGTGAGCGCGCACGGCGCTCCCCTGGCCATCTACAGCGACCGTCACAGCATCTTCACCAAGCACGACGAGGAGGACGCGGCGCCCACGCAGTTCGAGCGCGCGCTGCTGCAGCTTCGCATCGAGCCCATCTGCGCGCGCAGCCCGCAGGCCAAGGGGCGGGTGGAGCGGCTGTTTCAGACCCTGCAGGATCGCCTGTGCAAGGCCATGCGGCTGGCGGACATCGACAGCATCGAGCAGGCCAATGCCTGGCTGCCCCAGTACCTGTCCGAGCACAACGCGCGCTTTGCCGTGCCAGCACGCAAGCACGTCGATATGCATCGCCCCTGGCAAGGCTCAAGCCATGAGCTCTCGTGCATCTGCGCGCTGCACCACCAGCGCCAGCTCAGCAGCCAAGGCAGTTGCCGCTTTGCAGGTGCCATCTTGCAGATCGAGGCCGGCCAGGCCCACGCGCCCAAGGCCAAGGCCAAGGCGACGATCGACATCGTGCAGTTTGCCGATGGCAGTGTGCAGCTGAGCTGGCGTGGGCATGTGCTCAGGCACCGCGCCTATGGCCTGCATCAGCACTTGCGCCGCGGCAAGGGGGCCGATGACAAGACCATCAATGTGCGGGTCGATGAAATCAGGCTCTGTTGAAAAACGAGTGGGTCACCGGGCATGAGGGTTGACCGCGGCGAAGTCGAGCTTGCCTGCGATCAGGAAGATCACGGTTCTGATCGTGCTGAAGCGCGTGAAGCCGCGGGCGCGTCGCT
>Ga0209571_1000470_pt1 | contig 43814 bp, 41 predicted proteins | sample EBPBio102011_DNA_FD_185866 | JGI IMG/M metagenome (GOLD analysis project Ga0209571, IMG submission 185866) | Wastewater treatment Type I Accumulibacter community from EBPR Bioreactor in Madison, WI, USA - Reactor 1_1/10/2011_ DNA (SPAdes)... | ecosystem: Engineered > Bioreactor > EBPR >... | reverse complement strand
ACTGGCCACGGCGGCCAGCATCCAGGCGACGGCGGCCGGCGGCGAACGGAAGGGCGGTTGCATGCCGCCATTATCCTCCGCCAGCCACGGCCGCGGCCATGCGCCGGGGTTAGAATGCGCACCCCCGACCTCCTCCGCCACGGCCATGCCCTCCTTCGATATCGTCTCCGAAGTCGACACCCACGAACTGACCAATGCGGTCGACCAGGCCAGCCGCGAACTGACCACGCGCTTCGACTTCAAGGGCGTGGATGCGAAGTTCGTGCTCGACGACAGCGTGGTCAGCCAGTCCGCGCCGAGCGACTTCCAGCTCAAGCAGATGACCGACATCCTCAAGCAGCGGCTCACGGCCCGCGGCATCGACATCCGTTGCCTGGAGTTCGGCGACGTCGAGACCAACCTGGCCGGCGCAAGGCAGAAGGTCACCATCAAGCAGGGCATCGAGCGCGAACTGGCGAAGAAGATCCAGGCCGCGCTCAAGGACGCCAAGCTCAAGGTCGACAGCCAGATCAACGGCGACAAGCTGCGCGTGAACGGCAAGAAGCGCGACGACCTGCAGGACGCCATCGCCCTGCTGCGCAAGGCCGACTTCGGCATTCCGCTGCAGTTCGACAACTTCCGCGACTGAGCCGGCTGCCATGCACGAACCCCACGACGACGCCCCCGGCGGCCCCGACGAGGACCAGGCCATCGCCCTGACCCGGCGCTGGCTGGAGAAGGCGGTGATCGGGCTGAACCTGTGCCCGTTCGCCAAGGCGGTGTCCGCGAAGGGACAGGTGCGCTTCGCGTTCAGCGACGCGACCACCCCGCAGCAGCTGATCGAGCAACTGGGCGAGGAATTGCTGCTGTTGCGCGACACCCCGCCCGAACAGGTCGATACCACCGTGCTGGTGCACCCGCACGTGCTGCAGGACTTCCTCGACTACAACGATTTCCTCGACCAGGTCGACGCCCTGGTCGAGGCGCTGGGGCTGGACGGCGTGCTGCAGGTGGCCAGCTTCCACCCCGACTACCGCTTCGCCGACAGCGATGCGGACGACATCGAGAACTTCAGCAACCGTTCGCCCTTCCCCACCCTGCACCTGTTGCGCGAGGACAGCATCGATCGGGCGGTGGAGGCCTATCCGGATCCGGATGCGATCGTGGAGCGCAACTACGCGACCCTGCGCCAGCTCGGCCACGAGGGCTGGCGCAGGCTGTTCCAAAGCTGAGGCCGGCGGTTTTTCAGTAGCTGAAATCCAGCTTCATCCACGCGTTGCGGCCCGGCTCGTTGATCCGCACCGGATCGGCCGGGAAGCCGAAGTCGGCATTGCCGGCCAGGTTCAGGTGCTCGGCATAGGCACGGTTGAACACGTTGTCCACGCCGAAGGACAGCTGCCAGCGGTCGCCCAGGCGATAGCCGCCGTTGAGCGCCAGCGTGGCCAGGCCCGCGCTCGGCCCGATGTCGCGCCCGGTGACGTTGCCCTGGCCGATGGCGACCCGGTCCTGGCGCGCGAGCGCACGCAGCAGCGCCCCGAAGCTCCAGCGCTCACCCTCGTAGTTGGCCGACAGCCGTGCCTCCAGCGGCGGCATCTGCGGCAGCGCCGTGCCGGCGGTCCGGTTCCGGCCCCGGGTCCAGGCCAGCGTGCCAGCCAGCTTCCAGGCATCGCTGGCGGCGAACTCGAGCCCCGCTTCGGCGCCATGGGTACGTGCGTCGATGTTGGCGACCGAGGACGTCGCCCCCTTCATCCCGCCCTGGCGATAGGTGAACAGGATGTAGTCGTCGATGCGGCCGGCGTAGGCCGACAGCCAGGCCTGCACGCGTTCGCCGCGGAACTGCAGGCCGGTATCGAGCTGGGTGGTCGCTTCCGGCGCCATCCCGGCGAAGGCGTTGGCCGCGCCCGCCGGCCCGGCGTCGGCCGAGAACAACTCCCAGTAGTCGGGCATGCGCGTGGTGTGCCCGACCCCGGCGTACCAGGTCAGCGGCATGGCGGACAGCTCCTGTTCGAAGCGCACGAATCCACCCTTCAGGGTTTCGCGGCGGGTGACGCCGGCGGTGGGGTTGGGCCGGGCCATCATGCCGACGGTGACGCGCTCATCGCTGGCCTCGGCGCGGTCCACGCGTGCGCCTGCCACCCAGCGCGCGTTGGGCGCGGGGTGCCAGGTCGCTTCGGAGAACACCCCCACTGTCCGGAAGTGCGCGTCGGTGGTCCATGGCAACCCACGGTAGGTGCCGCGACCGGCGGCCTTGCGCCCGCGGTGGCGGCTGCGCTGGCCGTCGATGCCCGCGACCAGTTCCCACTGCGCCCACGCCCACTCCAGTGCCGCGCGCCCGCCCTGGGTGCGCCGCTCCACATTGGACGCCATCGGCATCGGCATCGTGCCCATCGGATTGGGCTCGCGCAGGGTGTAGTTGTCCATCACGTGGTCGGCAAGGTTGTGGAACACGCTGGCCTGGATCGAATCCAGCGCACTGTCGAAGCCGGTCTTGCCGAAGCGCATCGTGTAGCTTTCGCGCTTGAACTGCGAACCGTCCATGCTGCGCGCGGCATAGCGCGCGCGGCCATCGCCGCTGCCGGCGGCCAGCTCGATCACGGTGTCGGCATCCGGGGTCCAGCCCAGGGCAACGTCGGCGTTCCACTTCTTCCACAGCGACGGCACGATGTCGCCGTTGCCGTCGCGATAGTCATCGGCGGCGGAACGGTTGGCCGATACGCGCGCATAGCCCGTGGAGGCGCCGGCGGTGGCGTCGACCACCTGGTCGTTGCGGCCGGACGAGCCGGCCAGCAGGCTGCCCTGCAGGCGCAGGCCGGGCTGCTCGAAATGCGGGGTATCGCGCTCGAAGCGCACCGTGCCGGCCGACGCGCCCGGCCCCCATTGCACTGTCTGCGGCCCCTTCACCACCACCAGCCGATCGTAGGTCTGCGGCGACACGTAGGACAACGGATTGTCCATCCGCGCCGGGCAGGCGCCAGGCATGGCGCCGTCGTTGGTCAGCAGCGCCAGGCGCGAACCGAACATGCCGCGCAGCACCGGATCGCCATTGGTGCCGCCATTGCGGATCGCGGTGAACCCGGGAACGGTCTTCAGGTAGTCGGCGCCGTCGCTGGCGGGAACCGGCTGCCGCGGCAGGCGCGGGTCGGTCTCCCAGGTCAGCGGCGAGACCGGGGCCACGGCGGTGACGACGAGGGTATCGAGCGTCCTGACCTGGACCGCGTCGGGCTCGGCGGCGGCCACGGAGAAAGCAAGGGACGAACTGGCGCAGGCAAGCGCCATGGACGCGGCCAGGCGCGTCGGGTGGGGGATCGACATGGGAACCACTCCAAAAAAGCACAAGGGCGCGGCACGCGGCCACGCAGGATCGTCAGGGGTCTTGTGGCTTCAGAGCGGAAGCGGCGGGCCGCGGCTGCCCAGGCCGCGCAGGTTGGCCGGCCGGCGCAGGCGGGGCGCGATCCAGGCCGGTGCCGGACCACGCGGCGGCAGCGGCAACAGGAAGGCCACGAACAGGGCCAGCAGCGGCATCGACGCGGCGAGCGGGCAGTAATCGCAGTGCGCGTCGCCGCCGGGCATCGCCGGCACCGGCGCGCCGAGCGGAGCGGCGGGCGACTGCGCAGCGATGGCCAGCCACTTCAGGCCGGTGGCGGTACACAGTTCGGATCCACCTGCCAGCACCGGTGAATTCCCGGCGGCCAGCACCCGGCTCAGCGACGGTGCCAGCGCCAGCAGCAGCACCGCCACCAGCGCCAACCGGGCCAGGGTCGCAGCGAGGGTTCGGGAATGGATCACCCTTCCAGTATACGCCGCGGCCACCGCTCCCCGCCGCGAAAGGCCAGGGCCGCAGGCGCGGCACCGGCCGCGATCAGGCGCCGCCGACGCCGAACAGGCGCTCCACGTCGGCCGCCTCCAGGGCCCGCCATCGGCCCTCGGCCAGGTCGCCCAGGTCCAACCCACCGACCTGCGGCCGGTGCAGCGCCTGAACGTGGTTGCCGGTGGCAGCGAACATGCGCCGCACCTGGTGGTAGCGGCCTTCGTGCAGGGTCAGGCGTGCCTGGCGCGGGCCCAGCACCTCCATTTCCGCCGGCAGCAGGGCGGTGGTCTCCGATTCCAGCAGCAGGGTGCCGCTGGCGAACAGTGCCGCCTCGTCGCCGCGCAGGTCTTCGGCCAGCGTGGCTTCGTAGACCTTGGGCAGTTTCGATTTCGGCGAGACGATCCGGTGCAGCAGCGCGCCATCGTCGGTCAGCAGCAGCAGGCCGGTGGTGTCGCGGTCCAGGCGGCCGACAGTGGACAGTGCCGGATCGCGCAGGCGGAAGCGCGGCGGCAGCAGGTCGTGGACGATCCGGCCCTTGTCCTTGCTCGAACAGGTGCAGCCGGCCGGCTTGTTGAGCATCAGCACCAGGCCCTGCGGCGGATCCAGCGGCTCGCCGTCCACCCGCACGCCGTCGTGGTCGAGCGGATCGTCGGCATACAGCACCTCGCCGGCGGCGTCGGTGACGCGGCCCTCACGGAACATCCAGGCCACCTCCCTGCGGCTGCCGTAGCCGAGGTTGGCCAGGTGCTTGACCAGTTTCATCGACTTGGCCATCTCAATCCCCTGTTGCTTCGAACACTTTGAACCCCCCGCCCTCGGCCAGCACCCGGCGGCGACTGAACATCCGTGCCAGGGTCGCCTCGTAGGGCAGGTGGCGGTTGGCCACCAGCAGCAGGCGCCCGCCGCGGCGCAGCGACCGGGCAGCCACTTCGATGAAGCGTTGGCCCAGCTCCGGGCGATCGCCGCGATCGTGGGCGTGGAACGGCGGATTGCTGACGATGAAATCGTAGCCGTCGCCGGGCAGGCCACCGGCCACGTCGTGCCAGTGGAATCCCAGCGCCACGCGTCCTGCATGCCGGGCCAGGTTGGCGCGGGCCAGCTCCAGCGCACGCGCCTCGGCCTCGTACAGGTCCATCGCGGCCACGCCCGGTGCGCGTTCCAGCACCGCGTCGGCCAGGTAGCCCCAGCCGGCGCCGAGGTCGGCACCGCGTCCGCACAGGTCGGCAGGCAGGTGGGCGGCCAGCAGCGCCGACGCCGAGTCGATCCGGTCCCAGGCGAACACCCCGGGGCGGCTGCGATAGCGGCCATCGAGGATCGGCCGCGGCGCGTCGGCCCGGCGCCAGCGCTGCAGCAGTGCCGGGTCATGCGCGTCGTGCAGCGGCGGAGTCCAGAACACCCGGCAATGGAACTTGACCCGCGTACCGGCCAGCCCGGCCAGTTGCTGCAGGTCGCGCTCGCGCGATCTGGCGCCTTCGTCGTTGGCCACCGCCGCCACCACGCGCGCGCCGGGCGCGGCCATCGCCACTGCGCGCGCCAGCAGCGCCTGCGCCTCGTCGCGCTGGCGCGGCGGCAGCACCAGCACCAGTGACGCAGCGCCTGCCTGGTCGAGTCCGGGCTGCACTTCCAGCCCGGCCGCGCGCAGGCCGTCGGCCAGCGGCTTGAATCCCTGCTCGCAGCGCAGCCCCGCTAGCGGATACTGGCGCAACGGCCAGCCATCGCGCGCGCGCAGGAATACGACCTGCCCCTCTGGCGGCCACGCCAGTGCGCCGTCATCGAACGGCAGCAACAAGGCTTTCAGCGGGGCGTCGTCGGCGGACAAGCGGGGGGACGGATGGAAAGGCGCTGCATTATCCGCCATCGCGGCACTGCCTGCGCCCGGCCTGACCCAGGTCAAGGCGCTGACGACCGCGGCGCGCAACCCTGCACCGATGGCCAGCGGACATGCGATGAAAACCCCGGTATCGCTTGAAATCGACGGCGCGATGGTCGCCCGCGAACTCGACCTGGACGTAGCCCGGTTCCGCCAGCTGATGGCCGACGGCAAGATCGCGGTGCTGTGCGAACGCGGCACCGGCGAAGACGCCAACACCTGGCGCGCATCGTTCTACCACGGCCAGCGGCGGGCCCGTTTCGTGGTCGATGCCAATGGCAAACCGTTACCGCCCTGAGTCCGGCCGGCGGTGCCGGCTTGCCGCGCACCCGGCACCCTTACGGGCACGATCGTCCCCGGCACCCGCAGCGCCGGCGTCGTTGCTCATGGCTGCTCATGGCTGCCCATCGTTGCCTCCCCTGACTGCACTGCAGGCGTCGCCGCCGCCGCGCCCGCATGCAGGCGCACGATGCGCCAGCCGGTGATGCCCAGCAGCAGGGTCAGCAGCGGCGCGATGTAGTTGAACACCGCGTACGGCAGGTAGGCGATCGTCGGCACCCCCAGCACCACCGACATGTAGGCGCCGCAGGAATTCCACGGCACCAGCGCCGAAGTGACGATGCCCGCATCGCCGACCGCACGCGACAGGTTCTCCGGCGCCAGCCCGCGCCGGGCGAACTCGTCTCGGTACAGGCGGGTCGGCAGCAGCAGGGCGATGTACTGGTCGCCGGCGGCCAGGTTGAGCCCGAACGCGGTGCCGACCACCGAGGCGAACAAACGCCCGGTCGACCTTGCCCGGTGCAACAGCGGGGCCACCAGCTTGCCGAGCAGGCCGAAGTCGTCGACCAGGATGCCGAAGGTCACCGCACCGATGATCAGCCAGATGGTCAGCAGCATCGAGTCCATGCCACCGCGCGAGAGCAACGCATCGACCTGGGCCATGCCGGTGTCGGCCTGGAAGCCATTGGCCATCGCCAGCCACACGCCCTTGAGCGCGACCACCGGCGCCGAGGCGCCCGGCTCGGCCACGAACTGCGCCACCGCCTGCGGCTGCATGAACGTGGCCATCGCCCCGGCCAGCAGCGCCGCGCTCATGATCGCCAGCACCGCCGGCACCTTGCGCACCGACATGGCCAGCAACAACAGCAACGGCAGCAGGTTCCACGGCGTGATCCGGAACAGTCCCTCGATGTGCTGCAGTTCGGCGTGGGTGACCACGTCGGGCAGCGCCCCCTGGCGGCTCGCGCCCAGCACCGCGAAGGCCAGCAATGCGAGCAGCCCGGCCGGGATCGTGGTCCAGGCCTGGGTACGGATGTGGCGGAACAGTTCCACCCCGTTGAGCTGCGCCGCCAGCACCGTGGTTTCCGACAGCGGCGAGATCTTGTCGCCCACGTAGGCGCCGGAAATCACCGCACCGGCGGTCATCGCCGGCGAGATCCCGAGCATCTGCGCCAGCCCCACCAGGCCCACGCCGACCGTGCCGGCCGTGGTCCACGAACTGCCGATGCTCAGCGAGATGGCGGCGCAGACCACGAACGCCACCGGCAGGAATACCGTCGGGCTGATCAGCTTGATCCCGTAGTACACCAGGGTGGGAATGGTGCCGGACATGTTCCAGGTGCCGATCAGCGCGCCCACCGCCAGCAGGATGAAGATCGCACCGACCACCGTGGCCAGGCCCTTCTGCCCGGACTGGGCGATCTCCTCCCAGGGATGGCCGTTCTTCATGATCACGGCCACCGCCACCAGCGTAGCCAGGATCATCGCCACCTGCATCGGCCCATCGATCGCGGACAGGCCGAACAGCGCCACCGAGGCGCCGACCAGCAGGACCAGCACGATCAGCGGAATCGCCGCATCGAGATAGGACGGCGGCTTCGCTTGCCGCGGCGTGCTTGCTTCTGCCATGTGCCCCTCCCCGGGCGGCCACGGCAACGACATTCAGGAGTTCGTGCACGGCCGGCAGGCGCCAGCCTAGCGGAAGGCGCGGGAAGGCGCCACGAAGCGAGGAGCCGGACCTCGCCTCTCTGCGCCGGGCTCTCAGCCGCGGTACTGCAGCGGCACCCGCTTCACCGCGCACAGCAGGCGGTAGCTGCTGGTCTGGCTGTGGGCCACGACCGCGGTCGCGGGTACCTGTGCACCCCACAGCTCCACCCGGCTGCCGATGCCGGCCTGCGGATGGTCGGTGAGGTCGACGGTAAGCATGTCCATCGAAACCCGGCCCGCCAGGCAGCCGGTGCGGCCATCGATGGCCACGGGAGTGCCTGCGGCCGCGAACTGCGGGTAGCCGTCGGCGTAGCCCATCGCGACCACCCCGATCCGGGTCGGTGCCTGGGTGACGAAGCGGGCGCCATAGCCCACCGGCTCGCCGGCGGCCAGGTCGCGCACGGCGATGACCCGCGACTCCAGCGTCATCACCGGACGCAGGGCCGCGGCGGCTTCGTGCGCCTGCGTGAACGGGGACACGCCATACAGCATCAGCCCCGGGCGTGCCCACTCCGCGCATGCCGATGGCCAGCCCAGCAGGGCCGGCGAATTGCTCAGGCTGCTCTCGCCGGGCAGGTCGCCGGCAACGGCCTCGAAGCAGGCCAGCTGTTCGGCCGTGCGCGTACTGTCCAGTTCGTCGGCGCGGGCGAAATGGCTCATCTTCACCATCGCGCCCACGTGCGGCAACGCGCGCAGGCGTTGCCAGGCGTCGCGGTAATCGGCCGGGTCGAGGCCGACCCGGTGCATGCCCGAATCCAGCTTCAGCCACACGTCCAGCGGCCGCGACAGCGGCGTGCGCTCCAGCGCCTCCACCTGCCAGGGCGCGTGGACCACGGTCCACAGGTCGTGCCGCACCAGCAGCGGCAGCTCGTCGGCGTCGAAGAATCCTTCCAGCAGCAGGATCGGCCTGGCGATGCCGGCCTCGCGCAGCGCCAGCGCTTCCTCGATGCAGGCCACCGCGAAACCGTCGGCCTCGTCCTGCAGCGCGGCCGCGCAGCGTAGCGCGCCATGGCCGTAGGCGTCGGCCTTGACCACCGCCAGCGCGCGGCCGCCGCCGAGGCGACGCGCCAGCCGGTAGTTGTGGCGCAGGGCTTCCAGGTCGATCAGGGCGCGGGCGGGACGCATGGCCGGATCAGGCGCCGTTCGCCGCGATCGGGTGGCGGCCGTAGCGGGAGATGTCCAGGCCTTCGGTGCTGATCGCCGTCGGACGGCGGGCGACCAGGTCGGCCAGGTAGCGGCCCGAACCGCAGGCCATCGTCCACCCCAGCGTGCCGTGGCCGGTATTGAGGAACAGGTTGCGCAGCGGGGTGGCGCCGACCACCGGCGTGCCGTCCGGCGTGGCCGGGCGCAGGCCGGTCCAGAACTCGGCGCGGGCCAGGTCGCCGCCCTTCGGGTACAGGTCGTTGACCACCCTCTCCAGGGTGGCGCGGCGGCGCGGCTTCAGGGCCAGGTCGAAGCCGCACACCTCGGCCATGCCGCCGACGCGGATGCGCTGGTCGAAGCGGGTGATGGCGATCTTGTAGCTCTCGTCCAGCACGGTGGAATTGGGCGCCATCGATGCATCGACGATCGGGATGGTCAGCGAGTAGCCCTTGAGCGGATATACCGGCAGACGGATGCCCAGCGGCCGCAGCAGCTTCGGCGACCAACTGCCCAGTGCCAGCACGTAGCGGTCGGCGGTTTCCAGCTTGCCGTCGATGCGCACGCCGGTGACGCGCTCGCCGTCGGCCTGGATCGCCTCGATGTTGGCGCCGTAGCGGAACTCCACGCCCTTGGCCTGCGCCAGCGCCGCCAGCCGCTCGGTGAACAGCCGGCAATCGCCGGTCTGGTCGCCGGGCAGGCGCAGCGCGCCAACCAGCAAATCGCCGGTGGCCGCCAGCGCCGGCTCCACCCGGGCGATGCCGGTTCGGTCGAGCACTTCGTAGGGCACCCCGGCCTCGTCCAGCACCGCGATGTCGCGCGCGGCGGCATCGAGTTGGGCCTGGGTACGGAACAACTGGGTGGTGCCGAGCTTGCGCCCTTCCCATTGCAGGCCGGTGAGCGCGTGCAGTTCGTCCATGCAGTCGCGGCTGTACTCGGCCATGCGCACCATGCGCTCCTTGTTCACCGCATAGCGCGAGGCGGTGCAGTTGCGCAGCATCTGCGCCAGCCACAGGTACATGCCCGGATCGAGCGAGGGCGTGATCGACAGCGGCGCATGGCGCTGGAACAGCCACTTGAGCGCCTTCAGCGGCACGTCCGGCGCGGCCCACGGCGAGGCGTAGCCGGGCGAGATCTGGCCCGCGTTCGCATAGCTGGTGCCCAGCGCCGGGCCCGGCTCGCGGTCCACCACGGTCACCTCGAAACCGGCGTTGGCCAGGTACCACGCACTGGTCACCCCGATCACGCCGCTGCCCAGCACCAGAACTCGCTGCATCGCACGAACCCCCGAATTAGGCGCTTCCACTGGATGAACCGGAAGCGGCCGGCAAGGTGCGCAGTATATGGATGGATATATGGTTGTTTTATCCGATTTATCAAAATGTTAAGGTGAAATCACCTGAACCTGCAGGCTTCCACGGAATTTTTCATGGCCGACCGCCCCGCCCGCCCCCACCCCGTGCGCAGCCGCGACCTGGACCGCATCGACCGCCACATTCTGCGCATCCTGCAACAGGAGGGCCGGATCTCCTTCACCGAACTGGGCGAGCGCGTGGGCCTGTCCACCACGCCCTGCACCGAGCGCGTGCGCCGCCTGGAGCGCGACGGCGTGATCGAAGGCTACTACGCCCGGCTCAACCCGCACGCGCTCAAGGCCGGATTGCTGGTGTTCGTGGAGATCAGCCTGGCCTACAAGTCCGGCGACATCTTCGAGGAGTTCCGCCGCGCGGCGCTGAAGCTGCCCAACGTGCTGGAGTGCCACCTGATGTCCGGCGACTTCGACTACCTGCTCAAGGCGCGCATCTCGGAGATGGCCTCGTACCGCAAGCTGCTGGGGAGCAGCCTGCTGACCCTGCCGCACGTGCGCGAGTCGAAGAGCTACATCGTGATGGAGGAGGTGAAGGAAACATTGGTGCTGGCGATTCCGGATTGAACGCGGTGCCACCGCCCCCAGCCGGTCCACGCGGCCCCCCGCTCGATGGGCCAGCCAGTGGCCAGGTGCCGCAGCGCTCCTTCCGGCTGGCCACGGACACGACGGAAAAGGCGCACTATTCACGGCGGCGCTCTCCGGGGAACGGGAATGGTCAAGAGGACGTGGGGCGCATATTTCTCCATCGTCAGCGCGCTATTGCTGTTCTTGAGCATAGCCGCCTTTTCCGACAACCTGTTCACGGATGTCGGCCAACCCAGCAACAGCGACCCGAAGTTCGTCGTCCACGGCCTGTTCGGGTTGGCGTGGTACGTGCTCCTGGCAATACAGGCGAACCTTGTCCGGACCCGCAATCTCAAGCTGCACAGGAAGCTGGGAATCGCCACTTTCGTCGTGGCGATCGGCGTGACCCTAAGCACCCTCTACATTTTCGCAGTCATATGGAACGGATGGGGCAACATGGCGGCGGACGTCCGCGCCAACCGCCTCTTCCTGCCCGGCTACGCCGCGTGCCTTCTGCTCGCCTGGCTCAGGCGCGGGCAACCGGACTGGCACAAGCGGTTGATTTTCACCGGCACGTTCTTCATATTGGGGCCCGTGCTTTCGCGCGCCTACGACCCGCTGGTCGTGTCGTGGATGGGACCGCTGTTCCCCGCCTTCACCGCGCGGGTGGACGCGGTCGGGTTCCTCGCGTTCCATTGGGGCATCTGGATCGGGCTCTTCCTGTCGCTGGCGCTTTACGACTGGAAGACGCTGCGCCGCATTCATCCGGTGACGTCGGCAGGGTTCGTCTGGTTCGTACTGGCATGGCTGATCGGCATACTCACGTAGACGATTCCGCAACGACGGGGAGCGAACCATGGACACGGCACCGGAAATCTCCGGCATTCGGCAGATCGCCATCACCGTCGGCAGCGTCGACTCGGCGCTGCGCTTCTACCGCGACATCCTTGGCCTCGACTTCCTGTTCAGCGCCGGTCCCGACCTCGCCTTCCTGGACGCGGGAGGCATCCGCCTCATGCTGACCACCCCGCAAGGCGCCGGCGCCGTGGGCGCGAACTCGACGCTGTACTTCAAGGCCTCCGACATCGCGGCCACGCATTCGGCGCTGGTGGCGCGCGGTGCCACGAGTGAACGGGAACCGCAGCTCACCGCAAGAATGCCGGACCATGAATTGTGGATCGGGTTCCTGCGCGACCCCGATGGCAACCTGGTCGGCCTGCTGGAGGAGCGCCTGTCTTGAACGTCGCCGACTCCGCATGCGGCCCCTGCCGGCGCAGGCCGTGGCACGCACGAACGCTGTCCTGGCTGTGCCTCCTGTTCCTGGCGCAGCCGGCGATGGCCGCATCGACCCGGGACATCGCCTGGCAGCCCCCCGCCGGAGCGGATCCGGCGCAGGTCGACGCCCCGCTGGCGCGGATGTCGCAAGCCCTGCTCGACGGGGAAGGCTCCGCGGAACTCACTCCCGCGCAGCGCAGTCATCTGCAGATCGTCGCCGGCCGCGATGCGGAGGCCGTGGCCACCATCGAAGCACTGATGGCTTCGCTCGTGGCCGAGGGCAATGCCAGCCGGGCGCAGCGCTGGACGCCCTATTTGCTGCTGGTCGAGGCCCGCGCCGCCGCGCCGCGCGGTTTCGAGCACGCCTATGCCGACGCATTCAGGGCCAGGTTCGCCGGGCTGGACGATGTCGCCGCGCTGCAGGGCCACTACTGGTTCACGGCCGACGCGGAACGGGCCTACGCGCAGTTGCAACAGGCGCTGGCCGGGCACGCGGGCGACACCACGATCCCGCGCGATGCGGCACTGGGCCTGGCCGGCCAGGCCGCCTTCGTGCACGCCGCCCGGGCCGCCGGCGCATTGGCGCCCGCGCTGGTGCGCGAGGACGAGGAACGGCGCTTCCTGATCGACGATGCGGTGCTGATTCCCGCCGGGGACGGGATCGTGCTGTCGGCACACCTGGCGCGCAGTCGCGGCACCACCGGGCCATTGCCGGCGGCCATGCAGTTCACGATCTATGCCGATCCCGTGCAGAACCGCGCGCTGACGCTGCAGGCCGCGGCCCGCGGCTATGCGGGCATCGTCGTGGACGCGCGCGGGAAGCGCCTGGGCACCGGCACCATCGCGCCCTACGAGCACGAGGGCGAGGATGCGAACGCGGCGATCGACTGGATCAGCCGGCAGCCGTGGAACGACGGCCGGGTCGCGATGTACGGCGGCAGCTACTCGGGCTTCGCCGCGTGGGCGGCGGCCAAGCACCGGCATCCGGCGCTGAAGGCCATCGCGCCCTACGTGGCGGCGATCCCCGGCCTCGGCCTGCCGATGGAGAACAACGTCTTCCTGAGCGCCAACTACGCCTGGCCGTTCTACGTCGCCAACAACCGGCTGCTCGACCATGAGGTCTACGCCCAGGCGGAGCGCTGGAGGGACCTGCCCGGCCGTTGGTACGCATCCGGGCGTCCGTACCGCGAAATCGACCAGGTGGACGGCACCCCGAACCCGTGGCTGCAGCGCTGGCTTTCGCACCCGAGCTATGACGCCTACTGGCAGTCGATGGTGCCGTATGGCGAGCAGTACGCGGGCATCACCATCCCGGTGCTGTCGATCACCGGCTACTACGACGAAGGGCAGATCTCCGCGCTGCACTACTTCAAGGAACATCTGCGGCACCTGCCCGATGCCGACCACACCCTGCTGATAGGCCCGTACGACCATTTCGGGGCGCAGGTGCCGTTCAAGCCGATGCGCCTGGGGGGCTATGCGCTGGATGCGTCGGCGCAGTTCGATACGCAGGCCCTCACCTTCCAGTGGCTGGACCATGTGTTGCGCGGCAGCGAACGTCCCGCGCTGCTGGCCGACCGGGTCAACTACCAATTGATGGGCGCCGACCGCTGGGGCCACGCGCCCACGCTCGACGCCGCTGCCGGCGGCCATGCCACGCTGCACCTGTCGCCCGAACGCGACGGCGCACACCATCGCCTGAGCAGGATCGCGCCCCGGCCAGGCGGCCATCTGAGCCAGCTCGTGGACTTCGCCGACCGCGACAGCGTGGGGCACGCCTACTATCCGAACCCGATCATCCGCGACTCGCTGGAGCCCGACGGCGCCCTGTCCTTCGTCAGCGAGCCGTTCGACCGGCCGGTCGATGTGGTCGGCACCTTCTCGGGCGAGCTGAAGGTGCGCATCGACAAGCACGACTTCGACTTCTCCGTGTCCCTGTACGAACTCAGGCCGGACGGCAGCACCATGCAGCTGTCCTACTACGTGGGGCGCGCCAGCCATGTGCGCGACATGAGCGTTCGCACCCTGATCGAACCTGACCAGTGGACCACCCTTCCCTTCGAGCGCACGCGCATGACCGGACGCCGGATGGCGCCCGGCAGCCGGCTGCTGGTGGTCGTGGACGTGCTCAAGGAACCCATGCACCAGGTCAACCACGGCACCGGCCGGGACGTCAGCGGCGAATCGATCGCCGATGCGGGCACGCCGCTGCACATCGACTGGCACTCCGACAGCCGCATCCGCATCCCCATGCGGCCGATCGGCGAGAGCCAGGACCCCCGCTAGCCGGGCTGCAAGGGACGACCTTCCCGTACATGAAAATCGGAATCCAGACCTGGGGCAGCCATGGCGACATCCGCCCGTTCGTGGCCCTGGCCGACGGCCTGCAGGTCGCGGGCCATGACGTGACCCTGGTCGCCACCTGCGTGGACAGCGACCGCTACAGCGGACTCGGCGCCAGGACGGGCTTCAAGTTCCAGGCAGTCGCAACGCCCGTGATGGCGGACAAGCGGCAACTCGAGGAGACCGGACGCGCGCTCCTCCGCGAGCGTGACCCGATCGAGCAGACGCGGCTGGCCATCGAACGCTTCCTGCTGCCGGCCGAGGCGGAAATGCTCCGGGCATCGGACCGGCTCTGCGCCGAGAACGCACTGGTCATCGGGCATTACTTCCTCTACACGCTGGGCGCCGCGGCCGAGCGGCACGGCCGCCCCTGGGTCAGCGTCGCGCTCGCCCATGGGGCGGTGCCTTCCTCGTTCCGCCCGCCCTCGGGCGTTCCCGATCTCGGCGCGCTCGGCAATCGCCTGGCCTGGCGCCTGGCAAGGTTCGTGCTGAACAGACGCCTGAAGCGGTACCCCGATCGATTGCGTGCGAAGTACGGGCTCGGGCCGGTGCGCGACCTGATCGACAGTGTCTGGGCATCGGAATGCCTGACCTTGCTCGCCATCAGCCCAACCCTGTGCGAGAGGCAACCGGACTGGCCTGGCCACTACCTCGTTTGCGGGTCCCTGGACACCCAGGAGCCGGTGGCGGAGGGCGGCGTCACCGAGTCCCTGCGGGCATTCCTGGCAGGCGGCACCCGTCCGGTATACCTGACCTTCGGAAGCATGGTCTCGGGCGGCGACGAGAGGCAGACAGTCGCGCTGCTGACCGATGCGGCCAGGACGGCTGGGGTGCGGGCGATCGTGCAGGCGCCGCACTGGAGCGAACTCGGATTCGCATCGGACGACCGGATCCACTACGTGGATTCCGCTCCGCATTCGGCGGTGTTCCCCGTGTGCGGACTGGTCGTCCACCATGGCGGGGCGGGAACCTCGCATGCCGCGTTGCGTGCCGGGGTGCCCGCGGTGGTCGTCGCGCACACGGCCGAGCAGGAACTCTGGGGGCGGGAGCTCGAGAGGATCGGCGTCGCCTGCGAGCCGATCCCGCGCAGGAACGCGACGCCTGACCGAATCGCCGCGGCCATCGGCCGGGTGGCGCGCTCCGGAGCGATGGGCGAGCGCGCAAGGACGCTGGGCGCGGTGGTCTCGGCAGAGGATGGCGTTGCGACCGCCGTGAACCTGATCGGCGACCGGTTCGCGAGCTGACGCTTCCGGCCGGCACCGCTTCGGTGCAGGCCGGAACCCCGCTCGTCTACCCCCGCCCGGCCTCAGTCGGCCCAGCGCACCGCCGAGGCCGTCTTCGGCAACACCTGCACCGACAGCGGCTGGTCGTGCTGGAGCAGGTCGATCGCGTCGGCCAGGATCGCGGCGGCCTCGCGCTGCAGCGGATCCGGGCGCTTCTCGGCGGCCTTCTCGCGTGCGGCGTCGCTGACCACGTCACGCTCGTTGGCGGTCAGGCCGTCGTCGGCGTCCTCGGCCAGCGGATCCAGATCCAGGCCACGCTGCTTGCGAATCGCCTGGCGCTCCTTGCGCTGGGCCTCCTGGCGATCGCGCTCGGCGCGGCGCTCGGCCTCGTTGAGCGAGAGGTACTTCTTCGCCGCCTCGGCGCGGTAGTGGGCCACGTCCTCGCTCCACCACTGGAACTCGAGGTCGTCGGCGATGCGCCCGGCATGCAGCCGCTGCAGTTGCGGCAACAGCGGCGCGAAATTGCCGTAGCGGGCGTGCGGCACCCCGGCGATCCGGGTCCACGGCAGCGCATTGTCGTAGGTGCTCTCGCCGAACTCGTTGGCGTCCACGCTCAGCGGATAGGCGATGTCCGGGACCACGCCCTTGTTCTGGGTGCTGCCGCCGTCGGCGCGGAAGAACTGGGCGATGGTCAGCTTGACGTTGCCGTAGCGCGGGCCTTCGCCGGCTGCCGGCCAGCGGTCCAGGTCGAGCATGTTCTGCACTGTGCCCTTGCCGAAGGTGGTCTCGCCGATCACCAGCGCGCGGCCGTAATCCTGCATCGCGCCGGCGAAGATCTCCGAGGCCGAGGCCGAGCCGCGGTTGACCAGCACCGCGAGCGGGCCGTCCCAGGCCACGCCTGGAGTGCGGTCGCTGTAGACCTGCACCCGGCCGCCGGATTCGCGCTGCTGCACCACCGGGCCCTGGTCGATGAACAGGCCGCTCAGCTGCACCGCCTCGTCCAGCGATCCGCCGCCGTTGTTGCGCAGATCCAGGACCACGCCGTCCACGCCCTTCTGCTTGAACTCGCCCAGCAGCCGGGCCACGTCGCGGGTAGCCGAGGTGTAGTCGCTGCCGTTGCGGCGGCGGCCCTCGAAGTCCTGGTAGAAGGTGGGCAGCTCGATCACGCCGATCAGGCGCGCAGGCATGTCGCCCTGCGCGGGGATGGTGTAGGTCTTGGCCTTGGCGGCCTGCTCGGCCAATTGCACGCGGGCGCGGGTCAGGGTCAGCGTGCGGTGCTCGCCGTCGATGCCGGCCTCGGCCGGGATGTATTCCAGCTTGACCTGGGTGCCCTTGGCGCCGCGGATCTTGCCGACCACGTCGTCGATGCGCCAGCCGATCACGTCCTCGACCGTGCCGGACTTGCCCTGGCCGACGCCGACGATGCGGTCGCCGGTCTTCAGGGTGCCGTCCAGCGAGGCCGGTCCGCCGGGGATGATCTCGCGGATCACCACGAAGTCGTCCTGGCGCTGCAGCTGCGCGCCGATGCCCTCCAGCGACAGCGACATCTGCTGGTTGAAGTTCTCGGCGCTGCGCGGGTTGAGGTAGTCGGTGTGCGGGTCCACCGAGGCGGTATAGGCGTTGAGGAACAGCGCGAACACGTCCTCGCTCTTGAGCTCGTTGACCGAACGCGCGAGCTGGGCGTAGCGCTTGTCCAGGGTCTTGCGGATCTCGGCCGGCTCCTTGCCGGCGATCTTCAGCCGCAACCAGTCGTTCATCACCGACTTGCGCCACAGCTCGTCCAGCGCCGCGCCGTCAGCGGCCCAAGGCGCTTCCTCGCGGTCGTAGTCCCAGCGTTCCTTGCCGCCGAAATCGAAGGCGGCCTTGTCGAGCAGCTTGCGCGCATAGGCCACGCGCTGCTCCACCCGCTCGCGGTACACGGCGAACATCGCGAACGCCGCCGACGGGTCGCCCTGGCGGACCGCGGCGCCCAGCTGGTGGCGGTAAGGCTCGAAGCGGGCGATGTCGGCGGCGGTGAAGAACTGGCGGTTGCGGTCCAGCGATTCCAGGTAGCGGCGGAAGATGTCCTCCGACAACGCGTCGTCGGCCGGGCGCGGGCGATAGGCCAGGCGGCTGTCGGACAGCGCGCCGTAAACCATCTTCGAGATCGTGGCCTGGTCGGCGGTAGGCGCGATCGCCACCTGGTCCTTGCCGTCCGGGCGCGCCAGCAGGGCGAGCGGGACGGCCAGCAGGAAGGCGGCCAACAGGGAGCGGAAAGCGGGGGGTTTGCGGTTCATTCGGGACTCGTGGCCGGCGACGGGCCGGTCGGGACAGGCTGCTCGGGAACTGTGACCTGGAACAGTGCCGGAAGTTGCAGGCACGGCCGCGACGGTCCGTTGCAGGCTACCGCAGCGGCCCGCGGAAAGGTGAACGGAGCGGTCCCGGTGCGCGCGGCCCAGGCCAGCCACCCACCGCCGCCCGGCGTCAAGCCCCGGCGGCGACCCCTGCCTCGGCCGCCTGGCGGTCGGCATGGTAGGACGAACGGACCATCGGTCCGGAAGCGACGTGGCTGAAGCCCAGGCCGTTGCCGTACCGCTCCAGCTCCTGGTACTCCTCGGGGGTCCAGTAGCGCAGCACCGGGTGGTGGTGGGCGGTGGGCTGCAGGTACTGGCCGATGGTGACCATGTCCACGTCGTGCGCGCGCAGGTCGCGCAGGGTGGCCTGGACCTGGTCCAGGGTTTCGCCCAGGCCGAGCATGATCCCGGACTTGGTCGGGATCGACGGATGCCGGCGCTTGAATTCGCGCAGCAGGGTCAGCGACCACTGGTAGTCGGCGCCGGGACGCACGTTGCGGTACAGGTCCGGCACGGTCTCGATGTTGTGGTTGAACACGTCCGGCGGGTTGGCCGCCAGGATTTCCAGCGCCCGCTCCATGCGGCCCTTGCCGCGGAAGTCCGGGGTGAGGATCTCGATCCGGGTGCCGGGGGCGCGCTCGCGGATCGCGGCGATGCAGTCGACGAAGTGCTGGGCACCGCCGTCGCGCAGGTCGTCGCGGTCCACGCTGGTGACCACCACGTACTTCAGCCCCATGTCGGCGACGGTCGCGCCCAGGTGGGCCGGCTCGCCCGGATCGGGCGGCTTGGGCCGGCCGTGGGCGACGTCGCAGAACGAGCAGCGCCGGGTGCAGACCTCGCCCAGGATCATGAAGGTGGCGGTGCCGTGGCCGAAGCACTCGTGGATGTTCGGGCAGCTGGCCTCCTCGCACACGGTGACCAGGCGGTTCTCGCGCAGCTTGGCCTTGAGGGTGGCCACGGCATTGCCCGAGGGGATGCGGACCCGGATCCACGAGGGTTTGCGCAGCACCGGCGCATCGGCGAACTGGACCGGCGAACGCGAGATCTTGTCGCCGCCGAGCTGCTTCGCGCCCGGTTGCAGCGGGCCGGCCTCCAGCGACGCCTGCGGCGCGGCCGGTTCGGACAGGACCTGGAGCGGAATAGCGCGGGAAGCAGGGGCGGTCATGCGTCCCATTGTAGGCCCAGAGCGAACGGGTTGCCCGGTGCGGACCGGGCATCGTGCTCCGACGGACGGGCGCGATCCCCGCGCATCGACGGGCTTTGCGCGCCTTCGGGCCGCCCTCGCCGGGGAGGATTGCCGGGAACTGCTAGCCCAGGTCCGGCGAGCCGGGCTGCGCGTGCAGCTCCAGGCCGAACTGGCCGGCCACCTGGGCCAGCAGCGCGGGCTTGACCGCTTCCATGGATGAGGGCCCGCCCAGGTCCTGCATCGAGGTCACCCGCAGGCCCTGATAGCCGCAGGGATTGATCCGGTGGAACGGCTCCAGGTCCATGCCGATGTTGAAGGCCAGGCCGTGGAAGGTGCAGCCGCGGCGCACCCGGATCCCCAGCGCGGCAACCTTGGCCTCGCCCACGTACACGCCGGGGGCACCCTCGCGGCGCTCGCCGCCGATGTTCCACTCGGCCAGGGTGTCGATGATCGCCTGCTCGATCCGGCACACGTACTCGCGAACCCCGACGCCGATCCGGCGCAGGTCCAGCAGCGGGTAGAGCACGATCTGGCCGGGGCCGTGGTAGGTCACCTGGCCACCGCGGTCCACGTGCAGCACCGGGATCCCGCCCGGGGCGAGCACGTGCTCGGGCTTGCCGGCCTGGCCCAGGGTGAACACCGGCTCGTGTTCGACCATCCACAGCTCATCCACCGTGTCCTCGCCGCGCGCGTCGGTGAAGCGCTGCATCGCCCGCCATACCGGCTCGTAGGCCTGGCGTCCGAGGTCGTATGCCCGCGCCGGCAGCCGCCGACCCGCCGACCCGCCGGCCGCGCAGGCCGGCGCCGCGTCGCTCACAGCGTCCACTTCACTTCCGGATGGCCGCGCAGGGCCTGGTGCGCGGCGTCGTACTGGGCCCGGCTCTCGGCGCGGAAGCTCATCCGCACGGACACGTACTTGCCGTTGGAGGAATGCTTCCACTGTATGCGCTCCTCCAGTACTTCCACGCCGGCCGCGGCCAGCAGCTTCGGCAACTCGGCCTCCAGGCCGATCCCGGCCGTACCCATCGCGCTGAGCTCGAAGGTGCCGGGGAACTGGAAGCCGTGCTCGGGATTGTCGGATTTGATTTCCATGCCTGCATTATCGAGGCATCCGGCCCGCTTCCCAAGGGCTGGCTGGCGGCGGCCGCGGGCCGCCGCCCGACGGCAAGGGTTACTTGGCCAGTTCGGTGCTGGTGGAGTTCACCCAGCCCTTGTTGCCCAGTTCGTCCTCCACTTCCCACATGACCCCTTCCTTGGCGCCGGTGGGATACAGCAGCATGCCCGGATCGAGGTCGCGCACGGCCGTGCCGGTGCCCTTGGCGTTGGCCAGCAGGCGCGCCGGCTTGGTCACGCGCAGCGCCTGGGTGACGTTGGCCGCGGAAGCGTCGGCCGGCAGGCCGCCGAGCTGCTGGATCAGGTCCGTATAGGCCTGCAAGTAGGCCAGGGTGATGACCTGGCCGATCTCGGTGTTGGCGTAACCGCCCACGCCCGCGCCGCCCAGGCCGCTGCCGAACAGGCCCGCGCCGGCGCCCCAGCCCAGGTCGGTCTTCTTGGCGCTGCCTTCGGCCATGGCCACCTGCTCGGAAGATCGCACGTCGGTGACGGTCAGCACCACGTCGGCGGTCTTGCTCTTGAGGTTGAGGCCACCTAGCAGGGCGCCGGCACGGCCGCCAACCAAACCACCGATCAGGCCCCCGACGGCGTTGCCGCCGGAATTGCTGTTCTGCGAAATCAGGTCCGGCACCAGCACGTAATCGGCGGCCTTCACCTGGCCCTTGCCGATGTTCGAGCCGCGGCGCAGGTCGCCATCGGCCGCCAGGCTGCGCTCGTATTGCGCGGCCGACATGCCGGCGCCGCGGTCCACCAGGGTGAAGCAGCGCGACTTGTTGACGAACACCTTGATCAGCTTGGAAGGCTCCGGCAACTGCGCGCCGGTCCACCAGTTGTGCGCGTTCTCGTTTTCCACCACCGCGATGGTCCCCAGCGGCTTCTGGCACACCGGGATCTCGGCGGTCTGCTGCTTGCGTTGCTCCTGGGCGCTCTTGCGTTGCGCCATCGCCGGTCCGGCCACGGACAGGGAGACAATCGCCAGGGCGGACAACACCGCCAGGCTGGTACGGCTGTTGCGCATGTTCACTCCTTCATCTGCATAGTCGCGGGCCGCCTGCCGGGACGCCCGCATCCCCTGGCCGACTCCGCACCAGGCCCCCGGACGGATGATAGATCAAGGCCGCAACAGGGACCAATGCAGTGCGGCGGCCTCAGTCCGATTCCCACCACATCAGCAGCGCGTGCCACAGGCGCTTGAAGAAGCCGGCCTCCTCGACCGCCTCCAGCGCCACCAGCGGTGCCTGCGCCACCACTTCGCCATCGAGGGCGATCTTCACCGAGCCGATCTCTTGCCCGGCCTCGATCGGCGCCACCAGCGACCGCGGCACTTCCATCGACGGCTTCAGGTCGGCGTAGCGGCCGCGGGGCACGCTCACCAGCAACGGCTCGGCCACGCCCAGTTGCACCTGATCGACCTTGCCTTTCCACACCTTCAGCGGCGCCACCGGCTGGCCCGGCTCGTACAGCTTGTGGGTCTCGTAGAAGCGGAAACCCCAGTTGAGCAGGGCCAGGCTGTCGTCGGCGCGCTGCTTCTCCGAGTCGGAGCCCATCACCACCGCGACCAGGCGCTGGTCGCCGCGCTTGGCCGAGCTCATCAGGCAATACCCGGCGCCGGAATGGTGGCCGGTCTTGATCCCGTCCACGCTCGGGTCGCGCCACAACAGGCGGTTGCGGTTCGGCTGGGTGATGCCGTTGACCGTGAACTCCTTGATGCTGTTGTAGGCGTAGGCCTCGGGGAAATCGCGGATGAACGCGCGGCCGAGCAGCGCCAGGTCGTGCGCGGTGCTGTAGTGCTCCGGCGAGGACAGGCCGTGGGCATTGGCGAAGTGGGTGTTCTTCAGCCCGATCTTCGCCGCGTAGTTGTTCATCAGCTCGGCGAAAGCCTCCTGGCTGCCGGCGACGTGCTCGGCCAGGGCGATGGCGGCGTCGTTGCCCGACTGCACCGCCATGCCCTTCTCCATGTCCGCCAGCGGCGCGCGCGAGTTGACCGGGAAGCCGCTGAAACTGCCGTCGGTGCGGGCGCCGCCCTCGCGCCAGGCGCGCTCGGACATCAACACCTGGTCGTCGGGCTTGACCTTGCCGGCGGCCTGCTCGGCAGCGACCACATAGGCGGTCATCACCTTGGTGATGCTGGCCGGCTCCACCCGCTCGTCGATGTTCTCGCCGGCCAGCACCTGGCCGGTGGCGAAGTCCATCACCAGCCAGGCGCTGGACTTCGCCGGGGCCGGTGCGGCGGGGATGGCGACCTCGCCGGCCGCAGCCGGCGCGGCGGCGACGGGGGGCTGGGGCGGGGTCGTGTCCTGGGTCTGGGCCACGGCCAGGCCGGCAACCAGGGTCGAGGCAAGCGCGACGGCGAATGCGCGCGGGGTGAACGCGCCGGTGAAACGGAACTTCATGCGGATGCGGACTCCTGCTGTGCCGGCTGCAGGCCGGCGGGACGGATCGGGGGCGCCGCCGGGCGGATGCGGCGCGAACCTGCAATTGTAAACGCCGGCCGACGCCGGCTCCGGCATCAGTCGCGGACCAGTTGCGGCGTACCGAATCCCAGACCGGCGATGCGACCGGCAAGTTCCATCGCATCGGCGCCGCCGGCAGCCACCCGCAACCGCCACCAGGTACGCCCGCCGGCGACCACGTCGTCCAGGCGGGCACCGGCGATGCCGGCCGCGGCCAGGCGCTCCAGGGCGCGACGGGCGTTGTCCAGGCTGGAAAAGCTGGCGATCTGCAGCACCGGACCGGAAGGCAGCGCAGCCGGGGCGCCCGCCGGGGGGGCAGGTGAATCGGCCACCTGCGGCGCGATCGGGGTCACCGACACCGGCACCTGGGCAAAGGCCCCGGTCGTGGACGGCAGGGCCTGGACCAGGGTGTCCAGGCCAGTGGCCGGAAGGGCGGTGGTCGTGGCCGCCGTCGCCTGCGGCGGCGGCCCGGCCGCACGGTCGGTGACGGGCGCCGTGCCGGCGAACGATACCGGCGCATCCGCTTCGGCAGAGGTCAGCGCCCGCACCTCCACCCGCCCCGTGCCGCGCGCCACGATCCCCAGCTTCACCGCCGCCGCGTAGCTGAGGTCGATCACCCGTCCGTCGTGGAACGGACCGCGGTCGTTGACCCGCACCACCACCGACTTGCCGTTGTCCAGGTTGGTCACCCGGGCGAAGCTGGGCAGCGGCAGGGTCTTGTGCGCGGCGCTGAAGGCGTACATGTCGTACACCTCCTGGTTGGAGGTGCGGCGGCCGTGGAATTTGGCGCCGTAGTAGGACGCGGTGCCCTGCTCGACATAGCCGCGCGGCCGGTCCATGACGTGGTACTGCTTGCCCAGCACCGAATACGGCGAACGGTTGCCGATCGGCGAACGCGGCTCGTCCGTCACCCGCGGCTCGGGGATGCAGTCCACGTTGGGCACGTAGTCCGGGGTGGTGTCCCTGACCCCGGGCTTGTACAGGCCGCCGGCGACGTAGTGGCCGCGCGTGGACGGATCTTCCTGTACCGGCGCGTACGGCGACTTGCCGGTACAGCCGGGCGGCAGCGCCGCCGCCGCGCCCGTCGTCGCCTTGCCGACCACCGTCCCGGCGGCGGCATCCTGTGGCTTCTTCGGCACGCCGGCGCAGGCGGCCAGCGCCAGCACCGCCAGGACCGCCGGCGCGCGCAGCCAGCGCTTCATGCCGGCGGGATCTCGCGCCCGGCGATCGCCTGCGAGAGTTGGTACACCGCCATCGCGTACATTTTCGAGATGTTGTAGCGGGTGATCGCGTAGTAGTTCTGGAAGCCCAGCCAGTATTGCGGGCCGGCGGCCCCCTCCAGCGACACCGGGGTGGCGCCGATGCCCGCCGGCACCTGCTGCTGCGGCGCATAGCCGCGCGCGGCCAGCTCGGCCAGGCTGTGGCTCGGGGTCCAGTCCTCCGGATCGAACGGCTCGCGTCCGGCGGCCAGGGTGGCCGGCACCGCGATCGGCGCGCCCGGTACCCAGCCGCCCTTGTTGACGAAGTAGTTGGCGACCGACGCGAACACGTCGTCGAGACTGTTGAACAGATCGCGGCGGCCGTCGCCGTCGCCGTCCACGGCGAACTGGCGATAGCTGGAGGGCATGAACTGGCCCATGCCCATCGCCCCGGCGTAGCTGCCCTTGAGCGCGGCGATATCCAGCTTCTCCTCGCGCGCAAGCGCGAACAGCTGCGCCAGTTCGTCGCGGAAGAACAGTTCGCGGCGCACCTCGCGTTCCAGCTTGGCCGGGTCGCCGCTGCGCGGGTAGCGAAACGCCAGCGTGTACAGCGCGTCGAGCACCGAATAGTTGCCGGTGTTGCGGCCGTAGCTGGTCTCCACGCCGATGATCGCCACGATCAGTTCGGCCGGCACCCCGGTGCGCGCCTGCACCTTCTCCAGCGCCTGGCGGTTCTGGGCCAGGAACGCGCGGCCACCGTCGATCCGCGCCTGGGTGATGAACATCGGCCGGTATTCGTGCCACGGCTTGGTCCGCTCGGCCGGGCGCGACATCGCCGCGACCACCGAATCGAGGAACTTCGCGTTGGCCAGGGTCGCTTCGATCTCCGCCGCGGGAATGCCGAAACGCCTGGACGTATCGCGGACGAAGCTGGCGCGCGCGGTCTCGAACGGCACCGGCGCCAGGTCCACCGCCGGCGCGGCGACCTTCTCCGGCACGGCCTCGGCCGGTGGGTTCGCCGCGGTCGGTCCGCGGGGGACGGCCGGGGCCGGCGGCGAGGCCACCACGGCCTCCTTCGGCACGCAGCCCAGGAGCACCAGGGTGAGCAATCCAGTCAATGCGGGTTTCGTCATCGGCGGCAGATTAGCATCGCCGCCAAGGGCACGGAACCGGCCTGAACCCTAGCGGTAGCCGTGCACCGGCCGGTGCGTGCGCACCGCCATCACCAGGCCCAACCCGGCCAGCAACGACACCGCCGACGTGCCGCCGTAGCTGAGCAGCGGCATCGGCACGCCCACCACCGGCAGCAGGCCGGAGACCATGCCGCCGTTGACCACGCCGTAGACGAAGAAGGCCAGGCCGAGCGAGCCGGCGAGCAGGCGCGAATAGGTGTCGCGCGCCTGCATCGCGATCCACAGGCAACGCCCGATCACGAACAGGTACAGCGCCAGCACCGTGGCCACGCCGATCCAGCCGAACTCCTCGCTGAGCACCGCGAACACGAAATCGGTGGTCTGCTCGGGGATGAAGTTCAGGTGCGACTGGCTGCCCTCGCCCCAGCCCTTGCCGGTGAGTCCGCCCGAACCAATGGCAATCTTGGACTGGATGATGTTCCAGCCGTCGCCCAGCGGGTCGGTCTCGGGATTGCGATAGGCCAGGATGCGGCCCTGCTGGTACGGCCGGAGCATGCCGAACCATTCGATGGGTGCGAACAGCGCCAGCCCGCCCAGCACCGCCGCCGCGCCACCGGCGGCCAGCCACCAGCCCCAGGCCAGGCCCGCCAGGTACAACGCGAACACGCCGCTGGCGACGACCAGCATCGCCGTGCCGAAGTCAGGCTGGCGCAGGATCAACCCGGTCGGCACCGCGATCAGCACCGCGGTGACCAGCACCGTGCCGATCCGCGGCGGCAACGGCCGCGAATGCAGGTACCAGGCCACCATCATCGGCAAGGTGATCTTCAGCAGTTCGGACGGCTGCAGGTAGAACACGCCCAGGTTGAGCCAGTGGCGGCCGTGCTTGCCGGTACCGACCAGCAGCACTGCGATCAGCGGCAGCAGCGACAGTGCGTAGACCGCCGGCGACCAGGCCCGCAACCGGATCACCGACACCCGCGACAGCATCCACATCGCCGCCAGGCCGATCGCGAAGCGCGCGCCCTGGGCCTTGATCAGCGCGGGTCCGTTGGCCGCGCCGCCGGCGCTGTACAGCACCGCCAGGCCGAAGCCCATCAGCGCCAGCAGCGCCAGCAGCAACGGCCAGTCCAGGGTGCGCGTGGCACGCCCGGCCAGGTCCAGCAGCCAGCGCAGGAAATCCTTCACCGCTCGTCCCCGGTGTTTGCCGGCGGCGCGGGCGGCGGCGGACCTTCGTGCGCCGGTGCGGGAGCCGGCACGGGTCCGGAAACGGCGGCGGGGGCGGTTGCCGGGTCCGCTTCGGTGTCGTCGGCCACGTATCCGGGCGTGTCGCCTCCGGTCGCCGCGGGGTGGGGCTGCAGCGGCACGCCCGCCGGACCCGCTGCGACGGGCGCCGCAATGGCATGGCGGCGCGCCCAGGTACCGAAGCCATTGGTCGCCGGGTTGCGGTCCGACTCCACGATCGGCGTGCGCCGCGAGGCCATTGCGGCGGCAGGCGCGGCCGCGGCGGTTGCCGCATGCGCTTGCGCGGCGGCCGGGGGTGCGGCCACCGCCTCCGGGCCGGTACCGGCACCCGTTCCCTGCGCCGCCGCCCGCACGCAGGCCGCGTCGCCCGCGGCGCAGTCGAGCACCACCGCCCCGTCGATCGGCTCCAGCCCCTTCGGCAGCTTGCCCAGCAGCCAGGCATCGAAGATCGCGCGCGCGATCGGCGCGGCGGTGCTGGCGCCGTAGCCGCCGCCCTCCACCGCCACCGCCACCGCGATCTGCGGGTCGTCGGCCGGCGCATAGCCGATGAACAGCGCGCGGTGGCGCAGGTGCATCGGCAGGCTGCGCGGATTGACCGCGGCGGTGCCGCGGCGGCTGACGACCTGCGCGGTGCCGGTCTTGCCGGCAATGCGGTAGGGAATGCCCACTCCTATCGGCCGCGCGGTGCCGCCCGGACCATGCACGGTGGCCACCATGCCCTCGCGCACCACCTGCAGGTGGTCGGCGCGCTCGCTGATCGCGGCGGGCTCGGGCTGGGACAGCGGCGCCCATGGCGCATCGAAGCGGTCGCGGCGCGCCTCGACCACGTGCGGATGGCGCAGCCTGCCTGCGTCGGCCAGCGCGCCGGTGCCGCGCACCATCTGCAGCGGGGTCACCTTCCAGTCGCCCTGGCCGATGCTCATGTTCACCGTGTCGCCGGGGAACCAGCGCTCCTTGCGGGTCTTCAGCTTCCACGCCGGATTGGGCAGGATCCCCGAGGTCTCGCCGGCCAGGTCGATGCCGCTGGGCTGGCCGAACCCGTAGCGGGTCAGGTACTGGTCGATGCGGGCGATGCCCATGTCCAGGGCGAGCCGGTAGTAGTAGGTATTGACCGAATCGGCGATCGACTTGCGCGCGTCGGTCCAGCCGTGGCCGCCGCGATGCGAGTCGCCCCAGCCGCGGCTGGTGCCGGGGAGGTAGAACATGCCGGTGGACAGGGTCTTGTCCTCGGGCCGGCGGATGCCGCTGTCCAGCCCGGCCAGGGCCAGGAACGGCTTGAGCGTGGAGCCGGGCGCCACCCCGCCGAGCACGGCGCGGTTGAACTGCGGGCGCGAGGGATTGTCGTTCAGCGCGCGGAAGTCGGCATGGGAGATGCCGTTGACGAACAGGTTCGGATCGAACGCCGGCAGGCTGACCAGGGCCAGGATCTCGCCGGTGCGCGGATCCATCGCCACCGCGGTGCCCTCCAGTTCGCCGAACGCGGCCACCGCGGCGCGCTGCAGTTCGGCATCGATCGACAGGCGCAGGTCCACGCCCGGCCGCGCCGGCACCCGCCCGATCGTGCGCAGCGCGCGGCCCTGCACGTTGGTCTCGATCTGCTCGTAGCCGACCTGGCCGCGCAGCAGTTCCTCGTAGGAACGCTCCACCCCGGTCTTGCCGATATGGCTCAGCGCGCCGCCGCCGTCGCCGAGCTTGGCCAGGTCGTCCTCGTCGATCCGGCCGACGTAGCCGACCACGTGCGCCAGCAGGTCGCCGTAGGGATAGTGGCGGGTCAGGTAGGGCTGCAGTTCCACCCCGGGGAAGCGCCAGCGGTTGACCGCGAAGGCGGCCATCTCCTCGTCGCTCAGGCGCAGCTTCAGCGCGATCGGCATGAAACCGCGGCCGGCCTTGCGCTCGCGGCGGAAGCGCGCGATCTCGTCTTCGTCCAGCGCGATCACCTGGCCCAGGCCGGCCAGCAGTTCGTCGATGTCGCCGGCCTTGTCCGGAGTGACATCGAGCCGGAACGCCGGCACGTTCTCGGCCAGCAGCCGGCCCTGGCGGTCGTAGATCATGCCGCGCGCCGGCACCACCGGGCGCGGGCGGATCCGGTTGGCTTCCGAGCGGGTGGCATAGTCGGCGTGCTGCAGCACCTGCAGGCGGAAGTACCAGGCACCCAGGCCAACCAGGGCCAGCGCCACCGCCAGGAAGCCGAGCACGGCGCGGCGGCGGAACTGCTCGGCTTCCGCATGCGGGTTCTTGGCCGGGCGCCGGTTGTTCATCGTCGTGCGCGCTCAGTCCCGGCGCCGGCCCAGGCGCAGCGCGTCCAGCAGCAGGAACAGCGGCGGCCACAGCGCCACGCCCAGCAGCGGCGCCCACCAGTAGTTCCAGGGCAGCCGCGGCTGGCCCAGGGCCAGATGGATGGCCGCGTCCACGATCCGGTCGTTGAGCAGCAGCGCGCCGATCGCCAGCGCCTGCTGGGTCAGCGGGAAGAAACGCAAGCGCGCGCGGAAGCGCTGCAGGATGAAGGCCATGATCACCAGCCGCAGCGCGTACTGCCCGAGCAGGCCGCCATACACCAGATCGGCGGCCAAGCCGACGCAGAAGGCCAGGCCCAGGCCGGCGCGCGTGGGCGCCTCGATCACCCAGTAGGCCAGCACCAGCGCCAGCCAGAACGGGCGCAGCGGCTGCAGCACCTCGGGCAGCGGCAGCAGGCCCAGCAGCAGGGCCACGCCCAGGCTCGCCGGCATCACCCAGCCGCCTTCGCGCAGGCGGCTCATCGCGGCGTCTCCGCCGGGGGCGGGGCGGCGGTACTGGGGGGATCCGGCACCGGCGCGGTCGATGCCTCCCGGCGCGGAACGCCGGCGGCGGATCCGCCCGGGACCACCGGCGCGGCGCCGCTGCGCAGCAGCAGCACGTCGCGGCCGCGGTCCAGCTGCGCCGCCGGGGCCAGTTCGCCGACCAGGAAGGCCTGGCTCTCGTCGGGGCGCAACGCAGTGATCATGGCCACCGGGAATCCCGGCGGGAAGCGCCCGCCCAGGCCGGAGGTGACCAGGGCGTCGCCGACCTGGACGTCGCGGTTCAGCGGCACGTCGTGCAATTCCAGGCGGTCGCCGCGGCCGTAGGCGATGAGGCGCACGCCATTGCGCGCGATCATCACCGGCACCGCATGGTCCGGGTCGGTCAGCAGCAGCACGGTGGACTGCATCGGCGTGACCTCGACCACCTGGCCGAGCAGGCCGCCGGCGTCGATCACCGCCTGCCCGACGTGCACGCCCTGGCGGCTGCCGGCGGCCAGCACCAGACGCTGCCGCGACGGCTCCAGGTCGATGTCCAGGATCGGCGCCAGCTGCACGTCCAGGCCGCTGCGCTCGACCACCCCGAGCAGGTCGCGCAGCTGGGCGTTGTCGATGGCCGCGTTGCGCAGCCGGGTCAGGCGCGCGTTGGCCAGCAGCAGATCGTTGCGCAGCCGGTCATTCTCCTCCCGCAGCGCCGCACGCGAGGCGAAGGTGTCCCGCAACGCGCTGCCCAGGCGCCCGGGCAATCCGGCCAGGGCCCAGACCGGCTGCACCAGCAGCTGGGCCTGGCCGCGCACCTGGCGCAGCCAGCCGCCACGGTGATCGAGCACCAGCAGGGCGATGGCCAGCGCCAGGTACGCCAGCAGCCGCAGCGTACCGGCGGTGTCGCCGGGGCGGGCGGCGGCTTGGGGTCCGGGATGGGACGACACGGAAGCGGTTCGGCGGGCGCGTGGGAGACGAGAGGCGAGTATGACCGCGAAGGGCGCCATCCGGGCGCGGTGCCCGGCGCGCGGCTCAGTCCGGGGCGAAGAACTCGTTGCCGTGCATGTCCACCAGCTCCAGCGCGCGGCCGCCGCCGCGGGCCACGCAGGTCAGCGGATCGTCGGCGACCTGCACGTGCAGGCCGGTCTCCTCGCCGATCAGCTTGTCCAGGTCGCGCAGCAGGGCGCCGCCGCCGGTGAGCACGATGCCGCGCTCGGCCACGTCGGCGCACAGTTCCGGCGGGGTCTGCTCCAGCGCCAGCTTGACCGCCGAGACGATCCCGGCCAGCGGTTCGTGCAGCGCCTCGAGCACCTCGTTGGAGTTGATCTTGATCATCTTCGGCACGCCCTCGGCGAGGTTGCGGCCGGAGATCTCCATCTCGCTGACCACCGCCTGCGGGTAGGCGCAGCCCAGCTCGACCTTGATCCGCTCGGCGGTGGCCTCGCCGATCAGCATGCCGTGGTTGCGGCGCACGTAGTTGGTGATCGCCTCGTCGAAGCGGTCGCCGCCGATCCGCACCGAGGCCGAATAGACGATGCCGTTGAGCGAGATCACCGCCACCTCGGTGGTGCCGCCGCCGATGTCGATGACCATCGAGCCGCGCGCCTCCGACACCGGCATGCCGGCGCCGATCGCCGCGGCCATCGGCTCCTCGATCAGGTACACGTCGCGGGCGCCGGCCTCCTCGGCCGATTCCTTGATCGCGCGGCGCTCGACCTGGGTCGAGCCGGCCGGCACGCACACCAGCACCCGCGGGCTCGGGCGCAGGAAGCGGGTCTTGTGCGCCTTCTTGATGAAGTGCTTGAGCATGGCCTCGGTGTAGGTGAAGTCGGCGATCACGCCGTCCTTCATCGGCCGGATGGTGGTGATGTTGCCGGGGGTGCGGCCGAGCATCTGCTTGGCCTCGGCGCCCACCGCCGCCACCGAGCGGGTGCCGCCGATGGCGCGGTCCTGGCGCACCGCCACCACCGAGGGCTCGTTCAGCACGATGCCCTGCCCGCGCACGTAGATCAGGGTGTTGGCCGTGCCCAGGTCGATGGACAGGTCGTTGGAAAACATGCCGCGGAGTTTCTTGAACATCGGGGGAGGCGGTCCTGGGAAGGCTGGCCGGGGCCAGGCGACCGGCGCCGGGGGAGCGCCGATAGCGAAATTTTGGGCAGAAAACGGACCGGTTAGCCTAGCAACGCCGCCGCGGCCGGGCAAGGAAAATCCGCGGCAAAAACCCGCCTTCCGCGCTCGGCAACGGCGGCGCCGGCGCCCCCGTCGGGTCGCCGCGGGCTGGCCGCGCCGGGACGCAGCCGGTAACCTTTGCGCCGCGGCCCCGCCGCCCGCCCCGCCCGTGCCCCTACGCCCGCCACCGGGCCTCCCGAGCAGCCAGCCGATGTCCACCCTGATCTGTGGTTCCCTCGCCTTCGACACCATCATGGTGTTCCCGGACCAGTTCAAGAACCACATCCTGCCGGACAAGGTGCACATCCTGAACGTGTCGTTCCTGGTGCCGCGGATGCGCCGCGAGTTCGGCGGCTGCGCCGGCAACATCGCCTACAACCTGCACCTGCTGGGCGGCAAACCCATTCCGATGGGCACGGTGGGCGCGGATTTCGGGCCGTACCGGCAGCATTTCGAGGCGCTGGGAATCGACCTGTCCCGGATCAAGGTGATCGAGGAGCTGTTCACCCCGCAGGCCTTCATCACCACCGACCACGACAACAACCAGATCACCGCCTTCCATCCCGGGGCGATGGCACGCAGCCACGAGAACCACGTCAGGGACGTGCCCGGCGTGACCCTGGGCCTGGTCGGCCCGGACGGGCGCGAGGGCATGCTCCAGAACGCAGCCGAATTCAAGGAGATGGGCGTGCCGTTCATCTTCGACCCCGGCCAGGCCATGCCACTGTTCAACGGCCAGGAACTGCGCCAGTTCATCGACCTGGCCGACTACGTGGTGGTCAACGACTACGAGTCCAACCTGCTGCAGGAGCGCACCGGCTGGAGCGACCGCGAGATCGTGCAGCGGGTGAGCGCCTACATCACCACCCAGGGGCCGCGCGGGGCGCTGGTCCATACCCCGGAGAAGACCTGGGAGGTGCCGCCGGCGCACGAGCGCCGGGTGGTGGACCCGACCGGCTGCGGCGACGCCTTCCGCGCCGGCCTGATCCATGGCATCCAGAACGGCTACGACTGGCTGACCATCGGTCGCATGGGCAACCTGATGGGCGCGCTCAAGGTCGAGCACCCGGGCACCCAGAACCAGCGTTTCGACTTCGCCGAGTTCAACGACCAGTTCAAGCAGCAGTTCGGCTATTCGCTCTGAGGCACGCGCGCGGGCTCAGCCGGGCAGGCCGCGGCCTGGCGTCGCAGCCAGTCGGGCAGGTCGCGGCGGCGCACGCCTTCGCGGCGCGCCTGGGCCAGGCGTTCGAGCATGTAGTCGCGCCTGGCCGGATCCTCGCCGGCCAGCGACAGGGCCAGGTCGCGGTCCATCCAGCGGCGGATGACCAGGTACAGCCCCACGTGCAGCGCGATCGCCGGGATCGTGACCGCGGCGACGATCAGGTAGTCGACGTTCATGGCGCGTGCATCGGTCCGGCGCCGTCGCGCCTCAATCCCAGCCCGGCATCTGGCTACCGTCCAGGCCACCGACCTCGAACACCGCGGTGCGGGTGCCGCCGGCCTTCGCCGGCCCGCCCTTGACGGGAAATTCCACCTGCAGCCGCTGCGCCTTTCGCAGCTTCTTCCACAGGCCGCGGTAGTCCTCGATGAACATGGCGATGGCCTCGTCGGTCTTCGGCCGCCAGGCGGACATCGGTTTCGGCGCCGCATCGTCGAAGGCGACCTTGATCTTGCAGCCGCCGTAGCAGTCGAAGTCGCCGCCCTGCAGTACCAGATAGGCGCTGCGCTTCCATTCGGGATGGTCGCGGATCACCAGCTGCACCGTGGCCGGCGCGGCACCGCCGGTATCGACCGGCTCGGTGCTTAAGATCGCCGCCGAGCGCTGCTCGCCCTTGCCGGCGGCCACCCGCGCGTAGCTCCACAACGCGGCCAGGCGGCGCTGCTCGCGCGTGGCGTCGGCCTTGGCGGTGACTTCCGCCAGCGCCGGCGCCACGACCGCGGCGGCCTGGGTGCCCGGGTACTGGGCCAGCAGTGCGGCCCCGTGCACGCGCGCCAGTTCCCAGTTGCCCGCGGTCACCGCCGCGTCGTACTCGCCCTGCAGTTTGGCGGCGTCCCGCTCCTTCGCCAGCACCTCGGCGGCGGCCTGGGCCTGACGCTGCGCCTCGCGGTCGGTGCAGGCGGTGGCGGCCAGCAAGGTGGTGCCCAGGAACACGGCACGGGCCAGGCGGGTCAGGATCGGGTTCATCGCCATGCTCCTGCGCGGACAGGGGGGAGCGCGCCGGCGGCACTGCCGGCGCGCAGGGAGGGTCACGGCTGCGGCGCCTGTTCCGGCTGCGGCTGCGGCGGTACCGGGGCCGCGACGGGCGCCGGTGGCGCGGCACTGGCGCCGGCCTTGGCCAGCAACGCCTCGACCGAGGCGGTGGTGATCGGGTGGTAGCCCGGGCGGGCGCGCGCGAAGACTTCGCGGGCGAAGGCCAGTCCGTCCGGCGTCCTGGCCAGCTCGGTGTAGATCGGCATCACCAGCTTGCGCCGGCCGACGCGCTGGATGAACTCGCCCGCGGCCGGGCGCGCCTCCAGGTATCCGCTGCGCAGCGCCAGCGGATACCAGCGCATGGCGATCTCGCCATTGGACGTGCCAGTGAACTTGTAGGCCTCGTCCAGCTGCTTGAGCTGCTCGGGCTTGAGCGTATCGCCCATGCCTTCCAGGAAGTGCACCCAGGCCTGGGTGCCCCACTCATCGGTGACCTGCGCGCTGGGCAGCTGCGCGCTGCCGCGCCAGGCGATGCGCGCGGTATCGACGTTGGCGAAGGTGCGCGAGCGCGCCTGGGTGGCCACGGCCGGGATGCCCGGCTGGTTCAGCCAGGCGTCCAGCTCCTCGGGCAGCACCGCGTTGGGGTTCTTCGGCAGCAGGTTCTGCTTGAGGTAGGCGACGAACTGGTCGGTGTCGGCGCTCTGGAAGGCATGGTCGTCGAACCACGCGCGCAGGAACGGATCGAACACCTCGCGGCCGAAACGCTGCTCCAGGAACTGCAGGAACCAGGCGCCCTTGACGTAGGCCACCTCGCTCAGCGCCTCATCCGGGTCGCGCTCGGTCAGCGGCGGCAGGGCCAGGGCCTGGTCGGCCGGGCTCATCCCCTCCAGGTCTTTCTTCAGCCCGGCCTGGTCGATCTGCCGCTCCATGTCGGCCATCTCCACGCCGTACAGGGCTTCGGTGATGCGGCCCTGGACATAGGTGGTGAAGCCCTCGTTGAGCCAGATGTCCTTCCAGCTGGCGTTGGTCACCAGGTTGCCCGACCAGCTGTGCGCCAGTTCGTGGGCGATCAGCGAAACCAGCGACTTGTCGCCGGTGATCACCGTGGGAGTGATGAAGCTCAGGCGCGGGTTCTCCATGCCGCCGAACGGGAACGACGGCGGCAGCACCAGCATGTCGTAGCGCTCCCAGCGGTAGGGGCCGTACAACTGCTCGGTGGCGGCGATCATCTGCTCGGTGTCCTCGAACTCCTTGACCGCGCGATCGACCATCGCCGGCTCGGCCCACACACCGCTGCGTTCGGAGATCGGCTTGAACGCCAGGTCGCCCGCGGCGATCGCCAGCAGGTAGGACGGGATCGGCTGCGGCATCCTGAAACTGTAGTCGCCGTCGCGGACCGCGTTCGGGTCGTTGTCGGCGCTCATCAGCACCATCACGTCCGGACGCGAAGTGACATGGGCGTTGTAGGTGAAGCGCACGCTGGGGGTGTCCTGCAGCGGCACCCAGCTTCGCGCATGGATCGCCTGCGACTGGCTGAACATGAAGGGCAGCTGCTTGCCCTCGGTCATCGCCGGTTCCAGCCACTGCAGGCCCGAGGCGGTCGGCGCGGTGTGGTAGGTGACGCGGATGCTTTCGTTGCGCTGCGGCGCCTCGATGGTCAGCTTGCTGCCGAACACCGGATCGGCGGCGGCCAGGGTGAACTGCAGCGGCGTCCAGGCGCCGTCGGCCTCGCCCTCGACCTTGAGGATGGTCAGATCGCGGGTGTCGAGCACCAGCTGGGTGGCGTCCGGATCGACCCAGTCCAGCTGGTAGGTGGCGGTGCCGGCCAGTTGCTTCTGGTCGAAGTCCAGGGACAGGTCCAGGCCCAGGTCGGCGATGCGGACCCGTTCGGGCTGGGCATAGGAACTTTCGTCGTGGCGGCGTGCGGATACCGTCTCCCCGGCCGGCTTGGCGGCCGGCGGGGCATCGGTCGAAGCGGCCTTGTCGCCGGAACAGCCGCCGGCGGTGGCGACCATGGCAAGGGAAAACAACAGGACGGGAAGGCGCATGGGGCGTACGGCCTGAAACGGGGAAGCGCCCAGTTTAACCCGCAGCCCCGCGGGCCGGCCGCATGCTCCCGGCGGGGTCGGCCGCCGGTGGGGTGCCTTTCATGTTGTCGCCGGGAGCCGCCAGCCAACGGCCGGCGCGACAGCCGCCCGGGACGGTTTCAGACCCTGTAGCCGGTATGCACGGCCACGATCCCGCCATTGAGATTGACGTAGCCGCAGCGCGACAGCCCCGCCGCCTCCATCATTCCCTTCAGCGCGTCCTGCGGCGGATGCTTGCGGATGCTCTCGGCCAGGTACTGGTAACTGTCCGCATCGCCGGCGAACAGGCTGCCGAGCTTGGGCAGCACCTTGAACGAGTGGAAGTCGTAGATCGGCCGGAACCACTCGGACTTCACCTCCGAGAACTCCAGCACCCGCGCCTGCCCGCCGACCCGCAGCACCCGCGCGATCTCGCGCAGCGCCGCGTCCTTGTCGGTGACGTTGCGCAGGCCGAAGGCCATGGTCACCAGGTCGAAACTGGCGTCCGGGAACGGCAGCTTCTCGGCGTTGCACTGCACGTACTCCAGCCCCGATACCAGGCCGCGGTCGGTGAGCCGGTCGCGGCCGACCGAGAGCATGCCGGCGTTGATGTCGCCCAGCACGATGCTGCCCGATTCGCCCACCCGCGGCCTGAGCAGCGCGGCGATGTCGCCGGTGCCCCCCGCCAGGTCGAGGACCCGGTCGCCCGGCTTGACCTGGCAGGTCGCCACGAAATAGCGCTTCCAGGCCCGGTGGATGCCCAGGCTCATCAGGTCGTTCATCAGGTCGTACTTGCCGGCGACCGAGGTGAACACCTGTCCGACCAGCTTCTGCTTGTCCCCGGCAGGAACGTCGCGGAAGCCGAAATGGGTGGTGCCGCTGTCGTAGGGGGACGGGGTTTCGGGGGCCTGGCTCATGCTGGCGATTATGGCACCCCTCGCGCAGAATCCCCCCATGAACACCACGACCCCCGACTACCGCGCCATGCTCACCGTCGCCATCGAGGAAGCCCGCCAGGGCCTGGCCGAAGGCGGCATCCCGATCGGCGCGGCGCTGTTCGCGCGCGACGGCACCCTGCTCGGACGCGGCCACAACCGGCGGGTGCAGGAAGGCGACCCGTCGGTGCACGGCGAGACCGACGCCTTCCGCAAGGCCGGCCGCCAGCGCTCCTACCGCGACACGATCATGGTCACCACCCTGTCGCCGTGCTGGTACTGCAGCGGACTGGTGCGCCAGTTCGCCATCGGCACGGTGGTGATGGGCGAATCGGCCAATTTCCAGGGCGGCCATGACTGGCTGCGAGAGCACGGCGTGGAAGTGGTGGACCTGGGCGACGCCGAGTGCATCGCCATGCTGGGCGACTGGATCGCGGCCCATCCGGAAGTCTGGAACGAGGACATCGGCGAGGACTGAAGCCGCGCCAAGGCATCCGCCTCAACCCGGCTTGGCCACCATCAGCCAGAAGATGGCGATCACTCCGAGGAACGCCGGCCAGCCCAGCCAGAACCACCAACGCATGATGCGGCGGTAGGCCGCAGGCAACGGCGCGCCGTCCCGTTCCGCCTGCTGCGCCAGATTGCGCGCACGGGCCTGCAACCACACGACCGGCAGCCAGCAGGCGCCGACTACGAAGAACAGCACCAGCGACCACTTGATCCAGAAGTGGCCCAGCGGGATGCCGAGGAAGTTCGCCAGCCAGAGCCCGGTGAGCAGTTGCGTGACCACGGCCGGCGCAGTGAAGCAGTAGTCGGCGATGACCAGCGTGCGCGCGGTGGCGGCGATCACCTTCGCATCGCCGCGCAGGTGCGCGACCCACATGAAAAAGGCGATCCCCAGCCCGGTGCCGAACAGCAGGGTCGAGGACAGGATATGGATCCATTTCACCAGGAAGTACGACATCTCATCTCCGGTCCGAGACTACCCACAGCACTGCCAGCGTCGGCAGCAGCACCAGGTTCTTGGCCAGACCGCCCAGTGGATCGAGCCACAACGCCGGCAATCCCAGACCGAACACGAGCGTATAGACCAGCAGCAACGCCAGCATCGCGGCCACCGCAACGCGCGGGCGCCAGCCGCTCAACAGCCACAGGCCCAGCAATGCGTCTACCACCGCGCCCGACCGCGCCAGCGCCGCCGGTGCAGCGTCCTGCAACCACGAACCCGTGGTCAGCGCCTCGATCTGCGCCGCTGGAGTGAGCCACCCAGCCAGCGCGGACAGCAGCCAAAGCAGCGCCACCGAAATGCGCAGCGCTGGCGCGATGAAGTAGAGCTGCGCATGCCAGCGATCCTGGACCTGGCTGGGCGTGGCCGCCAGCGCTTCGGACAAGGATCGGGTGCCGATGTCGAAATCCAACTGCAGCCGCGCCTGCGTGTCCGGCGCGGCAACGTTGCCGCGCCGGAGCATGCGCCACATGGTCTCGCCTACCGGGCCGCGTCCCAGCACCTCCATGATCCGGACCGCCGCCGACACGCCCCATTCCGGCACGGTCAGCACACGCTCGCCGGGAATCCGCAGCCATCGCCGCCACCGCCGCTGGTATTCGCGCAGGCTCATCGGTTCCGGTCCGGCCATCTGGTACACACCGCGCACCGGGTTCTCGACCGCACGGGCCACGATTTTTCCCAAGTCTTCGGCCGCCACCGGCTGCACCTGCCAGTGGCCATCGCCTGGCAAGGGCTGGATGCCGGGAAAGGCCGCCAGCGCGCGCAGCAGCGAAGTTCCGCCGTAGGAACCGGAGGTGGAATAGACCACCGAAGGACGCAGGATCACGGTATCAAGCGGAAGGTGCAGCAGGGCCTCATCGAAGCGGTGCTTGGAGGCGACGAACCCGCCGTCCTCGGGAATGCCCAGCGCCGATACCTGCACGAAGCGGCTGACCCCCGTCTCGACACAGGCCTTCGCCAGCGCCAACGGCGCAGCGGCATGCACGGCCTCGAAGGTCTGCGTGCCCTGCTCACGCAGGATGCCGGCGGCGTTGACCACCGCATCCACTCCTTGCAGTAGCGGGATCCAGTCATCGGGCGAAAGCATCCGCGCGAGATCACAATGCCGTTCGTCAGCAGCCGGCTGCCTGCCCGCGATACGCACCCCACGCAGCACATGCCAACCGTGGCGGCGCAATGCCGCCACCAGATAGCCGCCAATGAAGCCGCCGGCACCGACCACCAGCACCGTTCGCGATGGTGGCGCGGATGCGCCAGGCTGACGACCCTGTTCCATGTGTGTTCCGCGCCCGTTTTCGCGGCAGCGTAGCAAAGGACCATACGCGTCCCATGGCATCGGAGGATCTGGAAGCCTGGGGAATCCGAGACCGTCCTTTCCTGACACCACAATCAAGAACTCCCGATGGCGAAGGCGATGCCGACTTGCCATCTTGATAAGCATATACATAGCAATTACAATATTACTCTTATAATTTCCTTATGAACACGGTCCATTGGACCAACAAGGCGGTCCGCCAACTCCGCAAGCTGGATCGCAAGATTCAGGTCGATATCCGCGATACGGTGTCACGGAAGCTTCCGCACTTCCCCGACTGTTCCGGCGTCAAGGCATTGACCAACCACGACTGCGACTACCGACTGCGCATCGGCAACTACCGGGTTCTGTTCGACCATCACAGCGGCATCAAGATCATCAGCATCGAAGAGGTCAAGAAGCGCGATGACAATACCTACTGAAATCCAGACGCTGAATGGGCCGGATGGAAAGCCCGCTTTCGTCGTCGTTCCGTATGACGTGTTCGTCCGCGACTATGCACGCCGCAATGACCTGATCCCGCACGCCGTAGTCAGCACCACGGTGGATGGCGCAACACCGATGAAGGCCTGGCGCGAACACCTGCGACTGACTCAAGCCGAGGTTGCCGGCCGCATGGGCGTCACCCAGGCTGCCTATGCGCAGATGGAAGGCTCCGAAAGGCCGCGCAAGACCAGCATCGATCGTGTTGCCGAGGCGCTGGGCATCACGGTCGATCAACTGGACTTCTGATCCGCGTTACAGGATGTACCGGCTCAGGTCCGGATCCTGCACCAGCTCGCCCAGGTGGGCATCGACGTAGGCGCGATCGATCGCCACGGCCTGCCCGTCGCGGTCCGGCGCCTCGTAGCTGAGGGTGTCGAGCAGGCGCTCGAGCACGGTGTGCAGGCGGCGGGCGCCGATGTTCTCCTGGCGCTCGTTGACCTGCGCGGCGATCTCGGCCAGCCGCTCGACCGATTCCGGGGCGAACTCCAGCGTCACGCCCTCGGTGGCCATCAACTCCACGTACTGGCGGGTCAGCGCTGCCTTCGGCTCGGTGAGGATGCGGACGAAGTCGCCCTTGTCCAGTGCGGTCAACTCCACCCGGATCGGGAAGCGGCCCTGCAGCTCGGGGATCAGGTCGGACGGCTTGGCCAGGTGGAAGGCACCGGAGGCGATGAACAGGATGTGGTCGGTCTTGATCGTGCCGTACTTGGTGGACACGGTGGAACCCTCGACCAGCGGCAGCAGGTCGCGCTGCACGCCTTCGCGCGAGACGTCGCCACCAGACGAGTGCGAATCGCCGCGCTTGGCGACCTTGTCGATCTCGTCGATGAACACGATGCCGTGCTGCTCGCAGGCCTCGATGGCGGCGGCGCGGACGTCGTCCTCGTTGACCAGCTTCGCCGCCTCTTCCTCGACCAGCTGCGGGCGCGCGGCCTTGATCGTCACCGTGCGCTTGTGGCTCTTGCCGCCGCCCAGGTTGGCGAACATCTGCCGCAGCTGCTGGCCCATTTCCTCCATGCCCGGCGGGGTCATGATGTCGACGCCGACATTCGCGGAAAGCTCGACCTCGATCTCGCGCCCGTCCAGCTCGCCGGCGCGCAGCATCTTCCTGAACTTGACCCGGGTGGAATCCTCCGGCCCGGAGACCTGGACCTCGGCCACGCCGGGATCGAAGCCCATCACCGGCGCGCGCTTCGGCAGCAGTGCGTCGAGGATCCGCTCCTCGGCACGTTCCTCGGCCTGCAGGCGCACCTTGGCCTTGGCCTGTTCGCGGTACATCTTCACCGCGGTGTCGGCCAGGTCGCGGACGATCTGCTCCACGTCCTTGCCGACGTAGCCGACCTCGGTGAAGCGGGTCGCCTCGACCTTCACGAACGGGGCGTTGGCCAGGGTCGCCAGGCGCCGCGCGATCTCGGTCTTGCCCACGCCGGTGGGGCCGATCATCAGGATGTTCTTCGGCATCACCTCGTTGCGCAGCTCGGGGGCGAGCTGCATGCGCCGCCAGCGGTTGCGCAGGGCGATGGCGACCGCGCGCTTGGCCGAGTGCTGGCCGACGATGTGGCGGTCCAGTTCCTGCACGATCTCGCGCGGGGTCATGGTGGTATTGGTTTCGCTCATCACAGTTCCTCGACCACCACGTTGCGGTTGGTGTAGATGCAGATGTCGCCGGCGATGTTGAGCGCCTCCACCGCGATGGACTTCGCGTCCAGCGCGGTGTGCGCGAGCAGTGCGCGCGCCGCCGACAGCGCGTAGGAGCCGCCGGAGCCGATGGCGATGATCCCGTCTTCCGGCTCGATCACGTCGCCGGTGCCGCTGATGATCAGCGAGGTGTCCTTGTCGGCCACGGCCAGCAACGCCTCGAGCTTCCCGTAGCGGCGGTCGGTGCGCCAGTCCTTGGCCAGTTCCACCGCCGCGCGCTGCAACTGGCCGTGCTTCTCCAGCTTGGCCTCGAACAACTCGAACAGGGTGAAGGCGTCGGCCGCCGCGCCGGCGAAGCCGGCCAGCACCTGGCCGTCACGGCCCAGGCGGCGCACCTTGCGGGCATTGCCCTTCATCACCGTGTGGCCGAGGGTGACCTGGCCGTCGCCTGCCACGGCGACCTGGCCATTGCGGCGCACCGAGATGATGGTGGTGGCGTGGAACACATTGGGGTTCTGGCTGGGGTCCATGCGGCCTCCGGAAGCTGTTTTTCCGATTTGGGGGCGCCCGAGCCCGCGATCAAGGTCCCTAGTCGCAGCGTCCCTCGCGGGAATCGCGGTTGCCGCTTCTATGGGGAAAGCGCTTGTGGGGGCGGTGGGCCGCACGCGGCCCCACGCCGAAGTCGACGCTTTTGATCTCTGTCCAGGCAGCAGCTCCAAGCCGAAGAGGGCGCAGGTGACCTTCGTCCAGGCAGCGACAGCCATGGGACGAAGCCCGCGCCTCAATCTTCGCGCTTGCGGCGCTTCGCGCGCGGGTGGGCCGCGTCGTAGACCTTGGCCAGGTGCTGGAAGTCCAGGTGGGTATAGATCTGGGTGGTGGCGATATCGGCATGACCGAGCAGTTCCTGAACCCCGCGCAGGTCACCGGACGATTCGAGCACGTGGCTGGCGAAACTGTGCCGCAACATGTGCGGGTGCACGTGCTTGAACAGGCCCTGGCGCGCGGCCAGTTGGCGGATCCGGACCTGCACCGCACGCTGGCCGATCGGACCACCGCCGCGCCCGGGAAACACGCAGGCGTCGCCGTCGGCGCCGGTGGAGGCACGCCATTCGGCCAGCGCGCGGCGCGCGTGCGAGCCGACCGGCACGCTGCGCTGCTTGCCGCCCTTGCCCAGCACCGTGACCAGGCCGGCGTCCATCTGCAGGTCGTGCCAGCGCAACGCGCACAGTTCGCTCAGGCGCAGGCCGGAGGAATAGAACAATTCCAGCAGGGCGCGGTCGCGCAGCCCCAGCGGCGCGTCGGTGGGGACTTCGACCAGGCGTACGGCTTCGTCCACGTCCAGCACCTGCGGCAGCCGGCGCGGGGCCTTGGGCGCGCGCAGGCCGGCGGCCGGGCTGGCCGGCAGCGCGCCGTTGCGCAGCAACCAGGCGTAGTAGCTGCGGCAGGCCGACAGGCGCCGCTGCAGGCTCTTGGGCGCCAGCCCGCGGCGGTGCTCGGCGGCGACGAACTCGCGCAGCTGCGCCGGATCCAGGCGTGCCGGATCGTCCTCCCCGCGCGCCTGCGCCCAGCCGGCCAATGCCTCCAGGTCGCGGCGGTAGGCGTCGAGGGTGTGCGCCGACATCGCCCGCTCCACGCGCAGGTGTTCGAGGAAGGCATCGATGCCGAGGGAATTACCGTTCATCGCCTGCCCATGATGCACGTCATCGCCGATGGCATGCCATGCCGCCGGCGGGGAACCGCGCCGGGCCGGACGCCCCGTCGGCGCGGCTCACTCGGCGAAGCGCTCCAGCGCCACCACCAGCGACTCGCCCATCATGCGCAGGAACAGGGTGCCCATCCCGGGGAAGAAGCGGTTGGGATCGTGGCTGCCCACCGCAACCAGGGCCACGCCGCTCAGCGGCAGCAGTGCGCTGGACTGGACCTCCTCCTGGCGCGGGCCGTACAGCACCGCGTTCTTTTCCGCCTGCAGGCGCCCGCACAGCGGTTCGCCCTCGCGCAGCGCGTCGCGGAACGGCTGCAGTTCCGGTTCGCCTTCGCCACGCACCTGCAGCCATTCGGCGGCATCCATGCCGGCCACCGGGCGGAACGAGACGATCCGCACCAGGTCACCGTTGAAGTCCTCGTTCAGGGAGGCGGCCATCGCCCGCAGGGTGTCGGCGTAGTTGTCCTGGCGCATCAGCGACAGGGTCAACTGGTGGGTGCGCACCGCCAGCCGCTCGTTGACCTGGGCATTGGCCGACAACTCGGCCAGCCGTCGCGCCAGTTCGCGGTTCTTGTCGCGCAGCACTTCCAGCTGGTAGCTGGCCAGCGAGGCGGTGCGGCCATCGTCGCGCGGCACCACCAGGCTCAGGGCCAGGTCCGGGAACTGCTTGAGGAAGCCCGGGTGCCGGCGCAGCCATGCGGCCACCTCGTGCGCGCCCTGCTTGTCCTGATCGCTCATGCCTGCCATTCCCCTTCGAATACGAATGTCGCCGGTCCGGCCATGATGACTTCCGCGTCGTCCGCAGGCCAGCGGATATGCAGCTCGCCACCGGGCAGCGCCACCCGGACCTCCCGGGCCAGGCGCCCGCGGCGGACCAGCGAGGCCACCGCCGCACACGCGCCGCTGCCGCAGGCCAGGGTCTCGCCGGCGCCGCGCTCGTACACGCGCAGGCGCACCCGGTCCGGCGCCAGCACCTGGGCGAAGCCGACATTGCACGATTGCGGGAAGGCCGGCGAACGCTGCAACCACGCACCGATCCCGGCCACGTCCGCGGCGGTCACGTCGGCGACCTCGACCACCGCATGCGGATTGCCCATCGACACCGCGCCGAAGACCACGCGCGTGCCCTCCCGTTCCAGCGCGTACTCCGGCTGCGCCGCGGCGAAGCCCGCCAGCGGCACTTCGGCCGGTGCGAAGCGCGGCACCCCCATGGCGACGGCGAACCGGTCCGCGTCCAGGTGCTCGACTCCATGGCTACCGACCGGGCTGTCGACCACGAACCGCGGACCGCGCGCGGCGCCGTCGCGCAGCAGCCAGGCTGCGACGCA
>Ga0209571_1000467_pt1 | contig 44140 bp, 40 predicted proteins | sample EBPBio102011_DNA_FD_185866 | JGI IMG/M metagenome (GOLD analysis project Ga0209571, IMG submission 185866) | Wastewater treatment Type I Accumulibacter community from EBPR Bioreactor in Madison, WI, USA - Reactor 1_1/10/2011_ DNA (SPAdes)... | ecosystem: Engineered > Bioreactor > EBPR >... | reverse complement strand
CCACGGACCGTGGCGAGGCAGACGACGTCGTGTCGGGCAGATCCCATGACCGTCAGCGGGCAGTTCTCATGACCGCCAGCGGGCAGCTTCGTGGCCGTCTCCGGGCAGTTTCTCGTGGCCGCCGACAGGCGGACACATCGGCGCTCGTCAGCACCCGAAACCACGACGGCTCATCCCCGCTCGCGCGGGGCGGACGCCCCTTCTCGAAGATCCGCCCGCACCCGTCGGGGCTCATCCCCGCTCGCGCGGGGCGGACGAGTTCGTTCGCGTCTCCACCGCTGCTGGGCACGGCTCATCCCCGCTCGCGCGGGGCGGACGCGGTCGTGGAGACGACCACGTTCTATGGCTACGGCTCATCCCCGCTCGCGCGGGGCGGACTCCGTCATCTCGTCGGCCCACTTGTCCCACTTGGGCTCATCCCCGCTCGCGCGGGGCGGACTTCCACTGCCCGTCCGTCATCTCGTCGGCCCACGGCTCATCCCCGCTCGCGCGGGGCGGACAAGACGGGGCTCGCGGATTCCGCTGAGCGCGCCGGCTCATCCCCGCTCGCGCGGGGCGGACCACTCCAGCACGGGCGCCCAGTACGCGGCATCCGGCTCATCCCCGCTCGCGCGGGGCGGACCTGCCGCTCATCAACCAAGACATGCGTGACGCCGGCTCATCCCCGCTCGCGCGGGGCGGACTCGATCTTCTTCTCGGCCTGCTCAGTGTCAGCCGGCTCATCCCCGCTCGCGCGGGGCGGACGTGTCCCGTAGCGGTGGCGGAGGGTGTGGAATGGGCTCATCCCCGCTCGCGCGGGGCGGACGAGGTGGCGGTGGCGTCGGAGGCGATGGTGACCGGCTCATCCCCGCTCGCGCGGGGCGGACGGCGCTGGACGCGACCCGCGACAAGATCAACGCGGCTCATCCCCGCTCGCGCGGGGCGGACAGGTCCCGGTCGGCCTCGATCTGCATACCCTGCGGCTCATCCCCGCTCGCGCGGGGCGGACTCCGGGTGGAACGTGTGAAAGTAGTGCAGGACCGGCTCATCCCCGCTCGCGCGGGGCGGACGAGGCCCTACTTCTCACCCAGCCGCGTCTGTAGGGCTCATCCCCGCTCGCGCGGGGCGGACCGCTCCAGTTCGTTCACGAGCTCGACCCGACGCGGCTCATCCCCGCTCGCGCGGGGCGGACATCCCGGCGATCGCCAGCCTCGCCCTTGGAGCGGGCTCATCCCCGCTCGCGCGGGGCGGACGACCCCATCCCCGCCGAGGGCCTCACCGTCACCGGCTCATCCCCGCTCGCGCGGGGCGGACCGCCCTGCGCCCGGATCGCAGCGTTGACCTTCTGGGCTCATCCCCGCTCGCGCGGGGCGGACCGTCGAGTACCAGGCGCATGTGCAGAACGTCGGGGCTCATCCCCGCTCGCGCGGGGCGGACGGCCTTGATGGCGTCCCAGTCGTCCTGCGTCAGGGCTCATCCCCGCTCGCGCGGGGCGGACATGAGCACACAACCGCACGGGATCATCCCGCAGGGCTCATCCCCGCTCGCGCGGGGCGGACGGCGTCCACGGCACGAATCGTCTTACACACGCCGGCTCATCCCCGCTCGCGCGGGGCGGACCGGGCCGTGTCGGTGGCGTAGTAGGCCCGTGCCGGCTCATCCCCGCTCGCGCGGGGCGGACCTCGATGACCCGCCTCGCGTCGGCCTCGGTCGCCGGCTCATCCCCGCTCGCGCGGGGCGGACCGGGGTGCTGTACCGCGTCGTGCTCGATCCGAGGGCTCATCCCCGCTCGCGCGGGGCGGACTGGGACTGGTGCTGCCACTGGAACATGGTCGGCGGCTCATCCCCGCTCGCGCGGGGCGGACCTCGACGCGCAGCTCGGCTACAACTGTGACACCGGCTCATCCCCGCTCGCGCGGGGCGGACACCTACGCCACCGAGGCCGAGGCCCGCGCCGACGGCTCATCCCCGCTCGCGCGGGGCGGACCTCGGGTCTGCGGGTGTCGTCCCGCTCGGGCGAGGGCTCATCCCCGCTCGCGCGGGGCGGACCGGTTGCCGTTCCCGGTCTATGAGCGTGACGAGGGCTCATCCCCGCTCGCGCGGGGCGGACATCCGCGGTCTTGTCCGCGTTGAACGCGCCACCCGGCTCATCCCCGCTCGCGCGGGGCGGACAGCAGCTGGAGGTCGAAGATGACGCCGGCGCGCGGCTCATCCCCGCTCGCGCGGGGCGGACAGACCCCAAGGAGGGGACGAGATGAGCAACCTGGGCTCATCCCCGCTCGCGCGGGGCGGACCGGCGTTGCGGCGTCGCCGGCGAGCCGCGGCTCGGCTCATCCCCGCTCGCGCGGGGCGGACTTGGCGGTGACCACAACGGTGACGGTGGATCCGGGCTCATCCCCGCTCGCGCGGGGCGGACCTCAGCCTCGGCAAACCGGATGAGCACACCTCCGGCTCATCCCCGCTCGCGCGGGGCGGACATGGCCCGTAACTGCGCGGCGAGTGCCGTGCAGGGCTCATCCCCGCTCGCGCGGGGCGGACAGTCGCTGACCAGCAAAGTTACTCGCCATATCCCCGGACGAGCATCACTTTCCCTTGGCGCGCCGCCACTTCGATGCATTGCTCCAACCACGGGGGGCGGCGTAGGCGCTGCTTGGTGCCGCGGGTCGGCGCACCAGCTGCAGCCCATCGAGATCCACGGGCTCCCAGTCTGCTCGGTGCACCCGAAAGGCAAGGCGTTGTTCGGTCCTCGCCACCTCGACCATCACGGCTCTGCCGTCCCGGCACAGTTCGACCACTCGGTCCCAGAGCAGGTCGCGCACGCGACGGGGGATAGCTCCGACGAAGACACCTGGCGAGATCTCCAGCAACCATCGGGTGACGTGGCCGCGCAGACCCGCTGGAACCGCCGTGAGCACGAGCACTACCAAGGCATGTCTCCATAGTTCTGCCCCGCAGCCAGGCTCCCGGATTGACCATCCCAAAGCCGCACGACGACCGAATCGTTGAATGCCTCGTCGGGGTCCTCGTCCTCGAGCAGGAGGCGGCGGACATCGCGTGCGCATCGCTCGAGCAGACCAGCAGAGACGAAAGCGTCGCGCATCCGCCGACGCGTCTCTCCTGGGATATCGCTGTCCTCGTGGGTGGCCGACACCGCAAAGGCCACCGGGATGGCGATCTCCACCTTGTAGAGGTCGGCGACATCGTAGACAAAGGACTTGTCGTGGCCGGTGTGCACGAAGCCGAGGGCTGGCGAGGCGCCGAGCGCCACAACCACGGCGTGGACGACGCCATAAAGGCACGCCGTGGCCGCGGACAGGGCCTGGTTCAACGCATCGCTACCGCCGAAGTCCGACGGGTCATAGTCTCGGCGACGCCACTCGACGCCTGCTCGAGCGGCCTCGGAGCGATAGGCGTTCTTCACGCGAGCGCCCTCGCGTCCGCGCAGTTGTTGCATCGTGAGACGGTCGACATCCTCCCCGGGGAAACGCATCCCATACATTCTTCGCGCCACGCGAAGCCTGCTCGACTGATTCGAGACCAGGCGCGCCTGGGCTTCGATCAGCCGCGATGAGGACGTCAGAGTGCGGCCATGGGCGTAGTAGCGGACCCCGCGCTCCCCAACCCAGACGCAGGTGGAACCACTTTCGGCCATGAGGGTCATGGCCTGGTGCGTCACCCGCGTCCCCGGCCCCAGGAGGAGAACTGACAAGGTCGCGGCTGGAAGGTGGATCACACCGCGCTCATCGGTGGCGGTCAGGGCATTGCCATCGCGATGAACCGTGCATCGCTCGAGGTACACGAAGCTGATCCTGTCCTGCACCCGGATCAACTCACTGATTCCAACCGGTGGCGGCCCAGGGATGTCCTTGGTCACGGCCGCGCCAAGGTCATCAACCCGCAGCCGTAGGCCTTGGCCCTCCCCATACCGTTGAGCAGCGCATGGCGGAACAACTCCACGTCATCCACCTCGAGCCGTCCCACGAAGTCGGCGCGCGTGATCGCAACCCGTCCCCTACTAGAGCCTCCCGACTCGGGCGTCGCCCGGGTGAAGCCGGCTGTATGCCGTTCGCGCACCGACACACTCGCCTCGCCCGGCTTGGCGCTGGAGAGCGCAAAGCCCCACGACGCCGCATGGCCCAGCAACCACTGTTCCTGCTGGGCGACCGTGACGTGCGGGGTCACCCGTCCCCGCCCGCCCTCCACGGCGACGGCCCGCACGGGGTTGGCGGTCAGGCGGAAACTCCACTGCTGTCCCTTGGCCAACCGGCTGAGAAACGAGCCGTAGTCCGTGCTGTCCCATCCGAGAAGGGTGGGCCAGCCGGCTTGCTCGACCAGGCCGGTGAAGTCCGGCTGGGACGGCGAGACCACGTAGAGATCGAGTTCGTGCGTGGAGTGTCGGTCCAGACGCCACAGAACACGTCCCTCGTCAGGGGCCGACCCCAGAGCATGCGACCCCATGACGGCTGCATGCATGGCCTGCGGGGACGCAACCAGGCGTCTGGTCTCTCGTCGGGTGGGGTTGAGTCGCAAGCGTGAGAAGTACGTCATGGCGCAGTCACCTCGCGGAAGAAGTCCGGCCCCGCGGACTCCATGATTCGACCCACATCGTTCGCCTTCTCCACGCCGCCGGGCAACTCCGCGATGTCGCGCCAGGTGTACTCCCGCCGAACCGGGTCGAAGCTCCTCGGCACGTCGCGGACCGTTTCGCTCACAGACGCACCGGGCAAGACATCGCCGTCGACGACGAGTCGCAGCGAAACGTGCCGTGGCTGCCTGCGGCGGTACCAATCGGATGCCTCCCAGTCATGGTCAGTGAGTGCCGTCACCAGATCGGCATCGGAGAGTCCGAGAAGCACCGCCTTCGACGGCGGAAAGGAACGACGGCCGAGGTAGATCGGGAAGGCCGGACTCGTGAGCGCGGCGGCAAGGGCATCCGTCAACTCGGCCGGTCCTTCGAGTCCGGCAACGAACACGGCGTCCGACAGGAAGTAGCGGTACGACAGGGGCATCCTGCGCCCAGTCGCCCAGTGCTGAGCGGTCTGGAAGTCGCGTCCCAACTCACCGATCTGGTCGACTCGAACGCCGAATCGCAAAGCCAGCAAGTCCTCGATGGGATCGGTGCGTCGACGCCCCTGGGCCGCCGCGAGCAGACCGATGACCGCACTCTTGGTGGGTTCGGTCCGCGTTTCGCGGCGGGTGAACCGGCTGGAGTCCCCCCACGCCTGCATCGGCCCGGCGAGACGGAGCAGAAGGGTGGTCACGACGAGCTGATCCTGCCTCGCAGGTCCGTGCCCAATGACGAGACCAGGTCGCTCAGCGACAACGGCGTTCCCAGGGCGTCCACGTGATCGGCCCGATCGCTCGATCGTGCGACGAACACTCGCTCGGGAGCTCCGAGCAACCCGCCCACTCCCTGGAAATGTCCCACCAGGGCCTCGACCGATGGACGCACATGCGCTGCCTCCGACTCGATGGCGTCCTCGAAGGCCCCCACGAGGTTCAACGGCTGGTCGGTGCGAAGGGCGACGACGACGCAGTCCGGCGCCGTCCGGTTGGCAAACGTGTTCTGCTTGCCCGTCGGCATGCTCGTCACGAAGGCCGCGACGAAGGCCTCGACTGCCCGCACCGCGGCTTCGGCATCGCCGGCTAGGTTCTCCTGCAGGCCAGCCACATTGACGGTGGCGTACCGATACAGGGTGGCCGAGTCGAAGTCGACCGTGCCGATCATCCCCGCCCCCGTCTCATTCGTCGGGTTGTGGTCGTCGACGGCGGTGAAGTAGTCCTGCTCGATCTCGACAGCGTGGGTACTCAGCGCGTGAGCGACCTGCACCGACGCATCGACATTGAAATCCGCGTCGTCGGCGACCATCCGACCGAAGAGCGCCACATCGATCCCGTGCTCCATGTCCGCCGCCTCGGCTGCTTCTCGCTTGGTGGGCTTGTCCCTGCTCAGCGCGAGCTGCGCGAGACGGTCGAGCTGGCGGTTGCTCCAGAAGATGAGGTACTGCGAGGTCTCGTACTCCTCGCGAGCATCCCCCGCCGCCTCGGCCTTCTTGGCCGTCTTGCTCTTGACGGCCTCGAGCTTGATCCCGAGCGCGGCGAAGACCGCGGCCGACTTGGCCCGTGCGTCTTCGGTGCTCAGGCTCTCATCGATGGTCTGCATCCGGGCGCACAGCAGCTCCACCGCCCGCTTGGTGCGTACTCCGAGATCGCTCTCATCCAGATGGGCCTTGTATGCCGTGCGCGTCGCCTTCTTCCACGCCTGCGAGCTGACCCTGGCCCGCCGAACCCCTCCGTAGATAGCGGTCTTGGGGTTGCCCGTGTCGTCGCGGTTGAGGTTGCTCGGCGGGACGGTCTGCAGGATGTGGATGTCGACGTACAGAGGCATGTCAGTTCTCCTGTTCGGTGGAGTCGATCGGGGGTGAATCCGTGGCTGGTCGGGCGGGGATGTGGTGGAAGTCGCGGGCCCACTGCAGTCGCACTCGGCGTAGGCCTTCAGGGTGCTGGATGCGATAGAGATCGGCAGCCAGGGCGCCGTAGTCGAGACCGATGCCATGCGACCGCATGAGTGAGATCAGGCCGCGCAGATGACGGACTGCGCTGACCCAGGTCGTCGCTGACGCGAAGGCTCGGAAGCGGCGTGCCACGGCGCCCTCGGCGTAGGCCTCCGGACTATCGGCACGAGCGAGGTCCCCAATGGCGTGTCCCAGGCGTCGACCTCTGATGTGACGAGGACCGTCCGCCGACTGAGCGTGCCCGGCATAGAGCAAGAGGGCCGCATGGATGGCTCGCTCTGCGGGCGAGGGGTTGTCCCCCCGACCGACGAGTTCGGGCGACATCCCGTTGAACACGACGTCCCAGCCGGCCGAGTCACTCACGTCACCCGGCTGAGTCCTACGAAGTCGTGCCAACGTTGCGACCGTGGCCGAGTGGCGCCGATGGCTGCGGTCGAGCAAGGCGTTCTGGAGGCCCGCGACACGGGCACCCACATAGTGCTCGACTCCCCGCGCCACTCCGGGTGGAGCAGCCGCCGAGTCCGGTGTCGTACGAGTCGGCGAGCACTCGACTCCTAATCGGGTCGTAGAGGGGTCCACACTTGCGGTCTCAGACATCGACGGCCTCCTTGCTTGTTGCGGGGAACGCGAGGGGAAGGACTGTGCGGAGTGCGCGCACGAACCACAGCGAGGCAAGCCCGCTGTCGACATGGCGGCCACCGACGGCGCGCCCGAAGAGCGCAGCCTGCCCTCCGCGGGCGACGAGTTCGTCACCCAAGGGCAACAGCACGGAGCGAACTGCCTTCTGCCACTCCTCCATGGCAGCGTCCGGATCGCTGCCGGGCCCCAACCGTGACAGCCACTCGGCATACGGCTGCCTCAAGCGGTCGTAGCCGGCCTCTCGTGCGCGTTCGCGTGGGCCTTCGATGGCCCGACCGGCGGCGGCCGCGAGGTTGGCCCCCAACTGGCCCACTGCCTGCCAAACGGCATCCTCAGCGCAGCGGGTCGCGCCGATGACCGTCTGACGCAGCACTGGATCAGTCGCGACGGCCACCTGCATGTCCAGGAAGTCGTCATAGATGCTGTCGATGCTGGCGTCCTGAGTGCCGTACGAAATCCCGACGGCATGAAGACGGACGTGGACATCGGTGGCCAGACCCTGGCCGGCGAGCCGAGCCAGCCAAGAGATCACCTGTGGCGGCAACTGCGCCGGAGGCTCGGTGCGGACCGATCCAGCCTGGGCCTCCTGGGCAAGTACTCCGGCCATCCCGCGCCACAGTCGTCGGCTCGGGTCGTGCGAGCGGGGCATGTAGGTCGGTGTCCCGTGGGTCTTTTCCTGGTTGGGGCTTCGCCGCCAGCCACTCATGAACTCCAAATGCTGCCGGTTCTGCACCTCGAGCCGATCCCCATTGCCGAGGAGGACGTCACTCACGCGGTCCGGCTGATCGGGGGAGCGCAGGAGCCGGATGCGTCGTGCCGGCCAGGTGAGGAGATCGACCGGCCCCAACGGTTCAGGGTGCCGCCGTTCGGGCTCCGGACCCAAGGGGGGACGTTCCCATACAGGCAGATCCGGGTCGGCGTCGCTCTCGCCCCTGCCAAGAACGAGGTTGAGCAGCAGGGTCTCCTTGAGGGTTGCCCCCTCGGCAATGACCAGACCGCATCGGCCCACCCACCCGGTCCCGATGGGATAACCCTTCCCTCCCTTGACCCGTGGGTCTCCGTGCATGCCGGTCTTGATGCCGGATGGGTCGAAGGCCTGTGCATGCACGAGCCACCGGGCGGCCTCCGGAAGGGACAGCGAGTCAAGTTCCGGCCCGGCCCGGGTCGTGAAAAACCGCTCACCGTCGGGAACGTCAGCCACCAGCTTCACCAGTCCGGAGGTCTTCCCAGCCGAAAGACCAGCGACCTGGAGGAAGGGGGCGACGACGTCGAACAGGTTGAACCGATCGACGACCTCATCAAGGTAGGTGTCGATGTCCTGGGGAAACACAGGCGCCTCCCACAGACCTCGCCAGACTGCGACGGCAGATCCAGGACGGCCGGCCACGGACCGATGCAAGATCGCCAGCAGGAGACGGAGAATCGCCACATCCTGCGTCACGAGCTCACCGGCCAACGAGGTGATCCCGTGGGCCTGTCTGAAGCAGTCTCTCAGCGAGACATCACGGACGCCCTCGACGCCCCGCACCCGGATCCACGGGTCGGCGACCAGATTGAACGAGCCCTCAGTCACTAGATGCCTCCACCACCAGACCAAGCTCCGGGTCGTAGCGGACACTCTCGCCCCCGACGACGGCGCGCAGGCTGGCATCGAGGAGCAGGATGAGCTGCCCCGCGAGCCACGGTGACTCCTGCCAGCCCGAGAACTGCCATCCCAGGACCTCCAACTCGTTGATGACCCGGTCCATGCGTCCGCGACCGGTGATTCGTTGTGGCAATCGCACGCTAGTGCTGAGCACTGACAGGGCAAGGTGGGGCGCCGGTGGCCCCACCTGGGTGACACCAAGTGGGGCCTCCGAGTGCTCGTGCTTCCCGGGGAGGACACGCACGGTGCCGCTTTCGTCCTGCCAGACCAGCAAGACCTCGAGGGTGTCCTCGGTGTCGCGCACCCGTGCCTGACCTGCCACGGCCTCTTCCGCATCGCCGGCGCGTCCATCAAGCCAGCCGATGAGCGTGTCGTTGACGCCGGGCTCCCCCAACCGGAAGGTTCGCGCCCGCGCGTCGCTCCTTCGCTTCCGTTCGTGGTGCTGGTCCTGAGCGGTGGCCCATGGCGCTTCCCATCCCGAGGGAGGCGTCAAGTCGTCGTCGTATGCGGCCTCGACGAGGGGCGCGATGTCGTGCGGCAGCCGGACCGGCGCACCCGCGAGATGCGGGGCCAGAACTGCGGCTGATGCCAGCAGTGGCCACGCGCCATAGACGGCGTGCCCTCCACGGTCGAGCTCGGGTTCCCCGTCGATCGACGGGACACCCATCACTCGAAGGGTGGGCCGACGCAACGACTCAGGCCGATCTGCCTGCCCTGCACCGCGCGCGTGACGGTGCAGCCGGCCCATGCGCTGCAGCAGGAGATCGACTGGCGCGTGGTCGGTCTCCATGACGTCGGCGTCGATGTCGAGTGACTGCTCCAGGACTTGGGTCCCAACCACGACGAACCCCTCTGGCCTGACCACCCCGGGCCCAGGGGGGCCCAGCATCGACAACAGCTCTCGCTCCTTGACACTGCGGTCGCTGGCGACGAACTGGCTGTGCAGCAACGCAACACGCTCGCGGCCGAGACCGTCGCGCAGAGCGGCATACGTGTCCTGCGCGGTGCGCACCGTGTTCCGGATGACGACCACGCATCCACCCGCCTCGACATCGGCCGAGACCCGCGCCACGAGTGCCGTCAGGTCGGAGTCCACGGGGACGACGCTGACCTCGGCCACTTCCCTGGTCCACGGCACGTGTGTCTGGACTTGTCGTGTGGTCTGGACCGTGAGTCGTGGGTATGCCGTGTGCTCGCCGTCCGTGGGTCGCCGGACTCCACGCCCCCGGGCGTAGGCCGACGTCAGCTCACGCAACTGGGCGGGTGGCAGGGTGGCGGACAGCAGGATGACGGGCGAGCCGTAGGCGCCGAGCCACTCCAGGGCGCGCACCAAGTAGCGCCGCATGTAGGCGTCGGCCGCATGGACTTCGTCGACGATGACCACCTTGCCCGCGAGGCCCAGATGCCTGAGGGCCACGTGCCTCGATTTCAGTGCACCGAAGAGGACCTGGTCGATCGTCCCGACCACCAGGTTGGCCAAGACTCCCTTACGTCGACCCTGCAGCCACGAAGAGACAGTGGCCTGCATGGCCCTTTGCTCTCGGACGTCGCCCTTCTCGGCCTCCGCATCGTTGATGCCTTGGACCTGCACCGCCCGCCCCCCTCGGAAGAGTGCGGAGTAGTCCTCGTTCAGTCGCGCCTTGCCGTGGGCCAGAAACACGGTCGGCGCCTCGGAGCTGGTCGCATGCCTTGTCCAGTCCAGGACCCGGGCGAACATCGCATCGGACGTCGCCATCGTCGGGAGGGCGACGAAGATCCCGCCCGAACCAAAGTGTCGGGCAAGGACCTCGGCCGCCATCAGAGCCCCCTCGGTCTTTCCGGATCCCATCGGTGCCTCGACGACGAGCAGCCCAGGTTCATCCATCCCCAGAGCGGCGGCGTGCACGGCCTCCTGCATGGGCTGTATGCCGCGTCCGGCCAGGCGCGGGAACCTCAGTTCCAGCAGCTCGGCGGCGGTGGCCACAGCTTCGGGCGGCGCCCACGGGCTTCGCAGCGCCTGCTCCAGGCCGGCATCGTCGAGCCGCTCACACGATGTGCGGTGGTCCTCGGCGCGGAAGCGGGCCGTGTCGCTGGCCAGCCAGTCCGCCACGACCACGGCGGCCGTGAGCAGCACCTGCGCAGCTTCGGATGGTGGATGCACCACCATGTCAACCAGGCGATCGCTCATCCCTGTGCGTTCGGTCATTCCGATGATGATCTCGGCTTGAGTGGCCCGCCATTCCGCGGACCGATGGCCGGTCCACGGGCTCCCGCGGAAGGACTGGAGCTCGAGGTCGTTCGGCGGAGTCCCGTGATGCATCCCCACCGCCGCAGCGAGAGCCGCGGCTGCGAAGGCGCCGGCGCCATGGTTCTGGATCAGCCACTCGGACAGGACGTACTGACCCAGATGGCAATGCGCAGGAAGTGGCGGGCTGCCCCTGAGGTGCGGTGGAGACGTGAGCCCGTGATCGGCCATCGCAGCGACAAGGTGCTCGTTGCCCGGACTGTAGGTCGCCTTGATGGCGAACCCCGGTGTGGCCTTCCCGATGTCATGAAGCCCTGCCGCCCAGGTCAGGAGGACGCGACCGTCCGATTCGCCCTGTGGTAGTCCCGCTGCGATCACTCGTTTGACACCGTCCGGTAGCCAGTGATCCCACAACTCGCCAGCCACCGCGGAGGCGTCCTCCAGGTGCCGAACGAGCGACATGGCTCCAGAGCCATCCTTGTCCGTCTTTCCCCACACCGACCACGCCCGAGCTGACCAGGCCTGTGCTGGCTCCAACACCGCATCCTCCTTGGCCGGCGGCAGTTGCTGAACTCCCCTCGTCGGCACAGGCCTGTTGGGCAACGCCAATGTGGTGTCGAAGGCCGGGCTGGCCAAGCGTCGCTCGTTGACGTCCAGCAGCGCCATGAGCTCGGGTGCATAGTGGGCGACCGTCTGCCGATCGCGTCTCTTCGAGGTGATCCCAGCGGCTGTGAGCTCAGAGAAGGCTGCGCTGGCCGCGGACTCGCTGACGTCGAACAAGCGCTTCGCTGTCCGGTTGGTCATGACCGGAGCCACCGTGAGCCCGTCGAGGAGGGTGAGCAGGGCCGAGTCGGCCCGAGGGTTCTCTGTCTTCCCTATCTTTCTTCGATGGCTCCTGAGGCGATCCCTCCACGAGGCCGTGAGGGTCGCGACCTCGTGGGTGAAAATCTCAGCCTGTTGCACCGCGTCCACGACCGCAGTGAGGAAGACGCGCAACCACGTGTTCGCTGCCACCGCGGCCTCGGCGCCGTCGCGGGGGCCGACGTGGCGGTAGGCGTTCAGACCAGCAATGTACTCATCGGTCCGCGTCATCAAGACCAGACTGATCGGCAGGACGGCACCGCGCGTGAGGCCGCGGCGAGCAAGCGCAGTGTGGATGAGGGCGCGCCCGACCCGGCCGTTGCCATCGGGAAAGGCGTGGATGGTCTCGAACTGCGCGTGAAGCAACCCGGCCTGCACCAGCGGGGGGAGAGTGGGCTCGTTGGCAAAGGCGGCAAGATCCGTCAGAAGGGTCGACACGTGCTCGGCCGTAGGAGGGACGAAATCGGCTCCCAATGGGCTGTAACCCGAGCCGCCCACCCAGTTCTGCGTCGTGCGCATCCCATGCAGACGCACCTCCGGGACGAGGTCACGTTGGAGACCGAGCAAGTGCTCCGTCGTCAACTCGGGCACGGTTGCCAAGCTGGCCACCGCGGAACGCATGATGTCGATGTTGTTGGCGACGAGTCGGGCTGCCTCGGATGGTGCGCGGAGGTCCCTCTCGAGGTTCGCCAACTCTGCAAACGCGACCTGCCTCGCTCGCGGCGGAATCCCTTCGATCCACGAACTGGCGGCCGCCTCCGTGCGGAGCAGGAGCCCGGCCACGTCGCCGGGATGGGTGGCCCGGTCACGCCTCTCCATTCCGGCGACTGCCCGATCGGCCTCTGCCAACAGACGTGCGGTGTCAGTGGCCAGCGGCACGATACGGCCCATGAGCGGATCTGGAACATACGCCTCGAAGGTCCCAGAGGCGCGGTCCGCCTTGGACGGCCCCGACGGATCGCCATCCCATAGCAGCCGTTCGTATTGCCCCATCGAGACTCCCTCGTCCGTAGCCTGAATCTACGGGGCCTGGCTCACACCTGTCAAGCTCTAACCATCTCTACGTCAGATTCAAACTTTTAGATTGCTACCAATAGATCCCCGCGGATGCGGGGCAGGCGTGGTTTCTGAGATCCAGATCCACACCTTTAGCGGCTCATCTCCGCCAAGCGGAGCCAGGGCGCCCGATCTGATCGATCAGGCAACGCGACCGCTGTCCCAGCCGATTATCCCGGACGGCGCCACCTCAGTCCCGGGAACCGACCGAACCCGCGATCGTTGCTGATCCACGTCGCACCGTGCTGGATCGCGAGTGCGGCATGGGCAGCGTCCGGCACCACGTTCCCCTTGGCCCTCACCTGCCGGCACAGGTCGCTGACGACTCCCCAGTGATCTGCCGGCACATGGAGGACGTGCACACTCTCCTGAGCGACCAGGTCGTCCAGCAGGCCTAGCGCCTCCTCGGGAGCGGCGGGAGGGTCGAAGATCGCCGGATGGGTCAGGATGCGCAACGCTCCGGCGAGCACCGAGGTGCTCACGCCCACGGCCTCTGGACCGTTGACGGCCCCCTCCAGCCAGGTCCGCGTCTCGTCGTGATCCGGCGCCCCCTGATGGAAGGCCGACACCAGGATGTTGACGTCGAGGGCCATCACGACGCGTCCGCCCCCTCCATGCGACTCAGCACGTCGGCGTTGTCGCGCAGATCGACCCCGGGCCGCACGCGGCCGCCGCCCAGGGCTCGGATCTGATAGGCGGCGACTTTCGGCGGCGATTGGGCGCGCCGGATCTCGGCCCGTAAGGAGCGCTCGATGACCGAGGTGATGGTGGCCTCCTCGTCCCGAGCCAGGCGACGCACCTCGGCATACAGCTCATCCGGGAGCAGGATTGTCGTCCGCATACATATCAGCATATCAATGACGTCATATTTATGTAACCCAATCGCGATCGAGGTGAGGTCCGCGATACCCGGAGGCGGACGGCATACGGGATCGGGAACAATCGCCCCATGAAGCCGATCGTCCAGAGCCGCAAGCTGCACAAGGTCCGTTACGACGTGCGGGGGCCGATCCTCGTCGAGGCCCAGCGGCTCGAGGCCGAGGGGCACAAGATCCTCAAGCTCAACATCGGCAACACCGCCCCCTTCGGCTTCGAGGCGCCCGAGGCGATCCTCGCCGACATGGTGCACAACCTTCCCGACGCGCAGGGCTACAGCGACTCGCGCGGCATCTACTCGGCACGCACCGCCGTCGCGCAGTACTACCAGTCGCGCGGCCTGAAGGACACGGCCAACGACGACGTCTTCATCGGCAACGGTGTCTCCGAGCTCATCTCGATGGTCCTGACCGCGTTCATCGACGACGGCAACGAGATCCTCGTGCCGGCGCCGGACTACCCGCTGTGGACCGGTGCGGTCACTCTTGCCGGCGGCACCCCTGTGCACTACCGGTGCGACGAGTCCAACGGCTGGAACCCCGACCTCGAGGACATCGAGTCCAAGATCACCCCCAACACCCACGCCCTCGTCGTCATCAACCCGAACAACCCGACCGGCGCGGTCTACAGCGAGGACACGATCAAGGGCCTGGTCGACATCGCCCGCCGCCACCACCTCGTCCTCATGGCCGACGAGATCTACGAGAAGATCCTCTACGCCGACGACCCCAACGACCCGACCGGCACCCTCCCCACGCACCACCACGTCGCGACCTACGCCGGCGACGACGTCCTCACCCTGACCTTCTCCGGCCTGTCCAAGGCCTACCGCGTCTGCGGCTACCGCGCCGGCTGGGTCATGATCTCCGGCCCCAAGCACATGGCCACCGACTTCCTCGAGGGCCTGACCCTGCTCGCCAACATGCGCATGTGCGCCAATGTGCCTGCGCAGCACGCGATCCAGACCGCGCTCGGTGGCTACCAGTCGATCAACGAGCTCATCGTCCCCGGTGGCCGCTTCTACGAGCAGATCAAGCTCGCCTCCCGCCTGCTCAACGAGATCCCCGGCGTCTCGTGCGTCGAGCCGCGCGGCGCGCTCTACTGCTTCCCGCGCCTGGACCCCGAGGTCTACCCGATCGAGGACGACCAGGCCTTCGTCATCGAGCTGCTGCGCGCCAAGAAGATCCTCGTCACCCACGGCACCGGCTTCAACTGGTTCGCCCCCGACCACTTCCGCCTCGTGACCCTGCCCGACACCGAGATGCTCACCGAGGCCATCGGCCGGATCGCCGACTTCCTCGAGACCAAGCGCCGCGGCTGACCCGTGGGCATCACCCCCAGCCCGTCCCCGCCCACTCGCCTGCTCCCGGCGATCGCGGCCGGTGGTGTGGTCGGCTCCCTGGGCCGGTATGCCGTGGGGCTGGCTCTGCCGCACACCTCCAGTGAGTTCCCCTGGGCGACACTGCTCGTCAACCTCACCGGCTCATTGGCGATGGGCCTGCTGGTGGCGTGGCTGGTCGCGCTACCGGGAGCCCACCCGCTCGCGCGGCCCTTCCTGGGGGTGGGCGTCCTCGGCGGCTGGACCACCTACTCGGCGTTCGCGGTCGACGTGGTGCGCCTCGTCGATGCTGGACGTGAGCAGGCGGCCCTCGGGTACGTCACGGCCACCTTCCTCCTCGGCGTTCTGGCCGTCGGTCTGGGGCTGCGGCTCGGCGGACGCCTCTGGGAGCCGGCGTGAGCGGCTGGGTGGGCGCGCTCCTCGTCGCGCTGGGCGCGGGCGTCGGCGCACCCTCTCGTCACCTCACGAACCAGTTGCTGCGCACGCGCTTCGGCGCGACCCCGACCGCAGGGACGTTGAGCGTCAACGTGATCGGCTCGTTCGTCCTCGGCCTGATGGCCGGTGCCGGCATCGACGGAGCCGGGTGGGCGCTCATCGGGGTCGGCTTCTGCGGCGCCTACACCACCTTCTCGACCCTTGCCCTCGAGCTCTGGGCAGCCTTCGAGGACCGTCGCCACCGCCACGCCGTGGTCAATGCCACCTTCAGCCTCGTGCTCGGTCTCGCCGCGGCATACGCGGGGTTGGCCCTGACCCGCTGAGACGAAGGCCCTCCGAACAGCGGTATGCCGCCCGCTCCCCCGGAAGGGGAACGGACGGCATACGACGTCGAGCCGTGAGGCCTCAGATCACTGCACGACGCCCATCGCATCGACGATGCCCGCACCGTAGAAGCCGTTGAACTCCGGCGTGCCGACGCACGTGGCCGTGAACTCGGCGTTGCGTCCGACGTTGGTGTAGTCCATGACTCCACCTTCGGGGCAGGCGTGGTCCCGGGCCGTGCCCATGAGGATCGAACGGGTCGTCGCCGGTACCAGCCCGAAGGTCGCCGCGGAGCTGCCCGACCCGTGGGCCGCGACCGCGAGAGCGGCGACGCCGCTGGCGTGCGGGGCGGCCATCGAGGTGCCCTGCAGCCACTGGTAGTAGCCGCACTCGGCGGTCCGCTGCTGGTGCTTGCCGTTCGTGCAGGCCTTCATCACGCCCGCGTCCCGACCGGCCTTGGTGATGTTGCCGTTCTTGTCGACCTCACCGGTCGCCTGGAGGACGTGCAGCGGGGCCGTCGACAGGATCAGGTTGCCGTTCGTGCGGTAGCTGTCGGTGCCCAGGCCATCGCGGTACCAGCCGCCGGGAGCGGAGACCTCGATCTCACCCGAGGTGGGGTCGGTCGTGTAGTTGGAGTAGTCCGCCTTGCGCTCCGACGGGCCGAGAGCGGAGACGCCGATGACGTGGGGACCCTCGACCGGGAGGTCGAAGCAGGTCTTGTTGTCGATCGTCCGCGGGTACGCGGCGCCGTCGGGGTAGTCCGGGCTTGAGTAGTCCGTGCGCGGCTTGGCAAGGTCCTCGTGGTTGTTACCGAGGGCGCCGACGAGGGTGACGCCCTTGGAGTTCGCGTAGTCCAGGGCCCGGGTCATCGCCTCGATGATGGTCCCCTGCTCGGCCGCGGCCGCCTCGCTGTCCTCCGGCGCACCACCCAGGCAGTTGTAGAGCCACGGGTCGACGTAGAAGGACATGTTGACCACGTCGAGGCCGCTGTCACCGGCGTAGGTCAACGCGTCGACCACGGGTGCGAGGAAGAAGTAGCCGCTGTCCTGACCACCACGGATGTTCACGATCTCGGCCGTGGGCGCGATGCCGCTCAGGCCCACGCCGTTGAGGGAGGCCGCGATGGTGCCGGCGACGTGCGTGCCGTGGCCGTCGTCGTCGACATCGGCGGCGTCGGTGCAGTCCGCTTCCTCACAGGGTCCGTCGATGTCCGGCATGTCGGTGGTGAAGTTGCGGGAGAGGTCGGCATTGAAGTTGTCGCGCAGGTCGATGTGCTTCCCATCCACGCCGGTGTCGAGAATCCCCACACGCACCTTGTCGCCGGTGACCCCGGAGGTCATGTGCGCCTCGAACGCATTGACCATCTCGGCTCCCCAGAGGAGCCCGTCGAGGGGGTCGTGGCCCTCCGGAGGAGCAGGGAGGTCGGCGGAACCATTGGCCCGCGACTTCTGGAAGACGTGCTCCTTCTCCACCGGGTCCGGGCCCTTGGCCCGAGTCACGCCCGTCGTGCCGATCGAGCGGTCCGCGGCGACGCCGGCCACACCGGCCATCGCACGGGCCTGATCGGCGAATGCGCCGCTCGTCGTGGACACCGACACCATTCCGATGGCCGTGTTGACCGATCGCACGGTGCCACCGGCGGCGCTCAAGCGGTCGGCCAGGGCCTGCGCCGAGGCGCCCTTCTCGGCCAACACGATGAAGCCCGTGGTCGAGTCGGCCGACGCGGCTGCTGGCGCCGCAGTTGCAGTTGACGCCCCGAGCAGCGAGGCGCCGATGACGGCCACCACTCCGGTCAGGGCGGACAGGCGAGATCGTCGCACTGTGTGACTCCTCCGATTCGGGGTCACCTCCGTTGCGACCCTCGTCCGGCCAACCTAAGTCTGGTTCCCGCGCAGCGCACGGGGGCGAAAGGTAAAAAGAAGGTAAGGACGTGCGGGCACCCGCCGCTCAGGTCAGCTGGGCCGAGGTCAGTCCGAGGAGGCGCCGGGCCACGACGAGGAGCTGGATCTGCTGGGTGCCCTCGAAGATGTCGAGGATCTTGGCATCCCGGGCCCACTTCTCGAGCAGCTCGCGCTCGGCATACCCCGTCGCACCACAGAGCTCGACACAGGCCAGCGCGACCGTCACGCAAGTGCGCCCGGCCTTGGCCTTGGCCATCGAGGCCTCCATCGAGTTCGGTATGCCGTTGTCGGCCATCCAGGCCGCGCGCAGGGTGAGCAGCCGGGCCGAGGCGTAGTCCGCCTCGAGCTGGAGCAGCCGGGCCGCGGCGGCGCTCTGGACGGCCCCCGGGCGGTCCCAGTCGATCTCCACGCCCTCGGCGGCGAGCAGCTCGCGCGTGAGGTCCAGGCAGGCCCGGGTCAGACCAAGGGCCATCGCCGCCACGAGTGGGCGCGTGTTGTCGAAGGTCTGCATCGCCCCGCCGAAGCCGCCGGCCGTGGAGATCTCCGGGTCGCCGAGCAGGTCGCGGGCCGGCACCCGGCAGTCCTCGAGGACGAAGGCCGCCGTGTCCGAGGCCCGGATGCCGAGCTTGTGCTCCAGGCGCACCAGTCGCAGGCCCGGATTCGAGCGCTCGACGACGAAGGACTTGATCGCCCGCTTGCCCAGCGACCGGTCGAGGGTCGCCCACACGACGACGAGCTCGGCCCGCTCCCCCGCGGTGACGTAGATCTTCTCGCCGTTGAGGACGTACTCATCGCCGTCGCGCACGGCGGTCGTCCGGATCGCGCCGGAGTCCGAGCCCGCGCTGGGCTCGGTGATCGCCATGGCCGCCCAGCGCCCGGCATACCGCAGCTTCTGCTCCTCGTTGGCGACCGCGGCGATGGCCGCATTCCCCAGCCCTTGGCGCGGCAGGGAAAGGGTCAGGCCGACGTCGCCGCGCGAGGTCTCCAGGATCGACAGCACGGACGAGAGGTTGGCCCCGTTGCGAATCCCCTTGTCCTGAGACGACTTTGGCGACTCCTTGGCCGCGCCGGTCGCTCCCGCGCCACCAGAAGCGCCCGAGCGCCCCATGCCGTCGATGAGGGCGGCCATCACGTCGAGCTCGGTCGGACAGGTGTGCTCGGCGCGGTCGTACTTGCGCGAGATCGGGCGGAAGACCTCATCAGCCATGGCAGCTGCGCTCTCGACGAGCGGGCGCAAGCGGCGGGGCACCTCGAGATCGATCATCAGATCAGCACCATCCCCTCGAGGGCGCCGGTGGCGCGCAGGTCGCGGTACCAGCGCTCGTTGTCGAACTCCTTGACGAACCCGTGCCCCCCGAGGAGCTGCACGGCGTGCGAGCCGATCTGCACGGCATACGCGCGCGTGAGCTCGCGCGCGATGGCGACCTCCTCCGCGGCATCCTTCCCGGCGTCGAGACGGGCCGCGGCCCGCCACGTGGCCAGGCGCAGCCCGTCGAGCTCGATCGCGATGTCGGCGACGGTGAAGGCGACAGCCTGACGGTGCCCGATCGGCTCCCCGAAGGCGGTGCGCTCCACGACGTAGTCGCGCACCTGGTCCAGCACGGCCTGCGAGGTGCCCACGGCCAGCGCCGCCCACGCCAGGCGCGAGCGACGGATGGCGTCGAGGTGGTCGGCGGCGCTGCCCAGCAGGTTGCCCGCCGGCACCCGCACCGACTCCAGCCGCAGCCGACCGGTGTGCGCGGCGCGCAGGCCCATGGCCGGGTCGTCCTCGACCATCAGGCCGGTGCTCGAGGCCTCGACGATGACCAGTCGCGCCTCGCCGTCGAGCAGGGCGGACACGACGAAGAGCTCGGCGTCGACCGCCCGGGCGACGAGCGCCTTGGTGCCGTCGAGGACGAGGTGCTCCCCGTCGCGGACGGCGACCGTCCGGGGCGCGAGCGGGTCGAAGAGCGGCTGCGGCTCCTGGAGGGCGAGCGCGGCCGCCCGCACGGGCGCCTCCCCCGTGAAGTGCGGCAGATAGGTGGCCTGCTGGTCGGCCGAGCCATAGAGCGCGATCGCGGTGGCGACCGAAGCGGTGCCCATGATCGCGACGGCGAGCGAGAGGTCGCCGCGGGCGAGCTCCTCGAGGACAAGGGCACCGGTGACCGCGCTCGCCTCCTCGGCGATGCCGTCCAGGGCGGCGGGCACCCCGATGAGGGTCAGCCCCAGCTCCGCGGCGGCCTCGGCCACCGCAGCAGGTATGCCGCGGCTGTCGTCAGCTTCTCGGCCCGCCTCCCGAAGCACGCCGTCGGCAAAGGCGGCGGCCGCATCGCGCAGCATCGCCTGGTCCTCGGTGGGGGTGAGGTCGAAGATCCCGCCCCGCGGGGCTGGACTCGGGCGCGCCGGGCCACCCGAGCCGTGGCGCTTGACGAAGGCCCGGCCGGCCGCGACCTGGGCCGAGTAGCCGGCCTGGGCGCCGCGACGCAGCAGTCCCTCGACGGCGCGCCGTCGTTCGGGGTCGGCCAGGGCCCGCAGGCCCCCGAGGCGACCGACTGCGCGCAGGCCGAGGCGTTGGAGGGTGCTCGCGGTGCTCACGCGTCCTCGCATTCAGCGGTCGGCAGGTATCCGATACCGACTGTACCGGTTATTTGCCCGCCTCGTCAGGGGCCACCTCGACCTCGTCCGCATAGCGCCATCCGGGCTTCAGCGGCAGGTCGTCGCCGCTCCAGAACCGTCCCGGATCGAACCAGTTGGCCGGCGCATCGGCCTCGAGCAGTCCCATCTCGTCGAGCGTCAGCGCCACCACCTCGGCGCAGTAGGCCGCCTCGGGGCGCATCCGCTGACGGCTGGCGCGGCGCTCGGACAGGTGCGCATCGCGGCCGGTGAGCCAGCGCCAGGCCAGGCGCGTCGTCGAGGGGAAGGCCACCCCATCGAGGCGCGCCACGGCCCGCAGCGCACCGTCCTCCTGCCGCGGTCCGGCGAGCGGGTCGAGCTGCCGCAGCCAGGCCCGCTGGCCATAGGTCACCTGCCAGCGCGTCACGGCCTCGCGCAGGTCGTGCAGCTGGACCCCGCGGTGGAAGTCACCGGACCAGTGGTCCCGCATCGACTTGCCCAGCTCGGCATGCCAAATCAACGGCGGCAGGTCGTCCAGGACGAGGGCCATGCCGACGTGGTTGACCGGCGCATTGGTCACCGTCTGGATGACCCGGTCGGCCACCGAACCGCCACGGAAGATCCACAGGTCACCCGTGCGGCTCAGCTCCACCGCCTCGTCCAGACTCACCACGACCCTCACCTTAGGAGGCGGCTGGCACGATGGCCCGTATGCCGTGTGCTCCCGACCGTCCCCGCCGTCGCCTCCCGTGGAAGTGGATCGGCCTGGCCGGCGTCGCCGGCCTTGCGGCCACGGGCGCCGTGATCGCGAGAGCGGAACGGCAGCGGACGGCATACACCCCTGACCAGGTGCGGGAACGGCTGCGGGAGAGGCACGCTCGCGCCACGGCTGACGTCAGCGAGTGAACCGCAGGCGGCGCATCGGCTCAGGTGGGGATGACGAGGAGTCGCTCGACGGCCGGGCGAGCTGCGTCGTAGGCCGCTTCGGGGCAGGTCATGGTCACGGACAGTTGCCCACCCGGGCGGGTCATCAGGCGGGCAGCCACCACGGTGTGGAAGCGCTTCCCGGTCTCGGCATCGGCATAGGTGAAGTCGACGGCCGCGAACTCCACCCGCTGCTGCCGGGCCTCGCCCAGGGCGAGCGGGAAGCTGGTCGGAGGGCCGCTCACGGCGAAGTCGCGGGCGCCGAGCTGGGAGTCGCCGACGACGAGGTTGAGGTAGTGCACGGTGGCGGTCTGGTCCGTCGGCGCCTGGTCGTCGACGCCCGGCATCGACCCGGGGATCGGGGCGATGGCCCCCGCCCGCTGGAGGGTCGAGAGGGTGCAGCCGTCGGCATTCTTCAGGCGGTGCTCGCCGCCGACGTCCTGCACGACGAACTCCCAGCGGAGGTTCGCCGGGATGCCCCAGACGGGCGGGTGGGCGAGGTCGATGTCGCGCGAGATGGGGATGAGGGGAGCATCGCTGTCCGAGGGTGAGGGGGCCGGCTCGCTGGGTGACTCAGACGGCTCCGCCGTTGGCGAAGCGGACGCGGAGGGCGTCGACGCGGCCCTGGTGGCTGGCGTCGTCTGAGGGTCCGTCGATTCCTTCGAGCATCCGGCCACCGACACCAAGGCCACGGTGGTCCCAGCGACCACCGCACACCGTACCGATCGCCCGTCTCTGTTCATGGAGCTCACCCTAGCGAGGCGGCTCCGGCGCGGGCCCACGACGGGAGACCGGCGCCGCCGGGAAAGAACTTTGGTCCCTGTGCATCCACCGGGCTCGGTGAAAGCGAAGGACAGGACAACGGGTGACCCGCACCCGCCCACCGAAAGGAACCGTCGTGAAGCGCACCGTTGCCCTCCTCTTCGCCGCCACCCTCTCCGCGGCCGGCTTCGCCAGCTCCGCGAGCGCTGCCCCCGTCGACGCGGCCTGCTTCGGCCAGATCCACAAGGCCGTGAATTCCGGCGCGGTCGCCGGCATCGACAACGTCGGTCAGCTCGTCGGCGCCGTCGGCGGCGGCCAGGCCAAGAACGCGGTGGCCACCGGCCTGTGCGGAGGCTGACGCCACCACTTCCCGCACGCCCAGGGCCCCGATCACTTCCCTCCTGATCGGGGCTTTGTGGCGCCCACGAGACCTCCGGGCACCGCGGCCAGGCGCTCGTGTCCGTCCTCGGTGACGACGACCGACTCGGACGTGCTGTAGCCCCACCCGTCGAGCCACATCCCGATCATCACGTGGAAGGTCATGCCCGCCTCCATGACGGTCCGGTCCCCGACGCGCAGGCTCATCGTCTGCTCGCCCCAGTCCGGCGGGAAGCCGATGCCGATCGGGTAGCCGACGCGGCTGCTCTTGGTCAGCCCGTGCCGCTCGATGACCGAGTTCCAAGCGAGCGCGACCTCCTCGCATCGCGCGCCTTCGCGGATGACGTCGAGCGCGGCGCGCGCCCCGTCGTCGACGACCGCGGCCAGGTCGCGCAGCCGGACGGGAGGGGTGCCGAGGTACATCGTGCGTGCGACCGGGGCGTGGTAGCGGTGGACGGCGCCGGAGAGCTCGAGGGCGATGGGTTCGTCGTCGCCGAACGGTGCGTCCGTCCAGGGCACATGCGGGTATGCCGTGTGCTCACCGGCGAGGACCAGCGGCGGGATCGCGGACCACGAGCCACCGACGGTGCGGGTGCCGGCGATCTGGGCGCGGGTGATGTCCGCGACGGCGTCGCACTGGCGGGTGCCGGGGCGGATCGAGTCGAGGGCGGTGGCGAACATCTGCTCGGTGATGCGGCCGGCCTCGCGCATCATCGCGATCTCGGTCGGTGACTTGCGGGCGCGGACCCAGGCGACGATCGCCGGGGTCTCGATGAGTTCCACACTCGCGGGGAGTGCGACGGTGAGGGCGCGGTGCGAGGCCACCGTCCAGTGGGCGGCGTCGACCTCGACGCCGACGCGTTGACCGGCATGGAGTCGCTCGGCCAGCTGGGCGGCTGCCCAGGTCATCGGGTGGGCGTCGGGGTTCTGGACGAAGCGCTCCGGGTAGCCCAGGACCTGGTCAGCGGTGAGGTGGGTGGTGGCCACCACGCTCGAGGCGTCGATCTCGCGCACGATCACCGTCAGCGGGTCGGCGAGGGATACGACCACTGCCTGGGGGACATAGAAGGAGAAGCCCTCGAAGCCGGTGAGGTAGCAGATGCCTGCCGGGTCGCCGACCACCAGGTGGTCGAGGCCGACCTGCTCCATGCGGGCGCGCACCCGCTGCTCTCGCGCCGCGTACTCATTGCGATCGAAAGCTGGTTCAGTCATCGGCAGGCTCCCGGAAGAGTCGTCACCATGGCTGTAAGTGGGGGATGAGGCGAGTCATGGCATCCACGATCGCTTCGGCCTTGGGCAGGTCGTCCCCGATGTCGTCGGCCGTCAGCTCGGGGCTGTCCATGCGCGGGTAGTCGGCGTCGTTACGGGTTCGCCGCAGCCGACCGAAGGGCCGCACGATCGATCCGGTGACACCCAGTTGCGCGGTGACGGCCTCTTGTATCGCCAGATGCCCACCCCTGCTCGTGGCCCGCAGCCCCTGGACGGCCAGTGCCGCGGCCATCGCCTTGCGTGCGGCGGCATACAAGAGGTCGTACGCGCCAGCCAGGTCCTCTCCCGCCAACAGCCTGGCGGAGCGCAGGTGCCGTCCCGCTTCGGCCAGCAACCGCTCCGCGTTCTCCTGCGACGCCGCGACCCGCTCGAGCTCTCCGGCGGTGATCATGGACGAGACCCGGTCCGCGCCGGTGGCCCACCGGCTCATGCAGCCTCACCGCAAGCGATCAAGGTCACCATCGGCCGGCTGGTCACGGTCGCCTTGAACGGGTCCTCAGTGTCGCGATCCCACGCGGTGGGGCGGACCCGCCGGATCGAGACCTCTCTCCCAAGGCGCGCGGAGGCGACCGCTGCCACCTCGTCAAGCTCATCCAGGTCGGCCGTGCCGATCACCAGGACGTCGATGTCCTTGGGGACCGGACCCGGCTCCTGAGCGTGACGCGCCGCCCAAGACCCGTAGATGTAGGCCTCCCGTACCCCCACGACATCGATCAGGAGATCACGCAGCACCGGAACAGGCCCAAACGTGACCGCCATCAACGCCGCCAACGGCGGAAAGACCACGCTGTCGGTCTCTGCGCTGACCAAGCGTTGGTTGCCACGCCGCACCTCTCGCACCAAGCCGGCGTCGGCCAACCGGTCCACCTCGCGCATGACTGTTGGGGACGACACCCCCACGGCCTTGGCGATCTCCACCAAGGAGAACTCCTGGTGCGGGTGCAACATGATCCAAGCCAGCACCTCACCTTGCGCACGTGACCGTAAGAGTGGCAGGAGCAGCGGGGCGCCATCTTTCACGAAAAGTACTCTAGCATCGCTTATATGAAAGAGGGCGCGATGGCTGCGCATCGGCCTGGCAAGCACAAGACCCCGACCGCGTTTCCGCGGATCGGGGTCCTGATCCTCTGTCTCAACACAGATCTGTTCGTTCCGAAGGTGGGGCCCATCGGGGGCGCGAGGAACGAAGCGCGCCCGAAGGGATTCGAACCCCTAACCTTCTGATCCGTAGCAACCTTCTCGACCCGACCCGGCACGACCCTGCGCGTCCCCACCTCCCCGTCGAAGCGGCATCGCCGCAGGTCACAGCCCTGCAGACGGACCCAGTCGCCTCCAGGCGGAAGTTGTCGGAACGTTACCCCAACCGTCGGCGTCGGGAGTTCTTGAGCCCATTCCTGATTCAGCCCACGATGACGACGACGAGGGTGCGCGGGCCGTGGACGCCTTCGACACGTTGCAGCTCGATGTCGCTCGTCGCACTCGGACCACTGATCCAGGTGAGCGGTCGTTGCTGACCGGATGCCGTGCGCAGCCGCGACACCGCCTCGGGTACGTCGTGCACGACCTGGTCCGCGCGGACGACGCAGATGTGAACGTCGGGCACGAGGGTGAGTTCTCTGCGTCCCTGGTCGGGCTCGTGGTCGAGGACGATGGTGCCGGTGACGGCGATGCCGACTGCTGACCCGGTAACGACGGCGTCCACGGAGTCGAGGACCTGCGCCGAGGTCGCCTCGGACTCCGGCACGACGGAGAACGCCTCGCCGAGGGTCTGGGTCCACCGCGGATCGAGCCCGCTGGGCACCACCACCGACGACGCCCCAGCCTCCCGCAACGCGGCAACGACGGCCCCTGCCACCTCGGACGCGCCAACGCGCACGACCTTCGCGCGATAGTCGGCAACATTCTCCGCCAACAGCGCCAGGGTCTCCGCACTCGCGACTGACCTCGTGCCCCGGACGGACTCGGGCGTACGCGCTTCGCGCGGATCGTCGTGTCCGTCCGGGGCACGAAGTCGGGGCTCGGTGGTGACGTCCGCCGTCGCGGAGCGGACTCGGGCGAGCATCTCGTCGCGCGCGCTCGTGGCCGGGCTCATGACTGCTCTCCTGGGTTCTCGTGTTCGCGGGCCCACCACTGGCGGAAGGTCTCCTTGGGCGGGGTCGGCACGTTGCGCGCGTCGGTCCACGCGCCGAGCCCGGGCACCTTGGTGATGGTCCGCTTGCCGATGAGTCGCCCAGCGGTCGTGGCGCCGCGCTGGGCGACGGCCAACCGCTTGGGGTCGGACAGCACCCACGCCGCAGCCTTCATCGCCGCCGACTCGGCCCGGTGTCCGCCCTGCTCGGCGACCGCGCCGCGCAGCTCGACGAGGAGCTCGGGGATGTTGATCCGCACCGGGCAGGCGTCGAAGCAGGCCCCGCACAACGACGACGCATAGGGCAGCGACTGGTCGACCTCGCTCGCTGTCCCCCGCAGTTGCGGGTTGAGCACGGCCCCGATCGGGCCGGGATAGACCGAGCCGTAGGCGTGGCCACCGGTACGTTCATAGACGGGGCAGACGTTGAGGCAGGCCGAGCACCGGATGCACCGTAGCGCCTGCCGGCCCACGGCGTCGGCGAGCACGTGGCTGCGCCCGTTGTCGAGCAGCACGACGTGGACCTCCTGCGGTCCGTCGCCGTCGTGCACTCCCGACCACATGGTCGTGTAGGGGTTCATCCGCTCCCCCGTGCTCGAGCGCGGGAGCAGCTGGAGCATCGGCGCGAGGTCGTCCCACGTCGGCAGGACCTTCTCGATGCCGACGACCGAGATGAGCGTCTCGGGCAGCGTGAGGCACATCCGCCCGTTGCCCTCGGACTCGACGACGACGAGGGTCCCGGTGTCGGCGATGGCGAAGTTGGCCCCCGACACCGCGACACGGGCCCGCAGGAACTTCTCGCGCAGGTGCAGACGGGCGGCTTCGGCGAGCCGGGCCGGCTCGTCGGTGAGGTCCTCGGGCGCGGGGCGTCCGACCTTGGCCATCTCGCGCAGGAAGACGTCACGGATCTCGGTGCGGTTGCGGTGGATCGCGGGCACGAGGATGTGGCTCGGCCGGTCGCCGAAGAGCTGGACGATGAGCTCGGCGAGGTCGGTCTCCCACGCCGAGATGCCCGCCGCCTCGAGCGCCTCGTTGAGCTCGATCTCCTGGGTCGCCATCGACTTGACCTTGACGACCTCGTCGACACCCTTGGCCCGAGCGATCTCGACGACGATCGCGTTGGCCTCGTCGGCGTCGCGTGCCCAGTGGACCGTGGCGCCGTTGGCCGTGAGGCTCGCCTCGAGCTGCTCGAGGTAGTCGCCGAGGTGCGTCAGTGCCTCGTCCTTGGCGTCCGCGCCGGCGACCCGCAGGGCCTCCCACTCGGGCACCTCGGCGACGACGGCTGCGCGCTTGGCCCGGATCGTGTGCGTGGCGTTGCGGAGGTTGTCGCGCTGCTGCGTGTTCGCGAGGGCCTCACGCGCGGCCTCGGGGAAGGACGGCATACCCACGAAGGTCGGCGAGGTCTGCTGGACCGGAGGGCCGCTCACGCTGGGTCCTCCCGTGTCGAGGCGAGGATCTCGGCGAGGTGCAGGCTCCGTATGCCGGCCCCCTGCCTTCCGAGGATCCCGCCGATGTGCGCCAGGCAGGAGTTGTCGCCGGCGACGACGACCTCGGCGCCGGTCTCGGCGACGTGTGCCGCCTTGTCAGTGCCCATGGCGACGGACACGTCGGAGTTCTTCATGGCGAAGGTGCCGCCGAAGCCGCAGCACTCGTCCGCTCCGGGGAGCTCGACGAGGTCGATGCCCTCGACGGCCCGGAGAAGCTGCAGCGGCCGGTCCCCCACCCGCAGCAGCCGGAGCGAGTGGCAGGTCGGGTGGTAGGTCACGCGGTGCGGGAACCACGCCCCGACGTCGGTGACGCCGAGGACGTCGACGAGGAACTCGGAGAGCTCGTGGACCCGCGGCGCGACCTGCTCGACCTCGCTCGCCAGGCCCTCGTCGCCGGCGCGCCGGGCGACCATCGCGTGCTGGTCGCGGACCGAGCCGACGCACGACGCCGACGGCGCGACCACCGCGTCGTAGTCCCCGAACACGTCGACGAAGCGACGCACGTGCGGGACGGCCTCACCGGCATACCCCGTGTTCGTGAGCATCTGGCCGCAGCAGGTCTGCGCGGCAGGGAACTCGACTCGGCACCCGAGCCGCTCGAGCAGGCGCACCGTCGCCTTCGGCGTCTCCGGCCACATCGTGTCGTTGAAGCACGTGGCGAAGAGCGCGACCCGAAGATCCGTGCGAGGCGTCGTTACCATCATGGCAACATCCAAGCAAGGATCGTTGACTGAAGCCCGACAAGCAGGCAGACCGCGACAATGAGTCCGACGCTCCAGGGCAGGACCTTGCGCAGGATGTCGGGCTCGCGACCGACCAGCCCGACCGCGGTGGCGGCGATCGTGAGGTTCTGCGGGCTGATCATCTTGCCCACGACACCACCGGACGTGTTGGCGGCGACGAGCAGCGTCGGATCGATCCCGGCGTTCGTGGCTGCGGTCTGCTGGAGCGTGGCGAAGAGTGCGTTGGCGCTGGTGTCCGACCCGGTCACGGCCGTGCCGATCCAGCCGAGCAGCGGTGACAGGAAAGCAAATGCGGCGCCGGCACCGGCGATCCACGTGCCGATGGTGATCGTCTGGCCCGAGAGGTTCATGACGTAGGCCAGGGCGAGCACTGACGCCACCGTGAGGAAGGCGAAGCGCATCTTGTGGGCCGTGGCCGCCATCTCGGCGCCCAGCCCGCTGACTCCGACGCCATAGACGAGAGCGACGACGAGCGCACTGATGAGGAGCAGGGTGCCGGGAGAGCTGAGCCACTGGAAGGTGTAGGTGGTGGCACCCGACGGTTCGCCGGCGTGGTTGAGGATCTCGCCGGACGTCCCCGGCCACGGGATCTTGACGTCCGTGCTGGCCAGCCAGTCCTTGACCGCAGGGACGAGCTTGGCGACCGAGAAGATCGCGATCACGAGGAGGTAGGGGAACAGGGCCATGCTGATGCCCCGCGCGTTGAGGTTACGGGCACGTTCGTCGAGTTCGACGATGGAGACGCTGTGGTCATCGCCCGCCTTGTCGAGCGCTCGCGGAGCCGAGGTGGCGGCGTCGCCCGAACCATCAGCGGCGTATGCCGTGGAGTCGCCTGCCGCGACCGATGCCAGGTCCCGTTCGCGCTCGGCACTCAGAGCCTCGAGGGCCTCGTCGCGACCGGTCGGATGCCACACGCGCAGGAAGAGGACAGCGGCGGCCAGGCCGGCGAGGGAGGCGATGATGTCGGTGAGTTCGACCGAGATCCACGTGGCCGAGATCCACTGTGCGACAGCGAAGGTGGCCCCGACGACGACGGCAATGGGCCACGTCTGACGCACGCCGCGTCGACCATCGGCCATGAGGACGAGGAGCAGCGGCACGAAAAGGGCGATGATCGGTGTCTGGTGTCCGACGTAGGCGCCGATCTCGGTGTAGGGGATCTTGGTGAGGTTGCCGGCGGTGATGATCGGGATGCCGATGGCACCGAAGGCGACCGGTGCCGTGTTGGCCAGCAGAACGACGGTTGCTGCACGCAGCGGTGAGAAGCCGACGGCCATGAGCATGACGCCGGTGATCGCGACCGGTGCGCCGAAGCCGGCGAGCGCCTCGAGGAGACCGCCGAAGCAGAAGGCGATGATGATCGCCTGGATGCGCGGGTCGTCCGAGATGAGGTGGAAAGTCGCGCGCAGGTCCTCGAAGTGGCCGGACCTCACCGTCACTTGATAGAGCACGATCGCCGTGAAGACGATCCACATGATCGGGAAGATGCCGAACGCGGCGCCCTGGGTGGCCGCGAGCGCGGCGAGACCGACCGGCATACCGAAGGCCAGGACGGCGACGAGGATCGCGACCCCGACGGCCGCGAGTCCGGCCCAGTGGGCCTTCCAGCGCAGCCAGCCGAGGGTAACGAACACGGTGATGAGCGGCAGCGCCGCGATGAGGGCTGACAGCGTGAGGCTGTCGAGCACCGGCGCGATATCGGGCTTGAAGGAGCCGGCCAAGGTGGGGATGTGAGACATCTGCGGGGCCTCCGGTTGCACGTCATTGAGCAGGAGTTCCCGAATGGTCAGACCAATCTTGATTCCCGCCAAGATAGGGGCGGTGATGATTCGGTGTCAATGGTCTGACCACTTCTTCTTTCGGCACCCCAGGGGTGACATGCTGGGCGCGTGGACGCCGATTCCCTTCAGCCGAGCTTTGCCGAGCCTCCCGGCCGGGCCTTCGAGGTCGTCCTTGCCTGGGTCGATGCGCAGATCCTCAGTGGGGACCTGGCCGTCGGCGATCAGCTCCCGGCCGAGCGCGAACTCGCCCGCCTGCTCAACGTCAGCCGGGCCGCCGTCCGCGAGGCCGTGCGGACCCTGCAGGCCCAGGGCGTCGTGCGCTCGTCGGTCGGAGCCGGAGCCGCTGGCGGCACGACGATCAACGCTCTCCCGTCCGACGCCCTGACCCGACTGCTCCGGCTGCACGTGGCCCTGGCCAACTTCCCGCACGAGGACGTCATCGAGGTGCGCGTCGCCCTGGAGAGGCTCAGCGTCCGGCTCGCCGCGCAGAACGCGACGCCCGAGCAGTTGGATGTTTCCCAGAAGGCGATCGACGTCATGGCCGACCCGGACATCGAGCGGGAGGCCTTCAACGACGCCGACACCGCGTTTCACGTCGCTCTGGCCGCAGCGGCGGGGAACCGACTCGCCATGGACACGACGGCTGCCATCCGCGAATCGATGCGGCTGCCCATCCTCGACCGCTTCCGGCACGTGCACGCGTGGGACGACATCGTCGAGGACCTGAGACGGGACCATGAAGCGATTCAGGCCGCCGTGACGCGCGGCGACGCCGAGGAGGCCGAGCGGTTGGTGGAGACCCACATCCGCTCCGCCTGGCACGCACTGTCCTATGACGTGTCTGCCGGCGGTTGGCTCGGTGGGTCAGAACGATGAGCTCAACGAGGACGCCGCCGCAGTAGGTCATGGCGTACTTGTCGTAGCGGGGTGGCCGGTCTACGCCCCTGCTTGAACCGGTTGAAAGACCGCTCGACGGTCTTGCGATGCTTGTACTTTTCGGCGTCGAACGCGGCGGGCGCCCTTGGATCCCTTGGTCTTGCGGTAGGCGATCTGATCGCTGCGTTCGGGGGCAGTGTGCTTGATCCTCTTGTCCCGCAGGAAGGTTCGGGTGCTCGAATGGGAGTACGCCTTATCCGCCAGGAGCCGGAAGCCCATGTCGTGACCGGTCTCGGCCAGTGCCTTCAGCAGCGGGGCCAGCATCGGGTTCGCCGGCCTGTCCCGTGGTCAGCAGGGCCAGCACCGGCGTGCAGGTCGGGTCGGCCAGCGCGTGGAGATTCGTCGTCAGGTCGCGCAGGTCATCCCGCGTGTCCGATCCGCGCGCCCGAAGGGATTCGAACCCCTAACCTTCTGATCCGTAGTCAGATGCTCTATCCGTTGAGCTACGGGCGCCTGTCACGCGTGAGGCGCAACGATCGGGAATCGTACCCGCCTGCCTCGGCCTCCGCGAAATCGCACCTGAACCAGGAGGCCGGCTCCACGGCATCCCCACGGCATACGGCATCGGTGTGAGCCAATCCACAGGCGCGCAAACGCTTTCGCCGGAGCTACCCCCAAGTAACCCTGACTACGTTGGGAGACAGCGACTTCCGGCCGTGCGGGCTGCCTGAACGACTGGGAGTCCTCGCACATCCGGGGTCCACCCACACTCCATGCGCGTCAGGCACGCGGAGTACGGTGGATCTCGTCAAGCAGCTCGGTCCACGGAAGGCCCGCACGCGCCCTCCGCGGGTGCTGAGCAAGGCCCACAACAGCCTCGGGACACCCTCGAGGAGCCGGAAGGACGAAGCGCCGACATGACGACAACGCAGACCCAGGGCACGACCCACGCCGGCCTGCAGGCCTGGGTGGACGAGATCGCCGCCCTGACCACCCCCGACCGCGTGGTCTGGGTCGACGGCTCCGAGGAGGAGCGCGACCGACTCAACCAGGAGCTGGTCGACTCCGGCACCTTCGTCCGCCTCGCCGAGGACAAGAAGCCGAACTCGTTCTGGTGCGCCAGCGACCCCAGCGACGTCGCCCGCGTCGAGGACCGGACCTTCATCTGCTCCGAGACCCCCGAGGGCGCCGGCTTCACGAACAACTGGAAGTCCCCGGCCGAGATGAAGGCCATCATGACCGACCTCTACAAGGGGTGCATGACGGGCCGCACGATGTACGTCATCCCGTTCGTCATGGGTCACCTCGAGGCCGACGAGCCGATGTACGGCGTCGAGATCTCCGACTCCGCCTACGTCGTGGTGAACATGCGGATCATGGCCCGCATCGGCGCCCCGGTCCTCGCCCAGATGGAGCGCGACAACGCCCGCTTCGTCAAGGGGCTGCACTCGGTCGGCGCCCCGCTCGCCGAGGGCCAGGAGGACGTCGCCTGGCCGTGCAGCGACACCAAGTACATCGCCCACTTCCCCGAGACCCGCGAGATCTGGTCCTACGGCTCCGGCTACGGCGGCAACGCACTCCTGGGCAAGAAGTGCTACGCCCTGCGCATCGCCTCGGCGATGGCCCGTGACGAGGGCTGGATGGCCGAGCACATGCTCATCCTCAAGCTCACCTCACCGGCCGGGAAGGCCCACTACATCGCCGGCGCCTTCCCCAGCGCCTGCGGCAAGACCAACCTCGCGATGATCGAGCCCACCCTCGAGGGCTGGAAGGCCGAGATGGTCGGCGACGACATCGCCTGGCTGCGCTTCGGCAAGGACGGCCGCCTGTATGCCGTCAACCCCGAGTTCGGTCTCTTCGGCGTCGCCCCCGGCACCGGCGAACACACCAACCCCAACGCGATGCGCACCATCGAGCAGGGCAACTCGATCTTCACCAACGTCGCCCGCACCCTCGATGGCGACGTCTGGTGGGAGGGCATGACCAAGGAGAAGCCGGCGCAGCTCATCGACTGGAAGGGCCGCGACTGGACCCCCGAGTCCGGTGAGGTCTCCAGCCACCCGAACAGCCGCTTCACCACCCCGGCCAAGCAGTGCCCGATGATGGCGGCCGAGTACGACGAGCCCAACGGTGTCCCGATCGACGCGATCCTCTTCGGTGGCCGTCGCCAGACCACCGTCCCGCTCGTCTACGAGACCCGCGACTGGAACCACGGCGTCTTCGTCGGCGCGACCCTCTCCTCGGAGACCACCGCCGCGGCCGTCGGCGCGGTCGGCGTCGTCCGCCGCGACCCGATGGCGATGCTGCCCTTCATCGGTTACAACGCCGCCGACTACGTCGGGCACTGGCTCGAGATCGGCAAGCAGGCCGACGCGAGCAAGCTGCCGAAGATCTACCAGGTCAACTGGTTCCGCCGCGACGAGGACGGCAACTGGCTGTGGCCGGGCTTCGGCGACAACGCCCGCGTCCTCAAGTGGATCACCGAGCGCCTCGAGGGCACCGGCGAGGGCGTCGACACCCCGGTCGGCATCGTCCCGGCCCCCGGCGCGCTCGATGTCTCCGGCCTCGACATGAGCGAGGAGGACGTCGCCAAGGCGCTCAAGGTCGACGCCGCCGAGTGGGCCACCGAGCTCGCCCTCATCGAGGAGTGGCTCGGCAAGTTCGGCGAGAACCTGCCGACCCAGATGAAGGACGAGCTGGCCACCCTCAAGGCCAACCTCGACGCCTGAGCCTGCACCCGGCATACCGAAAGGGTCCGGTTCCCCACGGGGAACCGGACCCTTTCGTATGCCGTCCGCTCACCCGGTGCGTGTATCAACGGCCGGGCTTGATCCTCCTTCCCCATGACCCGTCGGATCGGCCGGCGGTGAGATCAGGAGGTAGGACCATGTGGGATCCCGAGCATTTCCCGGGGGCGGACAACGTGCCGTGGCAGCTGCTGATCCGCGCGCGCTTCGCGCACGAGATCGACGCCGTCATCGCCTCGACGATCGTGCGTCAGGTGGGCGCGCGCCTGTCGGACAAGCAGGCCGTGCACCTGGCGCGCGCCGCCCAAGTGCACACGCAGCGGGCCGAGACCAATGCCGAGCAGAAGGTCAGCGTGCTCTCGCTCCTGGCCGAGTGGGACGGTGAGATCTGTCCGGTGGGTTGGCCGTTCCGGTGGCCACCGAAGAAGCGGGGCTTCGAGGAGCTCGACGACCCGATCACGGTCATCGGCCTGCAGCGAGGTCTCGAGCTGCTCCAGCACGCCTCTCCCGACCTGCAGAAGCAGCTCGGCGAGGCCATCGGTGAGATCGGCGGGTTCGCTCGCTGAAGCGTCGGGGCGACCCGCCTGTTCCACGGCCGGCTCCTGCAACCTCTGCTAACAGAGGAAACATCACGAGGACCCATGGAGTTCCATGGGTCCTCGTGATGTTAGCCGTCTTAGCAGAGGTTGCGGGGAGGGGGCTGGTCAGCCGGGGGTGCCCGGCAGGGTCGGGGTCTGCTGCTGCGTCGAGCCGCCGTTGGGGGCCGTGCGGCCGGTGCCGCCGTTGGGGTCCATCTGGCCGGTGACGCCGTTCGGGCCGAACTGGCCGCCGCCGGGCGGGAGCTGGCCGTCCATGTCGCCGTGGTGGCCACGGCCGGGGCCGAAGCCGCCGTCGCCGTCGCCGTCACCGTCACCGTCGAACATGCCCCCCTGCTGCGAGGTGCCGATGCCGCCGTCGGCGTGGGCGAGTGACACCGCGGCCGCGCCTCCCGCAGCGCCCAGGGTGGCGATGCCGAGGGCGGCGGCCCCCACGAGCAGGCCCTTCTTCAGGGACCAGCCGCTGCGGCCCGGGCTGGCCGGCGCCGCCGCCGCGGCAACCGGCTGGGCCGGGACCGGCGGCACGACCGACGAGCCCTGGTCCACGGCCGGCTCGTCGGCGGCCCCGTCGACCGACACCGCAGCCATCGGATCGGCCGCGAACGGGTCCACCGGCTCCGGCTGGACCGCCGTGTGGTCGGTCGGGATGGCCTCGGTGGCTTCGCCGGCGAGGTCGGCGTCAGCGGGGTCGGTCACCTGGGCCCACTCGGGCGTCTGCGGGTCGGGCTGCTCGCCGAGGGCGGGGGTGGGCTGGTTCTGGTCGGACATGGTCGGTTCTCCAGGGGATGCATCGTGCGACGTCATGGCCCAACCGTCGAAGGCATCCCTGTGCCCGACCTGTGCCCCCGCCCAGCCGCGGCTACGAGCGCTCGCCGAGCCCACGGCATACGCTCACAGAAAGCACACAGGTGATGCCAAGGCGGCCGACGGCTGAGGAGAGTTGAGTTCTCGACATGAACAGCACGAACACCGCCCCGCAGCTGCAGCGCCTCGACGGCAGCCCCGTCCGCGTGCTCGTCGTCGACGACGAGTCCAACCTCACCGAGCTGCTGTCGATGGCGCTGCGCTACGAGGGCTGGGAGGTGCAGACCGCCGGCACCGGGCTCAAGGCCGTGCGCGCGGCCAAGGAGTTCCAGCCCGACGCGGTGGTGCTCGACATGATGCTGCCGGACTTCGACGGCCTCGAGGTGATGCGCCGGATGCGCGCCGACAACGGCAGCATGCCGGTGCTCTTCCTCACCGCCAAGGATGCGGTCGAGGACCGGGTCGCCGGCCTCACGGCGGGCGGCGACGACTACGTCACCAAGCCGTTCAGCCTCGAGGAGGTCGTGGCGCGCCTGCGGGCCCTCATGCGCCGCACCGCTGTCGTCGCCGACGAGTCCACCTCGCTGCTGGTCGTCGGCGACCTCACGATGGACGAGGACAGCCACGAGGTGACCCGCGCCGGCACCGAGATCAGCCTCACCGCCACCGAGTTCGAGCTGCTCCGCTACCTCATGCGCAACCCCAAGCGGGTGCTCTCCAAGGCCCAGATCCTCGACCGGGTGTGGAACTACGACTTCGGCGGCCAGGCCAATGTCGTCGAGCTCTACATCTCCTACCTGCGCAAGAAGATCGACGCCGGCCGCTCCCCGATGATCCACACGATGCGCGGTGTGGGGTACGTGCTCAAGCCGGCCGACTGACCATGCCGGCGACCCTCACCCGCCCCTCGACGTGGACGCTGCGCTCGCAGGTCCTCGTCTCGGTCCTGGCCCTCTTCACCGCCGTCATGCTCGTGACCGGCGCCCTCACCGTCGGGTTCACCAAGCGCCACCTCGACCAGCAGCTCCGGGACGAGCTCGCCGGGGCGCAGAGCATCTCCTCGGTGGGCCCGAGCCGCCCCAACGACGGGTTCGACCCGGACGGGGACGATCACGGCCGCCCGCCGACCCAGCGCAACTCCTCGGCCGTCCTGCGCGCCGTCCTCGTCCAGGGGCGGGTGCCGATCGACTCCAGCGGCGACCCCCTGGCGACGATCACCTCCTTCGGCGCCGAGCAGTCCACCCTGACCGACGGCCAGGTGTCGGCTCTCGAGAAGGCGACCTCCGGCCTCGGCCCCGACGAGCGCCGGGTCGACCTCGGCGACGCCGGGACCTACCTCGTCGCGGCGCGCACGGCGGGCTCGACCACGTCCGTGGTCGGCGTGCCGACGGGCGCGGTCGACCGCACCCTGGCCAGCCTCATCGAGATCGTCACCGCCGGCCTGCTGCTCGGCCTGGCCATCGTCGGCGTCGGCGGCAACTGGCTGGTCCGCCGCAACCTCGCTCCCCTCGCCCGCGTGGCCGACACCGCCAAGCAGGTGAGCCGGCTGCGCCTCGACTCGGGCGAGGTGGCCCTTCCGGCGCGCGTGTCACCGCGGGACGCCGATGGGCACACCGAGGTCGGGCAGGTCGGGCAGGCCCTCAACACCCTGCTCGACAACGTCGAAGACGCCCTCAAGAGCCGGCAGCACAGTGAGATGCGGGTGCGCCAGTTCGTCGCCGACGCCTCGCACGAGCTGCGCACCCCGCTGGCCTCCATCCGGGGGTATGCCGAGCTCAGCCGCCGCGAGCGCGAGCCGGTCCCCCCGACCGTCACGCACGCTCTCGGTCGGGTCGAGTCCGAGGCCCTGCGCATGCAAGGGCTCGTCGAGGATCTGCTGCTCCTCGCCCGGCTCGACTCCGGCCGCCCGCTCGAGCGCGAGCCGGTCGACATCACCCTGCTCACCATGGACGTCGTCAGTGACGCCCATGCGGCGGCCCCGGACCACCAGTGGGAGCTCGACCTCCCCGAGGAGCCGATCGAGATCAGCGGCGACCGGGCCCGACTCCACCAGGTCCTCGCCAACCTGCTCGCCAACGCGCGCACCCACACGCCCGAGGGCACCCGGGTCATCACCCGCATTCGCCGCGAGGGTGCGCACGTGCGCGTCTCGGTGGAGGACAACGGTCCCGGCATCCCGGCGGACCTGCAGCCCAACGTCTTCGAGCGGTTCACCCGCGGAGACGACTCCCGGGCGCGGGTGTCCGGGTCGACCGGGCTCGGCCTGTCGATCGTCGCGGCAGTGGCCGGCGCCCACGCGGGCCGGGTCGAGCTGGAGAGCGCCCCCGGCCGGACCGTCTTCTCGGTCCTCCTGCCCGCGAGCTAGTCCCGCACGATGAGCAACCGTCAGTAGGGCACAGCCACGAAGTCCCCGTTGCTGTTCACGAGGTGGACGACGTAGACCCATTGGTCGGTGCCGTCGACCGGGGTCGAAGCGGTCGATGTGACCCCAGACGGGATAGGCCATGGGGTCTTGACCGGGCAGGAACCACAACACGGCGTCCAGCAGATTGACTACTACCTCGACGAGCACTCGACCCTGCACCACACCGAAGCGAACGCCGCCTGACCACTGTCACAAGTTTGTGACACCAGCGCGACCAGGGTGTCCAGCAGGGCCAGACCCGCGCCCACCGCCGCCCCGATCGCCCATCCGAGCGCCGTCCTCGCCTTGAGCAGCGCCTCGTGCGCGGCGGCCTCCGAGGAGGTGGTTGCCCCTCCGGCGCCGGTGGCGAAGGCCTCCGGGCCCCAGGGCGCGCCCGCAGGTGCGGCGTGTGGTGACAGTGGCGACCCCGGCGGCAGCGCCGGCGGGGGCGGGGTCGTGGGCTGAGCCGCGCCGGACCCGGCGGTCTCCCACGCACCGGGAGCGGGCGACCCGGCCGGCGGGTGGGTGCCGTCGGGGTGCGGAAGTGGGGGAAGGCTCAAGCGCGGACGGTACCGCTTTGCCCGCACCGCCGTGCGACAGATACCCTGTCGGGGCACTGGAGGCGTCGCCTAGTCCGGTCTATGGCGCCGCACTGCTAATGCGGTTTGGGTTAACGCCCATCGAGGGTTCAAATCCCTCCGCCTCCGCGCTGTGTCCGATGGGGCTCACGGGTGACCGTGGGCCCCATCGCCGTTCCCGCAGACCTACGCACCAGCCCGATCGGCCCCTCGTCGGGGCCCACCCGTCGGCACTCCGCGGGCACAGCCACTAGATTCGCAACATGCGGCGGCACACGACCCTCCACACCTCGATCGGTGACCTGCTCGCCGTCGCCGAGGACGTGGACGGCGCCGACGCGCTCATCGGGCTCTACTTCCCCGGGCACTGGCACCCGCCGGCCGAGGGCACGATCGGCCACCCGGTCCCGGCGAGCGATGACCCCCTGTTCGCGCAAGCGCTCGGTGAGCTCACGGCATACCTCGCGGGAAACCTGACCACCTTCGAGGTCCCGGTGCGCACCCACGGGGACGCCTTCTCGGAGCGGGTCTGGGACCGGCTCGCGCACATCCCCTACGGCGAGCGGGTCACCTACGGCGCGATCGCGACCGAGCTCGGCAACCCCGGTCTGGCGCAGCGCGTCGGCCAGGCAGTGGGGCACAACCCGGTGAGCATCATCATCCCGTGCCACCGCGTCGTCGGGGCCGACGGTTCCCTGACGGGGTATGCCGGTGGGCTCGATCGCAAGCGCACCCTCCTCGCGCTGGAGTCGCCGAGCGCGGACGCCGAGGGCCGCCTCTTCTGACCGGGGGTCAGCTACTCGCAGATGCTCTCGTCGGCGGTGCGCGTGTTGATGTCGCCCCAGCCGCCGGAGGAGCTCGCCGAGGGTGACGCCGACGCGCTCGGCATCTCCGAGGCGGACACGCTCGGGGAGGGCAGCGGGTCGGTGCCGAGGCGGTTCTCGACCTCGGCGACATTGGGCGCACCGGTGCCGAGGGTGACCTTGATGGTGTCAACGAGGGCGGTATTCGGCTTGAGCACGGCCCCGGGGAAGGCCGCGGCGACCGTGCGCGCCGCCTCCGCCTGGTAGGCCGAGTGCTCGATGACGACGCCCTGGGTGCGGCCGACCGCATCGCCGATGGTCACCGACCCGAAGCCCTGCACCTGGAGGGCTGCCTTGGCTTGGGTGGCCAGGCCCTTGACGCCGGAACCGTTGAGCAGCTGGACGGAGATCCGCGCGGGGCTGACCGTCAGCGGCTCGGACGGGGTTGCCGAGGGGGTGGCGCCCGGTGTCGGCGTCGGGTCGGGGGCGCCGATCGCCTTGTCGTTGCGGATGGCGTCCCAGACGAGCTCGGCGTTGGGGGCCCATTGCACCCGGTTGGGGTCCTTGGGGTAGCCCTCGACCGGCACGGTGACGAACTGGATGTTCTCCGGCCCGACGTTCTGGAGGCTGCGACCGACCTCGGCCATGTCCGAGATGCCGAGGTCCTGGTCGGTCGTCAGGGCCTTGGTGGCGGCGCTGAGGAAGGAGTAGAGCATGTCCGGGCGCTTGAGGATCTCGGTCGAGACGGCCTTCTGGGCGACCGAGGACATGAACGCCTGCTGCCGCTTGATCCGGTTGATGTCCGAGCCACCGGTGAGCGACTTGCGGGCGCGCACGTAGCCGAGGGCCTCATGCCCCTGGAGGAGGTGACGGCCGGCCGTGATCGAGATGCCGGCCGCCTCGTCGTCGATGGGGACCGGGGTGCAGACCTCGACGCCGCCCAGGGCATCGACCATCGAGGCAAAGCCCTCGAAGTTGACCACCGCGTAGTGGTCGATGAAGACGCCCGTGTTGCCCTCGAGCGTGCGGATCGAGCAGCCGGGGCCACCCTTGCCGTAGTTGTAGTTCCACTGCCGGACGACCCAATCGCTCTTGGGTGCCGTCGCCGAGCAGTCCTTGGGGCCGGGGACCATCGAGTCCCGCGGGATCGAGACGGCGAGCACGGCCGAGCGGTCCGCGGCGATGTGGACGAGCACCGTGGTGTCGGAGTGTGCCCCACCCTCGACGGTGTCCGTGCCGTACTCATCGGTGGTGAGGTCGGTCCGGGTGTCCGAGCCCATGACGAGGATGTTGATCGCCTTGGTGGCGGCCGTCGGGGTCGGTCGGTCGGTGCCGATCGCCTTGGTCACGTCGACGCGGCTGACGTTGCCGTTCAGCTTCCAGAGGGCCGCGCCGACCGTGACGACGAGCACGACGACGAGCAGGCCGGCGACCCATGCGACGCGACGCAACCACGGGTGGCGGTGCATGCGGCCGGGACGACGGTGGCTGCCACGCCGGGTCACCGGCGGGCGCGACCGGTCCTGGTCACCTCGGCTCACGCGCGTCCTCCCACGGCTCTGGCTCTGCGTCCACGAGCCACACGGTCGCCCCGAGTCTAGGGCCGGGGGCTCGACTCCCTTGCGGGGCGACGCACCACGATACGAGCCTTTCCTGTGGGCACGCTGGACGCGACATGCCGCACGCCCATGGCACCAGCGTCAGCGGGGTGGGGTTGACTGGCAGGCATGCGTTTCCGACCCGGCCTGATCGCGAGCCTGCTCGCCGTCGCCCTCGTCGTCGCCGTGGGTGGCGGCGCGTGGTGGTGGCAACGTGAGGAGCGGGCCAAGGACGCCGCCGCCGAGGCCGCGGTCGGGGCCTACGTCGCCGGGTGGAAGGCCAAGGACATGAGCACGGTGGCCTTCGCAGAGGAGGGTGCGGCCGCCGACTTCGCTGCGGCCATCGCCGGGCTCGGCGCCGCCCCCGTGACCGTGTCGGCGAGTCCCGTCGAGCGGGTCGGCAGCTCGGCGACGTCCCGGCTCAGCGTGACCTGGACCCTCCCGGGGGAACGGCCGTGGTCGTATGCCGTGCCCGTCACCGCCGTGGACCGCTCCGGGACCTGGGTCATCGCCGCCCCCGCGGACTCGTCCCGATGGCACCCACAGCTGCCGCCGGGCGCCACCCTCGCCGTGGAGAAGGTGACGCCGGAGCGGGGCGACCTGCTCGACGGCGGTGGGGCGGCGCTCATGCCGATGTCCGCGGTCTACCCCGTGCAGATCGACCCGGCCCGGGCCACACCGGAGTCGGCGGCGGGACTGGAGTCGGTCACGGGCGAGCCGGCCGGCTCCCTCGTGGCGAAGCTCGCGGCTGCGAAGGCCGCCGGCTCGCAGGCCCCGATCCCGGTCATCACCTACCGGCAGGCGGACTTCGACGCCCGGCGGGCCCAGCTCGACGCCCTCGTCGGCGTGATCTACCCCAAGACGATGGCCCCCCTGGCCCTGAGCCGGTCGTTCGGCCAGCCCCTCCTGGGGACCTTCGGCGACGTCACCGCCGAGATGGTGACCAAGGGCAACGGGCGCTACGCCGCCGGGGACCGCGCCGGACTCTCAGGCCTGCAACGCCAGTACGACAGCGTCCTCGGCGGCTCCCCCGGCCTGCGGGTCATCACCTCGACGGGGAAGGTGCTCTTCGAGGAGAAGGCGGTCGACGGGGCCGACGTCGCGACCACGCTGTCCCCGGCCGTGCAGGCCGCGGCCGAGCAGGCTCTCGCCGGCACCGGCTCCGTGCCCTCCGCCATGGTGGTCGTGAGCGTCCCCACCGGCGAGGTCCTCGCCGCGGCCAACTCTCCCGCCGACGGATTCGACCGGGCCCTCACCGGCCACTACGCGCCCGGGTCCGGATTCAAGATCGCCACCACCCAGGCCTTGCTGACACGGGGCCTGACCACCCTCGATGCACCCGTGGGCTGCCCGGCCACGATCACGGTCGACGGCAAGTCCTTCCGCAACTTCGAGGGCGGCGAGCAGGCCGAGGCCACGTTCGCACGCGACTTCGCGATCTCCTGCAACACCGCGTTCATCAGCCTGGCGACGGGCCTCTCCCCCGACGACCTCACGCAGAGCGCCACCTCGCTCGGCATCGGCGGCTCGTGGACGGACCGGATCGGCGTAGACGGCACGTTCGCCGGCTCGGTGCCGGCGACGACACCGGGCACGGACCAGGCGGCCGCGAGCATCGGCCAGGGCCGCATCGAGGTCTCCCCGCTCGCGATGGCGGTGCTCGCCGGGGCGGTGGCACGCGGGGCCTCGATGGCTCCGACCCTGGTCAAGGCCGGGCCGGGCGCGGGTCCGGCGGCGACCGAGCCGCTGGATCCCGGCGTCGTCGCCTCACTGCGCACGCTCATGCGCTCGGTCGTCACCGAAGGCTCGGGGACGGCCCTTCGGGATGCCCCCGGCGGCGAGGTGTTCGGCAAGACGGGCACCGCGGAGTACGGCACGGACTCGCCACCACGCACTCGCGCATGGTTCGTGGGCTACCAGGGCGACATCGCCTTCGCCGTCCTCGTCGAGGACGGCCGCAGCGGCGGCTCGGTGGCCGCACCCATCGCCCGCGCCTTCCTCGACGCCTACCGCGCCGCCCCGACCGCCCCGGCGCCGGAGTGAGCCCCCGTCACGGGACGACGCAAGGCCCCCACCCGGCATACCGGATGGGGGCCTTGGTGAAGGACCGGAGTCCTCGCGTGCGGTGCGCTCAGATGGGGCGGACCTGGTCGGCCTGCGGACCCTTCGGGCCCTGGGTGACCTCGAACTCGACCCGCTGGGCCTCGTCGAGGGACTTGTAGCCCTGGGTGTCGATGGCGGAGTAGTGAACGAACACGTCCGGGCCGCCGCCGTCCTGGGCGATGAAACCAAAGCCCTTCTCAGCGTTGAACCACTTCACGGTGCCCTGTGCCATGTGGGGTAACTCTTTCCTGTTGTAGCACTTCGGGAACGCGCCTTCCGCGCCCCCAGTGGTCTTCAACCGCACCCCATGCTGACGGCGAACCGCCCTGTGACGAGCGCGCCCGCGGCCGGTGACCTGCGGGCGTTCTTGCGACTTGCGAGGAACTGCTGTTGTGCAACCGGGAACGAACTTATCAGTGTTTGGCCCTACTCGCGGGTTCGGGAGGAGAGATCCCGGGGACCACTCGGCTCGCCCGGCGGGACCCAGGGCCCTAGATTTGCTCACGCGCCAACGGGGGTGTCGTTCACGAGGGGGAACCACATGACTTTGCGTACCCAAGCGCTGCGCGTGGGCGCAGCACTGGCCCTGACCATCGCCGGCATGGGCGCGGCATCGGTCCCGGCGGTCGCCGAGGACGCGGTCTGCGCGACGGGCGGCGGGTATGCCGATCCGTTCTATCCCGGCCCAGGGTCCAGTTCGCCCTACGACGGGAACTTCGCCAACGGGGCACCGATCAACGCCAGCCTGATCGACGGCGACTACGTGCCGCAGGGCCTGGCGTGGTGGCCGAACTGGAACGGCACGGGGACCTCGGCCCTGCTGATCACCGCCTACCACGACCCTGATCACGACAAGGTGCCCGACAGGACGAGCGCGATCTTCGGCCTCGAGATGAACGGCGCGAGTTACGTGCGCGGCCTGGGTCATGTCCCGATCGAGGGTGGCCACAATGGCGGCATCGCCGTGGTCGGGAGCTGGGTGTACGTCGCCGACGGGACGTCGATCCGTCGCTACACCGCCTCCTCGGTGGCCACGGCACTGGCGGGCGCGTCACCGACCACGGTCCTGCCGTCGGCCGGCTCGCAGGGAGTCGGTCGGCAAGCCAGTTTCCTCGGCGGCGGCAACGGCTCCCGGATCTGGGTCGGCACGCACGACACCGATGCCGAGTCGACGATGGAGGCCTGGGACCAGAGCGCCACGGGCGCGCTCACCGAGTCCAATGTCGTCCGCAAGGTACCGGCCAAGACCCAGGGGATGGTCGAGACCTCGACGCGGTTCCTCTTCTCGACCTCCTACGGACGCAACGATCGCTCGAACATCTGGGTGACGCCGAAGAACATCACCACCTCGACCTACGCCGATGGCGACGACATCCGCGACGCGAACTCGTACTGCATGCGCGCCCCGTCGATGAGTGAGGGCATGGCCATCGGCGCCGGTCGCGTGTGGGTCAACTACGAGGGCGGATCCCACACCTACACCGGGCCGACGGCCGGCACGGACTGGTCGCGCAACCCGATCAAGCACGTCCACACGGTCAGCTCGACCTACCTGGCCGGTCGCCCCATCGACATCGCCTCTGACTGACGGTCGCTGTGCGCTCCCGCCGGGAGTTTGCCTGACAACGCCCCGCAGCACGCCCTCGGACCTGACTTCGGTCACTTCGACCTGATCGGCGAGGGGTGGGGTCTGTGACCTGCGGGAACGTGGCGCGTCGCGCGATGTTTAGGCACTAATTGATGCCTCTAGGCTTCGCGGATGGCGTGGATCCG